>ENA-OPVV01000108-OPVV01000108.1-human-gut-metagenome-genome-assembly--contig:-NODE-108-length-78153-cov-3.710876_pt1 | contig 78153 bp, 50 predicted proteins | sample MGYA00241500_ERZ501992 | MGnify/ENA primary metagenome ERZ501992 (study PRJEB25962, sample SAMEA2043052) | human gut metagenome | biome: human gut; feature: human-associated habitat; material: faeces...
TCCCAGCCTGTGCTCGTGCAGCAGCCAGCAGAAGGAATCGCCGATGAAAGCAAAGGTAGAGGAGTATGCATCTGTTGAACTGAAGTCTGACCTTGTGAACAACCTGAGCGACAAGGAAAAAGAGTTGGTGAGAATATTCTTCCAGGTGGGGAAAATTACCGACGACCTTTTCTGGAAGCAGACATTCGGTGATAAAAGCCTGCTTGATACTATTACTGACAGCTATGCGAAAGAGTTTGCCATGATTCACTATGGCGCATGGGACCGTCTGGACAATAACAAGCCTTTCCTGGCTGGTTATGGTGAGAAACCGGATGTATGCAACTATTACCCGCTAGATATTACCGAAGCCGAGTTCAATGCCTTTGAGGATGAAAACAAGGACTCATGGTACACGGTTATCCGCCGCAACGAAGACGGTTCTCTAAAGAGCGTATGGTATCATGAAGCCTATGCTCCGGAAATAGAACGCATCTGTGCTTTGCTGGAGAAAGCGGTAGCACTGGCAGAAGACCCGGGCCTGAAAACCTACCTTGAAAAGCGTATCGAAGCATTCAAGACTGATGATTATCTGGCCAGTGACCTGGCATGGATGGACATGAAGGACAGCAAGATTGACTTCGTGACAGGACCTATTGAAACTTACGATGATAAGTTCCGTGAAACCAAGGCTTCGTACGAGTCGTTTATCCTGCTGAAGGATGAAGCCCGCAGCAAGGACCTGGCCAAGTTCGTAGCCATGCTTCCGGCTCTTCAGAAAGAGTTGCCTTGTCCGTCGGAATATAAAACCTTTGTGCCGGGTACGTCGTCCGACCTGAATGTGTATGATGCAGTGTACTATGCCGGCGACTGCAACGCGGGAAGCAAAACTATTGCCATTAACCTGCCGAACGACGAGCGGGTACATGCGCTGAAAGGTACACGCCGTCTGCAATTGCGTAATTCCATGAAGGCTAAGTTCGACAAGATTCTGTTGCCTATCGGACAGCTTGTCGTTACGCCCGAACAGCAGAAATACCTCAACTTTGATGCGTTTTTCTGGAACGTGACCTTCCATGAAGTGGCACACGGACTGGGTGTGAAGCAGACTATCCGTACCAATGAAAGCGTAGATGCAGTGATGGGCACAGAGAAGACTTCCTGGGAAGAAGCCAAGGCAGACATCTTGGGCTTGTTCATGGTGACCAAGCTGATCGAAATGGGCGAAATCACGAACATTACATCCGAGGATGCGATGGCTACTTACATTGCAGGCATCTTGCGCTCAGTCCGTTTTGGAGCAGCTTCTTCACACGGAAAAGCCAATATGATGTGTTTCAATTATATGGAGAAAGCAGGGGCATTTTCACGCGATGACAAAGGTCAGTATGTGATTGATTTTGCAAAGGCCAAGGAAGCCATGAACGGCTGGGCTGCGTTGATTCTTCAGACACAGGGCGACGGCAACGTGGAATTTGCGAAGAAATACAGAGAAGAGAACGGTGGAATCACTCCGGCACTTCAGGCCGACCTTGACCGGATTAACGGAGCAGGCATTCCTCGTGACATTACCTTTGTGCAGGGAGAAGAAGTGCTGTTAGGAAAAGCGCAGTAACATCAGTTACTGAAACATGATAAGCCTGCGGTTCAGATGCGTCTTTGAACCGCAGGCTTTTTTTATGCTGTCATTCTAATGCCGCATGTGCAGGCATTGATTCTTTATTTTTTATCTGCCTGTCTTCTGAAAATCTGTGCCGCAATGCTGCCCGAGAAGTTGTGCCATACCGAGAACATGGCTCCGGGTACGGCCGCCATGGGAAACAGGGCAAAATGGGTGGCGGCCAGTGAAGTGGCCAGACCTGAATTTTGCATGCCCACCTCGATGGCAATGGCCGACCGTTTGGACGGCTTGCTTCCGGCCAGGGAGGAGAGACCATAGCCCAGGGCCAGTCCGAGTACGTTGTGCAAAATCACCGCTACGGCCACTATCAGGCTGCATGCAAGGATGCTGGCTGCGTTGTGTGCTACGATAATGCCGATGATGAACGCAATGGACAAGGTGGAAATCATCGGTAGCAGCGGTACTATCCGTCGGGTGGTGCGCTGGAAGTAATGATTGGCGGCTACTCCCAGTACGATGGGCACTATCACCACTTGTACGATACTTAAAAACATGCCTGCCACGTCTACTTCCACCGACTCTCCGGCAAGCAGCCATACGAGTGCAGGTGTTACGATGGGAGCCAGCAGTGTAGAAACTCCGGTCATGGCCACGCTCAGGGCTACATCGCCTTTGGCCAGGTAGCAGATGACATTGCTGGCCGTACCTCCCGGACAACATCCTACGAGGATTACTCCCAAGGCGAGTTCTTCCGGCAGCGACAATAACTTGCAGAGCAGCCACGCCAGCGAGGGCATGATGAGAAACTGTGCCAGTTCGCCGATGAGGATGTCTTTCGGGTGCTGCAAGACCGGCTGGAAGTCGGACGGACGAAGTGTCAGTCCCATGCCGAACATCACCACGCCTAGCATCGGTGTGATGGCCGAAGTATCTATCCAGACGAACGAGGAGGGAAGAAAGAGAGCCACGGCCGTCACCAGCACTACCACAAGGGTGATGTGGGCCGCAATCCATGCCGAGATTTGGATGAGCTTATTTTTCATTGTCATTTTTTCAAAATTGTCTGCAAAGCTACAAAATTTCGTGCGAATCTTGGCGGGAATGTGGGCAAAGTACTTCTCCTGACTCGTGGAATATGATTCAGCTTCTGCTGTATATGCAAAGTCAGTTCTGTCTACCTTTTTCCAAAATCTGTAACATGGGTATATAGTCCGAGGATTTGTATACTATCCGGCATTCAGCCCTTTTCTATTTTTGTATCGGTTAATTGATAAGTAACAGATATGATTGGAGGAGAAAATTATATGGAAGTTATCAGAAATTCAGAATTCGGGGGCGAACGCCCTTTGTTTGAGTCGCATAATCTGCGTTTGGAAAACGTAATAATCCGCGCCGGAGAATCGGCCATCAAGGAGTGCAGTAACATTGAGGCAGTAGATTGCCGTTTTGAGGGAAATTACCCTTTCTGGCATGTACACGGTTTTAAGATTGAACGTTGCTATTTCGATGTGGGAGGCCGTTCGGCGTTATGGTATTCCGACCATCTGCAGATGAAGGATACCGTGATTGACGCTCCCAAAATGTTCCGCGAGATGAGTGAGATTGACATTGAAAACGTCACGATGAACGATGCCGATGAGGTATTCTGGCGTTGCAACGACATTCGTATCAAAAACCTTAAGTTGCATGGAGGAACTTATCCCTTCATGTTCAGCAATGACATTTATGTGGACGGACTGGAAAGTGATAGCAAGTATGTTTTCCAATATGTGAAGAATGTGGAGATTCACAATGCCAAGATTACCACCAAGGATGCTTTCTGGGAAGTGGAGAATGTGACTATCTACGATTCTGAGCTTAACGGCGAATACCTTGGCTGGCACTCCAGAAACCTCCGTCTGGTGAACTGTCACATCACGGGCGAGCAGCCGCTTTGCTATGCACACGACCTTATACTGGAAAACTGTACGTTTGGGCCGGACTGCGACCGTGCCTTTGAGTACAGCACGCTGAATGCCGATATCCGCGGGGCCATAACCAACATTAAGAATCCTACATCGGGACGTATCGTAGCCGACGAGTACGGCTCGATAACCATTGATGAGAACATCAAGGCTCCCGCCGACTGTGAAATCCGGCTTAGAGATGAACGCACCTGCTTTACCGATTAATAAAATGCAAGGACCATGAAATACGACTTTGATACAATTATTTCCCGGCGGGGAACCAATTCCTACAAGTGGGACAGCCTGTCGGCGGATAAGGATATACTTCCCCTTTGGGTAGCCGATATGGATTTCCGTACGGCACCGGCAATTACCGAAGCACTGGCCAGACGTGTAGCGCACGGTATATTCGGGTATGTGCGTGTCTCCGATGAATACTATACGGCAGTAACCCGCTGGTTTGAAAGGCGCCATCACTGGGCTTTCCGTAAAGAATGGATGCTATATACCTCTGGAGTAGTTCCGGCCGTATCTGCTGTCATCAAGGCTCTGACCCAACCTGGAGACGGTGTAGTTGTGCAGCCTCCCGTGTACAACTGCTTCTTCTCATCCATCCGTAACAACGGGTGCCGCGTTGTCACCAATCCTCTGATATACGAGGACGGTACCTACCATATCGACTTTGACGACCTGGAACGTAAAGTGAAAGAACCGGGCGTAAAGCTGTTGCTTTTGTGCAACCCGCATAATCCTGCAGGACGTGTATGGACCCGTGAGGAACTGTGCCGGATAGGAGAGATTTGTCAGCGGAATAATGTGACCGTTCTATCGGACGAGATACATTGCGAACTTGTTTTCTCCGGATATACCTATATACCGTATGCATCTGTCAGTGAGGAGCATTTGTGGAATTCGGTCACCTGCGTATCACCCAGTAAATCCTTCAATATTGCAGGATTGCAGATAGCAAGTATCATAGCCCGCGATGAGGCCGTGCACCAGCGGATAGACCGTGCCATCAACATCAACGAGGTGTGCGATGTCAATCCTTTCGGGGTTGAGGCTACCATCGCCGCTTATAATGAAGGTGAGGACTGGCTCCTTGAGTTGCTGGACTATCTGAAGGCCAACTATGACTGTCTGTGTGCATTCTTCCGTACCCACCTGCCTGAAATACCCGTGACGAAGCTGGAGGGAACCTATTTGGTGTGGACAGACTGCAGGGCACTGCATCTGCCTTCCGATACCTTGCAAGCCCGTCTGCTGGAAACCACCGGACTCTGGCTCAACAGCGGTACCATGTACGGAGCCGAAGGAGAAGGATTCCTGCGCTGGAACATTGCCTGTCCACGTTCAGTATTACAGGATGCCCTGTCGCGCTTCAAGGGCTTTGTCGATGCCTTAACAACAGAAGGATGACCCGATGAAACGTAACTTACCTGAAACGGACACAAATGGAGCCTTACCGGAGCAATTCAGGGAGCACCCGGCTGCACAAAAGACAACAGATGTGTTGCTTGACCTTATCCGTGACGGTCGTCCGATGACCTTGCGGCAGCAACTGCGCCTGACCGTAGAACTCAGCGTTCCGGCCATTATAGCACAGCTGTCTTCCATCACCATGCAGTATATCGATGCAGTCATGGTGGGACGTATCGGTGCAGAGGCATCTGCTTCCATCGGACTGGTATCGACCACCACATGGCTTTTCTGGGGACTCTGTACGGCTGCCGCTACCGGCTTTTCCGTACAAGTGGCCCACAAAGTCGGAGCAGGCGATCTGAAGGGAGCGCGTATGATTCTGCTGCAGTCACTTGCCGGCACACTGGTCTTCAGCCTGTTGCTGGCTGTATTGGGTGCAGGTATCAGCTCTTCGCTGCCGGCATGGCTGGGAGGCGATGTTTCCATCCGTCGGGATGCTTCCATTTATTTCTTCATATTTTCCATTTTCCTGCCTGTCCTGCAAATGATTTTTCTGGCAGGCGGTATGCTGCGCTGTAGTGGAAATATGCGTATCCCCAGTCTGCTGGGCGTCATCATGTGCGTGCTGGATGTGGTATTCAACTTTTTTCTGATTTTCCCGACACGCGGATGTAGCATAGTAGGCATGCAGTTCACTATCCCGGGAGCCGGACTTGGCGTGAGCGGTGCTGCCTTGGGTCCGGCTGCCGCAGAGACCGTCGTCGCTGGTGTGTTACTATGGTATCTGCTGACACGCTCAGAGAAACTGAGCTACCGCAGTAGGGAAGGCAGCTTCCGGCTGAAAGCCGACACGTTCAGGAAAGCACTCCGTATCGGTTTCCCAATGGGAATAGAACATGTTGTCATTTGCGGTGCCCAGATTTTGACTACAGTCATCGTAGCGCCACTCGGAGTCTTTGCCATTGCAGCCAATTCTTTTGCCATTACGGCCGAAAGTCTTTGCTATATGCCTGGCTACGGAATTGCGGATGCGGCCACCACTCTTGTAGGCCAGAGCATCGGAGCTGGACGGAAGAAGCTGACCCGCAGCTTTGCCCATATTACCGTACTGATGGGAATGGGTATCATGGGCGTAATGGGTATCCTTATGTATCTGTTCGCCCCTCAGATTATTGGGATGATGACTCCGGTCGAAGAAATCCGTCAGCTGGGGGTAATGGCTTTACGCATCGAAGCTTTTGCTGAGCCGATGTTTGCGGCCTCTATTGTTGCATACGGTGTCTTTGTCGGAGCAGCCGATACACTGGTTCCATGCCTGATGAACTTATTCAGCATTTGGGCTGTACGTCTGACTCTGGCTGCCTGGCTCGCCCCGACACTGGGACTGCAAGGTGTATGGATTGCCATGTGCGTAGAACTGTGTTTTCGTGGATTTATCTTCCTCGTACGCCTGAAACGTGGACGATGGCTGAAATGCGATAAGACGTAATTGATGAGAATTAACGAACCGGCAACCCAGGTAAACGACAAGGCTGTGGCATCAGCTCTCAGGTGACTTTATATCAAAAAAAACACCGATCATCGGAATATGCTAAAGTCGTATCCGGTGGTCGGTTTCATTTCTTGTCTTTTTGTTTGCCTGTTCAAAATGGGCAAATGTGAACTATTATTTGTTCAGCATCTGTAGTTGGTTGTCGCCCATCATTCTCAGGCCTTTAATAAAGCATTTAATAAGGAATCTCATTTTTGTAGTTGTTTTTATGTTTTACAACACAAAAGTACGCATTGTTTATTACATAATATGTTGTATAGCATAAAATTTTCATGAAAGACCTTAATACTTGATATATGTCAATCAGATAGATTATCAGGTGCCGGTAGAGGTGGATACGGGAACAGTCTCAACCCGAATGATGCGTATTATAAACCCTTTCCAGCAGTTTGCTGCCCAACAAGGGGCGATAGAGCTCTGTATAGCTATCCATCAGGCGCGGGCAAACCCGAGTGTGCTTGAGGCTTTTTGCAGACTATTCGTAAAAGTATCAGTGAAACAGAAAATGTTCTTTCTGTTTTGCTGAAAGAACCGACTCACACGATTGAACGAGGAACACTGAGTAGTCAGTATTTATCTGACGATATTTCGGTGGGGATTCCACTTCAGCTTTTATCCAATCGTCCCGATGTACAAAGAAAAAGAATTTATGTGGCATAGACGCAGATGTGATTGCGCCTATACAAAAATACCTCGACACGTAGCTGTCAAGGTCGCGACACGAACGTGACGAGACATCAGCACGAACGTGTCAAGACCTCGTCACGTACGTGTCGAGATAAATTTAACTCTATTTTCACATAAATGTGCTTAGATGCTTGATTATAGCTGATAGTTTGCTTTACATTTTTGCTGGGGTGTTACTGAAAAAGTTCGTGGGGGTTGAGTTTCTCCTTTTTCTAAGGAGGGGATAAACTGTGGAGTTGTTGTTTATTGCAATGAGGAGGAAAAGGAGAAAACTTTACTTGCCGATGCAGTAATTGCAAGTTTTTGATTATCAATCATTTGGAGCTCTAAAAGGTACAGAAGTCTAATTTTTTGTCATTTTTAGTCATTATAACTCATTGATTATTAATGAGTTATACATTGTCACATTCTTTTTGTAAGACAAAGATAATTGTATTTCGTTGAATTTCAAAGTTTTCCAGCAAATAAGTTACAAGAACGAGGTATTTTTTACCTCTCTTTTAGTGATATAGCATATTCATCAATGGCGTGCAATATTATGTAAATAGAATAAGTATTTGGGGTTGTATTTAATCTTTGTGAAGTGAAATCATATAAAGATTGATGTTGGTTTGTTTCGTTTCTTGTATGGTATAGTTCGTATATTGTCATTGATATTTGCTTTCTATGAAATTAGGCAGAAAAGTAGTAATTGATAGGCTTGACTGCTGTATACATCCACATTTAGTCCTATAAAAGCTCATTATCCTGGTAACGACTAGAGTCAAGTGGAGGGAATTCATCCGACAATTGTAAAATTCATCATAATTTAAACAGGTCTTTAAATTTTATGTCCATTAGTTGTGGGCTAAGATTCCAATGACTTGGTCTGCTTTTCCGCATATGAAGAATGCAAGATAAATAAGTTTTTCCCAAAGGTTGTAACTTACCGGGACACGCTTTTGCTTTTTGTTAATCTATGGATTGGGTAGTGATATCCATCAAAACGGTATTTGTGGTTTATATAACTTATGGATAGCTGAGTATACAAGAGGTATTCAGACTTTATATCTCCGTTGTTCTGTCATGGCTTGATAATGATAAAATATAGTGTTTTATTCTTATAGCACCGTATTGGATCATTTATCTTGTACTGGTATTTTTTGTATTAAATTTGATTTTAATTTATTGAAAAATAGCCGAGAAATAGAATTTATATTTAATGTTTCTATTTCTTTTAAAGTAAATGAAATAATTGGTATTGATCTTTCTTTAGCCCTTTCAAGCTCTATTATTACCCATTTTGACTTATAAACATTAGGAGTTATAAGAAGCATTACAATATCGCTATTGTCTAATTCATAAAATACACGTTCTTGTTTGTTGATTGAATCATTATTAATTATATCAATGTATACGTTACCAATATGTTTTAACTTTCTTGAAATAGAAGATAAGGAATCGAATGAGATTTCCTTATCTTTTATTGTGTAGCTTATAAAAATATTCATCCGATAATATTATAACAAAACAACAGATTCAATATTATTATTACTATTATTAAAATACCATAGAAACAGAAATGAGACAAATTGAATAAGGTAATTATTATCATTTTAGATACTTTCCATTTTTTTGAATCTTTCTGTTGTGCGTTTGTATTTCTAGTAAGAATCTGTTCAAAATAATGATCCATTTGGAATCGTAATTTTTTTTGATAGTAGTATGTATAAGAATCAAAAATCCAAAATGAAAAGATTATGATATACAATGAAATGAATAAAGCTACATCTAGTTGGTTATTACATAGATTTATTATTAATGGAGTCGAAATACCAATAACAACAAACAGTAACTTTTTTATTTCCAAACTATTTTTGGAAAAATTAATTGTAGCATTATGTAATTGATCTATTTTTTTCCAATCAATTTTATCTTCTATATTTTCACTATTGTCCATATTAGTTTATTCTTAAAAATGTATGCAAAAGTACAATTTTATCAGTACTTTTATGCTAAAGTATCATATTCATTATACGCGTATTGATAATATCGGTCAAACAGTACCATCATATTGCTCGAATCAGTAATAGGCGAACTATAAATGCTTCTGTTTTGTATGAGCTGTGTTTATATTTCACTTAGGGCATAGGAAAATTTCCCAAATACAATCATTGCATTATATAAAAAATATTTAGTAATTAATTTGGAATAGACACTATTATTGTTTGTTCATATAATTTAAAAAATTCTCTTCTATTTGTTTGTGAAATTGTTCTACTATTGATATGTCATCGTTGGGCTCCTCCACATTGAAACAGTAGTATTTCTTGCGGTCACCCGTTTCATATTCCAGGGATTCAGGGCGCATCTTATAGCCCCATTCATCGGTCATCAGATAGATGTCATACGCATTGTAATTGCGTTGCTGATACCACTGCAAGTGCAGGGTACGGCCGTTTCGTGCATGATAGAGGAAGTTGATGTTGAAGTCACCCCAGAACAGTCCGGTATTATCTATCCGTCGGTTCCTGTCGGTCAGTTCAATGACACCTTCATCCAAGAGCAGATTCAGGTAAGTATCGCGACGCTCAAAGTTCAGCATTACCCCGTATTTGTAGCCGCAGTAGTATAGTGCGTCATGCGGACCTCTGATATACATGTCCGAGTCGTTCTTGTTTTCGGTCACGAGGAAGCTGACCAGCGATTCGTCAGTCAGCAGTCGCATGCGCCGGTCGTCACTTGTCTTTTCCGACGGGCCGTCTCCCATCAGCAGGTGGTGGACTGGTGCTGCGTATGTATAGCTGTTGTCGTTACCAACTTTGGTCAGAATGTTATTCTTCCACGTATTCGCGCTGCCGTTGAATATTTTGGCATACCGCCCGAACTGTGCATCCCAATTGTTGCAGTAGCTGTACAAAGTGCGTAGCGCATGTACCTTCTGTTCTGTTTTGACGCCATCCTTGTCAAATAGCAGTTGCGCCGTATCCAGTTTCCGGTCAAAGTAGCTCCAGTCTGTTTCACCTTTCTCATTGTTGAACAGGAATGCTATGGCGCCTTTGAAGAATGCAAAGCGTTCGGCAGCATCTATTTTTTCTTTCCAACTGTTGTCTGCCTTTATCTGTCGGGCTTTTGCTATCTCTTCCAGCAGTTGCCTGCGTCCGAATATGTTTTTCAGCTGGCCTTCGTCTGTCCCGGCCAGGAAAGTGATGATGTCGTCGGATGCCTGGCAGGTGCTTTCACAATCCTGAAGCCTGGGCAGTGCATGAAGTCCCCGGTCGAAGAAACGGATGGCGCTGACACTCTGTTCGCTGTCTATGTAGCTGTTTTCAACGATGTTCCAAACTACATGCATCCATTCCTTCAGACGACCGAAATCAATAGTCTGACAAGTAGTAAGATATACACAGACGGCATGGAACACTACCTGTTGCTGAAGGTTGATGGAGTCAGGAGTGTTTCCTGTTTCATATCTGGGGATGAAATAGAAGGTTTTCTTTGTTTTTCCGCCTTCGTCGTCGTTCGCTTTGTTTTCCCAATAAGGGCTTAATAGGCTGTCCACTACCTGTGATGCCTGTTCTTTGCCATATTCGGTTATAGCTTTCTGATAAAGATCGTACAGGCGGTTCAGGCAGGTCTGAAGTGAGGCGATACACTCACGGGTAAGCACCTGATTGTAGATGGAGATACTCTGGTAGCGGTAGTCCTTGTTTTTACCGTTTATGGCTGCTGACAGTTGCTTGTAGAAATCGCGGGCTGTTACCTCTTCTGCTGTTGCGTCCGTGTTGCAGCGGGCGATGTACCAGTTGAGGAAAAAACGGTTGAGGAAATTCAGGTATATCTCGTCAATGTGGTATTCGGCCGAACGGTATGGCCAGAACAGGTCTGTCCACCGGGTATCAAGCAGCAGACTGAAGCTGTTTTCGCTGGTATCGTTTTCCGGTATCAGGTATTCCCGGTCCGACAACTTGTATTTCAGCAGGTCGGCTTTGAAATTCTCAAAGTCGGTCAGTGTCTTGCCGCGGGCATTCATCTTGATGTAGAGGTCGTCGGTCAGAGGCATGTTCTTGTCCTCCATGTTCAGCAGGTAGAAGCTGATGTGGGAATCTGCGCTTTTCAGCCGTTCCAGGAGCTCTTTTGCTTTATCCTCAGTAAGTTTCAGCTGCGTGGCATATTCTTCAATGCCGTCGATAATGTCAATGTCATTATTGTCCTTGATATCCGTCCCCCCCAGCATGCGCAGCATGGACTGTATGGTGGGATCCTGCTCGTATGCGGAGTAAAACCAGCTTTGGTTGCGTACAAAGCCGGCTATATCAGCCTTTTGTGACTGATAGGGCTGGCTGATGCTACAGAGCTTATGGCAGAATGTTCTGGATGAGACACGGGTCTCGTACGAGAAATGTTTCAGTATGTTTTTGTCCTCGGACAGTGTGCCTGCGCGCAGTGCCAGATACCAGTGCAGCAGCCAGAGGGTAGTGAGTCGCTGCTGGCCGTCCAACGGATAGAGGGTGTCTTCCTCCGTACTGCCATATACAAAGTCCAGTACCAGCGGTTCGGCATCGTCTTGCAAGGCGTCGAACAGTTGCTTGAGAAAACGCTCGCGCAGGAATTCCTTGCCCTTCCTGCCCTGGGCATAGTCGCGCTGGATGATGGGGATAACTATATTTTTTCTTTTTAGCAGGTCCCAGAATGAGACCTTTTGGCTGTATTCACTCATGACAGAAAATCTTTAAGTACTTCTTTTATGTTATCTTCATAGGCCTTGGCGTCGTCCTTGGTCCATGTGTTGGGGTCGAACGAAACCGTATTGTAATATTTCAGGAATACGTATTTGGTGCATGGCGGGATGAATGATGAGGAAGCATTCTCGGGCTTACTATCCATTATTTGTCCTTCCTCATCGGTTTGGGGTGTACCCACTTTTTTACCCTGGTCCTTGCCGATGATAGCCCTGCGTTTGGCAGGGAATATGGCATTGCCGTAGCTCCGGTTGGTCGACGAATCGAGCAGTGTAAAGTTCCATATCCTGTTCTTTTCGTCCTGGCTCAGCCGTCTGCTGCTGTTGATGTCTTCAATAGCATTTTTCAGCTCTCCGAACTGGGTGTTGCGTTCTTCCTGTTTGTCTGGGTTATCGCTCTGTTCGTAGGCCTTTCCGGTGTATTGCCTGAAGAAGTCTTGAATCCGCTCACGGAGTTGCTGATAGGCCTTGTCCTGAAGTCCGAAGTAGGCATTGAGCAGCCATTCGCGTTGTGCCTGTATGGTGTTCAGCTTGTTCTCGGTATTTGAGTCGATGTGCTCCACATCCCATCCTTCCGATTTGTATAGGTGGAAGGGGAACTTGTAGAACACGCCGTCGTCGTATTTCTTGTTTCCGGTCAGCACGTTGTTCTGATTGATGACTGTCTGAAGGTTGTGCAGCAGCAGGATAGGGCGGCAGTTGGTTTTGCTTCCGCCATTATGTTTCTGTTTATCGTCTGTATTGACTTCATAATAGGTGTTTTCAATATCTGTGCCGCGGAGGCTGTTCTTGATTTCAGGCATCAGGTATGTTTTATTGAAATCCGATTTGGCCGTGTAGCGTGTCCACTGGCTGTAAATTTCGTCCACGCTCTTGCCCATGCAAATCAGGAATCCGATGTAGTGGTACAGCTCCTTGTCGTCGAACCACTCCTGCAGGGTCTGGAAGATTTCCTGTGCTTTCTCCCAAATGGTGTGGGTGGCCTGTGCCATCGGAATGCCTTGTTGCTTCTGTACGGTCAGGTAATGGTAGAAGTAGCGGAATGTTTTATAGTCATCGGCCGCTTCTTTTTCATTGTTGTTCTTGCATTGCAGCAGGTCGCTGTGGCAAATCATGTCGAAGATGAAGTCAATGCGTGTAGGCCGTTCGCTATTGGGCTTGTTGAGGAAAAGCCAGAATTCGCTGGACTGGAGAGCATATTCCATGACATCCCATTCCATGGATATTTCCTGTTGCCACAGCCTGATTTTGTTGTCATCGGCACTGTCGAAGTTCGATTTGTTCAGTAGCAGGGCTTTTACCAGTTCGGCGTTGGTCAGCGAGATTTTTCCTATGTTCAGCCGTGTGAATACTTCCTTGGGGTTCTCTTCCTGTGTTTCGTACCAGATGAATTTCACTTGTTTCAGTAATACGCTCAGGAATTTTTCGGTATTTTTCTTTTCCATCCATTCGCGGATTACAATAACAGCCTGGCTGATGTGGTGATAATCAATATTGTCTTCGTTTTCTTGTGTGGTGTCCTGCCTGGCTATCTTGTTCAGAAATTCGGCACTTTTCTCACGAGTGGCATACTTGATGTCGTAAAAACGAGGATGCTGTAGCACTTCCAGGATGAGGCGTATGGTTGTCAGTCGTTGCTGTCCATCCACTACTTCCCATTGCCCATTCAGGAGACGCTTCACTTCGCTCAGGTCGTTGGCTTGGTGTATCTTGTCCAACAATTGTTCGTCCGACGATTTTCTGACGACCACCAGCGGTTGCAGGCAGTAGATGCCGGCATTTTCCTTTTGGCTGAATTCAAGAATGTCGTTGAGCAGGTCTTCTACTTGTTGTCGGGTCCATCGATAACCCCGCTGATAGTCGGGGATGAAGAATGCCAGGTCTTGTAACTCGGCTATGGATTTCAGTTCTAATGTGCTCATGAATATATATTATAGAATAACCTTGTATAGGGTTCATTGTTTATTTATACAAAAGCAAAGTCAACTACAAATCTCGCTTGTCAGTCATGGATGAATTTCCTCTTAAACTGTCGCGATTGTTGAAAAGTATGGGCTTCTATGGTCTCCTCTTTGTTATTTTTTGTCAGTTTCTTGGTATATATTACTCTATTATTTTTGTATTTAACCTAAAAGCATTTGAATCAATTTCCATTTGAAAAATCTTAATGTTGGGATTCAACTTTCTAGCAACATGGATTATTTTTGACTTTTCTTCGGTATTCATATTGACTCCTAAATATACGGAGTCGAAACATTCTCCTCCAATTTCGAGGAAGGCTCTTACTTCTTTCCAATCAATCGGACCTTTATTATCATTTTGCCATGGTAGCAGCTTCATATATGTCGACCATGGATTTAATATAAATAAACGCACTTCTTGTTCATGCTCCCAAGCTTTGGCTTTTGTCGATATTTGATACTGAAAAAAATCTTTTGCGTCCTTGAAAAAATCAGGTTTTTCTACAATATCTTTATATTGTACTTCCACTTCCGAGCAACCAATCATCACACTACCATACATACGAGAAAGATACTTTTGGGCTTTCTCCATATCCAGACCGATACAAATTCCTTGATGCTTGCTATAATAGCTCCACATTAAAATTGAATTATGAATTTTAGAAAGACTGCATATCCATGCCTTCTCTCTAGTTCTACGAAATGGTTCCCTTTTTAATTCCTCGATTATTTCCGGAGTCCATCCTCCACATACTTCTTTCGGAACGTTAGAGAAATCAATTAGTGAAGGATGGCAATCAAACGGATCGTTCAACTGTGTAGCGTTGGTAAATTGAAGATTACTATTATACATCATCATCAATCCACCGTTAAAATCCAGATATTTATATAATTTCCCTGTTCCCATATATTTATTCTATTTTTAATCAGTTATTGACTCTTGCTTCTAGCATTTTTGTAGTTTGGATAAGAGCTTCGATGTTATTAAGCTTTATTTGTAATTCATTTGAATACTATACCAGATTTTCATTCAATTGTTCAGCTAGCTATTTATTAACTCTGCTTTTCTCAGCGAGAACTGTTTTTATTCTTTTTAGAATTTTAGGCTTTATGCTGTCACAATTTTCCATTTATACAAAGATAGGGAATATTGGCATATTAATATGTTCATTCTTTACAAAAGTATGGTTAGAATATCAAATTGGGATAGATGATAGACATTACTAAACAACAAGAGGATTATTCTTTTATCATATTTTAAATCATTTATGATTTATACTACCTTTGTAAATAAGACATTGAAAAGGGTTTTATCTTTAGTGAGCCTATTGTACTTTGTAAATTTTTAAATATAGAACAATCATAAATGTAAAATCAGATTATGGAAAATATAACATTTAATGACCTATTATCAATCATTGAAGATAAAGGTTTGAATATGACATGGTGTAACCATGATAACTGGACTGTAAATAGAGCCTTAGGTTATATTGAAGGGCTTTTGAAGCTATGTCCATCAGATATAAAAATAATAAAAATAAATGGGAGAAATATAGAAATATATTACAAAGATCAACTTGTTCAAAAATATATTATAGCTGGATAATCTGTAAATCTCTATTTTGTTTGTCTTCCGATAATTAGCATATATATTGCTTCAACTAAGAAGGTGCAATAATTTGTTTTGATGCCAGGTCTATAGATTAACTAAAGAATTATTTTTTATTACACTTTGATTATCTCAAAACATATCACAAGAAAATAATGTGGTATTTACTTGGTGAGAAAAACAACATAGGGATATATTATTATCTCATAACTTCAGGTATCCTTAGGTGGCTTGTAGTAGTATTTGTACCTTGAAAGAGGAAGGCAAACTAATAGGAAGAATGAACTTGTTTCATGAAAGATTGAAACTTAATGAGTGCAGTTTTTATAGTTGATTGTAATTTCTTTCAAATATCTTTCATTTGTTATGAATCGATGGATGGGATTAGTAGCATTTAATTAGATACTTCTTAGTCTTTATATCAGCATAAAAACTCTAATGTTTATGACTAATATGTAAATTTGTTGTCATCTTTGTAAAAATGGATAGCATGATAGCAGAAATTAGATTTAAGAATATGTTCTCATTTAGAGACGAGGCTATATTAAGTTTTGAAGCTGATAGAAGTAAGGATATGGAGTCATATCATGTTGTCGAATTGGGGGGTGATGTGAGATTATTGAAAGTGGCTATCATTTATGGAGCAAATGCTTCGGGTAAGAGTAATATTATTAAAGTTTGTGATTTTATCAAGTCATTCATTACTTATACCCCACTTAATAAGGCAGAACAAATTCAAATAGTTCCGTTTCTCCTGAATAAAACAAGTTCGACGCAGTTATCTGAATATTCGATTTCGTTCTACTTGAAGAATGAGGAAAAAGCAGTTCGTTATGTCTATTCTGTAGCTTTAGATAGATGGCACGTAGCAAAGGAAGGTCTAATCTATTATCCAAGTCAACAGCCTGCTACTATATTTGAAAGAAATACTGAGAATAACGTATCAGTTATTAAATTTGGACAGAAGATCAAAATGTCGCAATCTGTCAAAGAGGAAATAACATTGAAGTGTTTGCATAACATGTCAGTTTTTGCTGCTTATATGCAGGTGAATACACATATTGTAGAATTAGAGACGGTTCTTCAGTATCTAACCAATCAAGTTATGTCAGCTATTGTATCTTCATCATCTTTAAATCGTTATGCTAAAGAATCGATCAAGAATGAGTCTGTAAAAGATTATATTTTGAGATATCTACAAGACGCAGATTTCAATATTTCAAATATTAATTGCAAAAGGCAGGAAATATATAAGGGGTCGATTAATTATACCATGTATCAGCATAAAGTTTTATCTAATGATGGTAACAATGACTATTATGGGTTCCCAGAACTGTTTGAATCAGACGGTACTATCCGTACGTTTGGCTTAGCTGCTCAAGTACAAAAGATTCTTGAAAATGATGCTTTTCTTGCAGTTGACGATATCGAACATTCTCTTCATCCAAAATTGATAGAACATATTATTGAACGTTTTCTGAAAGAATCAGAGCAAGCCCAGTTGTTGCTCACTACACATTATGATGGACTGTTAGGAGAGGAAGATTTGCTTAGAAAAGATAATGTCTGGTTTACTGAAAAGAATCTGGATGGATCAAGTGTGCTGTATCCTCTAACAAATTTTAAGGGATTGAATAGGATCAGTTCTCTCCAAAAGGCATATAAATTCGGTGCAGTTCCTAATCTCTAATCATGTAATTTTATGAAAAAGCTAGAAAAATAGCGATTCTTGAGAAAGCTAAATGGGCAATGAAATACTCACAGACTCAAAAATGGTTTAGCCCATGGGTTTTCTACTAAATGTGAAAAGTTTCATAAACTGTATTGGGAACAATGAGTGCCTCGTTTACTTCACAGTTCGAAAAAGAAGAAAAGGATGCTTTTTATTCTTTTAGACTTAAAGATGAAGTAGGACTTGATGTTTGTATCGATGAACAGATTTGTTAGTTTTTAGTGTCTTATCTATGAAAATAGAATCTATTTTTAAGTGCTATGAGGTCTTTACAATCGGTGAGTGATGAGAAATTTTAGATAATAATCTACCTTGTCGGTAATCATTATGTGACAGCAGTCGCTATTTTTTAAGATGGTCTTAGTAGTAATATTTTGAACAGAAAAAGAATTATTATTTCTTTTATTGTTCAAAATATTACTATATTTGCAGTATGGATAGACAATTAAGTGAAATAGGAACCATTCCAGTAACGACTTCAATCATTGAATCGTTATATCCGGAACTGAAGTCTGCTAATAAGAAAGTTACTTGGCTCGAAAAACAAGGGGTTATCATCAGACTGAAGCGAGGACTTTATGTGATCAACCCAGAATATTCAGGAAAGACTCTATCAAGTGAGTTAATCGCCAATCATCTCTATACACCTTCGTATATTTCAATGTCTACTGCACTACGATATTATGGACTTATCCCCGAGGCTGTATATGTTCATCAATCAATGACGGTAAAGCACTCGCGTAGCTTTCAAACTCCGGTCGGCTGTTATGACTACAAACATATCTCAAAAATGGCATTTCCAATAGGAGTAAGGAGTATGTATAAGGATAATTATGCTTTTCTTATTGCATCACCGGAAAAGGCTTTGTGTGATTTGATTGCCAATTCCTCGCAGGTCAATCTTCGCTATATGAAAGATGTGGAAACATATCTTGAACAGGATATTCGTATGGATATGGATGAGTTCAATAAGATGGATAAAACCATATTCGAAGACTACATAAAAGTTGGCAAAAAGGCCGATTCAATTTCGACACTTTTAAAATTCTTAAGACGATGAAAAATGAAATATTCGACAATATGCTCTCCCGTTATGATTTAACAACAGAGCAACAGAAGAGAAACGCTATATTTGAAGTGAATCAACAAGTGATACTTGCTGGCTTGTATGCCGGAGGCTTTTTTGAGTCGGCGGCTTTCTATGGTGGAACTTGCTTGAGAATCTTTCATGGCTTACAGCGTTTCAGTGAGGATATGGATTTTTCATTGCTTACGCAAGATGATAAGTTCGATTTTACGAAATACTTTCCTGCTATCGTTGATGCTTTTACAATGGTAGGCCGTGAGGTTGAAATAAAGAAAAAAGACAAGAGGAATTTCGGAAAGGTCGAATCGGCATTTCTTAAAGATAATACCGATGTGTATGATGTGACTTTCCAAACTGAGAAATCTATAAAGATAAAGATAGAAGTAGATACTTGCCCACCGTTGAACTTCAAGACGGAACAGAAGCTATTGCTTCAGCCATATTCATTTATGACCCGTTGTTTTACACTTCCCGACTTGTTTGCAGGCAAGATGCACGCCTTAGTATATCGTGCGTGGAAGAACAGAGTAAAAGGTCGTGATTGGTACGACTTTGAATGGTATGTACGCCATAATATCCCACTTGATTTTGCTCATTTGGCAGAACGGTGCAAGCAGTTCAACAATGAGAATATCACTCCAGAGTTATTCAAGGAGAAACTCATTGAGCGTCTCTCTTCAGCTGATATAAAACAAGTGAAAGAAGATGTATTGCCTTTCGTGCGCAATCCAAAAGAACTTGATATTTGGTCAAATGATTATTTCATGCAGTTGGCAGGGATGGTAAGAATAGAATAATACAACCTTAAGCTTTCTCCAAGAAATAAATCCTAAGGTATTTATAGACACTGTCCAAAATTTTGTGTAAATGGAAACTGGATTCAGTTGTATAGTTTTGAACACAAATGAGAATTTTTAATAATTCACAGTACGCATAGACCGAGAGCATCCTGTTCTATCTACTACAATATCGACAGCCGAAAACTACCATTTGGAATTATTTTCATCTCAAATAGCTCCACTCCATCGTCATCATAGAATTGAATGGATCTTTTAGTTGTACATTATTTAATAATATTGTTCAGTCTTAAATATAACTATATTATTTCCCATTTCTTAAATCCGTAATAGTATCTATTTTAAAGATTGAAGATAAAATACTTCTTCTATGTTGAATAGGTTTCTGGTTTTCGATATATTTAACAAATTCTATCTTGATTTTCTTATTAATATCTCTCATATTTTCATACTTATCTACAGGTATGGTCGTTACAAAATGGTGAACATCATTATCTCCTAAAGATTCATTATAGTGTTCATTGTATTTCCGTATGATAGATTTAATTCGATATTCTACATATTTTCTTTTATCTTGATTAAATAATCTAGTGAAATGCCCTTTATAATCAAATCTTGAACGTAGTTCAGGCGATATCCTTGTAGGGAACTCTTCCTTTGTAATATTTGATGTAAATATTATTACAAAACCATTGATATCAATTTCCACTGCTTGAGAACTTACCATCTTGCCACTCTCTAATACATCCAAAAAGAAATTAAATAGTGTGGCATTTGATTTTTCAAATTCATCAATTAGAATAAGTCCTACATCCGTATTACGGACACGAATAAAAATCTCACCATCATCGCTTCCGATATAGCCACGAGCACTACCTATTAATGAACTTAATGAGAATTCGTTGCTATAATTCCCGAAATTTACTTTTGCTAAATTATCCTTACCTCCAAGACATTTATATAATGCTCTAGCAACTTCTGTCTTGCCAACCCCTGATTCCCCTAATAGAAATAACGATAATACTTTATGCTCTCCTATTTTGTTGAACAAACGAAATGATTTTGCTATTTCATAGAAATCATCTTTGAACTTTTCGTGCCCGTATAATGATTCTCGAAATGATTTAAAGAATGTTTCAAATTCTTCAGGTGTAAAATCTGTAATCTTCTTATGTATTTTATCAGTTGCAATTATAGGGGGAGGTAATTGTTCGAAGAAAATATCGTATTTTTCTTTGATGTCTACAAATTGTTCAAAACAATATCTTAATTCATATTTAAGTTGATCAAAATACTTGTTGTCACAGATATAAATAATATCTTCATTATTGAATAGTCTAAATACATTTTCTCCAATAGCCTGAATAGCGCTCGTATTATAATATCCTCCACCTAATATTGATACATCAATAACACATATGCCACTTTTGTAGGGAGTGAACTTGTCAAGATCTTTTAAGTCTTCTAAAAAGTAACTTAAACTTATCACTTCATACTCTAAAGACTGAAACAATGTCCTTATTGACTCAAATTCTATTTGATTATAAAACAAGAGTTCTTTTTTCATGCTATTTTGTAGTATGTATATTCTGGATTATGGCTAACAAATCAATGTAATGGTATATAGAATCATCTCCTGAACTAGCAAACTCTTTATATGTCGGTTGCTCAATGGGATATTGACTTTCTTGTATTTCCTCAAATTCGGATGTCCTTTTAAATTGTGATTGTATATTCCCTAATTCTGCAAAGTATTGAAAAGTATTGCCTAACTGATTTATCTTAATAGTACCTTTATATATTCCCAAAACACTAACTTTTCCAATGAATAAATCATCAACATTGTATGAGCTTTCAAATTCATTTTCAAAAGTAACAGGTATCTTTATGATAATTTTATCATTTCCATTTAATAGTACACCTTTAATTTTATATGCATAATCTTTAAACATTGAGTTGAATAAGTTTGTTATATCAAATCCGTTAACCCCAGGAACAGAAAGATTTTTGAAAGCTCCACTTGTAAATAACTTTACCGTCCTTAGCTCAACTTCATTTTCTAATGATAATTGAACATTATCAATTAATACTAATTCACCTTCTTTGATAGTATTATCAAACTGAGCAATATTTTTACTTGCGTCCACGACATCACTTAATATAACAGATTTGGTAGTTTTAATCTCGATGGTCTCCAGTACTTTTTTCGAAGCACTCCCCCCTACATTAATATCAGCATTACCTTCACCACTAAATAGTTTTAGAAAGCCCAGTCCCATTTTTGCTCCTAAATGCGCAGAAGCGTTACCTTCTGTATTCTTCTGTACCTCTTTGGCTACAGTTATGAAATTATCAAACATCATCTTAATTTCATAAACCTTAGGGTAATTGATATAATAAATATTAAATGCCATAGACTGTGATATATGTGTATTCTTATTTTTTTCTAATATTATTAATCAGTAATTCTGTAATATTGTTTAGTTACTTTCATTTTGCAATAATTTATATAAGCCCGTGTTTATTACGGGAAATTTAAAATTCTTGCGAATTGTTGAAGGTAAATTAAGATCATCTTTTTGTTATTCAATTGTTCTTTCATATCCTCAATTTGTTTAAGATAAATAATCTCTAATCCACAATTCCAATTGTTGGGGCAATGTCGTTTCAATCTTATCAGAATCATATTCCATGTACATTCTAGATATCAAATCGGATGGCAATTTAGGTAACTTACAATCTTTAAGCAGACAAACCTTATTTCCTTTTGCCAACATGTAACCAACTTCTAAAGCGACATTGGGATTATAACTGTCTTGGTCATTTTTGTCAAATATTGCTACTGCAACTTTGCAACAATCAAGATACACTTTAACATTATTCCACAAATCATCCGTAAATAGCTTCTCGTTAGCTCGTATGGCAATATATCCATTCTTTGCAAATACACTTTGAATTATATCATAGACTATTTTGAGTTTCTCTCTAAATGGCATAATGACAAAAACTGCATGGTTTCCATAAGTCTTATAAAACTTTATTTCTTCATCTGAATATGAAGGAATGTAAGACATTTTAAAATCAATATCGCGTTGGACCTTAATTTCTTGGTATCTGTCCATTAGAGAACTCTCTCCTTTTTCTTTTGACCATAATAATTTAGCATCGAGAGTGGCCACGATATCGTCTCTTCTTATCCAACTATCATTTGCAAAACTTTCTGCTTCAATCTTATTTGTAGTTTTAAATATATCTAAAGCCTTCTCCATCTCTATTATTGGCATAATCTCATCTCGTCTAAGCCCATCAGGAGCATAAACTAAAATGTCAATATCGGATCTAAGACTGCCCGTCTCATAAGCGCGTGATCCAAATATGTATATTTCTTTAACATTGTTAATCTTGGAAATTTTATATATTAAATCTCTGAGATTAATTAGTCTTACATCATCTCTAATTGCCATATTGTATAGATTATTTGTTATAAATTAAGTCTTTGGGATCCACATTCAATATCTTTGCAATCTCAAATAATACCTCTAAACTTGGTTGTCGACGATTGCAGACATAAGAATTGACAATACAAAAACTTTTTCCGAGTTTTTCTGCCAACCAGGTCTGTTTGATGCCTTTTTCTTCAAGCACCTCTTTTATTCGGTTCATGGGTTTATCCATTGTTCAATCCTTTGTTATTTTACAAAGATATAAAACATGATGCTATAAAAAAATAAAAAGGAGAGAAAAGTCCTCTCCTTCATAAAGAAATCTACATTACACCTCTAACTCCTTTAACGGCAACCCATAATTATATTGTCCGAAAAATCCTCTGTGGATAAGTTTTAGGCCAAGGGTCTGATAATACTTGTAGTCATCATCCTCGGTGCAGAGGTATTTGTAACCATAGCGCGGGGCGTATTCCTTGAAGAATCTGGCAAGGTCTTTCAGGTTTTCCTGCTGGTTTCGTTTGAAGTTGCTTCGCACTATGATAATGCTCCAGTCGGGGATACTGCCGACACCACAACTGTATTCCCAGAAACGGATATATAAATCCATTTCGCCTACATGGACGGAAACACATATACCGTTGGCGTTGTGCATGACGGAACAGCAGTTTCTGTAACCGAATCTCTCACACAAATAGAGATTGAAATCGTAAATAAAATCGGAATAGTTCATAATAATTTGAATTTTGATGGTTAATAAAAAATTGATTATAGACTGAAACCTCGCTTGCGTTTCGGTTTCTTTTTCTTCTTTTTAAGCCAGTTGGCCTGTATCGCTTCCTCCGTATCATAATCCATAGGAGAGGGCGCGAACAATCCCACACTGATGCTGGAATGATTCTCCTGCTGGTATTCATGACGAGGTTCCTCGCGTATGGTTTCTACCTGTGCCTGACGCTGGTTCATGGTAGCAGAAAGAGCGTTATATCTCAGCTCCTGGTCGATGTTCAGGAAACTGAACTGGCGGTCAATCTTGGAACCGCTAAAGGTCAGTTGGTCACATGTGAACTTGACACCTTGCATCTCTCCGGTCGTGCGACTTTGCTTCCATTGCGTATCAATCCCGTATCTCCGTAAGGCCAGTCGCAGCTCACTCCAGCTTCGGGCGTTCGGAACCTCTCGTTTTAAGGCATGATAGATAAAATACTTTACCTTGTCATGATGACGTAACCGCATGAAATTGACATGCTCTTTTCCTTCGGCAAAATGCAAACGGTAACGGGCTGTCAGCATCTTGCAGACCTTTTCGTTCCGGTAACGGTCGTTCTTGTCGCTGATGGTGCGGCCGTCATTATCCACCCGGTTGTAAACGATGTGACAATGCGGATGGTCACGGTCTATATGCCGGGCGATGATGAACTGCGTGTTTGCAATTCCCATCAGCTTCATATAGTCGTGGGCGATCCTCAACATCAGTCCATCATCGTCACGGATGCGGTCTCCATCTTCTGCGGAGAAGCTCAATGATATATGACCGACCTTGTTCTTGACCTTGTCGTTCAGTAAAGTCTGTAACTCGAATTGCTCCGCTATTTCTTCAGGTGAACCGTAGACACCAACCGCTTTCAGCAGGCGCGATTTATCCTCTTTCAGCACATAGTTTACGCACCCAGAAAACGATGTTCCCTTGACAATTTTACCTATCATCCTTGAGCTGTTTTATGAGTTGTGAAATCTGTTGAACGGCGGTACTGCACTCATCGGCCACACGATAAAAACTGTAAGCATTGGCTCGTCTGGCAAGCTGGTTCAGGTTTGTGCTTTCTCCAATCAGTTTTCTGATAATGTCAAGATTTTCTCTCGTAATTCGTTCACGTACCGTACCGTGTTCGATGAGTGAACGCACTACTTCGCTTTGACTGCATTTACTGCGTCGGCTAAGTGCTCTGAGCCAGCCGAACTGTTCGTCTGTAAGACGGATTGTAACTGTATTTTTCTTGTCCATAATATTTGCTTTTGAGATTAATAATTGTGACCATCGGGAGCCGTCTCACCTTCTTTTGAGGTGAGCAAGTGGCCGGGAAATGTAATACACCGGCATAAACTTGCTCCAGTGAAAAAGAAGTGAATCAGACATCTGACAGTCATCGTTTGAAAAGTCCTTTCCGAGTATGTGGAACCGTTGCTGAAAGCGATGCTTTCTCCACATTTACAAGCTGTAGATCGAAAGTCTCGACCAGCGTTTTCAAGGCCGGATTCAACGTGATAAGACGATTGAAAATAGCCTCCTTTGTCTCTTCTCTCAGCAGAAAATCTGCAATGTCATAACCCGCATCCCGTTCTTTTTTTGTTGCGTTTCTTTCCATAAAATCGAAGAGAGAAACCTCTATTCCCAGGCTCCGGATCATCTCCATTTTACTGTTCCAATAGTCGGTTGCACCCAGGTCAGGGAAGAGTAAAACACGTCGGTTTCTCAATACGCTCATGGCATCCTGATTAAACGCTCCGTTCTTTCCGCCCGAAGCAATCCATAGGTATTGCGGCAGATAGAAGCTGGATATCAAAGCGCTTTTCTCACTCTCCACAAGGGCAACCGGACGCTGCCGGTCGGAGGACAAAAGGTGCTCACCAAACAAGCATTGCCGGAGATTGAAATTCTCTTTCTTCAAAAGGGAATGTACCCACGTGATGTAGTTGTGTGGCTCTTTAATCCGTCTTCCGTTTTCAGAATTGTAGAGCATCACTTTTCCGGTGCGTACCCGTCCGGAAATATCCACCTGCCAGAAGACCGTAGCTCCCGGCCAATGCTTCGAGGTTCCCACATGGTAGCGTAACATCAGCTCTTCGGTAGCCTCCTGCCCGAAATGGAAACTCAGGAACTGAAACAGCTTGTTCGTGTGATACAGCTTTAGGGACTTCCTCATGATTTCCGGCTCAATGAATGAAGGCACAGGAGGCAGACTGATGCGTGGCTTTGACATCGGCACAAACTCTTCGCTCAATCGTTCCTTGGCCATCGGGTTCTCGTCAAAATACATTTTGGGCGTATAGTTGTAGCCGCACTTTTGTTCATGGTTGCATCGCCCTACATAATCGGGAAAACTGATTTGTTTTTCCGTATCGATGTATTTGGCGAAACAACTTTTACGGTGGCAGTTCGGGCATGTGTGCCGGGTGCTGACACCTTTGTATGGTTCTAATGTGAATCTGTAGTTCATTTTTCTTTCTGTTTGGATGTTACTATGCACATTTTCGCAACTTCACAAACCCCTCGGTTGCGAAAATGTGCATAGTAACAGGTTTATTTACTGTATTCTCCATGATTCTCTTTTCTGAATAATGTTCCGATGTGTCGTTTTAGAAACATCTTGAAAGCATGTTCCTTCATCCCGTAACTTTCAGCAATGCCGATACCTTCTGCCGTTGTAAATCTCTGAGGCAGATTCAGGTAGATGTTGCGGTGCAATTCGCTCAACTGTTCCTGACTGACGGCAGTCTGCACTTTTACAGCTGTAGTCCGAAAATATTCAGTCAGCAGGATGGCACGATTCACGCTTTCAAGGTCAATCGTAGTCTTATCGCACTCTCCGCAAGTCCATCGGGCAAGCTGGATAATCAGACAAAACCGGATAATGTAGATTTCCAGTTTGCAGTAAATACCGACCAAAGCATCGTTGGTTTCCATATCACATTGGCGGGCATTTTCATGCTGCCAGTCGTAAAGTCGTTGTTTGGCATCTTCATCGAATGGCAGGCATTGAGGCTGCAACTCATTATTCTCGTCATGCGGACAATCCTGAGCGATCAGCTTGTCGATAATCTGTTGCCATTGGATTTCCAGTTCTTCAGGAGTTTCCCGGTCGTTCCATCTGCTTTTCAAGACAGATTCGGGCATCACGAAAAGAATACGGTCGATGAAACCGTTACTCGAACGCTCGCCCTTGACCAGTTCGCCCAAAATCTTCTTTTGGATGGTACCGATAACAGAGATGTAAGGACGTCTGATAAAAATGGAACTTTGCGTACTCTTGCGGTCGGAAATCGTGGGCTTGGCATTAAACGCCGAAAGCCAGAACTGTTCTTCCGAACCGTTATTATAGCGGTTGAAATTCTTGAACCAGGCCGACAGCTCGTCCGACCAAAGGCAGAGTCCTCTGGGATTCTGAGCATGTATCAGGCTCAAACCTTCGGGAGTGATATCCGAAACAAGAAAGCGGCTGCGCACGGGAGCCTGCGGAAACTCATCCAAACCGGCTTCCAAGCGTTCCTTCTTACTCATGGACATAGTGCGTTCATACTCGGCATACAACTTCTGATATTCCTGATTCTGACAATAATCATGCTCAATGAACGGCTGGAAAGCGAAACTCAGCGGATGACTCTTATTGGCTCCGGGGCGACCAATCAATGCCATGTACAGAATGGGACTTTCCAGCCAGTTGCGCTTCACCTGCACCAGATGGGAGTTACCAATCCCCACGGCAATGGCCGCAAGGATAGCCGCAGCAACATAATCCACAGGGTAGCCCTGACAATCGTGCAAACTGCTGATAATACGCTGAATCCTGATAGGAAAAATTTCTATCGGGAACTCACCGCCGGACATTTTAGCTCCGATGCGCACAGCCTCGCCGATAATACCTTCTGCTGTTAATTTGGAGGTTTCCATATTCATGCAAATCAAAAGTTATAACCTCCCTTTGGTTTGCGCTTCGCTCCATGTACTATCTCCGCTGCCTGTTCCTGGAGCGACATGGCCTGCATCTGCTTGCGCCCGGACTCAATCCATTGCAGCAACTCATCTTCATAGAAGTAGAGTTTCTTACCTTTTTTATAAGCTGGAATTAGTCCTTTACGCGCAAGCGTGTAAATGGTAGGCTTTGCCTTTCGTGTGATTTTACAGGCTTCGTCAATTTCAATAAGACGATGCTTGTCGGAAGAAGCCTGCGGTTGCAGTGCCGCCACCATTTGACGGATTTGTTCCATCTGTTCTGTGAGATAACCTACCGCCTGCGGCAGCTTATCAAAAGTGATTTGTTCGTTTGCCATACGTACTCGTTTTTAATTGTTCGCTGGCAAAGGAAATTGGTGTTTTGATGGTGGGAAACATCACCGGAATATAACTGTGAGATAACTTTTGGTGGTGATAAATTAGTATATTTGCAAAAAAGCAGACTATGAACAATACAGATAAAGTCTATCTAATAAAATGGGTTGGACCATTCTCATATGATGAGTTATATAATTGGGAAAAGAAATGGTTGGAGAATAATAATGAAAATTTTAATTTGTACTTGTTGCAAGGAAAAAGAAAATACGCTAGAAAATTTTCTTATTATTGTGGACAAACTATTAGATGCGTATATAGAAGACTAAAAGATAGGGATCATCATTTTAAAGAAATAGAACATAGCGATTATTCTATATGGATTGGTAAATTTTCCAATGTTGTACCTAATAAAACAGATATAAATGTAGTAGAGAAAATCATAACTTCAGAGCTAGCAGAATTAGAATTAGGATTTGAAAATATGATGAATGAAATAAATTTCCATCCACCAGTTTTCGATGTATATATTATTAATCAGTGGTATCATCCTATAAAAAATAGTGAATGGAAGAGGATACATTATAATTCACCTGCTAATTATATTCCAGATTTAATGATTTATGATTCAAACTCAAAAGAAATGAAGGGAACTAGAAAAATAAGGAAATTAGGAATATTGGAATAAGTTTCATGTAATATTCAGATTTAGTCTGATTTTACATCCAGATTCTGTGTGTGACATTTTACGTTCAATAGTTGAGATTTCCAGGTCGCGAAGGGTATGGGCAAAAACATTCTTGATTAGGGTAGCAGTATGAATACGCTTTCTGCCAAAAGCCTTGCCAATATTCCAACCAAAGTGCATAATGTCAATGCTTTTAAGTTGTGAGTCAACCTTTACGGGCGATACCTTTTGTAAGGTATCGCCTGAACTGTATTCTACGATGTATGCACATAGACGGTTGAGATCTTCTTCACTCATATAGGCAACCATTGTTTGCTTCGTATAGCTAATGACCTTTTCTAATTTGGTTTGAATAGCATGATTCTGTTTTGCGATAGCGTTGGTTCGCATGACTTCATATTCTGAAGGTTCAGAGATTGCTTCTTCAGTGGTAGGAGCAGGCTCAATGACATCAGGCGTAGCCTGGTTTGAATCTTTGATTGTAGTGGCTTCCGGCTCAGAAACGGTATCATTGTGATTTTTCATCTTTTGAAAAGCAGAGAAACGCAATAGAAAAGTTTCTATGCGTGGCAGCAGAAACTGATTGAAAGTTGTCTGTAAACTGGCATAGATCGCCATCAAGACAATTACTGCTGCAAAAAATGCAACAATACTACTGAAATCGTCAACGCCTTTGGATAAAACAAACTGCCGAGCTAAAACGCCAACGACAAGAGTGCCTACCAATACAAGGGAATAGAGTGCTATATGTTCTATACTTTTCTGATTCATAGTGATATTTGCTAATTGTTTGTGCGCAAATATATGTCATTTCATAGATACCATGTTATAAATTCAAGAAAGTGGCAGCATTTGTCCTCGATATGGTACTTATTTCTATGCCATCTATGCCACAATAGATATAAAAAAAAGAGTCAGACTAGGTTTTAACCCCATGTCGGACTCTTCTTTCGTTACAGAACTTTATACTATTTCAACGAAATCTTATTCGCCGTTTCGCGTTTCTTAGAATTAACCAAATCAGTATAGAACTGTGTGGTGGTGACATTCTTATGCGTCGGCATATTCTATCCAGTGTAAATATCTGTGACTAAAAATTTTTGATGACAATATGCAACTGCCTAGCAGCGTGAAATGTTACGTATTTTCTATGCAAGTATTATCTTACGATGTAAGAATTTCGCTAATAACCATAAAAACGGATGAAGTATATAAATATTAGAAATAGCCATGCTCGCAAATTACTATTAAAAATCAATGCAGAAAATAATTGAATAATAATTGTTCGTAATCTCGCACTATATATGTATGCTCTTTATGAATTATCCTCTTTTTACATTTTAACGGTTTCGAAGTAGCTCAGTATACGATTTTTGATATTGGGAAATCTAATATTCCTGTCAACTCTTTGTTGTTAAATGCGTTAAGCTTAGTTCGGCAGCAAATTACAAAATAGATATTAACGAGATTCGACGATATAAATTGCAATGATATTGATATATCTATTTCATTCTAGATGAATTGCAATCTTAGAAAATCTATCAGAAAATAGTATGTAGTTTAATTCTATATACAATAATGTTGTATTAATCCGCAAATTAATTAGTATATTTCTTTCATATTATGGACATGATTTCAGAGTGTTTTATTAAATTTGTGACGTAAAAGCAAGAAAAATATAAGATAATATATACAAATGTCATTATCAGAGCAAGAAATAAAATGTATATGATGGAACAGAATAAAGAACTGAATCGTCTAAAAGTGGTACTTGTAGAGAAGAAAAGAACTGCTAAATGGTTAGCTCAAGAATTAGGTAAAGATGCTGCTACAATCTCCAAATGGAACAGTAACACCTCTCAACCTTCGCTCGAGACACTTCGTAAGATTGCTGACCTACTTGAAGTAGATGTCAGAGAATTATTAATCCCATCAAGATAAAATAACGATATGATAAATTATTCTCCTGGACAGCGCATTACAGTGCGTGGTGAGGATTTCCTGATAACCAATGTAGACCGCAATTATAATGGTGGTCATCTGTTATATGTGAAAGGTCTTAGCGAATTAGTTCGAAATCATAGTTTCATATTTGATACTGATTTAGACAACAATATCGAGATTGTTAATCCCGCGAATACCCAAATTGTAAGTGATAATGATCCCCGTTGGCGGAAAACTCGTTTGTTGATAGAATCAGCTTTACGCAGTAATGCTTATTTCTCAAAGAAAATAATTATTGCATATAAAGGTGCTTTTGATGTTGCGGATTATCAAATGACACCTACTCTCAAAGCCTTAAAATTACCTCGGCCACGTCTTTTAATAGCTGACGGGGTCGGTTTGGGTAAGACCATAGAAGTTGGTATCTTTTTAGCGGAAATGATTCGTCGAGGACGTGGTAAGAGGATTCTGGTATGTGCCTTAAAAAGTATATTGGCACAATTCCAGGAAGAAATCTGGAATCGTTTTGCTATTCCTTTAGTGCGTCTTGACAGTATTGGCGTCGCAAAAATTCAAAACGAAATTCCTCTTAATAAAAATCCGTTTGACTACTACGATAAGACAATTATATCCATTGATACACTTAAAAACAATGGACGTTTCCGCGCATGGTTAGAAAAGACCCATTGGGATATCATCGTGATTGATGAATGCCATAAAGTGGCAAATGAAAGCAGTCTTCGGGGAGACCTTGCACAGTTCCTGGCACAAAAGTGCGATTCGATGATACTTACTTCAGCTACGCCTCACAATGGAAATGCTGAGTCATTTGCCAACCTGATGCGTATGCTTGACCCTATATCCATACCAAGGAACGGAGAATACACCAAGGAAGACATACAACCTTATTATGTTCGTCGCTTCAAGCATGATATATCTGATGAGCGTATCCGTAGTCAGTTTCAAACCCGTGAAGTAAAGAGTATTCCCGTACAACTTACCTTAGAGGAAGAAGACATTTTAAGCCTCCAGCATACACGTTTCCGTTCACTGCATGACGAGCAGAAGAATGATGCGTTGTTTGCCTTAACCGTGTTTAAGAGTTATCTATCCTCTCCTGTCGCTGCACTCAGAACCTTGGAGGAACGTTTAAAAAAAGATGACAGCAACGAACTCATGCAATTGACTGAACAGGTAAGGTCATTGGTGGATAGAAAAGAAGATAGCCGATACGATGCTTTTAAAGCTAAGTTAGCAGAATTGTGGAAAGCAAACCCCAAGGAACGAATTGTTATTTTCACAGAACGTATTGCAACCATGGAGTATCTGCAAAAACGCATTTGCAGTGAGTTTAAACTGACTGCCGAACAAGTAGTACGTTTTGACGGTTCGCTATCAGATACCGAACAAGAGGAAATGGTGAGCGACTTTGCAAAAGAAGACAGCAAGGTGAAAGTATTTATTTCCAGCGACAGCGGTTCACAAGGTGTCAACCTTCACTATTTCTGTCATATCATGTTCAACTATGACATTCCTTGGAGCTTAATAACCCTGGAGCAACGTAATGGCCGTATTGACAGATATGGCCAAAAGCAAACACCTGTCATCTATTATCTGGTTGCCAAAAGTGATAATACGGATTTACGTTCTGATTTTACGATTATAGACAAACTCAGAGCGAAAGAGCAAGAAGTTCACGATACACTGGGGGATGCCATGAGCGTAATGGAACTTTATAATGTTCAGAAGGAAGAAGAAGAGATTAAGAAAGCTATCATGACGGGTGATACAGAGGTTCTTGAACCTTCTGCAACCCGCCGCCGTGCCCGTGGAGGTTTTAAGAAAGCTGATGCAGTAGTTGCAACTCCGGCTACAGAATGTTTGTCAAGTAATATTTACGAAAAAAGATTCTCACTATATCCCGATGATTTAAGCTACTATAAAGACTTGTTTGCTGAGCTTGAGGCCGTCGGTAGCATTCGTCATGGCGATGTTATGCTTTATGAGGATGCAACAGTTCCTTATGTAGAAGTGAAAAACAACGAGGAGCTTAGAGATGTTCTTTACGACATACCTAAAGAAGCTTTTCCTCGTGATAACATATTCCGTTTATCTATGGATAAGGCATGGCTGAATAAAAGTATTGCAGAGTCACGAAAGAGCACCACAAGTGAGTGGAGTAAATTTCTGCCGTTGTATGACATTCATCCTATTATCAATTATTTGCTGACAAAATTTACGGCATCGCTACCAAAGGCACAAGCCATGTGTGTGCGCAGTACAACTCTGCCACAAGGGATGAGTTACTATCTATTCTATGGAAGTCATGGAAACGGATTGGGTCAGAACTTAGTGAGCAAATTCTTTATTGTTCCGTTAGATATGGAAGGAGCTTTGCGTGAACGTCCCTCATCACTCTATGATTTTACTCAAAAGTACCCCATACTGACACAATTCATGCAGGGCTCGTCTGATGAGGACATAAAAGTGGTTGAATCAAATATAGATAGAGCTATTGAAGAAGGATTGACTAAGTATATGAATGATGCGCAAGGTAAAGTCAGTTGTGAAATGGAGAAACAACTCAATGCATATAAAGAGAAACTAAAACTTTGGGCTGATACCGCCAACACACTTTTCCCGGATGAGAATGTCACCCTGACACGTCAGAATTTATACAAAAAAGAGCAAGAAGAGATTCAAAAGATAACCGACCAATCAAGTCAATTTTATCAGGACCTGTTCTCTCTTGATAATGCAGAACCATATATGCGCCTTCTGGCCGTATTTCATAATCTTTGATAGTTGTGGCAGACAATATAACATACAGATTTATACAGAATGTGGGAGACTACTTCCCCTCAGGTTATTTCACTGATGATTTTATAAACAAAGTACAAAGTTGTGCAGGATACAGTGCGGATGACATGAAAGCGCTGTGCAGTCCTTATGTACAAATTCGTGGAGAGTACGAAGAATATAAAAATTTCATTATCAATGCGCACGCCCGTAAAGAAGATGAAATTAAACATACACATGACTGGCATACCACGCTTCTGAAAAAGCTTGGTTACGATACAGAGAATGCTTATCAAGATCCTTACGTGGTGAAGGACGGAAGTTCGGATACTCCTACAGAGATTATCCCTGTGCGCCACATCATTCGAAGTGGTGACCACATTTCCATGCTTATCATGGAAATGCAAAACCTGATAACAGTCAACGAAACAGAACCGGACGGTCTGTTCAAACAACAATATGAAGATGAACGTGCTTCAAACGAGCAACGATATTATACCGGACAATGGAGACAAGTAATTCCGTCCCGATTCCTTGATCGTAATAAATATCGTTTTTCTCCAGCCATTATCAACAAAGCAATCACACAGATTTTCCTAATGCCGGAAGAGCGACGTCCTCACTATATTCTGATGTTGGCAGGTAATACGGTTTTCCTTTTCGAGCAGGACAAATGGGCCAGAGGTGCATATCTTCAGCTCTCCCTTGACGAGTTATATTTCCAAGGTCTGATAAAGAACTACCGACTTTACTTTGCCCTCTTCCATCTGCTGTGCTGCAAAGATACACTTGCGGCGGATGGTCAAACGGTTTTGATGGATACACTTATTGAAGAAAGCTATAAGAATGCCTACGAGGTAACTAAGGATTTAAAGGAAGGAGTAATCTTTGCCGTTGAGACTTTAGCAAACGAAGCACTCTATTATATGCATCATGTGGCAAACAAACCTTTCGGTAAATATATTCAGGAAACAGATTCTTATGATGAAACCGATGATGATTTTGAGACGGAAGTTAAAGACGATTGTCTGACCATTGTCTATCGTTTGCTTTTCCTTTTCTATGCCGAAAGTCGTGAAGAGTTGGAGATTTTACCCATTGGAGATGAGGTGTATAAACAGGGATATTCTCTCGAATCGTTAAGGGATCTCGAGATGGTGCACCTTAACTCTCCAGCCAGTCGTGATGGGTATTTCTTTGATGACAGCATACATCATCTGTTTTCCCTGCTTGCAAATGGCCATCACGCAGATTTGTCGCTATCTAATAATAAGAGTTTCCGGGTACGCCCCATAGATTCTCCTCTATTCAACGATAAGAATCTGCACCATTTGGGAGAGGTGAGAATCAGAAATATCAAATGGAAAGAGATTATCCGTGCGCTCTCCCTGTCAAAGAAAAAAAATTATTGTGGTCGAATCAGTTATGCAAACTTAGGAGTAAACCAATTAGGAAGCGTGTACGAAAGCCTGCTTGCTTACCGTGGTTTCTATGCAGAAGAAGATTATATTGAAGTACACAAAGCCAATGAACCACAGGATGGAACATTCCTTGTCCCTTATAGCCGGATGAGCGATTTTGATATTTCAGAGGTTCTTTGTAATCAAGAGGGCGAACCGGTTATTTTACCCAAGGGTACTTTTGTCTATCGTTTGAATGGACGTGACCGCCAAAAGTCGGCTAGTTACTATACACCAGAAGTGCTTACCCGCAGTACGGTAAAATACACACTGAAGTCAATTATCGATGAGGTCCGTGAGAACAAGCGCCGTGCTACTGAATTACTGGAGCTGAAGATCTTAGAACCGGCTATGGGTGCTGCAGCTTTTCAGAACGAAGTAATCAATCAATTGTCTGAAGCCTATCTGCTTCATCAGCAGCGTCAGCTACGGGAAAAGGGAGTCCACAACTGGCGTATTGCTCCAGACCATTATCGTGATGAATTGCAAAAGGTAAAGGCTTACATTACAACGCATAATGTTTATGGAGTGGACTTAAACCCGACTGCAATCGAGTTGGGTAAACTCTCTCTTTGGCTTAACGTCATCCATAAGGATATGGAAACTCCCTTCTTTGCTAATCGGCTTACAGTTGGTAACGCCGTAATTGGCGCCTGGCTGAAAGTTTATAGTAAGAACCAGTTCTATGGCATATCCGATCGTTACGGTTCCAAATTAAAACCTAACAAGTGGTGGGAATGTGCTCCACATAAGGTGAAATTCTTCAAGAACAGTGTAAATCGTTCGGTGAACGAAGTATATCATTTTCTTTTGCCTGATGCCAATATGCTGGGCGTACGCAGCATCAAGGAACAAAAAGAACTACATCCCAATGAAGACCGACGCATGGGAACCATCTTAAAAGACTGGATTGCTCCTATTGGTGCATATGAATTTCAGATACTACAGCGTATTTCAGCTAAGATTGACATCTTACTGAAAGAACATTTTATTGACCAGCTTACCATTGAAAAGTATACCAACAACCGTAAAGAAGTGTGGGATGGCATTGATCACTCAGCGCAAGAATCGTTATTTAAGATTGAGGAACAAGTTGAAAGCTATGCTCAGAAACAAAGACTGTACGACACTCGTTATGGTCACAACAACGCATATCGCAAACTCAAACTTGTGATGGATTATTGGTGTGCTCTTTGGTTTTGGAGTTATGACGATACTCTATCACTTCCTACCCGTGAAGAATATTGGAAAGATATCGAAGCACTGTTGGCAGTTGATAATGAACGACTAGATCGCCGTACACGTTTGGCCTTAGAACGTACAGGGAAAGGCATGTTAGCTGAAGATGATACAGAGTTTAATCGAATTACAGACGAAGAAGCTCAGATTGTGGCTCGTACCCAAGAAGAACTTCTCACTGAGGCTCGTGGAAGCCGTTCTCTTTTTGCGGACGATGACCCTATGCGATTCAAAATAGTAGCTCGTCTGTCAGAACGTTATCATTTCTTCCACCCGATGCTGGAGTTCATTGAAGTATTCTGGTTGCGCGACGGATTTGACATTATTTGTGGTAACCCACCATGGATTAAATGGCAATATGAACCGCTTAATATTATTTCAGATAAATATCCGGAATATGCAATAAGAGGGGATCAAGATGCTGACGCGGTTGAACGACTTATTAAGAAAAACAACTATTTCAACGACCCTCTATTAAAAAAGTCTTGCGAAGATGAAAATATAGAATGCGCCTGTACCAGCAATATGCAAAACTCTCCAGTTTTGTATGCTCCTCTTAAAGGAAGTCAATCGGATTTATTTAAAAGCATTCTGTATAACTCCCTTGAGATGATTAATCCCAAAGGATACGTGGGTATGGTGCATCCGCCTACTCCATTTATTGAAGCAAAGGGCCAATTACTTAGAGAATATCTATATCCTCGCTTAAGATATGTTTTCCAATATGAGAACTATCTGTTGCTATTCAGTGAAGTTGAAGCAAAAAAGCCATTTAATGTATGTATATATGGACATCAACAAGATGCTATTGAATTTACATCCATGAGCGATGTTTTCCATCCTAATATGATTGATGCCAGTATTAATCATCAGGGTGACAGTATTTGCCAAGGACGATACATGGTTGATAATGAAGGAAAAAAACAATTAAGCTTAGAAGGTCACAAAGACCGCATAGTTCATTATAATCAAACTATGCTTAGAATGATTGCACGCGTATTTGAGAATTCAAATGAATGGCAAAGCTGCAAATTGGTTTCCATCCATTCACAAAAGGATATAGAACTAATAAACAAGTTGTCTCAATGCGGACATCTGTCTTCTGTTAATCCTTTTATAACAGAATGTTATCATGCTACTAATGCCAAAAAAGATAACACAATCAAAGAAGAAACAAAGTTCCCGGATTATGACAAGTATGAAATGATATTTAATTCAACCATGGTTAATTTGTCATCTCCATTTGCAAAATTGCCTCAATCCATCTGCAAGAAAGACTCACAGTATGATACTGTAGACTATACTTTACTTAAAGTAGATGATATTATCAGAACAAATTATCTGCCAAAGACTGATATCGTTAACTTTAAAAATAAAGTAGATGCAACAGGTACATGGTTTACTCGATATAAACTTGCATTAAAGAAGATGTTGGATAGCACTCACGAGAGAACATTAAAAGGAGGAATAATACCCCCAAAGGCGTCACATACCCACTCAATTATCTCGGCCTCTTTCAACAACGTAGAAGATCTTCTGATTTTTACTGGATTATCATCTTCTGTAATATTAGATTATTTTCTTAAAACCATCCGATGTAAGAATCTCACGTCATCGGTATTAAGCGAAATGCCTTTTGAAATATCAAATGATCTGAAGGAATCACTGATTGTAAGGGTTTTAAGATTAAATTGCGTGAATATATGGTATGCAGATTTATGGGCACAAGCATTCAATGCAAATATGTCAAACGAATCATGGAGTACAACAGATAAACGTTTGTCACCGTATTCTATTCTGACTACAGAATATTCTGCAGACTCCTTATTACGCAACGACTTTGAACGCAGACAAGCATTACTTGAAATTGATGTTATCACTGCTTTAAGCCTAAAGTTAACATTTGAAGATTTGGTTTATATTTACAAAAGTACTTTCGGTACAACACAGAAGTATGAAGCTGACACATGGTATGATGCAAACGGCAGAATTATTTTCTCAGTAAATGGAGATTCAAATCTTAAATTACCCCGAAAAGGAAATGCAAAACAAGGTATCCGAGGTTGGGAAGATATCCGAGGAGAAGCCATTACCGATGAACATAGTAATATCATCGGCTATCAAGGCACAACTCCAACTTATACTCATACTATCAATCCAACCAAAAGTGAGCTCTACGGTGGACAGAAACAAACTTTCGTTGCACCATATACCAAGTGCGATCGTATTGATGACTATCGTACAGCATGGGCACATTTTGAAAAGATATTTAACAAGTAAAATATGGCAAATTTTAAGGAACTGATAGATAGTATAAGAAAAGAACAAGTAACATTGTTTTTAGGGTCTGGCTTTTCTCGTAAGGCTGGAGCCCCAATGGCTAATGCTATTGTGACATCCTTGAAAGAATCTATGCCTGTTGACATAAAAGATGATTTTCGAGATGAGACCCATTTAGACTTGATTTCTGAAGAGTATGAACAGATTTATGGTCGCGAATCATTGATAAACAAGTTAGAGGAAATCTTCAAATTTATACCGACTGATACTTCGGATCACACATGTTTAACTAAAATACCACACATACGACATATTATAACCACAAACTATGACACATTAATTGAAGACGCTTTTGGCCCAGATAATTGTTATGTGGTTAGGACAACTGATGATTGTGTTAATTTGCCAAAAGATAAGACAATAGTATATAAGATACATGGTGATTTTACGAAAAAAGACAATATAATACTAACTAAACAAGATTACACTAACTTCTTTAGCAGTAACAACGAACCTCTTCTTTGGAAGTATATACAGAGTCATATACTAACAAATGATATGTTGTTTATAGGTTATAGCCTTGAAGATAGTAATATCTTTACGCTAATTCAAGAGATACGCAAGCAGGTTAAAGTTGATACAAGAAAATATTTTCTCATTGCTCCAGGACTTTACCATCATAAGATTAAAAGATTAGCAAAAACGAAAATTAAATACTTTAATGCTAAAGCAGAGGACTTATTTCCTGTCTTATTTGAAACATTAAACAAGAAGATAAAATCGGATTATCAAAGAAAGTATATATGCTTGGATACTTTTAGACGATATAGTAATCAGCACTTTTTGCAGCCAATAGTAGAAGAAGGTCAAAAAGAAAATAAGATTATTAGATTTGACTCTACTGAAAAAACAGATGTGAAGATTAATGTTTCCGGACTATCAAAGGAAGTAGCAGAAACCATAATGAGTCAAGATACCACATTATACAATTCATTTTTACCAAGAACACATATCCCTGCATATATGATAACTCGGGATATGATGAAGGAGTTAAATATAAGCATTAACGGCCTTACTATTGCTAATTATGATGATTGTAAAAATCTATTCATCTCTCCTACCGTGGAGACAATAAAGACAATCATTACAATACCTAGCATAAAGTTCAAGGAGAAGATAAAATTTCAAAGATATAATCCTAACAAGGAGCAAGTATGTTTTTTACTGGAAACTGAACCATATACCTTCAAGTTAGTTTTCTCCTTCTTGCCAAATAAGGTTCTGAATTGCACTTGCAATGTCAATTTAAAGGAGAATTGTAAAAACCTCCAAGAAGCTATTAAATGGATGGATTTTGTCATTGCTCTATGGAGCCAGGAGGAATTTATCATAAAAGCATTTGACAAGGTTCCTATCCGATTTCCGAAAACGAATCTTCATGAACTAAAACAGTTCAAAAAAATAAAGAAATACTACGAAAACACAAGTGACATAGAGGACTTGTATAACGTTGAATTTGAAACCATCGAAACTTACTCTGAGGATAATTTTCAAATAAGTGAATTGTTAATTCATTCACATCATGAGCATAACCTTAGAGAGAATATGCTTGGTCAAGAATGTACAGTGGAAGTGGGACAAGAACAAGAAGGCGTATGGGATGAAATTAAAGTTGGAGAAACGAAATATAGCCTTGCTTTAACTCAATCCTCATTGGAACAAATAGTTTTTAATGGTCAAAAATTCAATATAAAGAATAAAAACACCATAATACCACAATGCCAAATACTTGAGATTCAAAAAGAAAATGGCAAGGTGAGACAAATTACATTCAAGATTCTATCAGAATATGTATTTATAAAATATACGAACCGAGCATTAACTGAATTTGAGGAGTTTAGCAATTTGAAAAAATAAGTTAGTAATGGAAGCAGCATACTATAATCTATTATACGACGTTTTAAAAGGATACGACCATTGCACCCCTAGTAAAATTGTTAGTCTTAGAAACAACCAAATATTTGTTTTTGGGACGAATAAATATGGTTCGCAAAAACATGGCGCTGCAGGACTAGCTGCAAAAAGTTTTGGAGCTCAGGTTGGCATTACAAATGGTCCAACAGGAATGTGTTATGCGCTACCAACAATGGGGGTCGATATTCACATACTTGGAAAAGCTATATTACAATTTGAACAATTCGCACGTAATAATAGAGATAAAACATTTCTTGTTACACCTATTGGATGTGGCCATGCTGGTTTCAATGTAGAAGATGTCGCTCCTTTCTTTAAAGGATGTATTGCGTTGAAAAATGTCATGTTGCCTGAGCAATTCCTTTGTTTCTTCAGAAAAGAATGTATTGAAAAGTTACACATCAAAGAAACCAACAGTGCTAACAATAATCAAGAGGTAGATTACTATCTCCTCTATGACGAATCGGTACATCCTGTACTAAAATATCTCGAAGCACACTCAATTCCATTCTCAAAAGACGGTGGATTCTCACTTGTAGATGAGAATGACAATGTCATAGCAGAAGCAGAGTTGTGCATCGAATCAGAAAAGATTGTATTTTACCCTTACGACCAAAATAGCGAAAAGACTTTGGTTGCAGCGGGTTATACGATTATGTCTGTTAATGAATACCTCACTTCTAAATCTTAAGTCATAATATGTCTGTTAGATTAAATAAAGTATGTAGAGAGCTTAATATAGGATTCCAAACAATAAGTGAATTCTTATCAAGCAAGGGCTTTGAAATAGAGCTTAACCCTAACTTCAAACTTACTGACGAACAAGCATCTCTTGTTTACAAGCATTTTAGCGACAAGGAATATATACCTCGTCCTAAACCAATTGTACCAATAAACAACAGTTCGTCTTCAGATATCACTAAAATATCCCCACTCGAAGATTATGATTGGGAGCAATTTGAAGAGTCTTTGACAGAGGAATCATCAGAAGATTCTTCATCCTCTTCTTCTTTTCATAAACATGATATAGTTAGTGCGATAGTTATTTCTCTTAATAGAAGGGAGATTGTCGTAAATCTAGGTCATAAGATAAACGCAATTATTCCTGCAAGTGAGTTAAAATATAATCCAGACTTAAAGGTTGGTGATCAAATTGATGTCTATATTGAGGAAAATGGAAATAACCATGGACAGTTTGTGGTCTCACATAGAAAGGCGAGATTAAGCAAAGCATGGGATAAGATAAATGAAGTATACAATAGCAACGAGACCATTAAAGTCTATGTAAAAAGCCGCACAAAAGGCGGTCTGATTGTGGACGCATTGGGTATGGAGGCATTCCTTCCCGGTTCCCAGATAGACATCGTTAAGGTGTTTGACTATGATAGCTATATCGGGAAGACTCTCGATGTAAAAGCTATCAAAATCAATACTGAATACAAGAACGTAGTTGTCAGTCATAAAGAGGTTGTTTCTGAGAATCTGCAGAAAAGGTCAACGGACAAGACTTTGCTAAAAGATATTTGGCAGAAGCACACAGAAGTTCAAGAACACATATTACGTCAAAGAACTGAACCTATCAGTATTGTCCCTTCATTGACAACCATCGTCAACGAAAAACTTCATGTCAGAATAGACACTTCGGACAATACAGATTTCCTGAAGTCGAGAATTATGGATTCTCTTGGCATCTCTGATCAGGATTGCCATTTTGATGATGGCTATGTTTTTGCTCCGTATAAAAACTGGAGCAAATTAGATGAGCGCGAGAAATCCAGAATCAGCACACAGGCAAACAAGGAATATATTTCTTTCTCTTATTATCCAGTAATTGACGGCAAGATAACTGATAGCAAAGCTCAGTTTACCGGTGTCAGAGAATTACTTGATAAACTGGAAATCGAATACGATTTTGATAAGAAGCGACGTTTGCAAATTTCAATCAACGAACTTCAACGTCTTAAAGACAATGAAGATTTCCAGAATTTACAGGTTTCACTTCCTGATGAAGCATCTGCTATTATACAGACATATCCAAGTATATTGTACTACTTGGAAAGAGTGTGTCCAAATCATAATTTCAAGAATATCGAAGTATTTAAAGATACCTCTCAACTATTAGGCGGAGTTTCAATAAACAAGCAGCTTGTTGTCGAAGGAGGCTTCTTTAACAAGGATACGCTCACTCAGTTGGAAGAATTGTTCGAGCTTAGAATGTGCAAACTGGAATATGAGTTTAAGATAGACAAATCCGCCATTGGTCAATATGACTGGAAGAAGAACAAGTTTGGACTTCCTATATCTGAACAAGGTACGATTCTATTCCGGAAGAATGTGAAGCTTTCGGTTACCGACATCTTTGAAGATGATGATATCGACGTTTTAGATGAAAGTCAGGAGGAGCCCCCAATATATACCGACTCCTTAGCTTTTAACAGTCAAGATACTACAGATATACACTTCGAGTACACTTTGGACTGCCAAATCATAAACCGGATATTTGGAAAGGGGAATTATAGAGTTATCCCTCGTTTCTTCTATAAGTACAAAGAAAACAGAAACTGGGCAACTACAGAGGAATTAGACCGTTTCAATGATCAGATACATACCGAACTTAAAGGGAAAGTCGGTATTGAGAAGAATGGCTCTTCAATTGGTATTGACTTCAAGTGGAAAGAAAATAGCTTGCCAGAGATTCTTACCCAACTCAGTAGAGAATACGGATTCATAGACTTTGGTCTATTCAAGAAGGGTCATAAATGCAACTTTGATATTAAGTACAAAAAAGCGGAGCTTACAAACATCATGGAAGAACTGCATGATTCATTTGATAAGCTTAATGTGGAACTAGTAAAGAAAGGTACCGAACTTTCGTTCTTTAGGGAATTTGACAATCTTGAAGAACTTATAGCATTCAGACCACAACTTCAAAATAAGCTCAATTCATTTGACGCAAACCGCTACAAGTGTATAATCAACGACATACCTGCAGGCTACGTCAAGTTATTATACTATTACGACAAGAAGAGCCATGATGAGGAAAGAGTCGATGCTATAAGGGAATTGAAAGGCGCAGATTTCTCTATTGGTGATTTACCAATCGGTAAGCTGATTCGAATTTCCAACTATCCTGAAATCGTTATTGATATATCGGGTGATAATTATGAGGTCACAAAACAGTTGATAGAAGAAATCCAGGTGTCTTCTATTACACCTGATTTGTCTGGTGATCTTGAAAAGCTTGCCCGTCTTAAAGAATCATTGAATAGAATCGTCCAAGGACGAGATGTTGAAAATGTTTCTTTAGGTGATTTTATCTTTGATGCCTCAAAAGCAGGAGGAATCAAAGATTTTGAAGAATCAATAAGACTGGAAGAACAGGAAATAAGCAAGCATATCCTAAATGGCAAGATAGACAAAAATCAACCGCAGAAGACAGCAATAGCAAAAGCATTGCTGGCTCCTGACCTCGCCCTTATCCAAGGACCTCCGGGAACTGGAAAATCTACTGCCATCGCAGAATTGATTTGGCAGCATACAAGAAAATATCCTGATAAAAGAATACTTCTTACATCAGAAACAAACCTTGCCGTGGATAACGCGATTGACCGTGTGGTAAATCCATATCATAATCTCATTAAACCTATTCGTATTGGTGATGAGTCCCGTCTTGAAACAGAAGGTCTGCAATTCTCATATTCTGCTATGTACCGTTGGGCAAAAGGCGAAGATTGGAATGCAAAGAAGAAAAATGCTTCAATCAACGATGATGATGACGATGAGGAAAATGACGTTTACACTGATATGGATTCCATTTATGAAGCTCCAGAAAAACTGATACTTCTAAACTGGATGGAAAATATCGGTCGTCGATTGGATTCCGATAAAATGCCTTCTGTAGCTCAAGAGCTTTGGAAGGATTTGCTGGAAAATCCAACTTCAGAGCTGAAGAACTTGTTTTTTGACAACTATATTAAGAACTGCAACGTTATCGGTGCTACATGTAGTTCTATTGGTCAAAAAAACATTATTATGTCTGAATCTATCGAGAATACTGGTAAGAGAAACAGTTTTGTCCCTACCAAATTTTATCGCATATATAGACAGATCTTCGCCGACAAGGAGGGTGTATATAACCCCAAAATATATTTTGATATGGTAATTCAGGATGAGTCAAGTAAAGCAACTCCTGCTGAATTGTCTCTGCCGTTAATATACGGTAAGAAGAATGTGATAATTGGCGACCATAGGCAGTTACCTCCTATGCTTTCAAGAGAATCGTTCATCAACTCATTTGATTATCTTATCAAGAGAGAGAAGAACGATGATGAACGTCAGAAGATGAAAGAACTAAGGAGCTACGTTCTTAAGAATTTCAAAACTCTTGAAATCAGCCACTTCGAACGTTTGTTCACCCAGATTGACGACAACCTGAAGGGTGTTTTCAACTATCAATTTCGTATGCATCCGGCTATCAATGACGTTATTAAACAATTCTACAAAGATGAAGGTGGCTTGGAATGTGGTCTTACTACCCCTATTGATTTAGGTGTCGATGACCCTGACTATATTAATAATGGCGCATCAAGATACCATGGCATCACTGCTGGTCCAATCAATCCTGAGACCCACGTTTTATGGATTGATTCGTCAAGTCCAGAGATGCTTGATGGTACATCTCGTGTGAATTATGGAGAAGTTGCAATCATAAAGAAGTTGCTGACAGATTTCAACGAATCTGAATCATTTCATAACTACGTAGATAGTTGGGATAGTGTTGATGATAAACAGATTGGTCTCATTTCTTTCTACGGCAAACAGCTACGCCTGTTAAAAGATATGACAAGAGAATTTGACAGCTCGCAAATTCCTGTCAGAGTTAGTACGGTGGATAGATTCCAAGGTATGGAGAGGAACATTATTATTGTATCAATGGTGAGAAGCCATTGCATACAGAATGGAAAAAATCAGAAACCTAATTTTGAACGTTATCCAGTAGATGGATTCCCCAAACAAGAAGACTTAGGTTTTGCTCAATCCCCTAACCGTTTGAATGTCGCACTTTCACGTGCGAAAAGATTGCTTATAATTGTTGGAGATAGCAAATTATTCAGAACCAAGGATATATATGAAAATGTATATCAGACTATTGCTGACCCTAACAACAAATATGGAAAAATAATAACCGCAAGTGAATATGGACTATAATAAGATTCTGCAAGAAGGAAATCTCATATACTCTTCATGCCCATCTGACAACAAGTTCAGAGAGTGGAGATTAAGTAAGACCATATGCAGTGTGGTCTACTATATAACATACGAACTGTCAAAACTGGATAAAGTTATACTGCTTACATTGCAATACAATGGAAAGTTGTATGAAAATCAGCTTGCACGCATCTTAGGATTCAATGTAGAAGACGATTTTGATTCTACTCCTAAAAGATATGCAGACCAGGGAGAAAAGGACATATTTAATGGTATCCTCTCCCAACTGACTACTTTCGGGCTGATAAATATATCTGAAAAAGAGGTATCGTTGTCACCTCTCGGTAAATTGGCACTGAAGAAAGGTGTTAAACACTCTTTCCATCGTGGTGTTATGGCTTTGATGCAATGTTTTGACATCGCACAGAAAGAGTCCTCAGAATACAAGATGTTCCCATTCCGTGATGCACTTGGAGTAACATCCTCCATACAGGGAAAATCTGACCTCCCATACGACGATTTTAACCATGATGGTATTGAGGAAGAACTCTATGATACCTCCTCTGAGCTCATAGCACGTCTTTCACTTCAATGCAGTGCCGACGTAAATATCTGCCGTGCAGAAGAATTAATAGAGTCTCGAATGAGTGAGATTCATGTTGATTTTAGACTGTATGAATATGAGAATGCTAAATATCCGTTTGTTTTCTACAACAATGAATTTTCTGAAGCGACTAATCTTCTTATGCATCAAGAATGCAATAATGATTACATTAACCAGAAAATCCATATCGGTGAATATTTGCATCTTGTTAGAGAAAGTCATAAAGAATTGAACTATGTTTCAATGATGCCATACATAGACGTATGGAATCTTAATGACTTCCTTGAAAGCGAGCATCTGAACTGGAAAGACCAAGAACTATTTGCTGAAATTGCGAAACAGGCAAATGGTTCCCATTGGAATACCATATCTGTTGTTTCCCCAACAGATGCCCTTAAACTGTATCTGGAGAATTATACAGATTCCTTGGAATGGATAGCTCTGTCATCACGCTATGATGATGATTTCATCGTTGAGACCGCTACTAGATATCCTTGGGATTTTGAAAGTCTGTCGGCAAACAGAAGTATTGATTTCGTCAAGCGTCTCATTGTCATCCCTAAGCTCCATGAAGGTGTAGACTGGGATTGGGAATCTATTTTGGAAAGACTTGATGATGAGTTTGTACTTGAAACCATAAATTTTATTCCATACGATATGTACTCTGTAACAGAGAAATACATATCTAAGTATAATTCGATAATAGCAAAATTCCCTGAGAGAAAATGGAACTGGGAATATATTTCGACAAATGCGGGTCTTGACTATGTATTACAGAATATCAATGCGTTTGCAAAAGATATTCATCTGGACGTAATTATGTCAAGGGCATTTACCTCTGTGGAATGGGCAGAAGCATATTGCAACTCAAGCGAATTTGCTTTTGCTGTAATTGAAAAAAAAGAATGGTTGCAGAATAGGTATAATGCAAATTCTGCTGATTACATTTGGACAATTAAAGTTATTGATTGGCATGAGAAACTAGGCTTTATTTCATGGAAGTCGGTTAACAATTCTGATGGATTTGAATGCAATAAAGGAGTCGTTTGGAATAGTACGATATTTGAAAAATATCACGATAAGGAGTTCTCTGTAAAAGGTTTAAACCATATCACATCATCTATTACAGAGGTAAGGATAATTGACATTTATCCTGATTTCAAATGGGTCTGGTCTATTCTCTCTGCGCGTGACATCGTTGTTTCTGACATTGAATTTATCAAGCAGCATTTAGCTTTCATCACTTACTCTAAGGCTATTCCGTTAATAGCAGCAGAAAACCTATCTCAGCTGTATGCAATAGATGAATTCAAACAGTTAGTTACAGAACAGGGTGCTTGGAATAAATTAACAGCTCATATTGAGAAGAAAACCATTCTGCAAAATATAAGCGACTCAAATTGGGACTGGAGTATTATAACTCAGAATTTCTGTGATACGCTTAATTTTGCGGCTCTCTCTAAACTGAATGTTTTAGATCGTCTTGATTGGGATTACATCTCAAAGAATGCAGATATTGATAAAATCAAGAAGAATCTTGATAATTACGAAGACAAATGGAAATGGGCTACATTAACCACTCGTCTTGATCATGATTTTATTGTAGAGAACCTTCCTGAATACTACCTACTTTGGGATTGGGAATATATAATAGAATCTGTTCTTACTGAAGAAGACCTTGCAAAATCTGAATTAAGAATACAGATTGCAATCATTCTGTCAATGCTCGAAAAAGAAGTTAGAGCTTCTATTTGGAGCAAGCTTACAGCTCGATATTCAACAAATGATATTCTGGAAATAAACAGAAATAATTCCCTGCTGATAAATAAACAAGTTTCTTATGAATGGGATTATTCTGATTTATATAACAGAAGTGATTTTGATATTGATGGATATTTAAAGTCATATCAAGAATTTGGTATTCCTGTAGACTGGGATGCTCTTTCTGCCTCCAAATCTTTGAATAAAATTCTTTTTTGGAACAAGAAAGTTATCAAAGATTTTTTCGTATGGGAGAATGTGGTACTTGAAATCCTAGGTAACGAGGATTTCCATTGGAATTTCCAGTATCTATCTACCCTCTCATCAATTAACTGGTGCGATAATATTCTTAGAGTACGCAGTGAAGAATGGGACTGGAATTATCTTTCAGAAAACAGCAAATGTTTTAGTTATAATAGTAAGAAGCCAAATGAGATACTAAAGCACATTGAGAAATTCTCTGCATATCTTGATTTTGCCATTCTCTCAAAACGACATGATGTCAAGCTGACACTACGAATGCTTACATCATTGATTGAGGAGAAATGGGATTGGAAAGAAATATCTTCTAATAGAGGATTTGAATTATCTGCTGAGTTCGTCACCGAACATGATAACCTTTCGTGGGATTGGTATAAATTGACATCAAGAAGAGACTGCCAATTTACCATAGAATATATCAAAGAACATAAAAACAGAAACTGGGACTGGTCTGCTCTTTCAAGAAGGAACGACCTCAATCTTAATGCCGATATTGTAATTTCTCTGATAGATAAAGAATGGGACTGGAAGGAAATCTTACGCAGAAAAGACATTGAATTTACGGAAGAGCATATTTCTAAGTTGGCCCATATTGATTTAGACTGGAAAGAGTTCAGCCGTAGAAAAGACTTCTTCCCGACTATGAACACTTTGAACATCCTAAAGGATAAAGATCTCGATTGGACTGACATTTCACGAAGAATGGAATTACAGTATAATGTAATTCTGTTCTACAAGCATAAATTAAACTGGTCAATTCTCACCAATAGTACTCATATTGATAAATCCAATCCCAAGACCCTTGAAACATTCAAAGAATATCTTGACTGGGATGTAATATCGCACTCTCCTGATTTTAATCCAACAAACGAGAATTTGCAAAAATTCAAAGATAATGTTAATTGGACCATTATATGCAAAAGGTCAGATTTTGTTGTTGACGAAATGACATTATCTTTATTTGAGGATAAAATCGATTGGAAGAGAATCTCTCAAAGTAGTACCATCGCCTTTACTCAAAGTCTGATTGATAGATTCAAAGGTCGTTGGGACTGGGTTGCTTTGGCTGAGAATCCTGCATTCAGAACCTCTGGCGTTGATAAATCATATAAGAGTGAATTGAATTTGATGGAGTTCTATAATACTCTTAAATCGACGGGTTATAGAAGGCCATTCATATATCACTTTACGCACATGTTCAATGCGATAGAAGTGATTAGATCTCGAAAAATACTCAGTCGTAACAGAGCAACAGAACTTGGTCTACTAAAATATGATGCTGCAGGCTCAGTTGTTCATAGGTCTGCTAAAGCACATCCATATGCTCGATTCTATTTTAGAACTGGAACTCAAACACAGTTCTACAATGAATGTTTGGGAAAACAGAAAGGTTCCAAGTACTACGGACGTGCAGAGGATAATGGTTTGCCTATGTGTCCGATGCCAGTATTCTTTAAGTTCGACCTTCAGGAAGTATTGGCAAAACATTCTAATTTATGTTATTACAGTACTGGAAACTTGCAGACTAATTGGGCTCGAATATATAAGGTGATAGATGACCCTCATAATATAGATGCCGTCCACCTGTACAGTAGTCAATGGAGTAGAGAAGTCCAAGAAAAGAAGCAACAAGAATTTCTTATAAAAAATGAGTTTGATTTTTCTGAACTTAAGGATTATCAAATTATCTGCTATGACCATGAAGAAACGGAAATACTAAAGTCTTTATTCTGCGACGACCCAATCTGTGAACATATATATAGCATCTATGACTCTGAAGATGTATTCGAGCATGAGAACCCGCCATTGAAATTTGAAAAGTCAGATGAACGTCTTAAGATAACAACAAGCTACAACGGTGACTATATGTTCCAGATTGAAAGCGCTCAGATTAACAAAATCAGGGTGTTCAATCCTGCGTCTCAAATAAAAGCGGTAAAAAGCCATGTGATGCAGATACGAGACAACGTATCTGTAGAATGTGGCGATACTGAATTTGAGGTTTACTATGTTAATATGAGTCCGCGTGCTCGTTCACCGCGATGGCTGGTTTACAAATATTCTCCAAATAAAGCTGAAATCAAAAACACAGACTCAACTGTTATCGAAAACTTTTTGGGTATTAGCCTTGATGATGACTATTCACCAAAGGAAATGATTACTGCACTTGAACTTATAATGCCAAAACTGGAAGAGCTCTATAATACTCGTGTTAGGCATTATGTGGTCAAGAAGCATACCCTATTAGTATGCGAACAATTTGAGAAGTACGCCTTCGCCTTTGACAATAAATGTATGAACATGGATCTTATGCGTCTTGTACTGGCAATACACGATATAGGCAAGGCTATAGACCGTTCAACTCAGCATGAACATACTCTTTCATTGGTTCGTGAACTATGGGAAAACACTCCTTTTACCGAGCATGAATTCAATCTTGTAGAAGTACTGCTGAGAGATGATCATTTAGGCTCGTACTTCCAAAACAAATATGAATTGTCAGATTTGAAGGAAGAAATTGTTGCTAATGCGACAGAGCTAAAAATGTCTCCATCAATTCTTCTCCAATATAAAATGATATTATATCAATGTGACATAGCTTCTTATACAAAAGATGCAGGTGGATTAAAATATCTGGAACACATGTTTGTGTATGAAAACGGAGAAAAAGCATTTGATGAGGAAAACGGCATCATAGCCATGTCAGAGGAATATGCAGATAGGTATGTAAATCTTAAAGAGTCTATTAATGAATAATATAACATTTCATAAAGGTAATATCTTTAACAGCAAGACGCAGACGATTGTAAATACAATAAACTGCGTTGGTGTTATGGGCAAGGGTATCGCGCTCGTTTTCAAACTCAGATACCCTGAAATGTTTGAAAAATATAAGGAGTTTTGTCAATCAAAGATGATTGGCATAGGAAAATTGTGGCTGTATAAGTCAGAAAATACGCCACAATGGGTATTGAATTTCCCTACAAAATTCCATTGGAAATATCCCAGCAAAATGGAATATCTTGAAGCAGGATTGCAAAAGTTCGTAGATTCTTACAAGGAGAAAGGTATCACTTCGATTGCCTTTCCCCTTCTCGGAACCCACAATGGCGGACTTGATAAAATTGAAGTCCTTGACCTTATGCATAAATATCTCGAACAATGTGATATTCCTATTGAAATATATGAATATGATCCGTTAGCACCGGATGATATGTTTGAGGATTTTATGCTTAAATGGATTGATATTTCGCATTCAGAGAAAATCAAGATATTAGGTAGTCGTTCTTCAAAGCAGATTGAAATCATAGATAAAGCAATCCATGAGGACAATATAAAATCCATGATTGCTTTAATAGAGTATCAAGGGATTGGATTTACGACAATGCAGAAGTGTTTCAATTTTGCAATGAGCTATAAAAAAGAATCTACATTAGAGTTATAAAATATGTTACCACTACAACAAGCACGCGAAGTACGTGACTCAGTCATCGAATATATAAAAGCTACATACCAATTCAAAGAAAAGGATGTAAGCGATGCGTTCTATCGCTTTATAGAAGATAAGAATGATGGATTGTTCAAAGGGCCTTTCGTATCTTTGAAACCTCCTTTTGTGTCGGCTACAGAAGAGGAATGTGCCAATATTCCATTAGATATAACTCCTTCATTCCCTCCTTATAAGCATCAGTTACAGGCTTTTCGGCAACTTAGCATGAAGAACGGTCATAGGCCGGAACCCACACTTCTTACAACAGGTACGGGCTCTGGTAAGACAGAGTGCTTCTTGTATCCTATTCTGGATTACTGTTACCATTGTAATCAGTATGAACGCCAAACAGGTGTAAAGGTTATTATCATGTATCCGATGAATGCACTTGCCAGCGATCAGGCCAAACGTTTGGCCGAGACAATATGGAATGACCCTCGCCTCAAGGATAAAGTAACTGCCGGTCTTTTTGTGGGTGAAGGAATTGATGCGAAAGAATATCCACGCACAATGGGTTCTGACCATATTATTGAAAATCGGGATGCTATCCTCGATACGGTTCCGGATATTCTTCTCACTAACTTCAAAATGTTGGATTACGGACTTATGCGACAAAAATTCATGTCGTTATGGAAAGGGAATATCGAAACGGAACAGAAGGCTCTCCGATTCATTGTGCTCGATGAACTACATACATATGATGGAGCACAAGGTACTGATGTGGCGAATCTGATAAGAAGATTGAAATTAAAGCTCCATATTCCTAAAGGCTTATTATGCCCCATCGGTACATCTGCAACAATCGGCAGTGGTTCCGACAGCAAGGCACGTTTATGCGAGTACGCTACGAATGTGTTTGGAGAAACATTCCTTGAAGAAAATGTAATTGAGGAACATCGTATTGCCGTGGATGATTATGTAGATGTTGTTTCAAATGGCATTCCAGACGGAAAACTGATAAAAGAATGCGTATTCCAAAACGATGATACGGTCGACACTTATATCAGGCGTATATGTAAATACTGGTTGAAGAATAGTGAAGCCTCTCCTATTGAGGCTGGTATATCTCTTCGCAGAATGGGTATAGTACGGGATCTTCTTTTTGCTCTTAAAGACGGAATCCTGTCTATTGATGAAATTCAAAATAAACTTGAAGATAATACTGAGTTTCGCAGACTTAGACAGCAACATAATGAAAAGACCTGCAAAATAGCGATAGAAAATCTTTTGGCTTTAATTGCCTATTCTAAACGTCTGTTGGCTAATGGGAAAACTATACCCTTAATGTATCTTCAAGTCCAGTTATGGCAACGTGAACTGAGTGGAATACTACGCTACGTACAAAAAGAACCGGAATTCGTTTGGAGAGGAAATCTGAATAAAGATGATGGGAGGATTGCTCTTCCAATGTATTTTTGCAGAGATTGTGGTGCAAGTGGCTGGATAAGTCGCAGGCTTGCTACCGATGACAGATATTGTTCTGATGTAAAAACCGTCAATACGGCTTTTGCAGAACGGGAAAAAGAGGTTTATCTGCTCAATACTGAGATGAAAAGACATGAGGCTGTGGATGACTATATTAGTGAGAATGCAGTTAATATTACAAAATATGTTAAACTAAAAGATCTTACTGAAGTAAGTCTCAGCGACAGTGACACCATACGGTTAAGAGTATGCAGCAAGACCACATCCAACAAAAACGGGAATCAAAAATTCACCCGAAATTGTCCCGAATGTAATGGCAGTGACACGATTTGTCAAATAGGTGGTAGAACATCAACCCTGTCCAGTGTGGCAATAAGTCAAGTTTTGTCAAGTGATTTTGATAATGCAAATGCCCAAGAACGTAAAATATTGGTATTTACCAATAGTGTACAGGATGCAGCATACCAGGCTGGTTTCTATGAAGCACGTACTTACCGTTTTCTGTTCCGGCAGTCTATGCAGAAATATATTAATACGCTCGAAAAGCCTGTAAATTTGATTGAGTTACAAAAAGGTTTTAAATCGTATTGGCATGACCGATTAACAGATGACGAGTATTACAATCGTTTCTTACCGGCTGATTTGGCTAACCATATAGACCTTCGGAAGAACTATAGAACTGGAGGAGAAGGTAGTCCTTTTATGGATAGCTTCAAGAAAGAGTTTGATTTGCGTGTGGACTGGGAGATTCTTAGTGAGTTTGGGTTGACAGCTCAATTGGGCAGAACGCTTGAAAAAACAGGAACTTCTGCGACTTATTTCAAGACTGAGATTTTGCGACATGTTTATCAGGCTATGGAGCATTGGCTAAAGGATAATAGCATGGAAAATATCTGGAGCAATGAATCCGGATTCATCCATTTCGTATATGGCGTATTGCAGAGAATGAGGATGCATGGTGCAGTTGACCATCTTTTCCTTGAAAAATACCGCAAGGAAAACCTTACACAATGGGCCTTGAACTGGAATAGCGACGGTCGTCATTTCCTGAACAAGCCTCTTGGTGGAAGTATGCAGTTTCCGAAACTTGTAGGAGTTGTGCATACTGGCAAAAACCACGAGATGCTTGATATGGCAGTAATGCGTTCTGACAACAAAAATACCTGGTACAGCAATTATTTTTTCGAAGTCTTTAATGATCCATGGATAGCAAAAAACTCCTCTCTATTCAATGATTTTATGCGCAGATTGTTTGATGTCATGAGTGAAGTTGGTTTGCTCAACAAAGAGGAACAAGGTGGAGGTAATTATGCTATAAATCCGGAGCATATATGGATCAGTAAAAATGTGAAACATATACAATGCGACCTGTGTCAGTCCAGACTTTGCGTCGCTACTGAGGATGAATGGGCAGAAGGGACACATTGTCTGGATTATAAATGTAAGGGAACATATTCTGAGGAGATCAAACCTGAATTGAACTATTATCAGCAGGTCTATAATAGAAATATTTCACCACGTGTTCATGCACACGAACATACGGGATTGCTTGACCGACATGACAGAGAGGCTTTAGAAAAGGATTTCAAAGAACATCCGCACAGTAATTCGGTAAATGTCCTTTCTGCAACATCCACACTTGAAATGGGTATAGATATTGGTGATTTGAATGTATTGGGCAATACGAACGTGCCACCTAAACCAAGTAATTTTTTACAACGTGTCGGCCGAGCCGGACGTAAGGAAGGAGCTGCATTAGTATTGAATTATTGTCATGCATCCGAACCACATGATATGTATTATTATACCTATCCATTGGAGATGATGCAAGGAGAAATTAATACGCCTGGATGTTTTCTCGAAGCAAAAGATATTCTTAGAAGACATTTCTTAGCATACTGCATTGATACGTGGACTTCAGCAGATGTAAACAATACTTTGCCACAAAGTATTCGTGAACTTAATTTGCTGAATGATAACATTTTCAATGATCCTGCATTTGTAATAAATAGAATCATAGAATTTATTAAAAATCATAAGGCCACATTACGTTCTGAATTCAGTTTCCAATATGAAGATAAAACTCAGGATGTACTTAAGAAATTGTTTGAGACATTGGATGATGGTACTTTCTATAATCGTATTATTTCTGATTTTGCTCTGTTATCAAACAAGCTTCATTTCCTTGGAAAAGAGCTTGAACAGTACAGGGAACAAGAAAAACATATTCAGGCAAATGACCCACAATTGATGCAGATTAAAGAATTGATTTCTGCTTCAAAAAAACAGTATCGTCTGCTAATGAACGATAGTGTCATTGAGTTCATGACAAATATCGGTCTTCTGCCCAATTATGCTTTTCCTGAAACTGGAGTCAAGTTACAGGCAAACGTATATGCTTCGAGGGAGAAATGTGATAAAGAAGGGAATATAGCTGAGCCAAAGGCTTTTGAACTGACACGATCTGCATCTCAAGGTATTAAAGAACTGGCGCCAGGTAATCATTTTTATACTCAAAGATTTAAACTGAATGTCAGCGGGCTCAATACATTTGATTGGAAGGATTCTCTGACAGAAATGAAATTCTGTTCCAAATGTGACTGTATTTCACTGAAAGGAGAAGACGGATTTAATCAGGTCGCCTGTCCTAAGTGCGGTGATCCTTCGTGGGGTATAAACAAACATAATATATTGAAATTTACCGGCGCACGAAGTGTAATGTATAGCAATGATGCGGCATTGGATGATTCGAAGGAAGAAAGAGAAAGTGAAAACTACATTATAAAGCGTCATTATATATTCCATCATTTGGGAGCTACCACCTCCTATGCTATTAAAGGAGTTGGATTTGGTATTGAGTTCTGCAATAATATGGAACTCTATGAAGTGAATTATGGAATGAAGATGCAATCGGGAAGTAAAGTGGAAGTCAATAATGATGCCAATGTCTCTCAGAATGGCTTTATAACTTGCCGGTACTGTGGTAAATCTACGCCATTGATTAGTGGGACGTCAAATGATGAGCAACATTACAGATTCTGTACGCATAAAGACATTTCTTTTGCCGATGATACAAAAAGCGAGGTTTTTGAAACTCTTTATCTTTATCGTCACATGCAAACTGAGGCCATCAAGATTCTGCTACCTATCCAGATAATGGATGCATCATCGGCTGTGGAGATGTTTAAGTCAGGTATTCAATTAGGGTTGAAAGCTTACTATAAATCGTCGCCTGAACATATCCGGATAGATTCATATTCAGAAATGAATCTGGCTACCATGAAGAAGGATTACTATCTGGTCATGTATGACACAATACCCGGTGGTACCGGTTACCTTTCAACGCTTTATAATACAGAAGAATTTTCTAAATTGTTACAGTATGCATACGATAAGATTCATGATTGTCAATGCCAATATGAAGGCAAAGACGGTTGCTATCATTGTATTCTTACATACGGAAACCAATACAATAGAGAGTTGTTCAGCAGAGAACAGGCTGAAGCTTTGTTTGAAAAACTCATAGAACATACAAAATCATGGGAAACGCTGCCGGGTTCTGTAGGAACCATATCACAGACTGGCGTGGCTGAAGACAGTGAATTGGAATTGAAATTTATTGATTCCATTAAGACTGTAGCCCGCACCAATAAATGGGATTTTGAGAAAGTACCAGACGCGGACTCTTATCGCTATGAATTAAGAATTATGGATGGAGAAAATGATATTAGATATTATATCATTCCTCAGTTTGCACTTGGTGGTCACTATGGAGTAAAACATTATACCGTTGCAGATTTTCAGATTATTTGTATGTTTGCAAGAATTAACGGTAATGATTTTAAGGAGATTGATAAATTGCCTATGTGGGCTATATTTCTTGATGGTTACACCTATCATGCTCAGGCTCCGAACATGAGATTCTATGGCGATAAAGAAAAACGCGATGGAATACGTGATTCTAAAACGCATAGGATATTTTCATGGACGATGACATGGGAAGATATTCAGCTATTTGAAAATGACAAGGAGGATTCTTTGGGACTTAATTCAATTACCCGTTTAATTGAGTTCTTAAAAAATCCTCAGATGGGATATATCAGAGAAACCGCTTTTGGATGTATCGCCGATGCAGAAAACTTTATGGGACATGGAGGTGCACTTTATCAAGGTGAAATAACGATAGATGAAAGTTGCTATGACGAACTTACCGATTTCTCAACAGACGAGGACGTTGCTGAAGAAATTGATAAGGGTATATCATATAACTGGAATCTGCAACAGATTTATCCGGATATTGATAAAGATGAATGGATCGGATTTTGGAGACGATATAATTTACTGCAATTCTTCTCTAATACAACAAAGGCTGAATCTATTACAGACACGGATATGGTTGCTGTCGACCGGGATGAGATAAAGATGTACTATCCTGGACTGGAACATATAGTAGATGTTCTATTAGACCATAATATTCCATTCGGACCAGACGGTGATGTGGATTTAACCGATTCTGACGGAATCGTTTTAGCTTCGGCCGGAATGATTATCCGTGATTTAAAGGTTGTAATTGACCCCGTTGATGACAACTCTGAATCGATCTTTGAAACTGCTGGTTTTAAAATATTTACAGCAGAAAACTTTGATATTAATGAAATAACAAACATATAAAATTATGAGACTGTTTTTATCAGACACTTGTTATGAATCACTTTTTGATTTGCCTAAAAGAATACAGACAAAGGTGGTCAATTTCCAGAAAAAATTCCGTGAATGCACAACTTCCAATGGTATGCACTTAGAGCCAATAGCACAGTTTAATGACAGCTCAATGCGAACAGCTCGTATTGATGACAATTACCGTGCTGTAATTGGAATTATTGATAATAATGCATATCTCTTGTTTGTTGGTACACATGAAGTTGCCTACAATTGGGGTATTAGAAAACGTCTGATATGGAATGATCATACTCAGGCGTGTCAATTGGTTACTGTTCAGCAAACAACTGAACTTGTTGCAAAAAAGGTTGAAACAGAACCTATGACATCATCTGATTCTGTATTTAAAGATGTTTCGAAAGAACAAATATTAAAAATTGGAGTTCCCGAGGATTTAATTCCTACGGTAATGAAGATAACCTCTCTTGATGATTTGGATCCATTGGAAGATTGTTTACCATCTGATGCATACGAGAATATTTTTAATTTGCTGGATGGGGTATCTATTAATGATATAATAGCTGAGATAGAAGAAGGCCAGGCCAAAGAGAACGAAGACCAACTTCTCAGCAATAATAACAAACGTAGATTTGTCGAACTCACAGATGATGAAGCCCTTCAACGTATTCTTGATAATGATACGGAAAAATGGCAAATTTTCCTACACCCAAGTCAACAGAAATTGGTGAATGCCGATTATAAAGGAACTATAAAAGTTAGCGGTGGCGCAGGAACAGGAAAAACCGTTGCAGCATTGCATCGACTTAAATTTTTGAGTACAAATCCTAATGCAAAAATCCTTTTTACCACTTACACAAGAACACTTAAAGAAAACCTTGAGGACCTGATAAAAAAGATGGACATCAATCAGAATAGATGTACATTGAGTAATATTGACCAGGTTTTAATTGAAATAGCCAAACAATACAAAATAAAGGACGGATATAAGGTTCTGGATTATTCCGGTAATGAAGAATCCATAAAATTATGGCGTGAGGTTCTTGAAACAGAAGTGACAGAATTTGATGAACAATTCTTGTATGATGAGTATATAGACGTTATTATCTATTTTGGAAATACTGATGCTAAGTCATATATGATGCAACAGCGTGTAGGACGTACTAAAGCATTAAGTCGTAAACAAAGAATTGATATTTGGAAATTGGTTGAAAAGTATGTGGCACTAAAAAATGAAAGAAAAGTAGTTGACAGACTTGAGCTATTTAATGAAACTACGAAATATCTTAACGACAATAATATTCGTCCCTATACGAATATTATTGCAGATGAGTTCCAGGATTTCTCAAATCCAGAACTTAAATTCTTACGTTCATTGGTAGCAGAAGGAAAAAATGACCTTTTCCTTACAGGTGATCCTATGCAACGAATATACAGTGGACGAAAGATCAATTTCAGTGCAGCCGGTATTAACGTAAGAGGTGTCAGAAGCCGAAGACTTAAGATTAATTATAGAACTACAGAACCTATAAAACGTGTCGCTGTAGGAGTGATAAAAGGCCAAGTATATGATGATATGGATGGTGGAACAGAGTCAATAAAAGGATATGTCTCTCTCATCCATGGAGGAGAAACGCCATTATATAAAATTGTTGACAATGCAAACGATGAAGTCATGCAAATTGTAGAATGGGTGAACCAATGTACTCAGAATAATATTCTTTTAAAAGACATATGTATCGCTTCTCCAAGCATGGGATTGATGAAGGACTTACAATCACACTTGCATGTTAATGGTATTGCATATAAGGTCTTAAAAGGAACATCGAAAGTTGGATCTAACAATGGCATTTCACTTTGTACATTCCATTCACTTAAAGGACTTGAGTTTAAAGTTGTTATTTTAATGGGAGTAAATGAACGGAATATTCCATCAAAGGCGACAGACAGCTATCCTTTTAATGGAATGGATGTACTTGAGAAAAAAGAGTTTCTTTCATCTAAACGTTCATTATTATATGTAGCAATAACGAGAGCAAGACAACTCGTCTATATGGTTGGTTATGGTGAACCATGTGGTTTATTGGATGATATTGTTGAAAAGAGCGGTTATGTTTCATAATGTTTCTATTTTTATGTGTATGTTCTAGGTTGCAAGATACTATATATGCTTTTCATGAAGATATAGATTTAGACAAGTAAAAAGAAAAGTTCGACATGGGTTAAAACCAAGTCGAACTCTTCTTATTTTACAGAACTCATTGCTATTTCAACGAAATCTTATTCGCCGTCTCTCGCTTCTTGGAATTTACCAAATCAGCATAAATCTGTGTGGTGGTGACATTCTTATGCGTCAGCATCTTCGACACTGTGTAAATGTCTGTGCCTAAAGAGATTTGGATGACGGCGTATGAATGACGAAAGCAGTGGAAGGTTATGTGCTTTCTGATTCCGGCTTCGGCAATCCATTGTTTCAGGGGATGATGGGTCATGGAACGGGTTAAGCCTTTGAAGACTTTTCCAGTGCCCCATTCGCCACACAACTCCAATGCTTCCTGACTGATGGGAAGGGTGGCCTCGGTTTCTGTCTTTTCGGTACAGATACGGATGTAGTAGCCTTGATCTGGGCCGACTTCAAAATCACGCCAGTCCAACTTCAGAATATCACTGATACGGAGACCGGTCATGCAGGCAAACAAGGAGGCTTGTTTCAAGACTGGAATTTTGCAGGGTGTAGCTGCCAGTTTCTTGACTTCATTAAGTGTCAGATACTCTTTCTTGACCTCTTTCCATTCTATCTTTTCCAGAAAGTCGTTCAAGTTCTCGCGCAACATCTTTTCTTTATAGGCTATTTTCAACAGGGCACGGAAGGTAGAATAATAGCCAGCTGCCGAATTGCGTGAGATGTAAGCATTGGGATGATTGATCTGTTTGCATTTGAGCAAGTAATCCCTGAACTTCTCGCACAGTTCTACGGTGACATCACCAAAGGTGCATTTGCCGCCGACAAATTTCTCGAAGTGGTTGTAAACACAATCCCATTTTTCATATTTTTCCCGTGCCTTTGTCCGGAAGTAGGCAAGGAAATCTACCTTTTGCTTGTTCTTGTCCAGGAACCCGAATTCTTCATTGATAAGCGACTGGACACGGATACAGCGGATTGCCTCTGCCTTGTTCAGCATATCCTGATTGAACATTCTTTGCTGCTCGTTCTTTGGCTTGGCATAGATGTAGATGCCGAGAAATTCCCGGCGACTCATCTTCATCGTATAAGGATTGCGTATGGCCGGATAATAATCTAGATAAAGAGATATGCGGTCGTTACGCAATGGCTTTTGTCTCAAAGTTACGTTGGTGCATGTAAGTGTCATAGCTATATTGTTTTTTGATTAATACTTGTTTTTGTTGCAAATTAAAAAGGTGTTATGATGGTGGTATTTATCACCGGAAAATAACTTTCGGCTCATTCTATCTTTGGAGGCTCAAAGAACTTGTCCAACTCTGCCCGCAGGATCTTGGTATATTTACCGACCTTGATACGGGGGATATTATGGTATTTCACATAATGGTAGAGTTGATCCCGCGTCAAATTGAATCGCTCCATCGCTTCGGCAATGGTGTAGTATTTGGGCTCTTCGGAAGCTATGAGACCTTTGGCAATGTCCACATGCTTTTTGGAGTAGTACACCATAATGCCGACTTTCTTTTTGGGAATGGCATTCTTTGATACAAAAGAATAGATGGCCGTTAGTGTCATGCCGAACTTCTCCTGCATGTCTTGCGTGCTGTACCATTCCTTGATCTCAGGATCGGGAGCTTTCTTTGCAAAGTAGTCATCAATATGCTTTTTGCTCCAATAGGTTTTACCACGATGAAAGGTTCGTGGGATATTATGTTCCTTAGCGATATGGAATATCCAGGAATCCTTTACGCCATACTTTTCCTTAACTTCAGCTGTGGTGTAGAAATCATTAATGGAAGGGTTGTCTCTGACCGGAATCTTAAATTCTATAGACTTATTGAATAAGTTATCAATATCTTCTTTTTTCAATAGAAATTTATATCCAAGTCGGGTGGCTTTTAGTTCACCTCTTTTCAGATAGCCATAAAGAGTAGGTCGGGTTACTCCAATGTATGTGGCAGCTTCTGTGATAGTAAGAATAGGCTTGTCTCTGATTTTTGCAATCGGCTTTTCCTTGATGACTTTTTCGACAATTTGGTTGTTAGCCTTAATAGAAGCCTCACGTTTCTTCTGTTTATACAGAAGGTTTGCACATCTGTGCGAACAACAGGTTGTAGTTGTTTTATGTGCAATGAATTCTTGCTTGCACCACGCACAGATTCGTCTGATTTCAATGTTGCTACTCATGTTATTTCTCCTTATTTCTCCAATATTTTTGTATAACTCCGTAAAATCCCGTAAAATGGTGTAAAAGTTCTCCACGACCTTGCCAACGATAATCCTCGGATTTTCGTGGCGAGGTACACAGGAGGTACAAAAAATGGCGTAAAAAGGCTTAGCAACGATTATCAACGATACTTGAGCAACAAAAAAGGCGCCCGTAAAGAGCGCCATATTAATCGATTATAATCAATTCAACTATTTGATAATCAAGCATTTACTTGCCGATGCAGAAAATATAAATTGATTTGTAATATATTGATATTTAGTATGCTTTTCCCTATTATTTATATGAAGAGGGACAAACTGGGGACAAAATTTATACAAAAATAACACTAAAAAAAGAAAACATAATTTTTGGAACTAAGTAATTCTCAAAATCGTATGCTAACCAAAAGAAAAAGGAAGAATTCTCTGCATAGTTATCATAATCTGATACCTAGTAGTATTAATTCTAACCCAGATTCAAGATGCATAGAGTGCCGTTTATTAGAGAAAAGAAATTATAGGTTTAGTCTAGTATCTTGTATATTTAAAAAGGTTCTAAACCAAACATTATACAACTTCATAATGACTGATATTGGTTAATAGAATCTTGTATTTTCTCTTTTCGCCAGCAATATTATTTATCTTGATGCCTTTCTTTATTTTTAATGCGTGAAATTTTCACGTGAAATTTTCACATTTCTGGTTGTTTTAATTATCTTTGCATTGAGATAGGTTAATGTCTCATTGATATTACTGTTTGATTATTTTATTAAATACTATTTTATGATACTGCGTGTTATATTGAAGAATTTTCTGTCATTCAATGATGAGGTTCAGTTTGATATGTTTCCTAATATGAAAAGGACAACCTTGTCTAACCATATTACTATGCTTAATGAGAAACTGCCTGTATTGAAAATGGCTGCTATATATGGAGCCAATGGCGCTGGAAAATCCAATTTGTTAAAGGGTATCAATTTCTTGAAAGCAATAGCTTTGAACAAAAGTTTTCTCGACAAGGATACCTTTGGTAAGTACATCTTTGCGTTAAAAGAAAATACAGGAACAGAACCTATGGAACTGACAATAGAGTTTGAGACAAAAACAGGAATTCCATATATATACTCTGTGGAAATTATGAATACTGGGATTGTTTCCGAAATACTACAGATTTCCGGTTTGGGTTCGGAAGAAAACCATAATGTTTTCACTCGCAAAGAGGGCAAAATCGAATATGCAGTTACGCCTTCAGAGGAAGTAGGCAATATGGTTTTGGGATGGATAGAAAAAAATCCATTTTCCAGTCTTTTGACTATAAACAATGATATGCCGGTATTGACGGATGAAAATATTAGTATTGCACAAAAATGGTTTGAGGACGAACTTACAATAATTGGCTTGCATTCTTTCAATCCTGCACTGATTGGAATATTCAAGAGCAACAAAGAAATCAATCAATTTGCTTCGGATATATTTAAGGTACTTGGTCTTGGTATTAACAGAGTTAATGTCGAAACAGAAAATTTTGAAGATTGGATGAGTACCCATGACATCAGTAATCTACCTATGGACAAACTTAAAGAAATGCGTTCCGGAGTGTTGTCGGAGGTCGTTGATTTCAGAAATACAAGATCTATTAGTGTAGAAGATGGAGTGCAGAAGATAAGTCAAATGCTATTCCAGCAATTTGGTAAAAACGGATTTTCAAAGGATATGGATATCCAGGCACAGTCTGACGGTACGGTTAGATTACTGTCGCTTGTTCCGGCATTATATGATGCAATGAAATCCGCCAAGACGGTAATCATAGATGAACTCGATCATAGCATACATTCACATTTGGTCAGGGAACTTGTCCGTTATTTTTCCTCACAGGACACCAATGGACAACTTATTTTTACAACGCATCAGACCTGTTTGCTAAATCAGGATTTTTTGCGCACCGATGAAGCTTGGATGGTTGAAAAGAAGGATGGTGGGAGTCATATGTATTCATTAAACGATTTTAAGATTCACAACACAATTAATATTGAGAACGGATATATGGAGGGGCGTTATGGCGCTATTCCTTTTATTGGTGAATTGAATATGTAAAATGTTAATATTGTTATGGATTTATCTAAATTTACATATTCAAAAAAAATACTCAAGATTAACTCCTAAATAGCTTGTACATCAGTCTATAACCCAAAATAAGGAGAATTGTCAGGTATATGAAACATCAGGAGTGTCTTCTGCTTACCAAAAGCCTGAAGGGATTCTTTCCACCAGTCTTATATTCGTACTCTCTGGGGGGAAAGGATTTTCTTCTGGAATTGATTAAACAGCGTGAGCTTAACTCTTTAAGAGTTGTATTTATGTCTGAAAAAGGACAAGGATTACAGCCATATCAGATGCAAGAGAAGTGGGAATAAATACAGTTGACAGGAGAAATAAAAATAGAATCGCAGCTTTTTCCAACTGGATACTATGGACAAAGTATTTCTCCTTTCGGATGTAGATGAATTCTATGATCAGTTGGAGAAAATATTTAAAGGTAATCAAACCGATGTACAAGGTAGATGGGTCGTGAGCAATCCTTGTTTTGAGATTTGGTTGTATTATTGTTATTTGGATAGTCCAGAAAAAGTTCTTGGATGCTTGAAAACAGAACCTATTACTACTCGGAGCAAAAAAATGAAGGCCTTGGGTAACACATTAGTCAGTGGAGGGTTGAACCCTTGTTTGGCATTTGAAAATATGTTGAATGGAATAGAACACTGTATTGCTTACTATGCTGAGGATGATAACAGAATAACTGTCTTGTATGCGACACAAATGCATGAAATGGTTCAGTACCTTTAGTCAGCATAAAAGAAATTTCAACAATATTTCATTTCTACATAATTTTGCACACAATCATGCGGATATGATTATGTGTATAGATAACGATTATCTGCTGATTTTCAGCATGTTATTTTTTGAATCAGCAAATGTAATAGATGCTGTATGCATATTTTTGAGAAAATATCTCAAAAATATGCATTATATGAATTGAATTTTGTACCTTTGTACTCGAAAACAGTTATGAAAAATAATTGAAACACTTAAAAGTCAGATATATGTTACTTGAATTTACAGTTGAGAATTACAGGTCGTTTTATAGGAAAAAGACCTTAGTATTGGAGGCCGATAAAGCTTTGAAAGAATGTACTGAAACGAACTTGTTTGACTGCAATAAATATACTCTGCTTCGTTCGCTTGCGCTGTATGGTGCCAATTCAAGTGGGAAATCCAATCTTGTCAGTGCGATGCACGCAATGGCGAGTTGCGTGTTGTTGTCGGTGAAGTTAAATGACAATGAGCAATTGGAATATGACCCATTTCTTCTTTTGAAGGACAATCACCATCCCTCTATGTTTGAGATTATATTTTTGAAAGGAGAGTATTGTTACAGATATGGATTCAGGTATAATCTGGAGCGTATCGTTGAAGAATGGTTATTCCGGAAAACAACACCTCGTTCTAAAGAGCAGATGATGTTCGTAAGAAACGAAGATGGGATTTGTGTAGATGAGAATAATTTCCCGGAAGGAGTCGGATATGAAGAAAAGACCAATGACAACCGTTTGTTCCTGTCATTATGCCAACAGTTAGGCGGTGAAATATCTCGTCAGGTTATTTCTTGGTTTCAATCGGACTTTAATGTGATTTCTGGATTGAATAATCAACAATATAGAGCATATTCAAAATTATTTTTTCACAAAAAAGAATCTTTGAGTGTTGATGCTCTCAACTTCTTCCAGAAATTGAGACTTGGATTTAACAACATTCTTACTCATGAGGAAGAACCCAATATTCCTCAGGACTTGCCTATGGAATTACGAGCACTCTTCCAAAGAGAAACGCAAGGCAAGAAGAGTATTGAGTTGGATTCTATACATAACGTATATTCAGATAAAGGTAATATAGTAGGTACAATTAACTTCTCGTTTGAAGATAGGGAATCTTCCGGTACAAATAAGTTATTTGATCTTTCGGGACCGATATTCGAAACGCTTTATTCTGGGAGCGTGCTTGTCATCGATGAGCTGGATGCAAAAATGCACCCTCTGATTTCTCAGTATATTATTGAATTATTCAATAATCCGGAAACAAATCCAAAGAATGCCCAATTGATATTCACTACCCACGATACGCACTTACTTTCTCAGAAAATTTTAAGACGAGACCAGATATGGTTCACGGAGAAAGATTCTAAAGAGCAGACGGATTTGTATAGTCTGATTGATATCGTACTCCCAGACGGGACCAAACCTCGTAATGATGCAAATTATGAGAAAAACTATATCGCCGGTCGTTATGGTGCCATTCCTTATATATTGAATGATTAATAATGTAAGGCTATGGCAGCAAAGAGAATAAAGATAGATAATGCTTCTTCAAAATTTAGGAGGCAATCGCAAAAGAGAGAACAGAAAGTCATACGTTGCTCTGTGTTAATTGTGTGCGAAGGGACAAAGACTGAACCTAATTACTTTGAAGCTTTTGCCGAAAAGCAACAGGGGGTAATTGTATATGACATCGAGGTTAAAGGGCTTGGGCGTGGAACAAAAGATGTTGTGGAGAAGGCCATTGATCTTAAAAATAAGAATAACTATGACCGTGTTTGGGCTGTTTTCGATAGGGATGAATTTCCTGCAAAGGATTTCAACGAAGCCATTGCGATGGGACAAAAAAATAGCATTGAGGTAGCCTGGAGTAATGAAGCATTCGAATTGTGGTATCTATATCATTTTCAGAATGTAATAACAGGAGTGTCTCGAAAGGATTATGAAGAGAAGATTTCAACAGCTGTAAATGCTTCTCCGAAATATAAATCGAAGAAAAAGTACAGATACGCCAAGAAAGATCCTAACAATTATAAGATAATGACTACTTACGGCTCAATGGAGTCCGCCTTGCGGTATGCGGAAGCGAAGCATTTAGAATATGCAGATTCACGTTATGCAAATCAAAATCCTTGCACTACGATTTATCAGCTTGTACGGCAATTGTTGGGACGAGATGAGAAACTGAATGCTGAACTGATCGCAAGGATTGGGGAAAATGAATTATAGAACTTCAATGATTCAATGGTGGTGTTTTGTGTGTAAAGATAAATAACACCTTAAAAGTGTTTGAATGTAATATTTAAGACACTGATGGATTTTAAACAAAATAATTTCGAATAACATTTATGCAAGTAGAAGAAATAACACAAATATTACGAGAGTCACCAAGCGTACGACTCATAAAATCAAGAAGTGTGGATTTCTTCTTGTCTTTTGTCATTGAAGCGTTTGAAGGACAGGCGGCTATAATGCAGGAACGCTTGCACATGCTACTGGAGAACCGACTGGATGAGCAGGAAAATACGTTGGTGGAGGATGATTCTGAAATGACGAGACTAGTAGAGTCTAACGAACAGAAAGCGAAACGGCTCATCAAAGACTGGACAGACAAGGGATTCTTGACCAATTATCAGAACGAAGAGGGAGAGGTGATATACGAGATTTCGTCACACACAAGCAAATTGATAGATTGGGTGGTGAGCTTGAAAAAAGAAGATTACATCGGTACTGAATCAAAGTTCAAGACACTGTTTTCCCAACTGAAGGAATTGGTGGAATACTCGAACGAGGACCGTGAGAAGCGACTAGAATTGCTTCGAACCAAAAAAATGGAGATAGAGCATCAGATTCAGCGGCTGGAGATGGGCGAAGAGGTCGAGGTTTATGAGGACTACCAGATAGAACCACGATACAACAGTTTGAACAAACTGGCGAAGGAACTGCTGAGCGATTTCAAAGAGGTGGATGACAACTTTAAGGGGATTATCAAAGAGATATACGAACGTCAGACAGAAAATGCAGAGAAGAAAGCTTTGTTGAACTACATCTTTGATGCATATGGCGAACTAAAACAATCGCAACAAGGCAAAAGTTTCTATGCATTTTGGGAGTTTCTGCTCTCGGCCGATCTGCAGAAAGAATGGGACGAGTTGACTGGTGTACTCTACAAAACGCTGGAAAATAGAGGCATTGATGCACATGACATGTTTCTCAAGGAAATGAAAAAGCATCTGTTTGACGCTGGTGAGAAGGTTGCGAAAACCAACGACCGCATGAGCGAGAAACTGAGTCGAATCATTCGCCAGAACGGACATATGAATGCTGAGGCGACAAAGCAAGTAATCAACGATATAAAGAAACTACTCATCGAAGCCAGCAGACGGAAAGAAAAGCCAGATGCTTCGCTTGAATACGAAACCATTGACATCAATCTGCCGCTGGAGCGCCCTCTTACCCTCACACCTGTAAAAGAAACTGTGTATAAGGATAAGCCTGACATAGCCGGACTGAGTCTGGCTGATTTGGAGAGTATTGGTAAACTCTACAATCCGTATCACATCGACCGAAAGGTGCTGAGAGACCGCATCAACGAGGTGTTGAACGACAGACAGCAGACGACCCTGGCAGAGGTGATAGAGCGGAACGAAGGCGTGGAGAAAGGTCTGTCGGAAGTGTTTGGATACATTGGCGTGCTGAAGGAATATAAGACGGTGGTAAGCGAAGAACGCCAGCAACATATTATTTTTACAGAAAATAAAACCATATCAATTCCCGAAATTATAATAACAAGATGAACGCAGCAAATATACAACCATACAGCAGGGCTGTAGTGAAACTGTTGAAAGGCATCGTAGAGAAAGACGATGTAGTTTGGAATGATTTACTCGACTACCAAAGCGAGATTCAGGACTATATCAGTGTGATGGGACTGGAACTCATCGTGAAAAAGGATGAAGGTTTTGCCTTTGTCAAGCAAATGAAATTGGACGAAGACAAAACATTGAACATGGTGTCGAGAAGGTCGTATGGTTTTGAGGTTTCGGTGATACTCATCGTGTTGAGGCAGATACTCGAAGACTTCGACAGCAATCCAACAGAGTCGCAGGCTTCGGACAAGTATGTAACTGCTACTGAAATAAAGGAAGAGGCAGAATTGTTTCTTCCCGCCACATTCAATCGTGCCAAGTTTGAGAAAGATCTTGACCGCTATATAGACAGCATAGCAGGCTTTGGTTTCCTGGTGGAAGCAAAGCATATTGAGGGTGAGAAGCGCTATAAGATACATCGCATCATCAAGGATAAGGTGACACTGGACGATATATTAGAATTTAAAAACAAACTTAATGACTATAATGCAGCAGATGAACCTATTTAATACCAGTTCGGAAGTGGCAGGCTTTAAGCTTGACTATTTGGAAGTGTGGAATTGGGGAACCTTTGACAAAAAAGTGTACCATATGAATTTGCATGGTAACAACTCGCTATTGACCGGAGCAAACGCCTCGGGCAAGAGTACGCTGATAGATGCTCTGCTCACGCTGATGGTGCCACTGAAGCGCCAACGATTTTACAATCAATCATCGGGTGTGGAGAAGAAGGGCAACCGTACAGAGGAATCGTACTTCTTTGGCAACTATGGCAATCAGCAGCAGGAGGGTGCAGCGAGCACAACCACGCTGAGATTGCGCGACAAAGGGGCTCGTTCGGTATTGCTTGCATCGTTCTGCAATGTGGACAAGCGCGTGGTGACGCTGTTTCAGGTGCGCTACTACACTGGCGAGGAACTAAAGGTACTGTTTGGTGTAGCCCGAGAGTCGTTGACTATAGAGCGTGACTTTTCAGAGTTTGACTTGCATGGCGATTGGCGCAAGCGACTGACGAAAAAATACAATACGAATGAAACAAAACGCACGATAGAGTTTTTTGATGGTCCGGTGGCATATGGCGAAAAGATGATAACCCTCTTCGGTATGCGTTCGGACAAGGCGCTTACACTCTTCAATCAGATAGTGGGTGTGAAAGTGTTGGACGATCTGGACAGTTTTATTCGTACGAATATGCTCGAGGAACTGCCGGCTGAGGAGAAGTATCAGGAACTGAAGGACAACTTCCAAAATCTGATGGAGGCTAAGACTAATATCGATAAGGTGAAGGAGCAGATTGCCCAACTGGAACCTATCAATGCATTGACAGAGGAACTGAAGGAGATAGACATACGCATAGTTGAAATGGAGCAGGAGAAGAGTGTGGCAGCCTATTGGTTTGCTGCGCGAACGGTGGATTTGTGCGACAAGGAGTTGGTGTGCTGCAAGAGCGACTTGAGGAAACTGGAAGATAGGTTGAAGGAGTTGAAGGTGCAGAAGGGTGAGCTGGAACAAGAGCAAATGCGCTTGACGGTGGCTATTGAGAAGGACGAGGTGGGTCAGCAGATACATGAAATTGAAAAGGAAATCAATCAGAGAGTGAGGATACGTGATAACCGCAAGGCCAAAGCCGAAGAATACGATAAGTTGGCAAAGCTGGTGAAGATGGAACAAAGTCCTGATGTAGAGGTATTCGAAATTAATCGTGCGACCGCCAAACGCGAGAAAGATGCTCTGCAAGTGACGATTGACAGGCAACTTATGGAAGAGAAGCGTCAGGCACAAAACCGTCAGGATGAAATCAGTAGCAACATAGAAGAACGAATGGCCACCATACGCTATCTGCAGCAGCATAAGAACAATATATCCGGTCGTGTGGCTGAGATTCGTGATGAGATACTGGAAGCTGTTGGTGCAACTACCGAAGAGATTCCATTCATTGGTGAACTGATATGTGTGAAGGATGATGAGCGTGATTGGGAATATTCCATTGAGCGTATTCTTCACAATTTTGCATTGCGGTTGGTAGTGCCGGAGAAGTATTACAAGCAGGTAAATGAGTATGTGAATGGTCATAATCTGCGAGGTCGTATCGTGTATCAGCGATACCAGGGCGCAGAGACTATTCGTGAGTTTGGATAGGACATTGAAAGCGGATTCGTTGCTCCGTAAGCTTGAATACAAGCCAATGTGTTTGTATTTGGATTGGCTTGAGGACAGGTTATTTGCTGAGTTCAACTATAGTTGTGTTGATTCGCTTGCGGACTTCAACCATCTGCAAGAGAAAGCAGTAACAAAAGAGGGGCTGATAAAGGCGAGAGGTGGTAAGCATGAGAAAGACGACCGACCAGAGATACGAGGCAAGGAACACTATGTGCTTGGCTGGGATAACAAGGAGAAAATTGCCGTGTTACAGGCAGAGGTGCGTCAGTTGCAGCAGGAAGAAAAGATGACAGCAGCTAAAGTCCGTAAGCTAGAGGAAGACATAAAGAATGCTCAGAAGAAGCGGGAAACCTATTTGACGCTGTTTAGTAAATACGATAAATTTGATGATATCGACTGGCAGTCGTGTGTACTAGTCATTCAGCAAAAGCAAGAACAGAAACGACAACTGGAGGAAGCCAATAATCGGGTGAAGATTTTACAGGAGCAATTGGCGGGGGTGAGAAAAGAAATCGGTTTACTTGATGATGAGAACAATGAAGCTATCAAAAAGAAAACATTATCGGAGAATCGTGAGAATAAGCTCAAAGAAAGGAGAAACGAAAGTAATTCAGCTTTGGCTCAAATAGGCGTAGTTGATACGGATACTTTTGAGTCGCAACACACAGATTTACTGAATGTGGCATTGGAGGATTTGAACGGAAAGCGTGACACGTTACAACATGAGATCGATTTAGCTTTGCAGAAACAGCGTGAAACGAAGAGTCGCAAGAATAGCGATTTGAAGAACCTGATTTATCGCTTCAAGAATCCCGCAGAGGAAATTACCATGAAGTATCACGATTGGCGTTCGGATGTGAGCCGTTTGCCCGAAGCCGTGGAGTTTATGGGCGAATATCAGGCCTATTACCAACGATTGCTTGACGAAGATTTACCAGGGTTTGAATCGCGCTTCAACAAGTATTTGCAGGAGAATATCATCAACAAAGTCAGTGCATTCAATGTATTCTTCCAAAACTGGTGTCAGTCTATCACCAAGACCATCGACCAATTGAATTCGTATCTTATAGGCATTGATTTCAAAGATGCTCCAAAGACTTATATCCAGTTGGTAGCAACCAAACGATTGAATGTGGATGTGAAGGAGTTTCAAAACCTGCTGAGCAGTGCAATACCTAATATTCATGAGATGAATTCAACAATCGATGGAAGCAAGATTCATTTCGAACAGCATATTGAACCGCTGATGTCTCGCTTACAGGTCGAATCATGGCGAAAGTCGGTGATGGATGTGCGTGGATGGTACACATATAAGTCGGAGGAGTTTTACCAAGACGATGGGCAGAAGCGTAACACCTATGAGGCGATGGGGCAGCTGTCTGGTGGCGAGAAAGCACAATTAACATACACGATTCTGGGATCGGCTATCGCTTACCAGTTCGGATTAACCAAGAGTGGATTAGATTCTTCGTTCCGCTTCATTGCAATAGATGAAGCTTTTCGCGCACAGGACGAGGACAAGGCACGCTATCTGATTTCGCTCTGCAAACAACTCCATCTGCAGTTGCTCGTGGTGACTCCGAGCGACAATATTCACATCGTGGAGAACGATATTTCGTATGTGCATTATGTGGAGCGCAAGGGCAACTGTTCTGTGCTCTATAATATGCCTATCAGTGAGTTTAAGGCAGAACGTGAAAGGAGTATGGAAGTATGATAACGGCAGTAGAAATACGTAAGAAGACTGAACGCAAGTATGTAGATTATTTGCGTTCGGTGGTAGCTGGCTCTGAGTTTGAGCCAATTGTGATCCCTTGCGACAAGAAGGCTAGCGCATCGATGGACGAGTATCAACGTGAACTGACGGACATCCGTTCGCAATCGAAAGAGGTGAAGGGCTTTGGTTACACGATTGAGTGGAAAACAGTGAAAACGAAAGCATTGGGCGAACAGGATCTGCCTGAGCGCGTGTTATTCGAGAGTGCATCGGACATTGAGCGCTTCTTGCAGAAGTGTGGTGAAGTATCACAGTTTCGTAAGGATGTGGCAATGTTGCTTGATGAGTTTCCGCAGCTTCGTTCATGGGTGGAACGCTATCCGCTGAAGGTGGTGGAAAATGCTTCCTTTTGGTCTGATTTGCTGAAAGTTTTGCGCTATTTTGTGGCAAACCCTTGTCCTAGGTTGTACATTCGTGAATTGCCCATTGAGGTGCATACCAAGTTTATTGAACGTAACAAGGGAGTGCTTCGTGAGTTGCTGGATATTGTCATTGTAGAGCATGTTTGTTCGGATGAGAAGGTGTTCGAGAAGCGCTTTGGATTGCGATACGATGAGTCATGGGTGCGGATTCGTGTGCTGGAAGCATCGATTGCGAATGAATACTTTTCTGGTGTAGACGATCTTACGATGCCTCAGAGTCAGTTCTGTGCGTTGTCGTTGCCTGTGCAAAAGGTGTTTGTGGTGGAGAATAAAATCAACTTCCTGACTTTTCCCAAGTTGGCAGGAAGTCTGCTGATTTGGGGGCATGGATTCACCATTGGCATCCTCAAGTCTGTTCCGTTCATGCGGCACGCTTCACTATATTATTGGGGCGACATTGATGCACAGGGCTTCGAAATTCTTTCGCAGTTCCGCAGTTATTTTCCCCAGACACAAAGCCTTCTGATGGATCGCACTACCTTTGACACATATTTTGAAGGCGACAAAGGCACACCAAGCAATGTATCAAAGCCTCTCCATCTTACCCCTGCGGAAGCCGCACTGTACGATCATGTCAAGTTTCACAACCTACGTCTAGAGCAAGAGAAGATTCCGCAAAAATGTATTAATAATATATTCAATAGTTTGTTAAAAAATGGCCAGGTAATATCTGAGGTCTAACGGATAGATGTAAAATTATTATGGCAACTTTAGCTGAATTGTACGAATTCCTTGAAACAAAACAGGATGATAGTCATCTTGACAGTAGATTCTCGTATGACGCATTTTTACCGGTAGAACAGCCAAAAGCACGTCTTGAGATTCTTACATGGTGGAAAATTGAACGGCTGATAGAGGATGAGAATTGTAATTTTGATAAGAATTTTATTGTATCTTATTTTGATGAACGTGTTAAAGCTACGAATAACCAGTTATTAAAATACAGATACAATTACTTTATTTCACTATTAACGAATGACAACCGCTATGCTAAGCAATCTATTGATGCTTTGATAGCGGTGATTAACACTTTATTGCCAAAAGACAAAGAAGATTATCCGCATGTAGCAGAAAAGGCTATAGAGGTTCTGATGTCACTGATAAAAAGAGTGAAGTATAAGATACCCGAGGCTACCGATTTGATTTGGGGCGTGTTGGAATCAGACTATGGATACCGCACAAAAATGGTTTGCATAAGGTTGGCTAAGGAAAAGGGTTTCTTTCCAAGTCGTGATGCAAAGAAAATCGTATGTTTGTGCAAGGATTTGTTGTCATTAGTCAAAGATAGCTGGCGTGAGAACTGCTGTGAGTTAGGTTTATTCTATTCATCAAAGATTCAGGGAGAGGCAAAGCCGTACATGAACTTTTTTTATGAAGCGTTGGGAGATATGGAAATGGGGCAATTAGTTGATCCGGCAACTGCACCAAATAATATTGCCATCCCATGGATGAACGAAGATCATTCCCAAAAAGCTATGGCGTTTTATCAGAAGGCGGGGTTGACCCAAAAAAGGAACAGGGCAGAACTGGCATTTCGAGAAAATAAGAAAAAAATGGTAATGCTGCATTTCAAAATTGAGAAGAAAACAGATAAGAAGATTGTTGAGTATTTTGGCAACTTGGAAAAGGAACTACTTGAAGGGAAACTAAGTTGGCTATTGGAGAATCTTTCATGTCCCGTTAGGTTTTTGTTTCCCTCTTACGAACAAATACGCCTACGAATGTCTGCAAGCAAATCTACGGTAGAAAAACTTGGCTTTGAGAATAAGATTATGGACATCAACGGAAACAGCAAGGACGCAGGTAAGGATTTCGATTTGCGTCAGAAATACGGTATATGGCTCATGAATATTGTGAGAAATACTGTTATAAATATGATTCTTACAGCAGTCAACATAAAACAATTAACCTATAGTAAATTGAGGAAATGGTTCCTAAAAAACACTTGTTTTGGTATTCAACTGGAATATACTAGATCAGGTCAAGTAGTTACGACCACATGGTTTTCGCAGATTGATTACGGAGTTGAAGCACTCATTAAACAGTATAATCGTTTTTTGCAAGGAAAACCAACTGATTGGCGATTGCCTGTGGATATTCTTTCCATACGTTTTGAAGGCATTCTGCGTGATATGGTTGGTGATTATGGAGGTTGTGTTACAAAAGTAGGACGAGATAACAGTATTTCTCAGGCATTACTTGATGATCTACTGAGAGAACCATGTTTACTGCAAATATTCAGAAAAGAAGATATTGAATTCTTTGAGTATGTGTTCACAGCTAAAGGATACAATATTCGCAATTACGTAGCACATGCGTTCTATATACCGCAAGATTACGGAATGATAGAGGCAACGCTTGTGTTTTTGTGCATATTGCGCTTGACGATGTTTAGTCCTAAAAGTAAAACAATAACGGCAAATATGAAGTAATTTTGCCGTTATTGTTATAATTGTAGTAGAAATACTGCTGCTTTTATGTTTTATTATTGCGGTATTGTCAGTATGCGGTATCTACTTACTGATTACCTTGGTGAACATAGCAACAATCATATCATTAGTGCTATTCTTCGCTGCTTGGTATTATTAAGATTAATCGAGGGCGATTATATCTGTGGTGGATCTACCTCTTCCCATTCCGAACAGAGAAGTAAAACCCGAAAGAGCAGATGGTACTGCAATGCGATGCGGGGAGTAGAAAGTCGCCCATTTTTATATTAGAGAAAGGAATAATAATGGACATTAGTTCTATATTATGGGGCTTCATAGCCTCTTATTTGGCAGGATCGTTACCTTCTTTGAGAGAATTCATTTCAACGAAGGATAAAACAACGTTGGATGAAAGGATTGAACAATGCTATCAGACAGCATTGGGACGATGGTGTGCAAACGATGCCGTCAGGCAGCGCATTGCCCAAAAACACTTTAATGACCTTAAACAAGTAAAGAAACTTTACTTGACAGAAAAGTGGGAAAAGGAGGGCGTGATTCTGAGTAGTCTTGCTAATTTATGGATTGAGGAATTAAGTAAGGATGAAGAAGTATCCTATTATATTACCACACAAGGAATTATTTTGAAAGATGAAAAATTAGACAAATTGACTGCGTCCCTGACAAATCAAGAAACTAGGAATGGGCAACGGATACGTAGAGGACTGACAAAACACAAAGCGGTAGATGGCTATATTCGCCGTTTCTGCACGTCTGACCAATCGGAGAACAACTTCATATATTACGTGCTTGGGAAAAAAGAACGTCATACATTGGCTGACTATGTTACGGGAGTAGAGGAGACTTCTACCAATAAGATTGTTCTGTATAGCAGTGCTCAGACAGGTAAGACAACAGAACTGAAACAACTATGCTGGGAATTGCAGCAAAGTGGTCTTTACCTTCCCGTGAGCTTTGAGGTTAGAACCAATACGAAACTTAAGAGAGACGATTTGCCGGAATCACAATACGTAGATGGCAGGGAGGTAGTTCTCGTAATTGATGCGCTGGATGAGGTAAACGGCCAGAAATATGAAGACTTGCTGGAGGAAATAGGAGGTTATGCTTACGAACACCCAGAAATGAAAATGGTGCTCTCGTGCCGTAGTAACTTCCGCAGGGAACGCCAATTGGAGTTATTTACAGAATTGTTTCTGGAAGAGTTAAGTATAGACGATGCCAGAGACTATGCTGCCAAACGTGAGGTTAATAGTGATAGGTTTATGAGAAGCGTCTTTGCCAATCAGTTGGAAGACTTCATCAAGAATCCTTTCTTCTTGAGTGTATTGATTGATGCATATAAAGGAAAGGGGAAACAACTTCCTAAGACCAAGGCGGATATATACAAACTATTTATAAAAAGCAGTTACGATAAAGAGGTAAAAGAAAAGAACGTATCACTATCTGCACAACATAGTTTTGAAGAGTCTGTTCGGCTACTGGAAAGAGTAGCCCTTGGGCTATCACTGATGAATGCCCAAAGTCTGAACAAGGAGGAACTGCGTATATGCTTGCAAAACGATGATAACAATGTGGAAGAATGTTTGCGATATGATCTTATTCGCGATGAGGGAGGTCAGTATTCATTTGCACACAACGCATTCCGCGAATGGCTTGTTGCCAATTATTTGAACAGATATGGTATAGAAAGAGCTAAGCAACTAGCCACACATCCCAATGGACGTATCAAGCCAGAATGGTATAACATCATTATGCTGTGGCTGTCAATGTATGGGAAAGATAAGAAAGAAGAAGTGTCTGCCATATTAAAATGGTTGAAGAAAGCCAGTCTGGATTTAATCATCTACATTGACCGAGATATGCTAGACTATGAAACTCGAAACGAAGTGTTCAAAGGGCTTTTATTGGAGTATAAATCGCTAGGCATTAGAATGTCGAACATTATGACGCACGATTATGAGGATTTGTGGCGATTTGCATATTCGACAGATACAGTGGGGTTCGTTGTGGATGAATTAAGTGATACAGAAACAGGAACGACTTATTATTCAGACTTGATGTGCCTGTGCTATTTCCTGAAATGGGATAGTTTGAAGTCTGATAGCGCTGATTTGACTGAAAAACTTTTCAGCGTGTTGGAGAAAAAGACAGCTGAATCACTAGAGAAAGAAGACAAATACCACGATTTGTCATTCTTGTATTTCGATAATCCCTTTTTTACTCAGCAGACCTATTTAGAACGCTTGTTTGCCATTGTAAAGGACTCAAACCACTATGATGCCATCAAATCGATGATAAGGCTGATAGGGGAGGCGGACAAGGCCGATGGATATATAGACTATATACTCGATAAAGAAGGGTATGTTCATAATCAACACAAGGGACATACTACACATATGGTAACTCGAACGCCCATCTATACAACCCTTGCCAAAGTTCGTTCTCTTCAGAGTGTAGAAAAAATCCTTACTCACACGTTCTATCATTCCCAATATGAATATCATGATGAGCAGGAAGAATATTCCAACATGATAAAAGGAGTGTTTGGAAGGGCAAGTGAATTCATCAAACAAGGACATACAGAACTGATAGGGATTATAGAGGCTTATTATAAAAAGGCCTTTAAAGAATATCACCGTCATTTTGATAATAATAGACAGACACAAGAATTGTTGATGGTTATTAGGGATTGTTATTTGACCGCCAGTTTACGAGAAAAAGGAAGAAAGACCTTTTATGAGAGACAGGCAGAACTGTTTGCTCCAAAAGAAGAATCCTCGAAGTGGGAAGATATCAGACAAG
>ENA-OPVV01000110-OPVV01000110.1-human-gut-metagenome-genome-assembly--contig:-NODE-110-length-77132-cov-3.675377_pt1 | contig 77132 bp, 122 predicted proteins | sample MGYA00241500_ERZ501992 | MGnify/ENA primary metagenome ERZ501992 (study PRJEB25962, sample SAMEA2043052) | human gut metagenome | biome: human gut; feature: human-associated habitat; material: faeces...
CCGGGGTGTTGGGATTACCGGCGGCACTGCGGCGGACATCACAGTCGCTATTTAAAATTTCATTCTTTTCCATTGTATATTTTCTTTTTTAATTTTTTACTTAGCCTTTTGGCTTGTCTTGCTTTATCAAGTTCGCAGGGCTTCTTACAATATTCATTAATTAATTCTGCACTCTTATCAAGAAGCCGAATAACGGTCTGCACATCTGTTTTGCATACTTCCATTGTTTTTAAGTATATGTTTGCGAATCCAAGAGAAACCACCGTATAGCCATTTATTTTGCTTACATAATAATAACCTATCACCTTTGGGATAGAATATAACCCAGCCAAATCCTTTCTTAGGAACAATGAATTCGAACCCATAATCATTTCGTTGAATAACTTCATAGCCTAAAGATTTGATAGCAGGGAGAATTGAGGTTACAAATTGGCTATACCGTTCTTCTCTTCTCTGTTTTACAAATTGTCCGTATTCTTTTCCAGTTTCACTCATGCTAATTCTATTTTGTCAAAATCAATACCTTTTGCATTCATAAAATCACCAAGAGCAATGATGTTTTCACGAGTAGTGGTAACCTTGAATGCTCTCGTTAATAATTCAGATTGTTGCGATATGGATTGACTAAAAGGTACTTGTTCGTCAGCTTTTTGATTTGCCATTGAAAATGGATTGATCGGACGTGATTTGACTTGTTCTACTTCAACAACTTTACGAGCTTCTTCTGCTTGTTGCTTTTCTTGTTCCGCTTTAATCTTAGCTTCTTCCGCTGCCTTAGCTCGCTCTCGTTGTTCTTTAAGTCGGTTTGCGTATTGAATAGTAGAAGTGATATTGAGTGTATCCATGTAATAAGTACGGAGTACATCATAATCTTCACCAAAGCCTTTTAGCGTAGATAGCTCGTTTTCAACCTTAGCAAATATAACGTCAATATCAGAGCAAACAGACTTCATGCTTGCAGTCTTGTTTAGCCATTCCAGTTTGAACACCTTGTTAAAATCCACAAGATTGATGTTCATGCCATCAAAATAGGTTCTAATGTTTGCTTTCTTCTTTTCCTTATATTGCTGCTCGTTTTGTTTAACCACAGTGTCAATCTTAGCGGAGCATTCACCAATGAGTTTCACCGTTTCGTTTACTACCTCCTTGAATTCTCCAAAAGGTTTCATAAACTCCTTCTCTATTTCAAGGCGTTTGGAGTTGAGAGCTTTTGCAGCTTTGTTGAGAGAGGCTTTATCTCTCTTTGCCTGATCAATATTGTCATCCGTATAGTTGGATATATCATACTTCGGCAAATTCGCCATTACAATATCTCGGATTTGCTTTGCATTGGTAGTAAGGCTACCTAACGTCTTTTCACTCACGACCAGTTCTAGGTCGCTTTCTTGAATTGCTAATTGTGTTTCCATTGCTCTATTTTTTATTTAGTTTATCAACAATACGTTCTATCACCTCTGCATTATCTACTGAAAGCCATTCCTTCGCGACATTCCATGCTATGTTTTTTGATGCTTTGAAATTATCAACACTGGTGGAATGATGAGATAAACGACCTTCTGTAGGTTTTAATCTCTTATCATGAAGTTCACATAAGCCATCATGAAAGAATGAACAATAATTATCGCCCGATGCAATTTGGATCATAGGAACTGGGAAATCAATAACCCCCATTATCATTCCGGCTACCCAAAGAGTGGGGAGTAACCGGTCTGAATAACCCGCATCTATCAATTTCTCAATATCTTGCGGGGTTCCTAAACAAGGAGTATGGCATTGCATTTTGCATAATGAACATTTGCATTCACATGGTTTTCTACCTGTTTTTCGTATAATACGCTGGAGTTGAGTTTCTTTTATCAATGAATCGCCCATTATTCTATATCCGCTATTTGGTCAATAATATCGTCCGCCATTCTGATACGCTTTTCCATTTCTGCAAAAACCTTTTCGTCTGGTAGTATACGAACAATGTGAATAGGATCTATTTGAAAAGGATTATATACAACAAAATCAGTCCAGTTTGCATTACAACACATCATGTGAGCCATACACTGATAAAAGTATTCATATTTTACTTGAAGCAAAGAGTCATTGTCGTATACTTCACTTTTATACTTCATGAAAGTATTTTGAGAAGGGCATTTTATCTCAATACATGCCCGTTCTCCCAATTCTTCATCATAAAAGAAGCCATCAGGACTACTTGCAAAGTTAGGAATAGTGGGGTGCTTACACGACCCCACTTCTACAATATGCCTTCCCGTTAACTTAGAATACAAATCACGTGCATTTGCCTCTTTCTCTGTTCCAAAACGCATAGCTTTACTTTCTACATTTACAGCAGATAAGTATTCTGTAAATGCAATATCATCATTTACTATTTCAGGATTCATAGCTCGCTCTGCCGCAACTTGAAAAATATAACTTTTAGCAGTATCACTAAATATGCCGTTTCTGCTGCTTTTCATAAGTAATCCGACATTTGAACCACTAATTTTGCCTATGCGTTGTCTAAACCATGAAAGAGAATGCTGACCGTTACCTTCTAATATTTCCATTATAATAATGTTTTTTGAACCGGTTTATTACTTGTATTATTTTGAGACTGATTTACCGGTTGTTCCGGTTTAGGTTGCTCTTCCACTCCTGCGGCCTTAGCAGCAATTTCTGCTATTTTTTTACCCTTATCTTCTTTGTCTGTGACATCTTCATATTCGGTAAATTTAACTTCTTGCTCTTCTTGTGTATACATTGCACCTAGTTGGGCCGGGAAAGCTTCACGCAATGCTTGGACTTTGGCTATCTTGGAAATCATAGTGGATTTTTTTTCATTCCATATAGATTGCTTTTTGTCATATTCGGAAAGATTAACTTTCGCTACAATCGGAAATTTGCGGTCAGATCGGTAAACTTCACACCATCCCCCTACAAGTACATCTGTCTTTTCATTATAAAAACAGCCTTCTACCTCTACAATCTGGTTATCTCTAATAATAATGATGCCCGCTTTGAAGCCTTCGTATTGTTCACTAGCGTCAGCACGTTTGAAAAACGCTTCCTTGCTGACAATCATCTGTGCCGGCTGTTGTCCGAACTTAACAAGAAATGCTTCGTTCAAGAATGGATTAAGCTGGTTGAATTTACAAATACTAATAAACTGAACAATATCTTGATCAGATACCTGCCCATTACCTTTAGCCAAATAGTTACGTACAATATCAAATGATAATGCCACGTCGTTACCTGCAACTTGATAAATGGTTTTGCCTTTACCAAACATTGCCAATGCATCATTTTCCTGTTTTGTTAATTTGTTTTCTTCCATTGCTCTAATATTTTAAAGTTTAACAATATCTCGCCAACCCCTGCATTAGACAAAGGTTAGTTCTCTCTTCTTCTAAGCTTTTCTCTGTATATCCTGATGAAATACCTGAAGAGTATAACTTTAGTCTTTTATTGATTTCTTTTTTGACATCAGATATATCCTCTTTGATAAGCTGGATTATTTCCTCTTTCCTTGAATATCCATATTCAGGAAGATATTCAAGGTTACTAGATTCCACCTTTTTCAACTCGGCTTCTAATTGCAGTAATTCATCATTCATGGAATTCTGATTTGAATGTTTCATACGTAACACCAATAGTGTCAAGTATTTCTCTTAATCTTTTGTTTTCTTTTTCCTTATTTTCAAGAAGACATTGCTCATACATTATTTTATATGTAAGTGAAGCCAAGTCTTCATGACTCATTGCTAATAATTCTTCTTTTGTTTTCATTGCCCTTATGTACGCTCTTATATGTACTTCACTTTTAGTTTTACATCGACCGGTTTGTCTTTCATTGAAGCAAAAGCATCGAGTATTTTGTTTTTCGTCAATCTGATAGGAATATCTATAATCTCCTTCTCCACAATTGTAAGATGTAGTTTTCTTCCACTATACGTTATCAGGGTGATTTCCTGGATTACATACGGATATTTACTCATCTTCATGCTCAAACCTTTTATTATGCTTTTCGATATACACTGAGAAATATCCAAATAACCCAAATGAAATCCAAAATGAAATCTTATATGGATCTGCCAATACAACCATTGCAATAAATGACAAAACCCAAAGTGTTAATACAAATTCTTTTTTCATAACTAACTGATTATCTTTTAATTACAATGTAAAGTTACTTTATTTTTGACTTTAAAGCAAATTATAAACTTATAAAAATATTGTCTTTAACTTGATATAACTATTTGATTATCAACTATTTTAAAGATGCGTTTTTGATAACATCATAGGCATTGCAGTACCATCTTCCATTTTGACGATTAGAGGGTATCTTTTCAGCACGAATACCGCCCGAACCTATCAATTTGAACAAACGTCCTCTACTTCCTACTATTTCTTCAGCTTCACGTTGGCTAAAAGTTTTATCATTGAGAACTATCTTTAATACATCCTCATTCAACATTGTATCTAATCTTTAAAAAGGTTGTTCTTGTGCGCGTATTGAATAAACTCTGATTTTTCATGAATACCAAGTTTGATATACACTGACTTAATATGATTTTTTACAGTATGGGGGGAGAGATAGAGTTTTTCTGCAATATCTTCGTTATTAGCTCCTTCATATATCATTTTCATAACTCTCATTTCTGCATCTGATATACGACTGTAAAATTGGGGACAGCATATAATACCTTCGTACTTGCATTCTCCACGCATGGGACATTTTACACGTTCAAAATTGAATCCACCGTTTTTATCAATATCCCGGCTTGTGTTATCCAGTTCTCCAAAATTGCATTTGCAGAAACGTCTAACCATAAGGTATTGGAAATATGGGATATTCTGTGCGCTTTTTTGGTAACATTCCATCAGCGCCTTATATGCATCCGGGTAACATTCGCGTATACGATCCAATACACTTTTCATTAGTCCTATGTCTTTATCGGTCACAGGTTGGTTGCTTCCATCAGGGAACAGACACCAAAGTTCATCTTCAAATATGTAGAACTCTAAATCTTTCATTGCTCAATAGTTTTTTTATTCAGACCATAAATTATTGCGTGGAATTCCCGTGATTTCGGAAAGTACTGAGATATGTTCAGGATTGTTGGGTTTCATGCCGTAAATAACCCAATTTCTAGCAGTATTAAACGACACCCCTGTCCTCCTTGTTATCTCATTAATAAACTCTGTCTTGGGATGGACTGATTCCGGAAGATTTTTGTAATAGCCTTTTAGGGTCATTGTTTGACCTTCGTGCAGCAAATTGCTTGTTTTTAATCTATTTTCCATTATCTTTGTATTGTTATATATTATATCACATTGCAAATATACCTATTATAGATTAAATATCACTATAAAACAGAGATATTTAACTTATTTTAAACATGGTAAATAGATTAAAATATCTAAGAAAGTATCTACGATTAACCCAGTCTCAATTTGCCGAAGTACTTTGTATGAAGCAAAATAGTTATTCACAGATAGAAAGTGGAAATGTATCTTTAACAGATAAGAACAAATATCTACTGGAAAACAAATACCATCTGACTCCTGGATGGTTAGATGGCAATGACGTAGACATGTTTGTCAAAGGAGACGCCATAGCTGGGATTATAGAAAAAAGCACTCCTATAACAAATAAGGAAAGACTAAGAGAGCAGATCTTAGATGAGCTTGTAGAACAGAGACTAGAATTACAGAATGACTCAGTTTCTATGAGCCGCGAAGTGTTTGAACAGATATCAAGATTAACTGAAACAGTTTTGTCACAGCAAAGAACAATCGAATCCATGCAGGAACAAAATAAAAAATTTCTTGCCCAGCAGGAAAATACTGCAAGATGTGTTCATGTAAGTGGGTCGGATATTTCAATGCAAGATACAAAGAACCAAAATATTAAATAAAATGGCAATAATATCAGAAGAAGGAATCGCTATAAGCAAGCGTTTCTTTGAAGCTATAGAAACCTTGAAAGCCCAAAAAAAAATACGAGGGCTTCAAACTTTCACTAGAAACAATAATTTGCATCGTTGGAATGTAAACTGTGTAAAATTCTATCCCGACAAACATATACTAAAGCCAGAGTGGATCGTTTATCTACATAAAGATTACAAAGTATCTGTCGAGTGGATTATTTTAGGAAAGGGAGAGATGTTTGACGAATAAATGTTCAAAAACTTATCTTCACCACATAATAGCGCTAAGTTATCATTTTTATTATCAGATTGTTATCCTATATTTTGGAGAAACATTCGTAACGCGTAGGTCGCCAGTTCAAGTCTGGCTAGCGGCTCTAAAACGGGAACCTATTAATTATCTTGTATTTAATAACTTAGGTTTCCGTTTTCATTTACGAGATCTTCAATTTATAGATTAAAAAAAAGGAAAAATTGTCCAGTGGTGGACAAAAAAACTTATCCAAAACTTATCCTTTAAATTTTAATCTATTATGGCAACTATTAAACTTACAATCTTCAAAGCAAAAGTTTTAAAGGACGGAAGGCATAAAATAAGAATAGCTGTATGTCATAAGAAGGAAACATGTTATATTGTAACACGTTTTATAATCGACAACCTTTCGCAATTTAAGGATGGACAGGTAACAAAACGTCCGGATGCTTCAATTATAAATTCAAAACTAAGAAACATGATGAATGATATGCAGAATAAACTTGATGAAATAAAACATCAATCTCTTTATTCTTGCAAACAAATCAAAGATATATTAGTTTCTGACTCAAAAATAAAAGACAAACAGAATATTACATATCAAAAAGCGTGCTCCTTATTTATAGATGAACTAAATTCCGAAGGTAGGGAAAGTTATGCAGTATTGATTGAAAGGAGCTGCAGATACTTCACAGAATTTACAAGAGGAGAAATACCCATGTCAGATATAACACCCAATATTATTGACGGATTCTCAAGATATCTGAAAACGAAAAAAAACATAGGGAACACAACAATAGGAATGATGATGTCTCAAATAAAAGCGGTGATCAATAGAAATATAAACTCTGGTTCTGTGAGATACGAAATACATCCGTTTGCTTATAAGAAAATCCCTAAATCTCCAATTAAAGAAGTAGATATAGCCTTAGAAAGTCTTAATATGATAAGAAATAGTAATCCCAAAGAAAAAAAGTATATTGTGGCAAGGGATGTTTTTATGCTTTCTTTTTATCTCGGTGGAATGAACTTAATAGATTTGATGAATACTCGTTTTACTAGCGATAAAGTAGATTATGTAAGAATTAAAACGAAGCTTAAAACTGAAACAGAACAACATTGCTTACTTCCTATTACTGATCCAGCAAAAGAAATAATAGACAAATGGATAAACAACAAAACAAAGAAATTGGATTTCGGATATAAGTTTTCTTATCACAATTTCTCAAGATACATATGCAGGTCTATTTCTGAGCTTGCAAAGGAGGTAGGAATAAAGGAAAAAGTTGTATTTTATTCTGCCAGAAAGTCATTTGCTCAATACGCATTTGACTTAGGAATACCAGACAATGTGATAGACTACTGCCTTGCTCATTCAGATAAAAGCAGAGGCATTGTCAGGTACTATGCTAAAACGAGATTTAAGCAAGCGGAAATAGCTATTAAAAGAGTTATTGACTATATAAATAATCCAAGCAAATATAAAGAGTATATAGAGATGAAAGCAGATATAATGTTGATGAAAACATAAAGGCAGCCTAATAAGCTGCCTTTTTACACAAAAACTGGATAGATTTAAGTAGGAAGTATCCTACTACTTTTGGTAATTTTATTGTTGGCACTACAAATGTAGGAAAAATGCATTATATTTCTTCCAGTTTCTCTCTAAATCTCCGGAACATGTCAATCGGCGGGTAAAACGTCGGATTCTCCCAGTTCTTAGAGATCATCTGGATCATTGCCTCTATATGACTTTTGCAGTCTATTACTTTGATGCATTTGTCCAGGACTAGTCCGCCTTCCGGGTAGGTCTTATTCTTTAGAGTATCCTGTGCCCATGAGAGCAACTCTCTTATCGATTCTTGGTCGTATTTGTTTTCTTCCATGATTTTTAATTTTCGGCAAAGGTACAAAAAAGCCCGGCATGTTGTATACCGGGCAATTCCATTATAAATACCATACTAAGGATTATTGATCTTCATTTATCTTTTCGTCCAGCTTCTGGTGTTGTTCTTCTTTTGCTATAGCTATTTGGCGGCTAATCTCATCTAAAATAGATTCAGTAACCCGATCAACCATTGAATCTAATTCGTAATTAGAGATATTGCACAAATTGTCATCATCAAGTTCTGAAATATTAAATATTTGCTTGCTTGAAATTCCTCTTTTATAATACATTGTTTCCATACGTCATTTTATATAATAGTTTGAGAAAAAATGATGATTCAAATCTGGTTGAAAATAATGTTTTCTTTTAATCCAAACAAAACCGTCACTCTTTGATATTATCGCGACATCAACAGGTCCTCCTACGGTTTCCTCAGAAGACATCATCCGTCTTTTTAAGAAAGTTAGGGAAATAAGACTTTCTGCCATTTCTGCCATATCTTCCTTCTCTAAGTAGGCTACAGTATCAACAAGTGGGGAAATATATTGTTTACCAATTATATTATTTATAGCTTCATCAAATACTTTTCTTATTCCTGAAATATCCAGCTTTTCTATGGCTGTAGATAATATTGAATCTCCATTATTTGCTTTTATCGTATTAGAGACTAGCGTTGAATATGCGTTTAACGATTTAAAAAACAGGTCACTTACAAAATGCTTAACACTAGGATCGATACCTGTCAAAATGGTCTCCATAACATCAGTTTGAGCAAAAGGGCAAATCGCAGCCATATTATTTTCTGATATAACTGCTTCTGACTGTTTGTCATAAGAGTATTTCAAAAAACCATCAAAAGCTGTTGAAACATTGATAGATTTTAATGATGGGAAAATATCAAATTTACCATAACCAACAAATACCAATCCTGTATATCCTAACAGATTGAAACTAGACTTCAAAAATGAAAAAGCTGTTTGTTTTGCATGCTCGTATAATTCCGGAGAAGCTCCTGTATGATTTACGATATAATTATATAATTCATCAAGTATATCTATAGAGTACTTTTCAAATTTTTCAAAGGTGTATGATTTTAACCCTTCACAAGGTTCTGATTTATCCAATTTTTCTTTTAAAGAAGATAATTCGTCTTTAATCGTTTTAAAAAGATAAGGCTTATTAGAGTCTGTGACTTCCCCACCAATTATAGCTATCGCCTTTCTTTCTATATCTTGATAAAGCCTAAAAATATGCATACGAAGGACTTTTCTTTGGAAACCTTCACTACAGAAGAAAGAATTATCAGATAAAAATTTAATGAAATCCGAAATGTAATCCGAAACAGAATTAAAATCCTTTTCTTTTAAATTGTCCCTATATAGTTTGACAATCACATCCCAAGGAGTCCCTAAAAAAGACGAAGAACTATATATCATTACCGCTATGGGATGATATTTGGATATTGTTATTATTTTATTGGCTTGATTTAGTACTTTACGTCCTAATGTTCCATTTATTGTTGCTGCGCTATCCGCAGCTACAGCAACTGCATGTTTATTTAAAACTCCAACTATCGCTGTCATATATTATAAAATTGGTGTACACAAAGATATATAATCTTTTTATTTCAAACAAATATAATTCAAAATCTAATATATTTTATATACATAACAATATAACCCTCGCAATAATCACAAAGGGAATCAGCCAATACAACCACCTTTCTAGGCGTTCCATAGCATCACCAGCAGGAGCCGGCAGAAATCCGAGTGATACCGGTCGTCGGCCTGTGAAATCAAATCATCTATGTAGTCTTTTTCTCTCATTTTCGCCTGTTACATATATTTCTAACAAAATGCCCCTTAATATCTTCGACATAAGTTTTTCCTGCAATGTTCACACAAGAAGTTCTTCGCTATTGGGAACATCTTCTGACCTACCTCGCCGGAAAGATATTGGGCTTCCTCCCCATAGGGATCAATATTGAACACCTGTGAGATATGCCGGCACAAGTGCCCTTTTTCGTGGTCCCATGAGTTTTGGAACTCTCCCGGGGAAGAAGTGAGAGCAATTACCATAACAGTCTCACGGTCCTCAAAGTCCGAATAAGTAAGACCGGTATTGAGAGCCCCGGAAGAGAGGTTTCTGTACGCTTGTTTGAAATCCTCCCCTCTACAACCGATACGGTGAAGTTCGCACAGAATCTCACTGGTCCAGTAAGTCGTTACGGCATAATACACCCTAACTCTCCAATCATATTTCGGTATGTAGAAATCCTGAACTATCATAATCAGAGCATATCATCCCATATTATAGGTGTGCCGCTTCCGATGCAATCTGCATAGAAACGGGTAAAAGGAAGTCCGTCATATCCGTCTGGATCATCTATATAATCCTTCACAAATAACGCCAGATGGGCTTCATCCATGATGGAACTCTTATAATAATCAGCTTTCGCCATATTGGCTACATATACGCAATCGTACCCGGCGTCTTTCTCCAGTTTAATTCCGTATTTCTTCAGAAGCTCCTCCACCTCTTCCTTTTTGATCGGAACGAGCTTTTCCTCCTGCTTGGTAGTCTTGTTCTCAACCTCCATTTTAGAAACAGCCCATTCACACATCTTCTTAGAGAAGTGCCAACCGTATAATGACAGATAATTTTTCATTGCCGGCGGCATCTTGTCATACGTATCTAGTCTTTGTCCCATAATTAATTGCTTTTTAGAATAAGAGGGGATTTCTCCCCTCATACGATTAATAGAACTCACCGTTTGAGCGTCTGCGTCTGCGCTCTCCCATATCTCCGTACATAGGGGATTCAGGGAAATAGCCAGGCATACGACGTTCGTTCATGCCGTCACCGTCATAACGTCCATTATCACGGAATCCCATTCCACCGCCACGCATTTCACTCATAGCCTTTTCATAACCATGACGGCAGCCTTCACGATAGGCTTCTTCAACCTCGTTTCTTCCTCTCATTCCGAAGTCACGATCATATCCATCATGCTCTTCTCTAATTGTCCACATTCCCATATTATTTACTGTTTTTAGATGTCTCCTTTGTTCCAAGCTGTTCCATCAGCCGTTTATTCATTTCCATAAGGTCCGCCATATTCTTGCTCATTTCGGACATTTGGCCTTTTAATGATGCTATTTCCTGCTCCTGTCTTTGCTTTTCGGCAAATTCCGGGTTAAGAACGGTTAGCATCTTGTCGCAGCCGGTAATTACGCTTTGATGAAAATCTATGCTGTTCAGAATATCAATGCTTTTCTGTTTCATAGATGTGACCTCCGAGTTCATTGCATCACGGGAACAGGATAATACAATATTACCGTTCTGTCCAAAATCCGCAATGTCTCCTCCTGCCGGAAGATTCTGAAAGGTTGTGTTTTGTCCGTTTATGTTAATTACAATATCCACAACCATTTCCGTCTGGGGAATTTGACCAATAGGAGTAGGCATAGGGTACTTGGGTTTCGGAGCCGAAACACTGACTACTGATCCTATTTCAATATAAGGATTCGCATCCTTATGAAGAATATACAACTGATTATTTGCTCTTAACGATTGAAACATAGTGATTGATTTTATAGGGCTACCGCATTACACGATAGCCCGTGTTTTACTTACTTTTTGCCGCTACCGCTTCCGAAGTTGGAGCCGCCGGAGTAGTCGGTCTATATCCTCCATTTACCAGATACAATTCGTTTGTATACTTGTTATAATGGATTTCGTAGATACCTGTACCAGCTAGGTTAGCGACTGTTACAGGCTCGTTGTTATAAGCCATCAACGGTCTTGTGTCCCCGTTAGTCCCTATCAGTATCGGAAGTGTTGCAGTCGTACCAGCAGGGATCGCCTGACGAAGATTGACATAGAACCCTCCGACATAATCCCTGTTGCGGAATGCATGATTGGGAAGTTCTAATGTCACATTCTCCGTGCCGACCGTTACACCTACTGTCGGAAGGGTGTTGTTATTATTCCTTCCGAGTGTCGGAAACAGAAAGGGAAATCCTGTAAAAAAGTTAGGCCACATAGCTACCTCCTTTCTTACCGGATCAACCCCAGTAGTTATTACAACCGCATCCGCTACGTCCGTATGCTGAGTCACCAACATAAGCACCGAAAGCAGCCGCACGGTAAGTATCCATGTTTACACCAACAATGTTAGGGTATTGAACCGGAACCGTGTTGGGTAACTTGCATTTGATTCCATCAACATCGCTTTGCAATGCTTGTAATCCGGCTGCAAGAGGAGCAATCTGTTGACCTACTGCGTTCAAAATTGTTGCATTCTGATTGCGTTGGGAGATTTCTGCAGTAAGAGTTGCCTTTTCCGCAGTAAGAGATGCAATCTTATCCTGCAATGCCTGATTCTGGATTGCATCCAACTTGGCAAGGATAGCATTAGTGTTGGCAGTAGCACTGTCACGCAAAGAAAGCGTATTTTGGTTGGCTGTGTTGACTAATGTATTAGTCTGGTTGCACATCGCAAGCTGGCTCTCATATCCTTGTGTGGTTACAAGCTGTTTCATGTCGCAGCAACAGCTACAGATTTGAGATGTCAGAGCGTTGTTGCCCTGCATGATTGCAGTAAGGATGCTGTTGGTGTTCTGACCCATTTGATTACCAAGCCCACAGATTGCTTGTGATACGGAGTTAATACCGGCAAGGATTTGATCGGAAGAAGTGTTCACGGCTTGTGCCAGTGATGCAATGTCGACACCGTTTCGGTTAAGTGTCTGCATAATCATCTCCCTTCCTTCGTTCGCTCCCTGATTATTATTGCCGCCAAAGCCGAAATTACCATTTCCGAAAATAGCTGCAATCACAATAAGCGCAATGATGTCTTGAAAACCACCATTGTTACCAAAGAAGCCACCGTTGCCATTGCCGCCTCCAAGCAGCCCCATCAGGTAACCGGTGTCAACTCCTCTGTTTTGCAAAGACGGAAGAATAGAAGCAAGCAGACCGTTTCCTGAAGCCGCTCCACCGTCCTGGTTAAAAACGTACGTTCTTTCCATAGAGATTTATACTTTTTTATTACGGTCAATATCAACCGCATCACAAAAGTATATAATAGGGACTGCATAAATCAGAGCTCATTTTCAAGCGATTTGCGAATATTTTGCAGATATATTGCAATCATTTTGTTTGCCAGTTTACGGCTTTCAAAAGTAGATATAAGATAACGGATACTAGCGGATGTCTTGTGAAGCAAAGTCGCTATTTGTTCAGGATATAGCCCGTATTCAGTGAGGAAGAATACTACAATAGAACGGGCGTCAACAACTTCAGTAACTTTACTTGATGAAAGGATCAATTCAGTAGAAACTTCAGTTTCTTTTCCAACAATATTTAGAATCTCGGCAAAAATCTCTGACTTACACATAGTAATTTAATTTTTTGTTGTACTTTTGCCTTTGCCAATCGTACTCAGTACCAAATAAACAAAAGCATATATAGGAATGTTAAGGATATTATACCCACGACACTACCTATGTATGCTTTTGGTATGCTAAAAAGTTCGATTGGCGTCAACTTTCAGTGTTGGGGGTTCTTTTTTTTACTCTATCCCCCAAAAGAGTTACATTTGTTATGATAACCGGCCTTCTACTTTACCGGATAACTTAGTGCTTAATAATCAATTAATGTCTCATTTTGTCCTCCTTTCTTAATAAACCTTTTTCCAATGGAAATTGTTATATAAATACAACTTAAACTTTTCATACCGGAAACGGTCTGTGAAGATAGTGCCGGTATTACCACATAAATAAATTATAACTTACTCCACCACCGACATACAATCCACCGGGATAGCCGTATCCAAATTGCAGGCCAAGGCCCCAGCGTTTTTGCTTCGGTTTAAGAGTGATGATTTCCTTTTCTCCGTAGACTTCCATAAAGTCAAGGCTGGGCTTATAACCGCTAACTATTGCACGGTAATTATCAGTCTTATACTCCTTGATTGTAATCGGTATAATCACCGGAACCGAGTCGCCTTCTACGGTTCTGTCGGTAGTGGTATCTACTATTATCGGTAAATACACCGTATCGGTACGCTTTAAGGTCTCCTTTACCGGCATAAGCACGATGTCAACTATAGTGTCCCTTACTCTTATCGTATCTCCCTTTACATAGACAGTCGAAGGATCGTGCGGATTACAACGCATCCACACGACCACGCATACAAGCAGGCAGACTAATATCCAAGGGAGAGATTTCATATGATACTTTCACTTGATGACCACTCCGGACCGGACAATAAAGTATTCAGCTCTTCGCCTTCGTAGGTAGGATAAGGATAAATCGGATTTTCCGTTTTTTCTTCTTCGTCCAATAATGGCAAGGTCATAATGGACGGAAAAAGAGCTTCGTAATGAACTATCTTCATGATCACCTGAGTACCGTCAACGCTCTTTCGTGGGGTCAGGTGCAGTTCGTCGAGCATCTCTTGCGGTATCTCGTCCAGTTTCTCTGTAGGGAATACAATGTATTTCATAATTGCTTCTTATAAAATGTGAATAACATACCTAATACGGAAGGGAATTAAGTGAGCTTTTATAAATATAATCCTTCCAAAATATCCTCAATCGTGTAGAATGTGACATTTTCAATTTGAGATAATTGGTCAATCAATGCTTTCCATCCATCACCATTGTTTGGATATGTTGCATCTTTCAAACGGTTATCCCAAGATTCGCCGTGAAATCCCAAGACAGCCAAACCACCACATTCTACCGCTTGTCTTACACTCTCAACCATATATCCAATACCCTCCTGAACATTGTCTATTTTAACTTGCGAATCAAGTGCCGTAATGTTCAACAGTCGGGTCATTGGATATTCTGGATAACTTATCATATATTTATCCGTAAGACCCTCTCCCGCCCAATGGTGGTAGATCATTTTTGCCGAAGAGTTCATTTGCGCCAAATACCGTGTTGTAGGATAGGCGGCTGACGGATTACTCAATATCCTCGAACCATCTTTGAATCCGTTGCGTATCATCCACCTTGCCGCTTTTTCGTAATCTTGCATAACCTCATCATATGTCATGTCTGCAGAAATGTTGTGCGAAAATGTGTGGTTGAAAATAAAATGCCCGTCATCTTTCAATCTTTTTACAACATCCAAAGAAGAATGAGTTTTACCCGTAATAATAAAGTCTGGTATTATCGAAAGGCTGCATTCTATGCCTTTACTCTTTGCGTAATCAGCCATCAAAGGTACATTTTCATTCATGTTATCTATAACAATCAAACAACCTCCTTTTGTTATATTCTCACGGAACTCAAGATTCGACAAATACACGTTTGCAGATTGCGAACCGCTTAATGTACATATTCCAACACTTGTAACATTTTCCGCATCAAATTGGCTTCCAACCATATCACTATGCCATTGATTTAGCAATGGTTTGATTGCCAAATTCATATGAAAAAATCCATTTCTATAATTAGCAATAGCGCCATAATAAACACGAAGAATTGCTCTGTGGTTCGCATCGTTGTAATCACCGCTAAATAGAACAATTGCAACAATAGGACGCTCATCGTCTTGCGTATCTAATCCTATCGCAAACGAAAGTGACACATGACAATTATTAATATTTATAGGTGATTTAGTATTTGTTGTTATCCATGCCCTTCCAGATGATATTGTGCGGTTAACCTTTACACAAGTGCGATCGCATTTATATATTTCATCATATACATCAACAAGTTCGTTTGAAACCGTCACATTTACACCAATAAACGATGATGGCGAAATGTTGGCTTTGAAAATGGAATGCAGCGTTTTTGCATCATCAAATTTTGTTGATTGTTTGTTTGATATATCCGTTTTGCATTCAGCAACATTTTGCGACAACTCATCAAAGTTCCCATCTATCCCTTGCGCAATGACTCCCCACGACTTTTCGGAGTCTTTTGCTATGTCAAATATCTTTTCCATATTATTCGTTTTTAATTAATGTTTCATTTGAAATTAAAGTATCGTTACCTAACATTGTCAAGTAGCTGGAGATAACTATGCTGATCTTCTGAGGAGATTTGGTGACCTTTCCGGTTATCTCGTAGGTTCCATTGTCTCCAGAGATGGATATGTCGCTGATGGCGTTAGATGATACGCCTATCAGCTTATCAGAAGCGTTTGACAAGGTTATGGTGATAGTTACCGTGCTACCTTCGGTTACATACACTCCCGGATTAACTGAGTAGGAGATCGAGGAGTAAGGGATGTTACTCTTTACAATCGGTCTAAACTCGATCATATCCGGATATAGCGTTCCTGCCTTATACTTCTTCAGTTGGCGTTCAAGGAGGAATTCGGAGAGGCTGTAGGGGAAGAGCATGAGAGACCATAATGCTAATTTAGCAAATCTAGTATCGTTGTCTCTATATGTACCAAGCCATAATTTATCACTATCTACAAATGTTGGTATAATATTTATGTATTGACCATTATTTATATACTTAGACTGATAAAAAACTCTTCTTATTGTATCATCTGTATTAATTATATTTCTACCTCCGAAAGAATAAGAAATTTTTTCTCCATTATTGGATGTAGTATTAAACATAAAAGCTCCATTGTTCTGTGATTCAGCTTTAGATAATACAGCAGCATCACCATTAGAGCCGATATTTATCCTAATTCTTTCATAATCGGCAACAACTGTATAGTCCTTCAAAACAGGGAGACCGGTCACCTTGCCGAAGTCGTTGATTCCGTCTAGGCTGAGAGCGTGTTCGATGGTGGGGAGGACTTCGATAGTAATATCCAAATCTATATTTTCTGGGTTAACTTTAAATCCTATCCAAACATTAGATAAAATTTCTGCTGGGACAAATATAGTGCTCTTAGGACAAACATATTCTCCATCTTCAGTGATTCTAATCGAGGTAATATCACTAACATTATCTTCCGAAACATAATTATAAACAACATTTTGACCTTCTTTAAGTCCGGTTACTTTGAGTTTAAAAGTAGGAATAGAAACTTCATTAACTGTTCCGTCTTTATAAACATAAGTAAACAATAAGGCTAAATTATCATTTGCTTTTGTGAGGTGGATAGAATTTCCAGTAAGCTCAAATATAAAATCAGTATTATTACTACTAGCCATTTTATCCCAAGTTTTATTAGCACCAAACACAACCGGATAGCTATTGATACCACTCTCCCCTTCCCAACCGATATTGTTTAACTGGATGTTGTGACCTCCTACAAAGTCGATCAACTGATCGTTAAACTCTGCATGGTTCTCGTTGGTGATACCCTGCTTCTTGATGTTGTAGTACAACTGAGGCTTGATGATCTGTCCCGGACGGTCAAGGTTATAGTAGGCGATGATCTGATTGATTTCGTCAGTGGTCAGAACTTTATTAGCGATGAATCCTCCTGCGTAGGCAATTTTAACACATTTTCGAGGAACATTATTTGTATCAAGATATCCGATAACTGAAAAATAATCAGCAACTCCAGCAGCTGTAGGATAGCTAGCAGTGAAATCATTCTTATCTCCTAAAATATCATTGACAACCGTAACATTTCCTATCTCGTTAATACTTGGGGACGTATATCCACAAATATAATATTTGCCATTAAGGCCATTCCTTTCGAACATATTATTCCGGATAAACCTTTTGCCCAATACATTGACATGATCAGAGCCTATATCGGAAATATAGTTAATTATGCTAATGACAGTACATTCCTTGCTATCTCCTATCATTTCGTCAACGGTCTTTTCGCTGACGATCATGTCGTCTACTCCGTATGTACATAGCCAGCCTTCGAAGTCGGTTCCCGGTAATCCATACCCACTGCCCTCCGTAAATCCGAAGTTCAGCAGGCGCATGTCGTTCCCGTTTGGTGTCAAGTCCTTCAGGACAGCCCGGTCAGGGTCGTCGTTAGTCTTGCCCCAGGTGGATATAGCCATCTTGACGTGGCTGAGTAGTTCGGGGTCGATGTAGGGACGACCGGAGTCCGAAGAAGCTACCGGAACTCCCAAGCGTATCGCATTCATGCGAATAGGATCAAGCCCTATCGCATCAAGCTTAATTGGATTTAATCCTATTGCGTTCATCACTCTTCTGATTCAAAAATAGAAGCCTTTACCGGTTCCGTTTCACATTCGATTCTGAGATATTGTCCGGGGATGCAACCAACGACCGGACGAGCGAATTTCTTATCGTAATTTCTACTCTCTACAACAGGGAAGTTTTCTCCGTCATAGCTTATATACACCCAAAGCTTACCACCTTTTTCAAATGTAATCTGCAATCCTACTTCCGCAGAATTTACCTGAACGGCATCGCTTACATAGTTCTTCGCACCCTTCGTAAAGGTTATAGCTGTTTCTTTCATGATTATTCCTCCTATTTTTTTGCTGTTATCACTGTATTTCGTAAAAAATTCGGATACTCTGCCCGCACATCAAAACAAGGACACGCCTTGATAAATTCTGCCGGTTCCACCTCACCCGATCCATCCAGATCAGGTGAAGCATCCCGATGACCGAGCAGCTCGATGATATCATACTCTTTACAGAGCTTCGCTATCAATTCGCGCAATGCTGTTTTTTGCTCGACAGTACGAGTATCGGCCGGTCTTCCACTCGCGTCCAGACCACCGATGTAGCAGATACCGATACTGTGTTTATTATAACTAATACCGGAAAAACCTTTTGTGTTACAATGCGCTCCGTCAATGGATAATGACCGGCCGTTTTCTACGGTACCATCTAAATCAATTACAAAGTTATAGCCAATTTGATTAAAGCCACGCGCCCGGTGCATCCGGTCAATATCCTTAGCTCGCAAGTCTTGCCCGGCAAGTGTTGCCGAGCAGTGAATGATGATTGAGTCTATATCTTCTCTTTTCATATACTTTTCCTCCTATAAAATTAATGTTAATACTCCCAACGCCAAACCTCCGCAATCACAGATAATATCCTTGATGGAAAACTCGCTTTTCTTACAATACTTGTCGTATATTTCCTTCAGAATAAAGATCGCAACGGTTATAGCGACCGCTAACCATAGCGGAATATATTTTGATAGCCACATAACCAAATTCTGGCATACTATAATGTGGGCTATGCCGTCTATGCCTATCATGGATAGAAGCTTGCCGGCTAATGCGCTGATTTTATTTATCATATTCATTTTCTATTTTATAATTTATTACTTTTGCAAAAAATGATACACCTATGGATATTTCAGAATTAATAAAAAGCTATAACGCTGAACAAAAGAATGTATTTACAGGATTTTGCATACAACTGCCACTATGCTTTTCTATTTTGTATTTATATATACCAGAGTTTAAATCTCTCGATGTATATTTGCAAATCATATTTACGGCAACTTCTTCTATATTATCCATTTACTTTTCTTTTATATGGTTATGTCTATGTTCTTCTATATCAAAAAGAAGATACAAACTAGAAGCCTTTATACTAATTCTTCCCATATTAGTGACATCGTCTAAATTACTTATATCTCCTTCAGATTACATCCTAGGATATGAACATGCTTTAACTACGTTTCTTCAAGCTTCTGCGATTCTTTACACTCCTTTTGCCATTTTTGGGCTTATTCTCCGCAAATGCATAGAGTATGATAAAAAGCAAAAAGGGAAGAACATAAATAATAGTGTATAAATTCATACTTACTTCTCCTTTTCTATAATCTCCTTCACATCTTCTTTATCAACCTTGAACACCTTCTTTCCAAAGACTCCCAAAGCTCCAATTACATTTATATTGATCCCCTTTGGTTTCAATATATTCCCGACAATCGAACACCCTTCAATAAAGCATACCAATAAGCAGGAATATACATCGATAGGATATTCGCTATGACTTGCCACAGTGATCATGCAGACCATGCAGACAAAAGCAAAATAAGTAACCATCTTTCCCATAGTAGCGCGAATTGCACGAGAGAATCTGACTTTTTCACCCATTAGCATACTTTTTCTGACACCGAAGAGAAGATCACAAAGGATTACCGCGCATGATACAATCAGCCACGGAATCATATTCTGCAATGACTCGGAAACAAATGCGGTAGCGATTGCCGCAAATCCGCCTGTAGTTGTATGTACTATAGCTTCCTTCATAGCAAACAAGTCAAGTAAACGGTTAGCAATGAAATTAACTCAATCCAGAACATCGATTTGCATGCCGTCAGGTCCCATATAAGGTTTCCGGACCAATTCTTGACTACAAACGTTATCGCGTAGATCAGAAATGCAGCCCATAGCAGCAGCCAATACCACGAATTGCATCCTACCCATATTTGGGAGAATACAAGCGACATCACCGCGCCGGCTATATGAGCTTTCTTGTGCGCTCCTTTAAAATTCGGGGATACTCCCAATACGATCATTCCGACTACAGAAAGAAAGATCAGGAACTGACTGTTTTCTGTACTTGCATCCAATGCGGCCGGAAGCAACAGCAAAGACGGGAGAATCATGCATATACCGAACCAATACCTGTTACTCAGAATGTAATAGGTATCGGAAATAGAATAAGGGATACCCTTTGTCTTGTAAATCATCACACCGACATAAGATGCGAAAACCAATAATGATAGCAGTGTCAAAATCATAGTTTTATCTGTTTATAATGAAAACTCTAGTTTATTCGGATAACCGGTCTTGTAGTTGTAAGACTCGACTTCCTCTCCCGTCTGCAATCCCCGAACTACAGCAATATGCTGCTGCGTCACATTATAGCAATCAAGAGCGTATAACTCTAATGAGTTCAGCATAAGGAGAGCACTTGAAACAGGTATCGTATACTTTACCGCATCAAACCATAAAACGGTATCCAGTCTTCCGGCCTGCTTCTCAATATTGATTGAGTTAACAAGACCTACGCGGTCCTCTTTGGTAAGCCACATTCTCTTTCCGGAGAGAGTGAATGAATTCACAGCGTCTGACTTGTCATAAGCATTAATATCCGCTATCTTCATCTCTTTTAGTTCATCAAGGGTATACTCATGATCAACCAATACGGGATAGCCGCTTTCGTTCTCCCTTATTTCCTTTCCGGATGACTGACCGTCCAGCAACTCCTGCCAGTATTCTTCCGTTATCTCTACTGAACCTTCTTGTGGCTCATCGTAGAATCCTTGTTTCCAATATTTTGCCATAATATTATTTATTTCCAACGCCCAACGGCTATCCAATAAAAAGGATTAGTTCCCGCGCCAGTACCATTATTATCCCCAACGGAATATCTACTACGTATTCTAAAAATGTTTGTACCTACCGATATTATAAAACCAGAAACAACATTCATACCGCTGCCCGGTTCGTAGTAGGTAATCACAGGAACATAACTGGTATTATAAAATGATAGTGGTAAATACACATAGGTGTCGTTGCTTGAGCTTGACTTGTATCCCCACTGAATCAATAAACCATTATTAAACTTAGCATATCCGTTCATGCCCAAGGATAGAGTCATAGCGTTAGACAAGTCTGCCTTTGCCAAGTTGGGAATCATGTTTAGCAATTCTACAACTCTATCTCCTGTAAATCCGCTATTATAATCACTCATGCAAACTCTTTTTTAATCACATTAAACGTACTTCCATCCGACAGCAAGAAACGTCCTTCAGCAACAGCAAATGCCTGTCTCTTGCCTATCTGGGAGATGGTAGTGGAGACAGATGCCTGTACTCCACTATTAGTTGTCCTAAACACAACAGTCTGCTCCCTGTCGAGTCCTTCGTTGGCAACATCGCTTGACACGCTTGCGGTTCCATTTGAACCGGGAGTGATAACGATGTTGCCTTTTCCTTCTTTCCAAGGAATCTGCATGCTCATTATGCGGCAGTCCAAGAAGTGTTAGACGTAACATTGACGGATACAGCAGATCCACTCTGAGGAATAGTAATTTCCGTCGGAGAAACAGACAATGTAGCATCACCGGCAGCCTGTTTGATAGCAATCTGAGCAGCCTGTCCGCCATTGGCCGTCACCTTTAAGGTTCTAACGACCTCTTCGATAGTATCGTTTTTAGGAAACTCCAACTCGATAGAGAAAGGAAATTCCGCAGTAGCTCCCGGGTCACCGGCAATAGTAGCCGCATTGTTAGTCTGAGTTCCATTCGCGCTATACTTTGCAGGCAAGGTAACATCCGTTACGCTTCCCGCCCACGCAAACGTCAATTTCGAAGAGTTTGTTTTACCCTCGATGGTCACTGTTCCTGCTGTTTTAGGAGCAGACATCTCAGAACCATTATCAAAGGAAGCAAACTCAGACTTCGGTGACTGAGTTACCTTATAGACCGAAGGGGTGGATACACCGACACCGGTCACCGTTACTGTTCCTGTACGAGCAGTACGCCCTGTGTGAGCGTCTGCGCTATTTGCAATTGTCCCGTTACCTGATCCGGTAGACGGATTTAATTTTAACCAACTAGGTTTTGCCATAATACAAAATTTAAATAAAACAATTCAATTAACTATATCATTCTTCCTGCACAGCATGCCATACCACATTGGACAACACATCGACGTTATCCTCAAAGTTATTCGAAGGCATCAGCCATATGTAATCAGGGTCAACTTTTAGATAAGCCTGTTTACCAACATCACAGACAACCCCTATCGACACCTTCATACCCGTTGCCGAAGCGGAAACCTTCATCTCATCCGCTTTGGCCGATACATTAATGCCCTTGACAGCCTCGATATGTACAGATATACATCCCATTTTACACTGTCTTTATACCGGTATTCATCTTATCTACCTCTACTCTTGTTCCGCCTTCATAGTCGGAGTCAGGAAGGTAAGCCGTAGTCTCCAGCCAGATTTCCCCCGATCCGATAATCTTAGTGTCAACATAGCAGCTGTAGCTGTTCTCATTAATGCGTACCATCTTAGACTTCTCTATCACCTGTGAGGCGGAGAAGACAAAGAAGCGGCATTGGAAGTCCACATCATCCATCGTCAGCCCCGAAGGGAGGTCGATGGAGATTGCCAACTTGATTATTGTACCTTTTGCTCGCATGCTTCTAATAAGATTTTATTCACCGCCATCTGGACGTATGCCACAAAACAGGTAGAGGTATACTTCTTCACAGATTTCACCTGCTCCGGAGATAATTCTACTTCGCCATTTTTATAGATGTTCTGAGCCAACTCCAGTTCACCCAAGTCAGCCGTTTTTTGATACATCGCATTACCAAGAGCCTTGCTGATATCGACAGTACTCTTATTCCCTTCGATATCTGTTACTTCGATTGTTCTAAAGTCTATTCTCATAAGTATGAATTTTATTTTTCAGTTAAACTAACCTCTGTTTCGTCCCATAATCGCTACAAAAAAGTCCGAATCACCATAATTACCATCCTTATGGAAGGTACGCACATGAAAGCTCCCTGAAGCTATATTTGATAACGAGGCAATTGACCACACCCCATGGACAGCTGTTGCAAAAGGGAAATACTCATTCTCCAGATTATGGTTGATAACATAGTCACCAGCCGCAGAACGACCTACGTAACCGGTAGCGCATCCGTCTCCCCAGGACCTCATGACAAACCCATCGCTACCTCTGATATAGGCCGCCCAAAGCACTCCGGGCGCATTCCAAATATCACCGTCACGCTGATAAAACCTATGATTGCCAGCACTGTCGATAGCGTATCCATATTTGCTTCCCGACCCATTGGAAAGCACTTTCAGAGCATCGCCGCCTCCGTAAGTCGTCACCCATATACCGTTACCCTCGTCATTACGTACAAACATCAACGCCTCGGTTGGATTTATCCGCAGGAACTTGCCTCCGTTTATGTTGAGGTAGATATTAGCATTACTTTGCCCTGAAATAGCTAGCCCTGTACTTGTTATATTCCATTCTCCTATTTTCCCGCTATCAGCCTCAATTGTTCCTTTAAATTTATATTGTTGATTTATCGGATCGAGTTCAAAGACAACTTCATCTTTTACCAAAGCGAAAATTCCTGTGCGTTTTTCTCCGTCAATGGTGATACAATCCCTGCCTAACGCAATACCGGTCAGTTTCCCACCACTATCCTTTGTACCGGAAAACATCTTCGGAGATACGATATATTCGCCATCTATCAGTGTCTTATTATTATTCCATTGTTCCACCCAAGGAAGCAGATTCGCATCTTTTCCATCCTCTCCCGGTTTGCCATCTGCACCCGGTTCGCCGTCCTTTCCGTAATGACCAAAGAGACGATAGTTCTTATATTCTCCCCATTTCCCATCCTGTAGAGTACGTTCACAAGTATACTCATAAGGATAAGTTTCCGATGCTCCACGAGGATTATCCACCCACCATAGCACATCTTCCCAGTATGCTTCATTAGTCGGAGCAATCCCCGAATGCGCCTGAATAGCTACCTTGTATACATCATTGTATTTTACTATGTTACCTGCCGAATAGAATTTTGAGCTACTGTATTCAGGAGCATCACCAATGTATTCGTTAACGTATTCGTTGGATGTCGGAAGGTCAATAACATTACGCTTAGACTTTGCAAGCAGGTAAACCTGCTCCTCGGTCTTGGAGTCCGTTGGGAATATGACAGGTTCGCTCCAGGAAGGAGTTGTTTTACCATCAATCACTGCAGTGGAATACCAACAGGTAGTAGGATCGAGCATACGGAACTTGACTCTGTCCTCGTTACTACTTGTGCTGCTGTCTTTCGTGTATACAATTTCAACAAAGTGACTGCCGGCTGTAGGCACTGCAATATCCACCACCGCATTGGTTACTCCACTTCCCTCCCAGGCATGTTCGTTGGAACTGCCGTAGACTGTATCAAGAGCTTCTATGATACCCTTGTCGTAGTTCTGCTCGGATGATACATCAATCTCTATATGTATCATCTGATTAGCTCTTCTTGTCGTAAACGACACCCTTTGCTTGTATGTCGAGGAATGAGATGTAGGAGATGGAGAGACATAGTAATCACCGTCTTTTGTAAAGTTACCCGAATAAGAGAAGGTAATATCCTCCCGATCCGGAGAAAGGGACCATCCTGCCGGATTTGTACCGGTAGGCGTAGCAGGCTTTCCGAAAGCATACTTATACCGTAGCTCCGTATATTTCCCCGGTAATCCCTTGAATCGTATAGGATCACCCCATGTGCCGGAAGAAGCGCTTGAAGCGACTTTCTGAGAAATCCAAACGACATCTTTTGTAGCGTTAGTATGCCATCCTCCGCTTGTCCCGCTTCCGGTCGGACGGGATGGTTCATCTTCGCTGTCATGGTATGTAATGAAAACACTCAGGCCATCCGTGCCGTCAGTACCATCTGTTCCGTCCTGACCGTCCGCAACCATCAACTCCCAAGCGGTGCCGTTATAGATATAGACGATACCATTACTGGTATTGCGATAAGCCCAGTTTTTTTGAGGATTGGCAGGAGCGCTTGATAAATCCCCTTTCCATGTAATACTGAGCCCGTCTTTACCATCTTCACCATTTATACCGTCAAGCCCCTTCTTCCCGTCTGAGACAACAGCAATCGTTTCGCGGTCGATCAGTACTACTCCCGATGTTTCATTGTAAAGCTGGAACTGTATCTTATCTGTTATCCCGGAGACGGATATTTGCTTATCCGGAGTATAGCTAGTCGCATTTCCTGAGTCTATAATATAATCCATTGAGTAGCCAACCGGCAGAGAGGATACGACAGTAGAAGCTCCGTCGGTCTTCATCACCCGGCAGGATATATTCGAGACATCACTGTTCCCGTCAGCATCTCTCTTTATGATATTGGTCGATGGCTGAAGCGAGTAAATGACCGCGTTCTGACCATTTGCCCCGTCGGTCCCATTCTCTCCATTCTCCCCCGGCTTCACTTTGTTTATCGATAAATGCAGGGTACGTTCATACTGAGAACCTTTGTATGTTACCCGTCCCGTTATGGGTATACGAATTACATCAGCCACCGCAGCAGTAATAGCTGTTACCTTAACTATCCCCGTGCTACGATCAGACGTTGCTGTCACGCCTGTGATGCTGCCTACAGAAAGAGAATCAAGAGGAAGCTCGGTTGTTCCGTAGAACATAGAGAATGTTGTTGTGATGGGCAAACCGAATACCACTGTCCCGTCCAGAGAGCAAGCTACAGACTGCATTTCATCGTCAAGATCAGCAGAGATGCTTCCTTCTCCGTCAAGACCATTCTTACCATCCTCAGTCATCACATACCATGCGCCATCCTGGTATACGTAGCATTTCTTGTCGGTAGTATTACGATACCAGTATCCGTTCTGAGGATTCGCTGGAGCAGAAGAGAATTCCCCCATAAAAATGAGGCTTGTACCGTCTTTACCGTCAGTACCATTCGTACCGTCCTGGCCATCTTTACCCGGTTCTCCCTTTAGATTTTCCTTTGTTTCCTCGTCCAGATTGGACCAGCTAAGGGTAACGCCGGAACCTAATGTAACCTTATTGTTCTGAGGATTATAAACAATATTACCTTTCCCTATATTTACAGTACCATCAGGATATAAACCATAGATAAGAGCGCCATTTTCATCTACAGCTTTTATCATTCCGTTTATACTGTAAAATCCTTTAAGCCCCTCAGTTCCCGGTATATCCCCACCTACGCGGATTTTAATCTTATTGGTCCAATCTTTTGAGTCAATATCAAACATGACGTCAATCGCAGGCTGGCCATTCTCATCTGCATGCAGATAAATAGCAGACTGCCTGGCCTTATTTTGAGAATTCCCAAACTGAACAAGATCATCTCCCGCTTTAGGAGGATTAAGGACGTTTCCCGAATCATCCAGATTGAATTCTGATAAAGGAATATGAAGAGTCTTCGTTAACAGATCAACAGACTCAATTTCCACATGATACATTCTCAAATCAGTGCCGGAAAATGTTTGGCAACGTATAAAATCATGGGCGACAAGGCTTACATCCTCATCTTCCAGTTCTATTAAGTATTCCGTTCCATCATCGGATATACGAGCGGATTTAACCTTCCCCTGTCCCTGGCTGATAGTTTGCGCCCCCATTATGGAGCGAATTTTACTTATCAGTAATTCAAATACTGTGAACTGACCGCGAACGAGCAATGCGTCTATCTCCAGCTTCCATTTGCCCTTGATATACTCCCACAGCTTCCATCCATGACCGGCAAATCCGGACACGAAGTCTTCGACGTATTCCTTTACGCCGTTCGACAACTTACGTCCTGTCGCTTTCACAGAACAAAGAAATCCGTAGAACTTACCGTTACTTAGTATTGCCATATTATTCTAATTCTTCAATCAATGAATCTTCAACTTCTTCTATCAATTCTCCGCCACGAACTACAAGGCCACCGTTAGCTGCAGAAAATCCTTCCGACACAAATCCCTTACCGAGAGTTATCAATCCTTCTGCTTTGTCATCTTCAATGCTGCTAAGGGAGCGACGTTCAATCTCATCAATAATTCTTTTTGCCGAAAATGTATTGCGATCCGTAGGAACAGTCTTGTCATTCAAACCGATGAGATATATACTCGTTCCTCCACTTCCTGATACAGAACCGGTATATGCCTGTCCCTTGTATGTAAGAGAATCAAGTTTACTCTCTATCTCGCCTATACGCGAATATGAGGCAGTCTCTCCAACCGTATAAATTGGATGATCGTAAGGAATATCCAGCGGCCACTCAAAACCGATTATTCTGGATTGTCTGCTTTTAGGGAAGAAAGCCTTATTGATCAGATTAACTTTGTCTCCCACCTCATAAGTGATAATATTCCCATTATTATATATGAACTCAGGGTCCATATCACAGTCGTAGGTGGAAGGATCAATCATAGACTTCTTTACATAGTCTTTTGCCTTTTTCAATAATTCATCTTCGGCCTCCGGAATCAATTCTTCTGAGACATAAGCCGTATCAAAACCATAAAGAACATATGTGTCAGAATCAGCAGGAAACAAAATGTCATCAGGAAGGTAACGGCCGTAATCCTCATTACGCACAATTTCGAAAGTGGCACCGGAATCATCACTCTCCTGCAGAAGTAACTCAAAGTCCAGACCGGCGAGTTTGCCCGTCTGAAAGGTCAAGCGGAAACTTTCTCCGTCCAGCCGGAAGTCATTTGTAAAATTCTTCAACCCTGCATCCTTGAACGTATAGATACGATACTTGTCTCCGGTTGGATTGTCGTCCTCGTCAAGTTCATCTTCCTCCCGGTATGTTACATTTGATAATGTGCCGACATATTTGGGATATTCATCTTCAAAGATGACAATTCCCTCTACAGCTTCTTCCTGCGACATCTCCACATTATTATTGTCATCATAATGAGTTTCACCAATGTATATACGTTCTCCTGTAGGACTATAACGGTAAGCATCCACATAAGGAACTTCCTCCGGGAGCATAAGACGTTTCTGGACCACACCATTTAAAGTAAGCTCCTTGTCATCTTTGCTAAAGTAGCTGTCAGGAACCTTTCCCTTAATGATGTTGTCAATTGTATATCTATCACCGAGCGAGGCCGTTACTCCGCTAGGCAATTGTATTACGTTAGCGGAATCACCGATTAAATGGTCCGGATTATATACACAGGAGAATGTCTTACCCGAATTTAGTCCGGAAAGAAAGGTCACTGTAGCATCTGCTGACGATCCTTTGAATAGAGTTATATCATACGAAACATAAGCCGAGAAAGAATCATTCAGAATAGAGGATTCACGGGATGGGACATGTGCGTATATCCTGATCTTTAAATCAGTAGCATTTCCTTCAATCTGCAAAGAAGAAGCGACAGCAAACACAGCAGAGACTTCGTACTGCTGCTCTTGGGATAAGGTAACCGTTTGATTACCTATAGAAACTTCTTTAGTTACACCAGATAATTTATAGACATAAGATGCCCTCAAAACATAATCACCGGCAGGAAGAAAAGAACGTCCTGATCCGATTGAAGGAATAACTGTGGATACATTAATTGATATGCCATCTCCTGATGAAACCTTATAATCCCCTGCAGGTAACGAAGCTACGATATCAGTGTCATGCGTCCATTCTACATAAGATGCAGTAAAACTGCCACTACCTATACTTTCCTTTACCGGATACTCTTCTTTGTGAACGACGCGACTTGGGAAATACTTTACATCAAGCGGTCTTGCCGTATCGGATATTTCCCTACCGTTTGCCTGCTTGACATCAAAAATAAGATTCTTACGGTAAGTAGAAGGAATGTTTCGCGTTGAACCAAAGGCATAAACACGAGTAGCGAAAACCGTCTGACTATCGCTACGCTGCATGGAGCTTACGTTTACATCCTCAGTATCTGTCAAATCTCCGGCCTTGAAATCTACGGGAGAGCTGTATTCGCAACGTCCGAAATGAATTGTCTTATCAGTTATCCACCATTCACACTCCCATGTCTCCGCCATTTGGGTAAGGGCATCAATCAGGTTTACGCTATCATACGAAACGAGCTTGGAAGTGTTTTCAACCGTAGTGTCAATCTCATATTTAAAATCCTCTTCTCTATATTTGTATCCGAGTGATTTCAGGTTATCAAGGAAGACTTTAAGATGAACGTCAAGGGTAGCTGTCAGGTTCCAGCTCGCCTCGCGACCTGTACTCTCCGGAGTATAGAAAAACTTCTTGTTTTTCCACTTCCAGTAGTAGGCGTCCAGCCGGAGTTCGTAATCATAACCACCGCTCGTAGAATTATGGGTGGGCTTGTACAAATCTACAAGCTCAAACATGCCAATTTCGTTATCTATACCATCTCCTAGTTGAAAGTAGATAGGATCTGCAAGAGAAAACTTCAAAGTTATATAGTCTTCCTTCATCAGAAGAAAGTGCCGCTTTGATCCTTCGTTGATAGAAGTAGAAAAACGAATGTTGCCGGATATGTCTTTGATGTCTATCATAAGTTTCGTATACCTTCATACGATGTTTGATACAAAAATACAAAAAATAACATTAAAAGTGTCATTCTAATCGTTAATATTTCTATCCATAGGATTAGGTTCTACTATCTTTAATGAAAAGTGGGCGATTCCCCTCATAAACTGAGTAAATTGATTGCATGAAAGATATATTGTGCGATAAACTATATTAGGCTGATATTTAGACCTAATATTTAATAGACCAGTAGCCAATTCCTGACAGAAGCTATCATACTTTTCAAAAAACTCATCTTCATTTTTAGCAGTGAGATTAATGGTTAAGGTGAGACTACGCTCATCTACTTTTGGGGTAGCGGCTATTACACGCTTGCCATGTTCTAGTCTTGATTTATTCTCTATAAACTCTTTATTAGGAGGAGGAGTCATCAATGCTGATAGAGAAGATGTATCCATACTGATTCCCCAATTATCATAGGAATCTTTATTATTTATAAAAAGTTCACCTTTGGGCATATTATATATATTTTACAGTTTAGAATTAGCGAGTAGAGAGTCCTTTAGTATTAATTCTTACTTCGGATATATCAGTCTTTATATCATTTAGCAATTTCGTATATTTGGCAATATCATCTAAATAACTATTTGTTATGACATGCTGGGTTAAAATGTTGTTGAGCACTTCATTTCCAACAGACGATATACTTGTGAGAGAGTTTATCCCCATAACGACAGCTATCATTTGATTCTTAATCTCCTCTCCGGCGATCTGAAGAGCAGTGAAACGACCGCTCAACTCTCCGACATCCTCATGTGTCATTTCGGTGCCAAAGCCTTTCTTGGAAGATTCCTGAGAAGTAGACGTACCACCACCCACTATTTGTTCCCATGCCTTTCTGTCTTCAAGGGCGCCATTTACGATAGTATCCCATCCTTCTCTTAAGTCCTTAATATCAGAAGATGTAATACCTCCTTCTTTACCCATAGCAGCAGAAAAGGATTCATACCATTTCCTTAATTCATCTTCATATCCCTTCGCGAACATTTGAGTGAATACAGCCTTTCGCATATACTCTCCAAAATTATCAGCAAAGTCTTTAGATGAAGCATCCATGTCCATGAGAGTATCTATGAAGCTGTCAAACAGGCTATCGAATGACGTCTGAGTCAATTGTTCTTGAACGGCTTTCTGAATGTCTTCTATTCTCTCTCCACCTTCAATAATCTTATTGAGGTAGTTTTGAACATCTCCATCCAACTTAGACCAAAATCCAGGAGCTTCCTCTTTTAACTTTTCAAGCTGTTCAGCCGTCAAGTCAAAGAGACCGGAAAGTCTTCCTCCTATAAAATCCGGATCTTTGCCGATTGACTTAGCAAACTCGTCCCATTGATCCCATAATTCCTGACTCATGCTATTGCGAATACGAACACCAATAGAGTGGGAACCGGCAGATGCGCCAGATTGCAATCGTTCTCTTCCTAATATTTTATAAGACTCAATGCTTTTGTTTGCTATTTCAATAGCTTCATCTCCCGCTTTAGCAGCTTCGGGACCATAAGACATATCTATGTATTCTTTTTTCTTATCAATTAACTCATCCCATATTTCATTTAACTTGTTATACTCATCAACCATTTCATTGTAACGAGAATAGTCAGCACCACCAAAACCGAATAATCCGGCAATAGTATTCCCAACGCCTGCCAAAACGCTAACTGCACCTGTGATAGCACTAAAAGGTTTGGTTAAGTCTATTCGTTCCAGCCCACTCATTACCTGCCCTATACCATCCAAAGTCTTGCTTATGGTTTCTGGAACCTTTACCCCAAAGTTTTCAAGCATCCCAACAACGTCATTGCCAGCATTTACAACCTCCATACCTTTTTGCCCGATAGAATTTGCCGCTTGAGTTAACTTAGACAAGGCTTGTTGTCTGTTAGATTGAGCAGCGGCCAAGTTATTTTCTGCTTGGGTAAGAGTCAGTAATCTAGTAGTTAATTTTCCGTTCTCATCGGTATATACTTTAGTTATTACCTCTCCTCCCTGAATAACAGTATTTAAATCCTCTTGAGCCTTGATTACCGCAGATGTAGCATTACGATAATTATCTGCACTATTTTTCAGTTCTCCCAAGGGATTACGTACTGTTATTTTTAGATCAATTTCTTTGAAGGCATCTTGCAACGCTTTAAGATCAGTAGGTTTTATATCTTTAGCTGCTTTATTTATAACATCTTTCAGGTTATCACGCATCTTAACCAGTGCCTCAGTAGACTGAGCATCAAGGTTTCCGAATATGTTTGCAAAATTGATAGATGATTTTAGTTCTTCAAAGCTAACTTCCTTCAGTTTATTTTCTTTCTCTTTTTCCAAGGACTTCTTAGCGCCCTTGGTGGTAGCTTCACTGATTTTAAGGTTATATTCTTCGTTTATGGCAGCTTTTTTTTGTTGAAATGTACCATATTCTTTAAGATATTCATTCCAGTATTTCATTTCTTCCTGATAAGGATAAATATCTTGTCGTAGAATAGTATTATTCAAAATTTTATCAAAAGCGGCCGTATCTACTTTCACTGTAGACGGATCAAACGTTCTCTTCTTATAGTCCTTAGTCTGCTTCGCCCGCAAATTTTCCTGTTCATCAAAAGCCTTTCGCTGGAGCTCGATCTCCGTTCGGATATAATCTTCCCGTTGACGTTCTAAGTCTTGTATCTCCTTCTTGTTATCCAATTCACGTTGTGCACGAATCTTGGCTTCTCCCTCTGCCATAGCGTCAATACGAGACTGGGTAAGTTGATTCTCCAGATATTGTTCCTTGCGCTTCCTTTCGGTTGTTTGCTTGTCTAATAGTTCGGAGATTTTCTTTTGCTGGTCTATGATGGAGTTATAATTATTGATAGTCTTAGAGTCCGAATACTTATCTATTTGTTTTTGCGCTTCTTGTATTTGTTTGGTGTATTTATTCCATTCTTCTGAATTCTTTTTAGAAACATCCAAGGCATTACGGGCATCTTCGGCCTCCTTTTTCTTTTCTTCCCAATATTTTTTATTCTTAACAGCGTTTAGACGGGCTTTTTGTAAATCCTCTAATGCTGAAACATATTGTTTTATTTCATTTGTTTTAAATTCTTGATTACTATCAAACCATTCCTTGCCCATATTTTGAGACAAAGCGTCCTTATAGGCTTTTATTGAATTCTTTAGTTCATCATCAGACATTGATTTTGCACCAGATATTGAGTTGTTTATGTAGTCAGAAACAACTTTTTGACGTGTAATTTCCCTTTGCCTTCTTAATTCTTCTAGCTTTGCTATTTCATCATCAAAAGCCGACTGGTCATTAGTACGCATACGGTCGATATATTCTTCCTGACTTTTTATACGCTCATCATAGCTTTGTAAGTCTACTTGATTTTGATTGGCTTTTTTATTTGCATCAAATTCTGCAAGTTCTTTTTTTAACGCTATAAGATTTTTTAGATGCCCTTCTTCATCAATATATTTTTCGATTATGCCGGGATATATTTGTTTCAACGTCTCAATAGCTCCAACCCTATCCATTTGAGCTGTAGTCTCATTTTCTATTGAATTTATGAGTTCATCAACTTTGGCTTTATGTTCTTCTTCCCGTTTTGCGGCAGCTTCTTTGGAATCATTGTATTGTCTCTGCATACGTTCTACTTCCGTTTCACGAGTATAGAACTTATATAGTCCATAAGTTGCAGCTCCAACAGCAGCTGCGAGTAATACATAAGGATTAGTCAATGTTTTACCTACACCCTTCAGTGAGGAAATGATATTCTTTTGGATCAGAGCAAACATCTTTCCACGTGCCGCAGCTACTGCCATAGAATTAGACAATGTAATATTTGCAGCTGCAGCTAATCTTTTTTCTACAACAGCTTGCCTTAAAAGCATGATGTTAACTCTTTCTGCTATATTCACAGCTACAAGGGCAGCTTTATATGTTCCATAAGATGCTGCAATGCTTGCAATTACTACGCCTACTTTCTCATAATTTTCAATAAGATAGGAAACTCCGGATAAAGCATCATTAATAATACCTTCATTAGCTTTCCCTATTTCATTGAACATGGTAGAAATTGCGTCCTCTATATTGGAAATCTGACCAGTGATTGTCTTAGACTGTTCTTGCATAAGGTTGTAGAACACTCCTCCCTCATTTGTAAGGTTTTGGATGACTTTCTGGACTTCCGGGAATCCTACTTTCCCTACTTCAACTAAACTTTTTACTTTTCCTTCGGCTACTCCGAATACTTTTGCCAATTCGCGAATCATAGGAATACCACGCCCGGTGAATTGATTTAGGTCTTGTGTATATAGTCGACCTTGGGTCATAGTAGTTCCATAAAGATAAACGATGTCTCCGAGAGGTTGAGATAGACCAACTGCAATGTTTCCTAAACGTATCAAATCGTCATTTACGTTTTCAGCATTTTCTCCATAAGCAAGAAGTTGTTTAGCTCCATTTGCTATGCCTTGAAGGTCAAGAGGAGTGGTAGCAGCCGTTTTTACCAATTGCTGCATGAGGGCATTCGCCTTATCCTCACTGCCAAGCATTGTCTTAAATGCAACTTCCAATTGTTGAAACTCACCGCGAACTTGAGCAATATTTGAAATCAACTCTTTCGCTGTAAATCCCGCTCCAAAAGCAGCAGCAGCTTTAGTCATACGGTTAAATAGATCTTCAATACTTAACCCACTTTGTTCTATTTGTTTAGAAGTGTTTCTTACTCCATTCTCACATTCATGTAATTTGCGTATGAAGTTGGAGTTATCGCCAGTGATATCAAAGTGTAATCCAGCCATAAGTCTTTTCGATAGAAATAGTTCCGTGCAACATTACACGGCAATACAAAGATAATAAAAATGACGTAGTTAGTGTCATTATCATAAGAAAAACATATTTAATACATTATTTTTTTATCTTTAATTTTGTTTGTATTGTTATATAAAATACATTTGTACAAACGTTATTGTAAAACTGTAAAAATATGGATTTCAAGGATCAAATTTTACAACTGTCAGACCGTATAAAAAAACAAAAAGATAGCATATCTACAGAAGAAGCCACAAAAAATGCTTTCATAATGCCATTGATAGCTTCTTTAGGGTATGACGTCTTTAATCCTTTCGAAGTTGTTCCGGAAATGGATTGTGACTTAATCAGAAAAAAGGGAGAAAAGATTGACTATGCTATAATGAAGGACGAAAACCCGATACTTCTTATAGAGTGTAAGCATTGCAAGCAGGACTTGAATCTGCATGACACCCAACTACAAAAATATTTCGTAGCCTCTAAGTCTCGCTTTGGAGTTCTCACCAATGGCATAGAATACCGTTTCTATACTGATTTGGAGAAGGTTAATATCATGGATGAAAGGCCATTCTTAGTTGTAAATATGCTAGATCTATCTGATGCAGACATAGAACAACTAAAAAAGTTCCACAAATCTTATTACAATGAAGACAATGTTCTTAGCACAGCAAATGAATTAAAATACACAACGGAAATAAAGGAAATTTTCAACAAAGAAATACAATCTCCTACATCTGATTTTGTTAGATTCTTTGCAAAACAAATATATACAACTGGGCAAATCACACAAAAGGTAGTTGAAATGTTTACCCCACTTGTAAAAAAGTCAATGTCTATTGTAATAAATGATATCATAGCTGAAAGGCTTAATACAGCAATGAAAAATGACGAACAGTTCGAAGACACAACTAATCTTTCTAGTAATTTAGCTAATCCCCCCAAAGAAAACGCAGAAAGCAAACTACCTGAAGGAATAGTTTATATGGACAAGGAAGCAGGGATAGTCACTACACAAGAGGAAATGGATGCTTATAACATTGTGAGAAGCATACTTAGACGTAATGTAGATGCTTCACGAATCACCTATAAAGACTATAAAAGTTACTTCGTTATAAGCTTAGACAACAGCCAATGGTATTGGATATGTCGTATTTCTATTGGAACTAGGAAGAAGCAAATAGGAATACCAGTAGATAACTACAAAAGTTGCGACTGGATTCAAATTGATAGCATAGATGACATATTCAAATATGCGGATAGACTTGAAGAATCGCTTAAAATAGCAATGAGAGAATAATAACCAACAAATTATGAAGAAGATTTCATTTTTTATCATAGCAATAATTCTATTAACAAGTTGTAGTTCAAATGAAAGTCCTATAGATGAACCAGATCTTCCAAAATACCAAATCGATAGTGCTATCCCGATAGATGATCTAAAACTACAAGCTTATATCTTTGAAGGAGATTACTATATAGAGGCTATTGATGAATCAGGGAACAAGGTGTTTACCATCAAAGATAAAGCAGAAAATTATACCCATGATCTTGGGTTTGGAGATAAGAGAGAATACATAGTCAAAGGGTGTTTCCTTCAAAGTGCCTTGAAAAAGGATGATTATCTCTATATATTGGTAAGTTTATACGCAGATATAGCTTATCACCCACATAAATTTATCTTGAAAATAAAAGATGGGAAGGTTGTTGAAAAAGAATATTTTGACAAAGAATATTATTCTGGTTTTGAAGAAACGATCTTCTATCCGGAAGCAATAGCAGATTGGTATGGAGAATACATTGCCATTTATAAAACTGCAAGAACAGGAATTTATGAAATTGGAGTATTGGATAGTGATTTAAAGCAGACGATTGGGAATAATGATCCAGGCGCTGAAAGATGGGTTAAAGAAATTGAAAGGAATAATTACATACCTATATCTTACAATAATATGGTATACATCTATGACAATATGGTTGTGTGTGTTGACATTTCAATGTATAGATATGATAAATATCTAATTTGGCAGGTCCCCATCACCGATGAAGAGATAAGAGTCAACAAATCCACATATTCATTAGATGGAGATAACGTAATATTAGACATTGAAGCCACTACTAAAATAGGAGAAAAAAAGAAATACCATCTGATATTAAATAAGGATACTGGAGAAATAGTTTCCTAATTAGATGATTATATAATTGTTCTATTTCACCGATAAATCACGGGAGTTTTTGTATAACCCTCGTGATTTTTTTACCTTTTATTTCTAGCTTTTGTTCTATTTGTCGCATTTAGTCCCATCTCATAGCTTTTATCTTTTCCATGTTTTTCGGGTCGTCTGCATTGACAAATGTCCTGTCATTGGAAATACGGGCTTCTTTCTTTTCTTCGTCAGTAAGATATACGGAAGTAATAGCATCTGCCATCAACATTTGAAGAAATGAAAAACTAATTTCCCATACAATCTGCTGTGGAATCATGTTGAGTTTTTCACATGCTGGTAATATTAGAGAACCAAATACGCTTTTACCGCCAAAAGTGATGGAATTGCCTTTCTTGTTTTTTATCATTGAAACTTTAGCTAGTTCTTTACGTTCCCGGTCAATTCCGAAATATTTGATAAACTCATCCGTGTTATCTTTAGTAAGAACCATAACAAGAAGTTGCGCCATTTCTTCATTTGAAAGATTTTTCCTCAAAAACTGGCATCTACTATTTACAATTCTGTTATTAAATAGTTCTTCTTTCTTGTTGAGCGTATGGTAAGATAATAGCTGGCAAACAGTCTCTTTTTTTTCTTGGCATAATCTTAATGCTTCCATATATGGGTTTGCTTTAATAATATCAGCCTTCATATCAAGGCTTTCAATGAGCCTTGAAAGTAGATATGTTTTACCTAATGTTATTGGATATAGATAAAAATGTCGCTTATTAACCCGAAAACCGTATGGCCTTTCCATTATGGTATCAGCAATATTCATTTCTATTATTTTTCGATCTTCAATCATATACTATTACCTTTTAGAAAACAAATTGGCTATCTTCACAGACCACCTATTTCAGATTCGAACAAAAAGCCTAGAGCGGACTGATGGACCTGCACCATCCCCTTCACTCTGGTAGAGCGACGCACGCCTGTGTGTGCTTAATCCGCAAGTGTGCATCTATAAAGCAGATGCACAAAGGTTTAAACTATATCTATTGTAAATTATCCGCCTAAGCCGGAATTGGGGGCGACTTCAAACTTGTCTCCATCACCATCTTCGTCGTCCGGGTCACACTCTATTTTTGTAATAGATGATCCTGTTGTAGGAGTAACAATAATTTTACCCCATTGAACTTGTTTCTTTTCAGCGGCATATTTTAAAGCGTCAAATGTATATGCCCACACACCACCATCTGCACTAGTAAACGTATCTTCAGCTGACACTGTTGTCTTTTCCATACAAAATCCAGGAACTTCGGGATCTTCCGGTTGTAGTGCAACAGCATAATTGTGAGCAACTACGCCATCACTGTCGTTGATAGGTCTTTTGCGGCCTTTTGCTGCACGTATGTTGAGTACAAGGGCATAGGTGTTTTTACCATACTTGACATCTTCATTTTCTCCACCTTCAATTTTGGCTTCTTGTTTGTCGCCTTTTGTTGTTGTCAACTGTGTGGAATCTTCCACGGGTGTAGGAAGCTCTTCCCATTTGGGCGAAGAAGCATCCAAGTCTTTTACGAAAATTCGGGGTTTACCCCATCCGATTACTGCCATAGTTCTATATCACTTAATATAGTTAATACTTATTCGTTATTTATCTCAATGTACAGTTTGTTATTAATGAAATGTTCTGTATGTCCGTCCTCAAAAGGTGTATTTGTAGGACTGGTTTTTTGGCTACATTTTGATGGGGTTGTGTGGTATTCATCTTTTCGTATGGAGATAAGGAATTTGCATAATTCACACAGCTTACCTACGCGTAGAGTATCTTTTTCCCACGCCTTTGTTTCCGAATTCCATAGATCACGGACATACACATTGACATTAACATAAGCTCTTTGGATTTGGCCACATCCTTCATTGGCAAGTACAGATATAACAATATCCTCTTTGTCTGACTTGTTTGGTCTTCCTCTATCACTTAATTTGCCGGTAACATTCCTTTCAAGGTCTGTGCCCTTAATTTTGTGATAGACAAACTTAGCTATTTCAATGTCCGATTTCATTTAGCAATCTGTCTTTTTAGTTTCTCAAGCATCTTGGGAACCTGGTCTATTGCCCATAATTCCGTTGATGCAAGTACGTCCTTATTATCCTTCCTTTCCACATATTCAGCATAGTTCATTCCAGCAACTATAACAAGTACATAGTCACTGGAATACCTCTTAACAAGTTCCTCTGCCAACTTTTTACCTACAGTTACGCCTTCCGAGCCTTGCTTTATCTGATTAAAGTCTGAGTATTGGATAATACTACCGTTATAAGCTATTACATAGCCAACTGAGCTGCGCAGGTTACCGGACTGGTCGTACCAACTTTTATTACCGCCTCTATTACGTACTCTTGAAACGCATTGTTCCCCAAGGTAAGACAAAGCGCGTATTGTTAGCCTTTCAACCCGATTTGCTTCTTTCATAAGAACCTTATGAATTTCATCCAGCTTGGTAGTCATTCTTATGCCCATAATACTAAACCCAAATTTTGCACTGAAGTTGGTAACGATGGAAACCTTTTACTTCAAATTCCCTTTCAATTCCTCCGAGAAGACTTATCTTAACCCTGTCACCAATAGTAAAGGTTTGACAATTGCTTGGAAGACATACCGTATATGAATAGCTTCTTACAACACCATCCTCAAACTCTCTTTCTTCCGCCTTCCCAGAAGGCACGGCATCACAAGGAATTGAGCCTTTCCATTCAGATGAACCTGGATGATAATTTCCATTTTCATCTTCATAGCCAGGAACAGCTACTAAGTATTGTAAACGGTGTGGATTTCTATTTATTACTGCCATACTACAACAAACAATCTCCTACATATACCATTGGTTTTGCCTCCAGTTCTACCGAAGGCTCACCAATAGTATTGTAGATGGAGTTAACACGTAATAATATACGTTCTTTATCTTTATCGGACAAAGCCCCAAAGGACTTGTCTGCCTCAGAGAAATTGATAGCCTGAATCAAAGACCAAAGACAATCAGCCAATGCACCCTGATATTCGTTAGAATGAGCTATATCACAGCTAAACTCATCGTATCCATTGAGTTTACGTTTGATCATTACATTCTCTACAAAACCCATTGGAATAGGATAATGTATTTCGTCTATGAGAGCTTGCTGAATTGTCTTCATTGCTTACGATGCTTTATGAGATTCAACGGCCTTTTTCAATGCTTCTTCGTCTGCATCGTTCAATCTGTTGACTGCTGCAATGAGTTTGTCATCAGAAACAGTAGAAGTCAGATTCTTGCCTGCAATCTTGTTATATTCCGTCACAAACTCCGGCTTTTTGTAAGTTGCTCCCCAGATTGTAATCTTAACGTCAGAAGTATCTTTTTCTTCTTCTGTGGTATTTACCTCTTGAGCTTCTAGAATATCCAAAGAGTAGATTTGATCTACATTTTCGATAACCGGTAAGCAAATAGCCTGTCCGTTTGTAAATTCCTGTAACGGATCTGTCTTAGAGTAACGGCTAATCAACTTGTATTCATCAACGGTAGTATATTCAACTCCATTAACAGGATTAGTCGCTTCAGCCAAAGTTCCCCATACAAAAGAACCTACATTATCAGCAGAAGGGAGAAATATCAATTTATTCGCATTCCACGGTTTATAAGATACCCTTTTACCGTTCTTTTCATAAGTTACTGAACGGTCAATTTTCAGGAATGAGATACCGTTATATTGGTCAGAGAACGCTTCATCAAATAATGTAGAAGTAGGTACAGGCAGCTTAGTATCATTATCAAAGGTTTGACCTCGATAATTTGCAGCTAGTTCTTTAGCCCATTGAGACTGACGCATTTTGTTATATGTAGATAAAGCCAGCATAATAACTGAAATACTGTTATCATCATCGTTAGCTTTACTTATAACTCTTTCAATATCATCTCCTGTAACTTCACCAGTAGTAACAACACCAAAGCTATGTTTTGGCAAATAACCATAATCAATACGAAGACCTATACCAGTATTTTTATCATCATCACCCTCAACAATGATGATGCCATCGGAGAGTCCTGTAAGGAAATTTGCTTCATTTCTCTCATCAATACCAATAGAGCAAGCCGTTCCATCGTCTAACATGCGAGTGATTATGCGGTTAAGGACAGATTTCTTAGCTGCATCCGTGCTGGCATTGGATAAATGAGCTCTCATAATGTTGATGGCATTAATTTGAGTCTCTCTTAGAATCTTTTTAATTCCGATCTTAGGCAATTCCCCGTTTGACCGTGCGATAGAATCTCGCTTTTTAGGTGAAAGCGGAGAGTCCATAGCTACCATATCAGCAGCTACATATGTAGTATTAGCAGATGTGCCTTCCCATTTTTGATCAGGAGAATATACCTTAGTAAGCATCGTTTTGTGAAGATAGGTCAAATTCTTGTTTGTTCCATTGATCTTTTCTTTCACATATAGACTCAATTTAGGCCATATTCTTCTTACAAATTCAATAAATAATGATTCATTCATCTTTCACCTCCTTTTAATCGTGTAAAAAAGTTAGTTGTGGCAATGCCGTTTTTAATGCAGCCTTGATGCTGTCAATAGGATAAGGACTTGCCACGTCATTCACTTCGCCAGCATACATGATACCAACGAATGGTTTGTCGGCAGGCTTGGAACAAACAACAACACCAACATATTCATGATTTCCTGGCAATGATTCGTAGGCTGTACCTGCTGAATTAACAGGCATTGGCTTATAAGTATCGTTTTCTGTATTGCGGATAACAATGTGCCCAGCTTTGATCACAGACTGTTTAAATCCAGTCATATCTAGCGTCCGACCATTCATAATTCCGCCTAAATAGTTACGAATAACAATCGAATCCATTCCGGTTAAGATTGTTTCTTGTTCGTTTACTAAATCAGCTTTTGCGCCCATTTTTAATTTGCTTTTGATTAAAGACCATTAGCTATTGCTATGACCTCTTCATCGGTTAATAATTCATCTTTTTTTTGCTTCTTACTTCCTGCACCTGGAGGATTACCTAAACTAGAAAGTCCCGCGTCGGCACGCTCCTGGTTGTAAGATCTCAAATCTTCCTCAACTTCGGAATAGAATTCTTCAAACTCTTCATCGTTCTCAAACTTCATCTTATTGAAGGATTTCAAGGTACGAGTGCCGAATGTACCAGCGTCTTTCAATAAGGATTCAAGCTTTTCTTTACGTGTAGTGGTAACTTTTTCACCTTTCAATGCTGCGATTTCGTCATTCAGTGTTTGTACTGTCTGAACCAAACCTTTAGCCCATTCCGGAGTATCATCATTCTTTCCTCTGTTTTTGGGATTTTTGGTATTTGAACCAGTTTGACGTCTTTGATTGTTCGAAGATCCGTCGTCGTCATCATCGTCATCGTTGTCGTCGTCATCTGTTTCAGGGTGATTTTTCTTCCATTCATCAAGCAAGCGATTGGCCTGTGACTGGCCGAAAGGTAAGTAACGTAGTGCAGCTTCAATCTCTTTATCGATTTCGGCATTTACGTCTTCATCTGAGGCATCTTCTGCGGAGGTAAGGTTATCGGCAATCTGAGCAGCGATACCCTTTAGCTCCTTTTGACTGAACCCCAACGCCTTCGTTTTAGGTTTCAGTTTCAAAAAAACTTGCTGTTTTCTGTCCATTGTACAATGTTTTAGTTACTAAAATAGCCTGCATAGCACGTATACCAGCAGACTATTCGCTAGAACTTTACTAAACATTAGAGCAATGAGTCTTTACGACAAGTTCTGTGGCGTACGTCTTCATACGCATCTGATACAAAGGTAATAAAAGTGACATTAAAAATGCTACTTTTCATGTTAAACTATCATAATAAACTCACGAACAGCAGTAATCTTGTACCTTGTGCCGTGAAACTAAGTGTAATTGCATCTCAGTGGTTATTATTTAAGATATAACGGGTTATCCTTTAAAAAATATGGCAAAGTGCCTTTCTTCTTTGCGTCTACTATGCGTTTCGAATTTGTGCCAACCCACTGTTTGAATGCATCCGGCACATCCTTGACTTCATTCACGCTTTCAGTTGTGGAATCACTACGCCCATCCCATTCCCAGAATTCTTCTTCTGTTTTGAGGATAGGAACTTTATAACATAAGTCATTCGGGTGCCATCCTGTCCATGTGAAATCTTTTGGATATTTACCTGCAAGAGTATCACAAATGTCTCCATGAGGCATACGACTATGATGTGATGAGCTCAATTTTATTTCGTATCCTACGACAAAATCCATCTGCTTCCAACGTTCATTTTCGGCTGTTCTATAAGCCATGTTTATTTCTGAACGGGCTAAACGAATAGATCTGTACTCACAATCTTGTATATGTTCCGCACTTCCATATTTGCTTTTATAATCTTTTTGCAGTGATGGAAAATTAAGTAAATACTTGCTTATTTGCTTACTCAACGTAACAGCACTAGTTCCTTTTTTAATAGCGCATGAGATTGCAGCCTCCAATTCTTCTTTGTAGATCATAGATTGCTGCCAAAGTTTTGCAGATATATTGAGCCCTTTATCTTTTCGACTCTGGAATGCTTTCAGAGCATCTGAATTTGTTTGATACAAGACTTTATATTTCTCTCTATCAACTTGTGCGTTATATGCTTTTAATACTCTGTTTGCTATCAAATCCTGTGCTTCATTACTATTTTTCCATTCTTCGGTCGTACCGCGATAGATAATTGCGTTTATATCTTCTACGAAATGTCTTTGTATGTCGTCAATTTGTTTTTTAGTTTGAGGATAGTCAGACCATTTAAACGGTTTATCACTATCGGAGGAATATTGAGTGCGTGAAACAGCCTTGGCTGCTTCCAAATTCAGTGTATCGTATATTTGCTCAACGAGGGATACATATCTGCTTAATCTCTCGTTGAGTTCTTGATACTTCTTTTTCTGATTTGGAATCTTAGGCTTTGCCATTATTTCATATACTTTTTATCTTTGCTGTCTGTGGATATAGATGATGTTTTACAATAATCTTACCATAGATCGGACAATCTTGAACCACATATTCCACTGTAATGACTTTTGCATGTTTTTTCATATTTATTCCTCCAAAATTCTATCAGGTGCCGGCATTTCCAATAACCGAATAGCTTTAATTGTTTCCTTACCCTCTAATATAGCTTTGCATAAACGATGATAGCCATCAGCAATTTGACCTACTTCATCAAGAATAATAGGGTATTTAAGAGAACATTGATTCACTCTTTTGCATTGGAAAATGAAACTATGAAGCTGATTACACTCAAATGGCTCAGCGGTAAGGTCTATATTCCATAGTGGCATATTAAGCACTGGGTATTCTTTTGCTTTTGCAAAGTCGTAGAGTGTTTGGGCTTTCCAAATCTTATTTCCACGATGATATTCACTTTCAGCAAAAGTTATATTATCTATTGGAACTTTCATACTATTCTTTCTTGATATATACTTTGATTTCACCGGTAACATGAAGTGCGTCACCGACTTTTTCAACATAATATTCTATCAACCCTCTTTGAATGATAGAGTTTATAATCGATTGGCGGACTTCATTTTTTACTTCTTTGATAAGCATTTCATCTGATTTCCGATTAGACCAACCTTCGTCAAGTTTCATCTTCTTACGATAATCCTTGATTTCTTTTTTAGTACGGACAAGACAGATGCCTAACTTCTTGGCTTCGTAATTATCAATCCTTTCAATACTCCTCAATCGTTCTTGTGGATTGATCTTCTCTGCCAATCTAATAAGCCAATTTGATATTCTTTTCTTCATTATATTTAATTTAAGCCAGCTGCACAAACATATACTTACGCAGTCTAAACCTTTTCTACAACTTGGCAGATAGGCTATAAACCTTCATCTTCATAAGCCATTTTTGCACTCATGACGCCTACCTCACTTACTATTTTGACGGACAGCCCCTTTTGTACGTCAAGCTCAAAAATAACATTGTCATTAAATTGAGTGGAAGAGTATTGGTACAATAGTGCATACTCCATTCCTTCTATCTTTGCGTATATAATAAGCGTCCCATTTTTTTCTCTGTCTATCTGTATTGCACATTTACCAACAGAAATAAATTCACAGGAATAACCCTGTTTTTCTTTACTAAATTTTAGTACATCAGTTTTTGCCATAATATTTATATTTTAGATTGTTATTCCGATTGTTCGAATATATTGCTTATCCTGCTTTTGGAAGCCTCTGCATCTTCTTTTTGAATTTGGGAAAGAGTTTCTTGTGGATCAGTAGAGATACCTAAGTTTTTGATGGCTTCTAATTGGCTGACAACTGCCTTTCCGCCACTTGCCGTAACCCACTTTTCTATTTCTGACTTTTCATCATTTTGAATAAACGGAGTTATGACATGCTCAACCTCAACATTATCTACTTCATCTTTCCAAGAAACATTCATCATTTTCAAGAAAGCTCTGATTACGCTACATTCACGTTCAAACGTTTCTATCCATGCACCACTTTCATCTCCAACCTTTAAATGAGCGTCAGTAAGTAAAGTCTGCCTTGCATCAAATCCAATATTGCCAAGAGACTTCATGTTTTCAAAGGAAATATCCGGCATTTGGGATTGTGACCAGAACAGTTTAACAAGGGTGTCTACATGGTATTTTAACGCCTCGATAGATTGCGCCCATGAAACATAAGACACATCCCCGTTTTGTTCTACGCGGTAAACTCTACGGCTTTCTCCTTTATCTTCTCCTCCTTTCATGCCACCAGCTATTTTTAGGATAGGAGCGGAATTATATGCGATGACATCGCTATTACGTGACAGAGTATATTCGATTTCTTTTCTGATATAGGAAAGACCGTGATAAATGGGAACAGGACGATAGGTGTAGACTCCAGGGATTTTCATAATAACGACCGGTTCTAATTTTACTAATTCCCAGCCGTTTCCCTGTTGTTTCCATTTATAATGGATGTTTGACGTGTATGTTTCAAAGAAAGTAACTTCTTCATTTTTCACCTTTCTAGTGTACTCAAAAGACATTGCGATCATATCACCAAGTTCATCAAGTAAAGGATATAACCTAACACCGTCCATTGGTGAATAAGTTTTGCATTTTAGCTTATATTTACTTTTAAAGCCATATAGAGTGTTGGGACTCTCGACCGTGTACCAAATGGTGAACACTTCACATGAAGCAAAGTAAGCATTGCCTCGCTTAATATTTTCACTATCAATACGAGCATACTTATATATCGCTTCAATTGCTTTCACAATACTTTGGCGGGTTTCATTATCTTCTATGTTATGATATACACGTTTAACCGGAATAGCGAACATGAATTCAGTCATTCGCTTGGTGAGAAGTTTTTCAAGCCCTATATAGATACGCGAAGCTCTCTCTGTATCTCCATTAGAACGGACTTTGTCTTTACGAGTAACTGTGTCAGATACAATCTCATGCTCTGTAGGTTCGTAGTCTTTGAGAAGTTTATCCCATGATGGGACTGTTACAGACTTTTCTTTTAAATCGTTGATAATATTATCAACGGGCCGGGTATTGTCTAAGATAGCGGTAATTTCGTCCATAGGCTGTTCCGTACTTCTTCATACGGTGATTAGTTGAACATATATAAATACTCCCCCCAAAACCGGATAGCACAATACGCACTATCCGGAAACGTGAAGGAGCACGTTAGCATCAAATGCTACGGTGCAAATATAATAAAAGTGACTATAATAATGCGACTTTTAAGTAACTTTATTTTTATCTAATGCTTAGATACCTTTTTCACAAACTCACCACATGCTTTTAAGGCATCAGATAATTGCTTTAAATCATAATCATCTTGTATCTCAATAGTATACTTTGGAAATTTATTACGAATAAGCAATAATCTATCATTTTTATCATCTTGCCGAAACTCAAATACTGGTGTAGGCAAAGCTATCGAATACCAATGGGAAAACATATAGTCGCCCATCTCTGCCATGATGTGCGCTATTTCGTTGGCACAATTCGAGTTGTTCGCATACTTGCTATCATCAAGAATGGTAATCCTTTGAGTTTCGTTGAACTCGTGTTCTTTAAACTTACATACTATCAAGTTCTCTATATCAGTCAAGACCCACCAGTTTGGCAGGTCTTGACTATGTTCTAATTTAAATCTGTTGGTCATATTATTTATCTTCTATTGAATAATCGCCACTTGCAGCAGGCGCAAACTTATCTACGATTGTTCCAATTCTTAAAGCATCTTCATCTGAGATTTCAATTTGCATATCTTCATTACAAATCATTTCAATACTGTTACTTTCAAATATCTCAAGTAATTCACTGTTATTGCAATATAATATTTTCATATTCTTTGCCCGTCATGCCGATAGCACAGCTTATAAGATTAATTATTATTCTACTTCTTCTGCTTCAATCACATAGCTTCTTCCATCCCAATCGAAAGATCGGGTACCATCACTGAATGTAGGTGTAGCACCATCCACATACTTGCGTGAACGGATAACGGCAATACCCCAGTTGGCGGCGTATCCTACTTCTTCGTTGTCGGCATACTTTTCATTGAACATATCAAGAAGCATCTTATAAGCCTCTTTTAGAGTCAATTCTCTTTCAACGATTATTTCTGTCCTACCATTAAATTGGATGTCTCTGTTGGCAATGTAGCCATTTGTTTTTGCGATGATTCTGTAAGTTGCCATAATAAAAACAGTTTCTACGTGTGTCTCACGCCCGTGCGATGGGTATTAATTAGTTCTTTTATATATGTAAATATAGTAATATTATTTGGATTGACAAAGTATTTACGATTATTTTTTTATCATTTCTTGGATAAATTCAATCTTTCTTCACTCGTATAAGCTACTGCAAGACTTGTTTTATCATACCGTATCGTGACATACCTTTTGTCTATGGTATAGAAGTCGTACATAGTACATAACTTACCCAACACTTTGCCAGTTGCTTCATCAGTGGGGATTCGGGGCTAATCATTAAAACTAAATCTGCTTTCATAATCGTGTATATTATGATATCCAGAAATCTGTTGGATTAATTACATTAAAAAACCTGAATTGAGACCAAATCTAAAAACTAAAGCGTTGTTTATCTCTCGATCGGTAGGATTGTGATCAAACTCTTTGACGAAATCATTATATCTACCTCTTATAATGTACCTATCTGTTAGTATCTCTTGTCCTTGTCTGTCCACTAATGTACCAATCGGATGAAAAGAACAACTATCAAAATAATAATCGTCTTTATTATTGTACACCTTGTTTATTCCATTTTCTTTTTCTATCTTTGCCTCATCATCATGGAATTGGGTGGTTGTGGAGACTGCCCTTTTTCTTTTTTTCCATAGCCTACCTCCTTACTTCCTTGAAGCCTTTGCTAAATAAACAGCTGCCATCTGTTCACTTTCATCAATAGTATTCACTTTCCCCTGCTTCATCCATGCTTCTATTTCAGTACGATCAAAGTACAACTGTTTTCCATTAGGTTTGTAGTGCGGTATTTGACGATTACAGGTAAGTTTATACAAATGACTTTTACTAAGCCCAGTTAATAGCGATACATCATCCAATGTCAGCACGTTCTTTGCTGCCAATAAGGTATAAACTAAAATCTGATTAATCTTTTCTTCCATTGTTCTTGTTTTTATATGGAAGAGCCTTAATGCAGAACGTTGGTCGGTTCTGCCTATTTGCTCATTCAAAACGGTGTTACCAACTATCACCGTTGTAAGAACAATGCAAACATAAACAAGAAAATTAACCTAATATCAAACAAAAAAATAGCACTTAATAGCCACTTTATTTGTGTCTACTAAGTGCTATTAAATGCCGCTTTAAGAGTATCTAATTTTGTAATTTAGCTTTAATACCCACTATTTCATCAGATGTAAATTTATCGCCATTTATCTACTGGTGCAGATGGTGCTTCATTCTTTTCTAATAGAACTTTCTCTAAATCCTCTACTTTGGTGATGAGGTATGCTATTGCTTTAGGCATAGCTTCAAAGGTTATCTCTTCCTTCATTATACATAACTACTGGCTTCATTTAGGTTTTCGATTCCTGCCATGATAGAAAAAGAAAACCGCTACCTCGAATGAGATAAAGGTGCAAAAGAATAAACAAAACAAGCCTACACCCAGGTGTACACCTAGGTGTAAATATTAGTATTCTTTGTCAATATCTATTTTTATTATAGTCGCTTGTTAGCTTCATATAGATGTCGTTTACCCTTTGACAAAAGGCTGCTTGTATTTCTTTCTTGTCCATAATCTTATTATTTTAGTTCAACAAATGTATTGTTTATTGATATTATCAACCATTCTGATTCAGCCATTGTTCTCACATATTCTGCAAGGTTTTCCTCTGTTCCGAGGATTCGTTCAGTTGTTACACGTCTTGTTTTGGGATTCATCACTGTTATTGTCCAATCTGTTTTCATAATTGTGTATATTGCGCAGGGCTTTCGCCCTGCTGGTTAAACTTATCTTTTATCTATTACCAAATAATGGTCTGCTAAACACTTTACCCACTGTATTCTGTATTTCTTTGAAGCACATCTAAATTCAATGTCTCTTATAGCAGAAAGGATGTCAGACACGTTCTCATTATAATATTTCGCAAGTATAGTTAGTACGTGATAGCTTTCTTGTGGTGTAAAGTGCAAAGAACTTCTATATCTCTTTGCTGTCTCATATACTCTCTTTGAGAATGATTCAATAGTTTCAAAATCTTCTTTTCTATAATTGAAGAGGTCTGTTGCTTTCATTGCTCTTATATTTTAATTGTTAGTAATATTGGTTTCTTTTAGTATTGTAAAGATACTCATTATCAATGGATTAGCCAAATATTTACACAATTATTTTAGTCATAAAACACTCATAACCAAAGATTTAACTTTTGCTATAAACAAAAATGGCGCCGACTTTCACAAGCCAGCGCACATAAGAGCAATGAAAACACAAAAGAAGTGTTTTCGGCTACAAAGGTACTAAAAGAAACACAACTACAAAAAATCTTTGAGCAGCTCTTCATCGCTAATAAAGCTGTAATCCCTAGGATAGAATGTATTCGCTAATGCATCCATATAGTCAGGAGAACGCTTGATACGTTTTTTGATGTCTTCTTTAGCCTCAATGATAATCTTTCCATTACTAAGAAACTTCCATTTAGTTTCAGTCGCTTCTTCCATCAACTGATCACATGGGGGTAAAGCTGCACCAAATCCATTTTTAGGATTGAGCCAATCACGCAAAGCCCAATACAAATATGCTCGCATATTGGCAAATTCATATTCTCCGGTAATATCATGCAATCCATCCGCACCTTCTGAATATTTACATGAAAAAGCATTTGTAAATTCTTCCTCCAACAAACGAGAATAGACACCTGCACCCTCTCCTATCGTATCAATAAATGCTTTTGCTCCCTTCTTCTTTAAATATGGTATTGTCATACCTACTACATGCATGTGATCCGCACGTCCAGCAGATTGATGCACTTCAAATTGAGTAATATAGTTTCCATATCTCGGACAAAGCACACTATTGTCTCGTCCCATACCGGCAACGTCAACCCCTAACTTGCAAGATTTAACAGGAATGAAACCGTTTGCTTGTAATTCTTGCCAATTCCTGTTTGCTATCTCTATCCATTCATAAGGTATAAGTACATCTTCAGAAACTTTTGGGAACATACCAAGTACCTTAACTCGAAATAAATCATTAGGTCGGTATAGGCTACCTTCCCATTTGAAATCGCCTTCTCCCTCATTAAAGTCCGTTTGCTGAATGGGAGAGCACCAATTTATTACTTTGTCTTTTACCCATTCATAATCTACTTGACCTGGAATTATAACTTGTTTTTTTACCACATTCTCCGCATTAAGAGAACTAAGCCTAAACTTAGCAAAACGTTCTGATTTCATGGCTCTAGCTGCATATCCAGTAGTAATATTAGGATTAAACACTATGAGCATCCGAGAATTTCCCTGTAAGTTACCTTCTATCGCATTATAAACAATTTCGGATAAACCTGATGCCTCCGTGATAACAAACATGGTATTTGCTGCATGAAATCCCGACCATGATTCAGTTGCGTTGTCATCTGCTTTAAATCCTGTCAAAAACCATTCTTCATAATCCGTTCTTATGTCATCAGCAACCAATCTGCCTGGACAACAAAAAGGAAACTTTGCCCTTGCTGCACGAATCAACCTTCTGATTTCAGGAGTCATAATATTTTTCACTTGCCTCCCTGTTGGTGCTGTCATGGCCACCTTGGTATTCCCAACAAGCACACCTTTTTCATTAAATCTAGGAGTAAGATACATAAAACACAACGAAGCACAGGCCGCAACAAAATCTTTTCCACGAGCAGTTCCACTTGCAACAGCAGTCATGGGGTTATGTTGGACAGACTCAATAATAGCTTGCTGCTCACGATCTAATCTTGCGCATAATGCATCACGGACAAATTTATTCCAATCCTTCGACCAATACGCTATAATTTCACTTATGAGTTTCTTTTTTTCATCCTTTGTCACCATTCTTATATGAACTGGTTAATGATTTTAAAGCATCTACCCAATCATCATTAGTAACATTTACATCTTGTTTATCTTTCCATTCATTTGGTCTACGATTTTTTAACCAAAATATTTGTGCTGTTGTATCTCCCGCGACATGCTTTTTCGTTTTCTTTACCACAGTCGTTTGACCAGATCCATCCTCTCCTATTTTCACCTCAGTTGTAGTTTCCTCAATATCATAGCCAATAGCTCGTTTATATAGAGCACTCTCTACCTTCATGTCGGCTTCGTCTTTACCTTCCTTCAACAAATCTATAACTTCAGGATGTTTCTTTAGTATACTTTTGAACGTAGTAAGTCCTATTCCAAGACGCACACATAAACCTTTATTGTCAGCCCCATTCCTACAGTCTGCTATAATAAGATCTTCCTTCCCTTTTATATATTTATCATAAAGAGAAATCTCCATTTTGGGCCTACCTCTCCCTGCCATATTATACCTCCTCTTCTTTCAGTTCAAGCAAAAAGGCTTTGCAAATATCAATCATACGTGCAAAAGCCACCGTATTACTTTTTATATTAAATTTTTTCTTAACCTCTGTAGCTACCTTAATAAATTCTTCATAGGAGCCGACAACTATCGAACTATTTGCAGATATTTTCTGTTTTTCTAGTTCCGCTAGAACAGCTTTGACATCATTGCTCCTGCTTTCAGTAAACAAGAACTTCATTTCGGTAAGCTCTATATCCCCATCATTAATAGAGACCGTGGGAATCTTATCCGTATCAATAAATTGAATGCCGTTAAGACCAGAAAACTCTCTTGCTTCAATAGTGCGCATCTCGCTATAAATCTCCTTAAGCATCTGAGCATCATCTTTGCCTACTAAAGCATTATGACTAAGCACATAGGCAATCTGCTTATCTTTATCAACCTCTTCAATATACAAGATTAGAATATATTCCAACTTAGCTTTAATAGCAGCTTTTAAGCCATGATTTCCCGACAAAATGAGATATTTACCGTCATTTCGTTTCATTGCAAACGGGAGCTGAGATAAAAAACCGTCTTCAGCCACATTTGCTGTTAGTCTATCTAGTGTGCTTTTTTCCATATAGTGAGCATTCTTCTCCAACGGAACACAATCGTTTATAGGGCTTACATATGCTAACTTATATGGAGCAATCAACTTGTTTACATCATCCAGTTTCCCCTGAATAAGATGAACATCTTTCACTTCTTGTATTTTTTCAACCATAATCTATATAAATCCTTTAATGAATCATCTAAAAAATTAGCAGAATACATTAGCTTGCCTTCATCTCGGCGTTCTAAATCAAATACTCCTCTATATTGCATTGAAATTGGGCTTGTTGTGTACACGGTAGTCTTCACTCCATCGTAGTAGTTAGCCATTTTCCGGGCAATCAGCATTCTTACATTATGAGACTTAACAAGCATGATCAATAATTTACTCAATCTCTGAGTATTTGAGTTTACAACAAAATCGCTTTGCATAAAAATCTGCTCAAGAGTAGAAAGTTTTTTGCTAAAAGAAGAAAAACCGAACGCTTTTCCATCAGCCATGAATACCAATCCCAAGTCCCCACCAGTTGTATAGTTAACCTTATTTGCCATGTAAAATGCTTTATAGTAGTTCACATCACTAACTGGGCATATCTTTGCTGATATTTCTGTGCTATCTGTAAATTCATAATCCATTGGCAAAATATGAATACATGATGGCTTTATATTTTTATCACGTTCAATGTAATAATGCTTATCCCGCTTTACACTAGAATAAGTGTATATCGGATTCTTACCAGGCCCCAAGTTTATCTTACCAACAAGGAAGTCGTTTATTTCCTGGAAATATCTATCAGAATAGATGATGTTTTCATCATTCTCAAGAAGACATTTAAACATCACCCCACCTTCTTTGGGGTCAAATACATTATAGGGAGCATGAGCATATCTAAAACTATCTTCTACATAGCTAAACATCTTCTCATATCCTCCTTTATAAGTGGGAGGAAAAGCAATACCTATCCCCTTACCTTTTTTACTTTTTAGGAAGTCAAAAAAATCGCCATAAAAGAAACTGCTTATATTAAAATTCAAAGCACCCTTTTCTAATTTCGATATGGTATTGTGATAATAAATGTCAGCCTGCTCTATAAACGAATTGAACATTTCCTCCTGATAATCATTCTTTCTTTGATGAAAGCCTGATACTCTCATGGCAAACATTACCTGAACAAGATTTTTATATCTTGTATCTTTCCAAGTATCAAAAACCAGACGTAATTCAGGATTTACAACTTCAATATCTGTATTTGTGTCAAGCAGCAGATCAGAAATTAGCTTAGAATATAGGCTTACATCATTGGAATGTACAGTATATCCCATGTTGGACATAATTTTGTCGGTCGTGAAATTACCGGAACATCCGATAAAAACATCTTTCTTTTCTACGCCTTTCATTATATCTTGAAGGAGAAGTTTTACTTCAGGTGGTGTCGTTCCTTGGAACATATCAGTATATTTTACAAGTTATGTATGACTTCATACACTAATTTAGATTTAATGCCCTCCTGGCGTATTCCAGGAAGGCTTAAATACAAAATCAACCATTTCTTCAGCTACTTGCAAGAACACTTATACAGTATATTCGGCTTCTTTTCAGTCGTGTCAGATGGCTATTTCCATCACCCCATAAACTGCACAAGTTTTTATGTTCTTGTTTTTGCTTATCGCTACTATAAGGGTTGAGGACGGACGGGATTTGAACCCGAACTATAAAGGTTAACCGGTATTTATAGCAGACCACACCGCCCATGTGCTGTTTTATTTGTGGTATTAAAAACAGCAAAAACTAACCACGCTCATTTCAATGTTTTTATTGAAGGAATCCGAAAATAGAGCGAAAAACAACGTTCCCCATTGAGAGATAAGCAGGAGTCGAACCTGCACAAGTATCGTCTGCTTTCTCGCTTTCGTCCGTAGATTGGCTATCCTACGATCTTTAAACTACTCAACCTGTTACTAACAGCACCGGTCTTGATGACATCCATTCTTATGTACACTTAGAATTTCCGTTCATTTAGTCTTAGCGCCCTATGACCATTTTATCTCTTAGTGGTGGCAGCAGGATTCGAACCTGCAGGTGGAGTTTTTGCGGCTTTCTGATTTTTAATTCAGTCATTCCTAAGATGTCTCGCAGGTTTCCGGTTTGGTTATTAACGGTTATCCTGGAATTTTGCACCTTACATCTTGATTAGCGTATACCAATTACGCCATACCACCAACAAATTTGCATGTCTTCCCACGCTGTAAGATTGACCGATACCAGAGTAACGCATAAAATCGAACTATGCACATCTACCATAATACCAATCAACCAGCCAGCTTGAACGACATTCGAGCGGAAACAGGGAATCGAACCCCACTCTTTGGCTGGAATGCCAACGCTCTGACCAATGAGCTATTTCCGCAATATGGCTGTCTGTAAAACGTTTATTAGAAAATCCACAGTATCGCCTTGTACTTCGGTTGTTATTTCTATCTTTGAGGTTGAAGTGGGATTCAAACCCACGAATAACGGTTTTGCGGACCGTTGCGTTAATCACTTCGCCATTCAACCTTTTGCTTGTCTATTCCAAGCTGCCAATGGTTTCCGTTTTCAATTGACGTGTGTATCCATAACCATAAAAAGCCTCACACATATCTTTAGAACAAACTTGCTTGTTCATACTTAGGTTCTTTCTTTTCAACAACTCCAAACTCTTTGATTTCAATGCCAGTCTTTTCGGTAAGCCATTTTGCAAGTATGTGGCGATGGCAGAAATCACCTGGTTTCTCATAGCAGCATAGAGCAACATCTTGGCCATCACTTAATGTCTTTATTTGCTCCACCACCTTCTTCGCATCTTGACTTTCAAGAATATTGTTGTATAATCTAAGATACTCATCATGGGAACATGCGGCACTTATCATATACCTTGTTGGAGCCACATTAACCATTTGTGGTACTCCACTAATAAATCTTGGCCGTCCAATAGCTACGCAAATAATTTTAATTCCTGCTTCTTTTAATTTTCGGCTATTACCGAAATAACTTGTGTAAATTTTCATTGCTCTTTTTTTATTTTTATGGTGTAAAGATACAAAATATGACATATAAAGTGTCACTTTTAGTCATAAATTTATCTAATTTGATGATTTTATTGTCTCAACCTTGTTACATTTCATCATATGGTCTGTCTCGTGCCACATGTTGAAGGTATTACCAAGGTAGTACTTGTGAGTTCTTGCTCTGATAGGTTAAAGGAGTAACAAACCAATCTTTATTGCCTTATCCATCCTTTAAATACACTTTTACAATTGTTTTCATTGCTTTTAATGCTAAAAATGTGGATCGATATAATGACTTTGGTAATGAAGCATAAGCAAAACACCGCCCTTGTACGCTTGCCCATCTGCCACCCAATATCCATTTCTTCTTTTAGTGAACACCTTTGCGCCACCTTCAAGTTCTGGTAAAATCTTATAATCACCAGCATAGTAGTCAACACATTCCGTTTGGTTAAATGTAACCTCAATCTTGCATGGAGAAATAACTTTGGTAACAGTAGCCGCTCTCCTATCAGAATAGTAACATATAGTACACCCTAACCCGACTTCAGGAATTAAATTTCTGATGGCTTCCGCCTGTTGCCTGTCTCTCTCTTCTCTCCATTCGGAATACTTAACCCCATCTGGACATTTTCTGTTTTCGATTTCTCTAAGGATAGCAAAACTTTCTTTGCTTGTTAATTTCTTCGATATTTTCATTGCTCTTATTGATTAATTTGTTATTTTTGATATGTAAAGATACAAATAATATATTGATTACAAGTATGTTAAGTCTAAAAAAACATAGAATTAAGTTTTATTTAACTATTTCATTATCAAGTACTTTGATGCAATAATAGACTTGCTTTTCTCTATTTCCTTGTCGGTATCAATTCCGAGTTGACGATAGAAAGAGGAATTACCGGAAAGGCTTTCTCTTGCTATTTTCAAGGTTCTTTTTTCTTCTTTGGTAAAGCCTATACGAAAAGTAGAAAAGATTAACAATGCCTCTTTTAAATTACCAGAACGGAACAATAATATCCCCTTACTTGTTTTTGTTTCCATTGTATATAGGTAAATCTTGGTAATATAATATATTTCTGCCACACATAACAAAAAGCCTATTTTCTTTAACATACCAATAATAGTTATACATAGGGTTCCAATTAGGTCGGCTATTCATTTTTGTGCAATATAATTTTGCTTCTTGAATCATAGATTCCCGCAATTCCTTCAATAAACGTATCTCAATATTCATGACTTTTTGTTCAATAAATTATCGTACCTTGCCCCAAATACGTTTGGTGCAAACTTGCAATATGATTCATTGCTTTTATTTTTTATGCAAGACTTTCATCCTGTTGATTAAACCTATACTAAGTGTATCTCTCTTGAAGGAACACCTATCATTGTCCATATTTTACCATCTTTCAAATAATCAACAGAATATTCAGTTTCAAAAGTGCATATATTTGTATAAATGCCGGATATTGTTCCTAAGATATCATCTTTCTTTGTAGTAACAACTACTGATTGTCCTTTCTTAAATTCTTCTTTTTTCATTGCTCTTATATTTTAGCTGTTAGTAATATTGGTTTCTTTTTGCACTGTAAAGACACTCATTTTCAGGTGTTTAACCAAGACAAAACAATCTAAAGCTCCTTTCTTAAACTTAGTTTAACTTATTATTAACCAAGCACCTAGTCTATCAATTTAAATTCATAAACAAAAACATAAGGATTAGATGCAAACATTCCTTTGCCTGAGACTTTATCTATCAGGGCAGAAAAGGCTTCTCTAGGACTTCTTTTCATATCTTGCCAACTAAACATCTCAAATCTGTCTGATAAATCATATTTAAAAACTGTTCCGTCTTTAGTATATTTTATAATCCCTTCTTTCAAACAGTCCGCTTCCGATATGTCCTGTAGGCGTTCGCACTTGACTCCGGTGATTCTGATATGTTTCTTGCAAGCAGCAGCCGAAACAAACATCTTGTTATTCCAGCCTGCGGAATGTTTCATAAAACCACGAATACCTAAGTCTTTGGGATCTCTATCTAATGAGTCTGGATCATACCCTAAATCCTTGTAGCTTTGTGCAATGGCAACTACTTCGCCAACTTTATATTTGGGGAGAATTTGTCCGCCATCAATCATACGTTCATCTTCGTCATACATACATATTTCAGTGACTTCACCAGAAGGTCTCTTACATACAAAATATCCTGCAACGTTTACACCTCTAAACTTTAAAGGATAAGTAACTATTCTTCTCGTCATGGTCTTCCGACCTTCTAATACAGCTTGTGTTAGGGAAAATTTATCGTTAAACATTATCTTCTTCATGATTCCTCCTTCCTATTATCGCTTTCGTTTTTACTTTGATCATCTATCTTTCTTTTAAGACGACCGTATTCCTGTTCAATGCACTTGCTTATCCCTTCTACATCTTCGTAACGTTCAGCCTTTATAAGCTCTCTTTTGAGGCTTTCAAGCATATTGATGTATGCAATGTCGTTACGGTCCGTTACATGCTGAATATACATTTGTATATCGTTCAGCTTATTCTCCATGCGCCCATGCCATTTGCTTATCATGATTAAGATAATGGCAACGGTTGTAGCATTAATAAAAAACAATGCTATTTTGATGATTAAGTCTAATACTTCATTTGCTGGCATGGCTATTCCTCCTTTCTCTCTAATCCGTTATTATTTGTGCATTAATTTTTCTTCAAACTCCGCAATGATACAGTCTGCATCACCGCCATGTACCCAATTCTCTAAAACGGAGGAAAGGATTTCAATTGCTTGTTCTTTCTCCCATTTTGCGCCAGCTTTAAATCCGGACTTATAAATAACTTGTCCAACTATATTATATCCTTCAGCTCCTTGTTTAGCGGCTTCTTCTAATGTCTGTTTCATAAATTATTTATCGTTTTTTAATTCTTTAATATATCCGTATTCAATGCACCAACAAAGCATTTCATAAACTGCGTCAATCAATGAACTGTCAGTAAAATGCTTGATACAATCATTAACATCCTCTACGTTACGATATGCTATGGTATCACTTTCAATCATCCATGAAAATAGAATCTGCTCATATGGCATTGGGTTTAGATAATGTGGCAGTTTGTTGAGAATGTCTTGCAAGTCGTAAGTAGGGACTATCTCCCAAAATGTACTATCTCTTTTTTGATTAATTACATCTTCATATATTTCAAGTTCCCATTCTTCCTCTATATTGCCATAAAAACAGCAATAACACATACTTGCATCACTTGTGTCCAATCCAAGTTCCTGCAAGTGCTTCATTTGCAAAATTGATAATACCTGTTTCATAAATTATTCATCTTGAAAATCATCAATCTCATATTCCCATTCCATTGCATCCGCTTCTCGAATATTATCACTAAGCCATTCTTTTGCGTTTTCAAGCTCATCATCCCATTCAGGTACATCACCACCTTCATCATAGGCTTTAGCTAATTCATTATAAACTTCGTCAGGGACTTCAACATTTCCAAGTCCAACTCGATAAGTTACTTTGACTGTTAAATCTTTAATATTCTTCATATTTCCTCCTCTCTATATTCAAAGGGACCGTCGTATCCCATTTCTTTAAGACGTTGTGTAAACTCTTCGACTGAATCATTATATATACCCCAATCTCCTTTGTCGTTGATAAACATTTGGTTGTTATCAGTATCATCTCTCAGTGCGGCAATAGCAAGGAACAGGGTTCTATTATATTTGCAATCATACCCAACCTCATCATCTGTAATATTGGATGCGAACGTTGTGAAATATACTCCATGTTCAGTATCTGTATATATTATATCGTGATGATTTGAGGAACCTGCGTTTTTATACCCTATATCTTCTAACTTCTTACGGAGTTCCTCCGTATTTTTTCTAATAAAACATGGTGTTGTAAATCCCATAGTTAGTTCCTTTCTTTATTGTTATTAGTCAATTATCAAAATTTCACGATATGCAATGTCTATCTCATTCGTCTTCTCATTCTCATTGAAACAATAGCAAAGAAACCATTTCAACGCACCTTCATTCTCATATTGTGCTTTCCACATTTTACCATTATAGAGAGCTGACGGTTGAGAACGAGTATAATCCATGAGTATTTCAAAATCAAGTCTACTCATCACTGCATGAGTATCATCAATTAGTATCAAGTAAGTTGGCGGCTGTTGCCAACACATCCCATAAGGATGCGTCATAGGTGGAATAATATTATCTTTATTCATTATTGATTTGTTTTACGTTATTTGATTTAAAATTTCCCTTTGAACAATTTCCTTTGCATTGAAACCGAATAAGCCTTTCTTTAATTCGTGAAACTCCGCAATGGGTATTTCATTGATGTAGTAGTAGAAAGCCTCGTATCCGTCCGAGAAATTGCGAGCAAGAAAGCCATTCGGATGAGTATTCATGTATATTCCAACGGATGCTATCACTTTACGAGCATAGCCGGGGAACATCTTAAATTCCAACTGCATCTGCCTGTAATTGCAGAGCGGGCAACCTACGCAACCATGTCGAGAAAGGTTATATGGAGCATCGTAATACTTTGAATATGGCAAACCACGCTCACGAATGTAATTCCAAACATCTTCTTCTGTCCATGTGAGGATAGGAAGAATATGCTTTGCTCCTTTCATCCATTTTCTTGTATCACACTGCTCCGGCTCATAATCTTTTCGATTTATACTTTCGGCAGCTCTCATTCCTTCAATACTTCGCTTACCAATTCCGTATCGTTCTTTCAGCTTCTCACAACAGAACCGACGCAAACGGGACGGAAAACCTTTTTCCTCAATCAGTCTAAAGAAAGATTTCTCCGGGTGCATTATCTGTACTTGTGGATAGTTCTTCTTTATAAAGCTAATCGTACCGGGAGGATCAACGGTAGTATTGGCATAGATAGCGTTATACTTTATACCGGAACGTTCTGCAAGGTCAAGAATAACAACGCTATCTTTTCCACCGGAAAAACCGAGGTTTAGGGGGGTATCGCATTCCATGCTGCGAAGGAAGTCGATTGCTTGCCGAATCTTCAAGTATAATTCCCAACTAATACTTTTGCTCATTACTGATTTGTTTTGAGCCTTTTCAGGCTACGTTAATATTCATTTTCTCTTTCATAAAGGATAGGATGTGCACAATAACATCCACCGTCCATCCGTTGCCTAGCATTCGGTACTGCTGCGTGTCGGAACATTCCCATTTATACCATGAAGGAATAGTCTGAAGGCGGGCGCATTCGGTAGGAGTCAGACGACGAATCCTTGCAATTCCCGTGAGAGGCGAATCCTCTTCTACGATCATTCCTACATGAGACGCAATATGCGTATCTGATTTTTGATCGGTATATAAAATTGTACCGTACTCGCTTACTCCGGATTTCCTGTAATCCCCTCTATGAGGACGTATTCCTCTGTCTGTATACGAAACTCCTTTGACTCTAACATCTTCCACTATTAAATTGTCTTTCTGAACAGTTGTCAAACAATTTATCTTTCCTGTTAATTGCGGCTCTAAATGTTGTTTTCCATCATCATGCCCACGCATGGCAACACAAATATAATCCCCTGTCCATCCGTTGCCTAGCATTCGGTACTGCTGCGTGTCGGAACATTCCCATTTATACCAGGAAGGAATAGTCTGAAGGCGGGCGCATTCGGTAGGAGTCAGACGACGGATTAATCCTACAGCAATATTAGGAGACATTCCGCCACCACCCCTACATAAAGCAGGAGAAATACCATTAACATCGTAGATACGGTCCTGTTGATACGATTGTTTACCTCCGCTACCGGAAACCGGATTTATCTGGATAATATTCCTAAGGGTCTCGCCAAATACTCCTCCTGTGTTGTTTCCACGGGGAGAACATACCAGATTTTCTTTTCCGTCTTTATAACATCTAGCCAACAAGGCATTGCTCTTCACGGTCGGAAATTGCGCTCCGAAGCCACTCTCCTTTTCCATGTGTCTTTTCTTATGGTTAATTATACCCGAAAGGGCTTTATCGCTCAAAAAATACTTCTCGTCCACTTCGTCTTCAAGGATGTCTTTCAGCAAAATCCCCTTATCTTCCGGTTGCGGTATGTCAGAATGAAGTTCGCCAAACAATCCATTTCTCTTAGTCCGGATATTCGTCCAATAGATACGTCTCCGATTCTGTGCCGATACCAAGGCAGAATTGATATGCACACCATACACACCGATTGCTTCGCTCAGTACCCGTTCCCATTTCTTGCCCATTTCTACGTTTTCCAGCAAGAACAGCACATTCGGATTATATTTACGGATGTCAGTCAGAATACGCATATACTCCCAGAACAGATAAGACTCCCCTTCGAATTGAAAGCCTTCTTCTTTTAATCCCAGGTAGCGATCCAGAGTGTATATCTCTTCTTTATCCACAGTAGACATCCCGACACGTTTGCCGGCAAAAGAGAATGACTGACAAGGACTGCCTCCTATCAACAAGTCAATTGGTTCCAACCGAGATACATCTACTCGGGTGACATCTCCGAGCTGAATTGTGTTCGGGAAGTTCAGTTGTGTCTGCTTGATGGCATGCTTGTCTATCTCAGAAGCGTAATACTTTTCCGGGATAATGCCAAGCTGCTTCAAAGCAATCTGACCACAGGACATGCCATCGAATAAACTTAGTACATTCATCTCTTATTTGTTATTAGTTAAAAATATGCGCAAACACACTCTTCTCGTCAGACAGCTCAAGACCTAGCTGCGAAGGATAACTTTTGATGTAGTTGTAGAACGCGAACATCTTCTTGTCGTCGTCACCGCAGCGATCTATCAGCAGCTTGATGAAGGCAAGGAGACAGTCTGAGTCGTTTCCGAAGTTTTCCTGGGTGGAGAACTGGGTCTTGTCTACATCTTGTTTCAGCCGGCGTATAGCTGCTATCGCCGTGTTGAAATTGTGCTTGGCATCGTAACGCAAATCATAGCCCTGTTTTTTCATTTCACTTCTCATGTCAAGGAGAAGAGTTTCTACGACATCTGTCAACACATACGTCAGGTTGAGAGTCGTATTAAGATTTGTTGTTCCTACTAACATAGTTGATTATACATTTTTCAATTCCACTTATGCGCCATGACTTATGAAATGGCTGCTTTGCTTTTGTATATAACTCGCAGCGTTTACATATTGGTTTCAGGTATCTTCCCTGATAATGAATACCGTTACAAATTACTGGATAACCTTGGATCATCATCTGTTCGGTTATTGGTTTTGTGATTTAGTAGGTAGATAACAGGCATAAGAATAGATTGAGTAAGCCTGTTGAGTACCACTTCTTTTTTTGTTAATTTTCTAATTGTTTTCATTGCTCTTATGTTTTTATTTATTTACAAACATTGACTTAGTCTTAAATCCAGACATTGCATTTACTATTTTCCCATAAAGAAATAAAGCGTTGGAACAATCGACTTCAAGACTAGAATTAGATGACTTTACAATATCACTTCTTAAATCTTGATTAGCGATAAGGAATGCTTCTTTTTGACTTATAGAATCAAAAGTTAATTGGACTGCAATAATTACTCGACAAGGAGCATTTAATTTACTAGCAAAATCCATAGCCGACAGTTCGTCATCAAAACTTTTTGGTTTATTGGGGCTATAAACTTTATAAATAAATCCCTTAAAATAAGAACAGTTTTTTAAACGTTTAATGTTGCTTGATTTCATAACTTATATAATTTTTGATTTACAGGTATAAAGTTACTTATTTTGCGACTTGTAAACAAACATTACCTTCCTTATTCGCATGGCTTTATATTAAATTAACTTGTTGATAAACAGGAGTTTCCAATACGTCTTGAAGCCCTTTCAATAGCGTCCTTATCACCATTTTCTACAAGCTTCTTTTCTTGCTCAAGATATTCTGCGTATGATATGCTATTATTACCACGCTCCTCTATCTCTTTTTGTCGCTGAATGCGGTATTGCTCACGTTCGTGACGTTCAATTCCCCTTCGCCTTTCGGATGTATATTCAAGCATAGCACTTGTTATCTTCATAGGATCAATGGCTCCATAAAACCTCCCATATTGTCCAGATTTAAAACGGGCTATGAAAAAACATACTTCAGCGGCATTGATATAATAATACTCCGAAAGGAATATTGCAGCTAATTCCTCAAGTTGAGTTTTGGCTATCTTTGTAGATACCTCTGCAAAATCATTCAACGTTCCAAATTGAATTTTAAGCCACTCTAGTGGTGTCTCATCCCCATAAGTAGAAGCCAAAAGCCCCAAACTTGGTATTTCAAGATTTAAAGCTAAATCTGCGTGTGTAGCATTACATCTGACAATTTTAAATTGTAAGTCCGGATTGTAATCAAGAATAAATTGTGCCGGATCAGGGTATTTGGTCAATAATGCCCTCTGCTTCAAGTTCCTTTCTCTTTTTTGCGGCAGCTTCTCGGACGGTTGTAGAGACTGCAAGAATTGAATCAAGTTTTCGCTGCTCGCTATCTTGTTGGTTTTTACTAAGCCTTGTTCCATTGTAGTTACCTTCTAAAATTTTAGTAAAATTCGTAGGTCTGAAAATCCAATCAAAATCACATCGCCAGTTTCTATCGTTCCTCCCTAAAAGAAATGGAGATTGAAGGATGTTGTTAAATACATCCATAATTGCTTGTTTATCATATTCTGCTACACGAGCTTTTATTGACTTCTTCCTTTTGTCAGTCATGGATGACACTTTGGGAAGTTTGCCATCAAACATCTTATTGAATGTATCCATTAAAGCATTATAATCAATTGCTTCATTTCCACTAGACTCTTCATCATCCCCCAGGGGGATTATAGGGGGAATATCTCTTATTCCTTTTCCTTCTCCTATTATAAGCACTGATTGTTCCATGATTGTTCCATGATTATTCAGTGATTGTTCGGTGAGAAAACTATGTATGTCTTTTTGGGCTCTGTCTATCAGCTCTTTAGGTATGTTCAAATCTTCGGTGTTGGGTCTGTTGATTACTTGATGCCGAGTAAAGTTAGGCAGATATATGAATCTCTCTTCGTTGTAAGAAAGCAGACATATAAATCCATTTATTACAAGCTCTTTTATCCATTTTTCAAACTGTTGCACCTGAATCTGATCATATGGAAAGACTTTAGATTTAAGCCAAATAGAATCACCTATAACTACTCCTATATCATCGGAAAAAGACCATAGTCCAATATATAATAGTCTGGCATCACGACTTAAACGTCCGATCTTTATATCATCCCAGAATCTGGGTTTAATAGAACGTATACGTGCCATGTTTGTTCGTAAATAATTTGGGTTTAATCATAACTTAATAAAATAAGCTCCATATTTTCATTGTTTCTATATTGTGGAACTCGGAAACAACTACTCATACAGAGCTGACCTATATCTTTGTTATACGAGAGTTCCACCAATCGCATCTATTCTTTTCACGGTGTAAAGCTACAAATAAATTACATTTCTAATGTCAATTTTGAACAGTTATTTTTCCGTGATTAACATTTTTTCTAATATCCTTTCCTTTGTAATGCCAAATCCTGCTTTGCAAAAGATATCTGAGTACGTATGTTATCTCCAGCGTGAACAAGAGTTCGATTTATGCGATCTAGCCATACAACTAACTGATTAGCAGTCACACTTTGAGCTGAAACAAACTTAATTGCAACAGTAGCCGGAACCCGTGATATGAATTCCATGTGCTGTGAATATACATTTGCAGTCACTTGATCTTGGTACGCTTTTGCATCAGCTAGAAGTTTTCCACTTCTTGCAAGGTATACATTTATATCAGTCAATCGATCTATAAGTTCTTTAGGATTGTCACTAGCTGTTGTTTCAAGAAACGACTGCATTTCTTCTATTTCCTGTATAATAGGAGGCAGAGGACAATTGTCTATATTGCACGCACCTGTACCATCATTTTTAGGGCAGTATTTACAGTTTATTTCCATAATGATATAATATTAATCTTTAGGTGAAAATTCGTATTTGATTTCTTGGTCATCAAGTATGTATTTCTTGAATAACTCATTTACATCTATTCCGTTATGTTCCAGATATAGGATATGAGTATAAAGAAGGGCAACAGCACTACCTTCTGTCAAATACATATTAGTTTGGGAAGCACGGCCGGTACTTTGAGGATTTTCTACCGATAATAAGTAAAGCATCTTCATCTGTATGTGCAATGGTAACAAGTCTGTGATCTGCAAATTCACACCGGACCATATCTTTGATTTCTACCTTTCTTGCGGATTCACTTCCATATCCGAGAGTGATTTCGCCAATTCTTTTGCTTTCTTCCATACTGGCATTATACTTTTATAGGATCTTTAATATATGATACTAACGCTTCCCCTAATGGATGAAAACACTTCAGGCCATTAAAAACAAGACCTGCACTCATTCCGCTATGACCTTGCCTGGTGAATAAAGACCGGCATATTTCAAATCTTTCCAGTTCTTTCTTAGAGGTATCATTCAATACTGCGACTAATTCTAACCAGCAGTCAAGTTCCATGCCATGATAGAGATCATTCAGTCTGATAGGAACTATTTCATTCCATAACTCCAAATACTCTTCCGGAATAATACCCCTTGCACGTTTTCTGTAATCTTCGGTTAATTGCGGGATCTTAGCCTTAAACTCCGCTTCCTTACGATCATACTCTTCGTATATTTTGCGAATATATTCATCATGCTCTACTTTTGACTTGCCAGTCACTTTGACATACACGTCATCGAGAGAATCAGTAGAATACAACGTTTTCTCGTTAAATTCACCATAACATGGTGCATTGTCCTGCAATTCTTGATATGCTTTATCAAGATTGATTCCTGGGTAAAATTCAATTTTCTTCATATCTATTCTGGTTACTAGTTAATTAAAAAGGTAAGTGATTTTTAGATAGTCTTCCTAAATGGTCGATATATCTTCTATAAAATCTATTCTCTATCATTACTTCCTTTAGGTTTATCCCTTTTATCAGAAAGTAACCGTATTGTAGGCGTTTTAATTTACTCATTTCTAAATAATTACAAATTGTTGACAATTTCTTTTTGGATTTCATCAATCACTTTCTCCCATTCTTTTTTTATCTCAACAGTATTAATCCCACATTTTTGGAAATCTCGCAAACTGCCAGAAAAATAACGTTTAGCTGTCTCTAATAAATTGCCCAAATAACATTTCTCATTTTCCTTAAGGCATCGACGAATAGAATTAACTTTAAATTTATCATGCTCTATATACCAAGAAATTTCATCAAATTGCGAAAAATACATCTTCTTGACTTGTTCTACAGTAAAAGGTTCTTTCATACCTATTCATGTTTTAGTTAATATATTAATAGCCCTTTTTACATCACGCTTGGATATTCCACGTAAAGCATGAGTTTTTATGAAATGCTTCTTTTGAGAAAGCAACATATCTGAATCATCATCAAGAATTACATAATTAGTAACATCTTGATGTTCCCACAACCAACGGTCTATTTCTACGCCACGACATACACCATAGTGCTTTTCTTTATTTCCATATTTAAAACCGTACATTCTTGAAGTAATGTCGATAATTAGATCAGGATAGGGAAAAGCTTTATGTCCACGAACTGTTTCTTGTTTTGTAATGGCTTCAATAGTAGCTTCTAATGTATATCTTCTCCAAGAAGAGGATATTACTATTTTAGCTCCGGTAATATCACAAATCTCTTTGACTAATTCAACTTTTTTATCATCAATAGCCCAATTACTTTTTAATGTGGTTATCACACCGTCAAAGTCGAGAAATATAATCTTACTCATCTCTATTCTAGTTATTAGCTATTCCAAATAATTTCCCATCAATCCCCTGAACAACATGGCAGAAGAAAAGCTTTTCCTGCCATCTTCAGAAAAATAAGATTTAACTCCAAATACATCCGCTGTTGAGTATATTTTCCATACTAATAGTTTTTCCATCATAACTTCGTTATTATTGATTAATCTCTTCATATTCTGTAAGCAAATAGATATGTTTTATTTCTATCGCAGTTTCAAGTATTCCCTGTATTTCATTCATTGCAGCACGATATACAGTTGATGAGCTATGCATATTGGTTTCTTCAGTGCGGTATGGTAAAGTTAAGTCCTCAGACATCTTTATCATTTTTCCACCATACTGCCATGCCTTGAAATCAATTCTAAACTTTGCTTTGCGTAACATCTTCTGTTTTTATATTAACATTTCCACGATTGACAAATACCATTAATTTATCATTTGTCAAATGTTCGCAAAGAGGAAAATAAGATAAGGTAGACGTACCAATTTCTTCGCAAAAATCTTTCAACGAACATTTATCGCATTTAAAACTTGCAGTATCTGACTGTATGGCCTCATGGAAAACTCCATTTATTAATATTCCATTCATTACTACTTCATTAAATTGTTTTATATACTATTTTCAACTCTATATTACCTTGAATAATCAAGGATGATATTGTTATTTTAAATTGCATGATTCACTTAGAACTACTTAAAACCGGTAAAACAGTGACAACCATTTTTCAGATTGTCACTGCGTCGATTGGCATCAACTTAAAGTGCTAGGACGAATCCCTGACACAACTCTCATACTTAGTTAGCTCCCATTCGGCTACCATAATCAAAGTAGTCGACCTGATTACGGGGAGAACGAGAAACCTTTAGGCTATCTAACAGCTTGGATCTCAACTTTTCGTTTTCAGCTTCTAACCGGTAACATTCGGATCTATATTGCGCACATTCGGTGAATGAGCTTAACATAGCCATGTACTGTTTTATATCTACCTTAATCATTGCTCTATAGTTTATATTATTATCCCATTATACTTCCATTTAGACGATGTGTAGTTCTTATATAGTCATCCAGTAGTTCGTGGAGAATGAAGTCCGGATAAACATTGATTGTACCGAAACGCTCAATATTTACCTTGTTGACAGGATACCCCCTTTTCCTACATAAGCGTGCAGCATCATTACTAAGCTTCGATATGTCACTCACATAGATCGGCAATTTGTACCTCTGGATATACGATGACATCGTTGAACATCCATAGTTACCGATACACTTTGAAGATAATTTCTTTACGCTATCTTCAAGTGCAGCTAATCTTTGTTCTGTCAATTTAAGCCTTTTCTCCTGTTCTACATTTGTCTTGGCCAACTGAAGAATCAGCTCGGCTTGACTCATTTCAACGGTTGAGTTCAAAATATTGTCCATTACTCTATATATTTAATATTCAAATAATCAATCACCTACGTAGCGCGAACCGAATCTACCAGTACTATTTACATTGTAATAAGCCGATACCGGTATGTTCTTGTTATTGTATCCTTCGTGCATTGTAGCTTTAGCTGTTTTGCTCATCGCTTCGTGTCTCTCTGCTAGGTATTTATCAGTTCTTTCTTTTACCGCTTCTACTGTGAAGTTGGATTGAAGTTTGGCAAGTCTCCATGCTGACTTTAAACATTCACCGAAGGTCTTGCCTTGCTTCTTGCCTGAATACTTATACGATCTGTGAGCGTTTTTCATTATCTCTGATAAATTGTAGCGTTTCATATTCTTGTTATTTAGTGAGTTATTTTTGATGATGTAAAACTAATATTATAATATTGATTTACCAAGAATGTTACAATATTAAAGCATTATATTAACTTTGTTTATCAATATTGTAATATTATACTATCAATAATGCATTATCTTTATCCCCAAATTAAAAGAACATGGAAAGAATTATATCATTAATGAAAGAGAAGGGAATAACTAAAACGGCATTATCTGAACGCTTAAATATTAAGAATCAGAACTTTAATGCTATGCTAAAAAATCCCACCTATGAAACATTATCTAAAATTGCTACCGCCCTCAACGTCCCCATGTGGCAGCTATTCGCGTCCCCTGAAGAAGTGCAGCTTCCCTCAAACGCCCATTCTGTAAAATGCCCACACTGCGGAAACGAGTTCCCTGTTAGCGTGAATGTTGAACTAAAGCCAGAAACCAGATAGGACAATAGCAAGCTATGGATACAAAAGAACTAAGGTTAGGCAACTATGTAAAGCTATCGAAAGATTACCAGTACGTAGGAGTTGAAATACCTGCAGGTACTATATGCAAAGTACATGCCATTAGTCTTAATTCCTTGTACCTGGAATGTCATGTAAATGGTGGGACTTTTTACGGTGAAGTTCCTATTTCTATGGTAGAACCTATTTCTCTCACAGAAGGATTGCTGTTAAAGTGCGGATTTAATGTCGAGTATTATGAGTTCCAAATAAAAGAACAACGATTATTGACTATAGAAGATTTCTGGATATTATATAATACTCGTACTAACTTCTATGGAGTAATGCGCTCTAACAGAGTTTTTAAGCAAATAGAATATCTGAATCAACTTCAGAACATATATTTTGATTTAGCAGGAATAGAATTAAAAGTAAATCTATGAAACGAATAAAACTCACTAAGGAGGAAAAAGAGACACTTAGGATCGTTGATAAGTTCAACGGTCAGTGCCCTTGTGTATTTCCTTTGCACGTCTACAACTCGTCCGTACGATCACTTGAAAGGAAAGGACTAGTAAAAGCCGCATATCTGGAAGGTGGAGCAGTAGAAGATGCCAAAACCACCGATGAAGGAAAACACTACCTTTGTGAGAATCCCAATTTACGAAACCCTATCAACTGGACTGTTATCGGAGTAATAGCCGGGATACTTTCTCTTATCGTGTCTATTATAGCCTTATTTATAAGCTGCACCGCGATGTATAGATGAATATAAGGGATGCAAATGCATCCCTTTATTTATATCAGCTAAGAATTAATAAGATTAATGATACCTTGTCTACCAATTCCAGTAATCTTTCTATGGTAGATAATATGCCCATTGTCAGCAACCTCTTGCTTTATATCAAACCAGCCAAGAGTAGCGTATTTAGTATATGGCACCCACGTCTGATTAACTTTGTATTGTACGCCAAGTTCTTTTAAACGGTTGTTAAGTTCAATTGCCGATTTAAGCCCCAATTCTTTAGCAACTTCCGTACATGTATAGGTTTTATTGACATGAGTTAGTACTGCTACCTGTTTCTCTGCTTCAATGCGTGCCGACCGCTCTTCTTTTAGCTTAGTGAGAAGTTCAATACCGAAATCTGGATTATTCAATATCTGGTCAATAACATTGTCGGTAGCATATATGCCATGCTTGCGGATTGAAGGAAGGATTTCACTAGTTACCCATTTACGGAAAGTTTTAGCCTGTGGCTTACGACTATCAAGTATTACGTCATACAAACCGTCTTCATTAATAAAAATCATTTCTTGTTGTCTACCAAGAGAGTCCGGGATGACCTCATTAGTAATGACCTCACCACAAAGTCTTGTTTTTACTTGACTGGGATTTCCTAACTCAAGCACTTTACAAACATCTGCCAAGCAGAATAATGGTTCTTCACTTGTTCCGGCTACTCGCACTTCACCAAACGATTCATTCTTAAAAATCTGAATGTTGTCCATAATAATGTCTTTTCGTTCGAGGACGTACCGCACTTCTTCATGCGGAGATAAAAAGGCGAAAGCCATGCAGGGGGTTGTGACCTACACAGCTTTCTATATCTTAATCCTCTGATTAATTCTAATTTTAATAAGTACAACCCAACGCATGGCAAATATAATAATAATTTTTAAAAGTGACTATACAACCAACACCTAACATTTTCTTTTAACTATTTTGTGACTTAATTCTCAAATGGAATTGCTAACTTTGCATTGTGATACACATATAACAGTATAACATGGGTAGCTGGAGCGAAAGACAAGAAGAAAAAAGAGAAGGAAAGGAGAAAGACAAGACCAGGCGGGAAAAGCTTGCAGGGTATTTCTTTAATCTTTCACAATTAACATATACAGCTTTGGTTCTTGGTGGTATGGTGCTATTTTTTCAAGGTAGCGTTATAAACTTAAAACTTTTAATCATGTTACTTGTTGGTTGTATATTAGCTTATTCATGGGCGAAAATTGGAAACAACTTATTAAAATGAATTGATATGAATGCAGGAATATTTGTATTTGTTGTGTTGGCTGTTATAGCGGTGCTATTCTTGATTTATACCGAAACTCCATCCGGGAAGAAATGGATCAAGAATTTATAGAATATTATGAACGGATTAACGATAATATTCATGTTTACTAGCGCCGTAGGGGCTGGAATAGCTATTTGGCTTAATACCAAGTCTGGTAAAAAATGGCTTAACAGCCTTTGATAATCAATAATACTAAATTTGTAATAGAAAAGCGTCATGTAGAGTGACGCTTTTTTATTGCAGTTATGCAATATAAGGAAGATTAAAAGCTGAAAACAAAATGTCAAAGAACGATTTGCCGATAATAGGAGTTGAGCCAATCGACACAGGCTTATTATTAGTTTAATATTCGTACATGGTTTTGTGGATGATAATCATATAATATATTTCTTATGATCTATCAGAGCATTTGCAACAGAGCGTGATGCCCTTCTGCTAGCAACTTCACACTTACCATTACCTCGTATATCTTTTTTGTCTATTTCATCGGAAGCGAGCGCTTCAGCAAGTCCAACAGCGGCAAGTTCTACACGAGACATATTATCACGAACGCTTTGACCTTTGATTAAACCTTTCTTTTCACGAACGACCGATGCCGTACCACCGTACAAGGGCTCGTATATTGCGTTTGTGCAATTTCTGTAACCTTCTCCTGTCACTCCATGAGCGGCAAGCGTCTTGGTAAATTCGTTACGTGAATCTATTGATTTTAGTCTTTCAGAAATCCATTTGTTGTCTTTGCCTCTTTTCTTATAAGCTTTAATATATCGTTGACCTATCAAATCGGGGTTCTTTTCTTCTTCTATTCTTTGAAAGAAAACCTCATTGACTAATACATGAAGCGCAGGGTCAAGATATTTTGCATAAGCAAGAGCTATTTGTCTATGGGCATACGAACCACCTAATTTACCGCGCTTTGTTTTTATAATACGGTTTGAAACCGTATTTAAAATCCCGGATACCGTATTAACTAATTCAGATGCAATATCTTGTCTAAGCCAATCGTTGGGATTTTTGCTTTTTGGTGAGCCTGCAATTTTCCACAAATCAGTAAGTGACAACAGATCACCGTCCTTGCCAATCGTATCTAATACGTTAGCATCGTACTTTTTAATTTCTGCTTTCTTTCTCATGATATGATTATTTTTCAAAATCAATTTGCGCAGACAATATTTCTAACAAAGCCTGCAATTGTCCAACGATGTAAGGTTTTATATCTTCACTACAATTACTCGTAAATGCAACAAGCTTTTCTGATAGCTTATGCCATTCTTGCAACTCATTCGGTTTCATCATTATCAGAAGACTTATGAAACCCAGAAAAGGAACGAGGAACGATATTCGATTCTATTCTTTCATCCAATATTTCTTTTTTCAACAATAGCATTATGCCATCATAACTTGACGATAGTTCTGATACAACTTCCCAACCTTGGCTACCTAAAACATTGAGTTTATCAGTAGTGTATTCTTGATAATTATGCCTATAACCATCGTCCATAGGACGAAGTAGAAATGTTCTATATTCATATTTCTTCATTTTTCTATTTATTAGTTAATATTTGAAATCCCCATTCCAAAAACAACATCAAGTATCTCATCGGGGTAAACTTTCACTGTTCCCCAACGGACATCATGGATTTTTGTCGGCTCAACACCGCGTTTCTTGCAGAGAGCTGACGCTTTCCGTCCCATCGCTCCGTAGCGTGAGACATCCAGTTTGATACTGTTTCTTGATATGTAGGCTACGATTGTGGATTGGTGCAGGTCCGTGGTAGTACGCTGCTTGATTTCCTCAATCTCCGCTTGCATTTGTTCCTGCTTGCTTTCCAAAGCCTTCATCTTACGTTCATTCTCAACGTTGAATTGCGCAAGTTGGAGAATAAGCTCGGAAGGAGTAAGAGACTGTTTAGCCATAGGTTCAGCCTTACCTGTTTCGAGGGATTCCCAGCGATCAATAATTTTTTCACGGAGTACTGCGTCGTAGCCGGATGCGAGGATCAGACAACCTTTCTTGGTGAGATTGAAACATGGTCTTGGTTTCCCTTAATTATCCGAATATTCCGCCAATCCAAAATTGGATTCGGCTACTCCTTGTGATAATAGATTGCGAATATCACGCATAACATGGGCGTGTTGTTTGCTTGTAAGTTCGGCAATCTCAAGCGAACTCATTGTCTTGTTTTTAAATAATTCCGTTTCCATAATATTTATATTTCTGCTAAGTAACCATTCACAACTTCTATAAATTCCTCCAAAGACCGGACAACGACATATTTGTTTCCAGCCGCCTCGCATTCCTTTTGCCATTCTTTTTGTACCGGTCTTTGGTACTCACCTGGCTTTTTCATTTCTATACACAAAGCACCGTAGAAACGATTACTTTTAAGAAGTATCAGATCTGCAACTCCCGAAAGCATCCCTTCTTCTTTCATGTATGCCCCGTTTCTAGCACTTCTTCTTGCTGCGTTAGGAACAGCAAATAAGATGTTTCTTAATTGGGGGTATTGGTTGCGAAACCATTTAACACAAGATGCTTGTATATTATGTTCTTCACTTTTTGGCTTTCTGCGAATATTGGTTCCGCAATATTTAGCTTTCATTTCTTCGTATGTCATAATACCCTAGCAAGTTTAAAATCAAGCAACATCAACAATTCATTGAATTTCTCTTTATACCAAAGCGGCTGCGTTTCTTTGGTATTATTAGGGTTGACTTGGTTCTCACCATACGCAAGCCCGGATTCGGTTATGGATTTGAAATGCTTATCTTTACCTTTTGATGATTTCCTTTTCATATCACATAAGATACCTTTCTGAATCGCTCTTTGATTAAATGCCTGTGCGCTGATGGACAAACCCGCTTCTTTGAGTAATTCAGTAGCGGATTTGAGGATACCATGTGACTGGATATAATCCGGAGTAGGAAGTCCAAGAGGTGCAGCAACCTTGCTAATTAGAGATAGTTTGGAAGAATCATTCAAGTTAAGCACTTCACTTACACCTTTTACCCATTCAAGACCAACGCGGACTTTAGTTGTTAGTGATGGTTCACGTTTGGGTTTGTTCTGGTTTTCGATTACTTTCCAGACGCTTTGGTGAAATACTTGGCGATAAACCTCAAATACCGGTCTGACCTTGCGGGCGATGAAGAATTCCATGCAGGAAACTGTAAGTTTATACTCATTTGTAGGTCTGCCTCCTTTAGGGTTTTCCCCATTTTTGAGGAAAACTTGATAATCAACACTTTCTGGGTTTTTGCCATTTTGGGCAAAAACCTCTTCTTCAGTTTTGCCATTTTTGGCAAAGGTGTTATAATCAACTCCTTCAATAAAGTTTTCTTTGAGTGCACGCACTGCTTTACCTTTTTCTGAATACACCAACATCCACACTTCATCAAGATTGATTGGAAACTCATTGTTAGATTGTGATAACTTTAATACAGCGTTGAAATATGCTTTTATTTCACTTTCACTGCTATCTTTAGATAAAACTAAATTTGTTGCCATATATTTTAACTTTAACTATTATAGAGATGAACTAATAATATTTATCAGTTCATCTCCGTTAGACTAACCTTCAATTATCGCCCAATCTGGCAAATATTCTTCACTGTTGATCTCCTTCATTAGTATCTGATTTATTGTTAGGGATTACTTTTGTTTTACCACCAGTTTTATCAACAATAATCGGTTTGCCACCTACTGTAGTTTCGGTACATTGCCCTTCAGGGAACTTATTAATAAAGCGAACTACCTCTTTATCTTCTGTTACATTACTTCCCTCTTTGACTTCATAAGGGAATACGTCTACAATAGGAGTTTCAGCTACCATGCCGATCTGATAATCTGCCATGGTTCCTTTCATGCCCTCGTCCAGTTTCTTCACTGCGTCGCGCAAGTCGGCAGCCTGAACCAGCACTTGGGTAGAAGTCTTTTTCTCGGCGCCGCTTTTCTCGTCAAGGGTGATAAAGATCAGTTTGCACTTAAACCAGCGGTCAGCGCTTTCTTCATCGCTGGGGAAAAGTTCGCTATAGTTGGCACGTTTGATGTCCAATACTGTAAATTCTCCTGTGATAAATGGAGTCATCTCCTCGATAATACGTGCTTCTGCTTCTGTAAAGCTGAGTGCATCTACCAGATAAGGTTCCGTCACTTTCTTCTGCATTCCGTTTTCCATTACTTTCTCGTAACGGATTTTACATTCAAACCATGTGTGCATTGCCATAATTTAATTCTGCTTTTATTTATTAAAATTTCATTTTCTCTAGTTTCTCGATCTGCTTACGGAGAGAAGTAATTTTCTTCTTTCTCATCTCTTCCGCTTTTTTGATAGCGTCTTCCTTAGAAAGAAATGCATCTTTACCAATATAAAGGAAAGCCCAAGACCTATATTTCACATAATCTCTACCGCCTTCAAAATTTGATTTTAAGATCTCTGTTTCCATTTCACTTATGCCCGATGACAGGGCATATCTAACTACAAACGCTTTTGCCATGATATTCCTTTCTGATTTGATTTGAACTATGCGGTAAACAAGAATCTACTGCATAGCAGATTTATTATTTATTTCTCGACGCTTCCAAAACAGGAAGGTTTGCTTCCGTTGGTATGTATATTACAGTTTTATCATTCAGATTGCTTTGTTGACGTACCCACAAATATTGGATATATGCAGGGGTAATACTTCCATTTTCAATTTTAATCGCTTCGGCAGCGCCTTTGGCACGTTCGATTTCAGCTTGGGCATTCAGCTTTTCAGCTTCCAGATTAGCTTTAGCTTCTTCAATCTTTATTTTACGATTTTGTTCTGCTTTAGCGAATTCAGCCTTTCCAGACATTTCTTGCTGCCAAACGTTATAATAAGGGATGGCAACAAAACATCCCACAACAATTGCGACAAATACGATAGCCGCCAAAATTCCAAGTTTATTCATAATTTCTAATATTGGGTTTTATAAAGCCGCCCAAGGCTCATTTCTATTCTGTTTTACGTTAATCCCTGTTTCTCAAGGATTAACAAGAGCTCTGTTAGTAATAAATCATCTTCCGAATATTTCTTCAAATTTACGATCTAAAACGTTCAAAATCCTCATTCTTACAGCAGGATCGATGGAAAAATTATTAATTGAGTAAATTCTTGAAATCAGTTGCTCACGAGAACCGCAGAAACAACCGCATGTATAAAACGGAGCAACGTTTGGGTAATTATGCTTGTACCATAAATGATTTGTACCCTTGATGGCTACATAGGTCTCTGTGACTATAAATTCTTCATCGGATGGCGTATACCCCGGGATGTTGGGATTACCGGCGGCACTGCGGCGGACAT
>ENA-OPVV01000145-OPVV01000145.1-human-gut-metagenome-genome-assembly--contig:-NODE-145-length-68912-cov-5.298837_pt1 | contig 68912 bp, 60 predicted proteins | sample MGYA00241500_ERZ501992 | MGnify/ENA primary metagenome ERZ501992 (study PRJEB25962, sample SAMEA2043052) | human gut metagenome | biome: human gut; feature: human-associated habitat; material: faeces...
TACGTCGAAAGTACTTGGCTGGAAGCGGCCCGGGAGGATAGATAGCTGCCGGTTGAAACAAATAAGGCATACCAAAAGGTATGCCTTATTTGTTTATGTTTTCCTATGTTTTTTTATTTATTGTCTTTTTATGTTTTTTAAGCTTTTCTATTTTTAATTTTTTTATCTTTTATTGAAATTATTTTCAGTCTTCCTTACGATATTTTATTTGCCTTTATTCTGCTTATCTATTACAATGATGATAGATTACTTTATCGTTGAGGTGCTGAACATGGAATTAACAGAAGTAACCAAATTCAGGAGAGCAGTTTTAACCGGCATTGCCAAATTTACTTGGAGCGGAAATTTACCTGAACACGTTTATGACATTTTATATAATACGGTTACCGAAGATACGCCGCGTGTCCGTTGTTGCGTGCATAAAGAACGAGCCGTTTTAAAAAACCGCATTGATATGGCATTAGGCCTGCAAACGGGTATAAATATTGTTGATGCCAGCAAAAAGGCTTTGGCTGAACCTTTAGACAGAACTCTGCCCGTTATTGATGTTTTGCCTGAAGCTTGTGACCAGTGCCCTATTGATAAATTTTTAGTTACTGATGCCTGCCGTCATTGTGTAGCACATAAATGTATTAATAAATGTCCGCGCAAGGCGATTTCCATTTACCAAAACAGAGCGTATATAGACAAAACCAAATGTGTTGAATGTGGTATTTGTAAGAAATCCTGCCCGTTTGGCGCTATTATTGAAGTAAGCCGTCCGTGTGAACGTTCCTGCGTTTTAGGTGCAATTACTGCCGGTGCCGACAGAAAAGCCAAAATAGATTTTAACAAATGCGTACAGTGCGGAGCATGCCGCAGCACCTGCCCGTTTGGTGCTATTGATGAGCGCAGTGCTATTGTGCAGGTTATAAAGGAAATTAAAGCAGGCAAGCAGGTTTATGCTTTGCTGGCACCATCTTTTGTAGGCCAGCTTGGTTTAAAGGTTACTCCTGCACAGGTAGTGGCAGCTTTAATGAAAGCCGGTTTTGCTGCCGTTAAGGAAGTTGCCATTGGTGCCGATTTAACAGCTTGCCGCGAAGCAAAGGAACTTATGGAAAAAGTTCCGGCGGAACAAAAATATATGACGAGCTCCTGCTGCCCTTCTTTTGTAAATATGATTAAAAAACATATTCCTGCCGCAAAAAGTAAAATTTCGCAGACTGTTTCACCCATGGTTGCTTGTGGGCGCTATGTAAAAGAACTTAATCCGGAGGCTGTAACGGTATTTATTGGCCCGTGCATAGCTAAAAAAGCAGAAGCGTATGCAAATTTGGATGCCATTGATTATGCCATGACTTTTGAAGAAATGTCCTGCCTGCTTGCCGGTGCAGATATTGAAGCTGATAAAATGCAGTTGGACGAGTTTAATTCGGAAGCATCGCTTTACGGCATTTCCTTCCCGGTTACCTGCGGCGTAAAAAGTGCGGTTGTTAATGCACTTGACGATGAAGGAAAAAACTTAAAAACTCATTATGCCAGTGGACTTGAACGTTGTTTAACCGAAGTTAAGCAGCTTGAAGACGGCAAATTGGACTGTGAATATTTTGAAGGCATGGCTTGTGACAGAGGGTGCATGGATGGCCCGGGCAGCATGGTAGATTATAACATTGTTAATATGCTTTTGAAAAAATATGCTGCTGCCAGCCCGCAAAAGAATGTCTGCGATGACAGCGAGGCAGCAAAAGTATTGGGCAAAGTAAATTTAGACGTAAAATAACACAATTAAAACATATTTGACTTCTATAATGTAAGCAAATAATGGAGGTGTTAATATGAAAAAATTTACATCGGTACTTGCAGCAGCATTACTGGTATTTAGCGTAGCCGGTACAAATCTGGCTGCGGCCGCAGAGCCTAATACCATTGCCGTAAGCGGCATGGCAGAACAGGAAGTTGCGCCGGATATGGCTTATATTGATGTTGGCATTAACGTACGGGCAGATGATGCGGAAACTGCCAGAACCCAGGAGGCACAAATCGCTTCACAAATCCGCAGAGCGCTTTTGGGGCTTGCCATTACCGATAATGATTTGCAAAACACAAGCTATTATCTTTATCAGGAATATAAGGTAGACCGCAACGGCGTGCGCACTGCCGATAAATACGTTCTTGATTCTTCCATAAAAGTAACTGTTAAAGATCTGGATAAACTTTCTCAGGTTATTGATAACGTGGTCGAAGCCGGGGCAACAAATATCAGCAATATAACCTATGCGTTAAGCACGCAAAATATTATTCAGCGCCAGCTGCTTGCAACGGCTGTTGAAAATGCCCGTGACAAGGCCGCTGTTGTAGCAAATGCAGGCAGCCGCACACTTGGCAATATGCTCAGCGCAGATATTAACAGTTTTGACGGCGGTACTATTGTTGCTTATGGCGCCAATAAATTAAGAAGCACTACTAACCTTGCCGAAGATGGCGTAGCAACTAAACTTTCTCCCGGCAAGATTAAATTAAACGCCCGTGTGCAAGTAGTATTTTCATTAAACTAATATAAAAAAAGCAGCATTTCTGTCAGTTCAGGCATAGATGCTGTTTTTTATTTAACAGTGCTTATACTGCTAAAAATATGGCAAAAAGCGAACGTATGTGTTATTATATTTATATAAAACTGTTGGAGTGATAAGATGCTGCGCTGGATAATGCATGTCGATATGGATGCTTTTTTTGCATCGGTAGAACAACTTGATAATCCGAACCTGAAGGGGCTGCCGGTAATTGTAGGCGGTTTAAGCGGCAGAGGCGTAGTTTCTACATGCTCTTACGAGGCGCGTAAGTTTGGCGTACATTCTGCCATGCCGATGCATATGGCCAAGCGCCTGTGCCCGCAGGGGATTTACATTCAGGGAAGGATGCGCCGTTATAAAGAAATTTCTGACGGAATAATGGAAATTTTCCGCAGTTTTTCGCCGTTGGTGGAGCAGCTTTCTGTTGATGAAGCGTTTTTGGATGTTACCGGCATGGAAGGTTTATACCCTGATGTTGTGGCATTGGGCAAAGCTGTAAAAAACAAAATTTATGAGCAAACAGGCTTGCATGCTTCCGTTGGCATTGCTCCCAATAAATTTTTGGCAAAACTTGCCTCCGATTTGGAAAAACCGGACGGATTGGTATTAATAAAGCATGAAACAGCAGCTGCCTTTATTGCGCCTATGCCGGTGCGTAAAATTTTTGGCATTGGCAAATCGGCAGAAGCAATGCTTTTGCAGTATGGCATTGATACAATCGGCAAAATCGCCGCTGCCGATATAAGTATTCTGCAAAAAGTATTCGGTATTAATGCGCAGGCTGTACATAACCTGGCGTGCGGCATAGATAACAGGCCGGTTGTAAACGAAACCGAAGCCAAGTCGATAGGCAAAGAACATACTTATGATAAAGATTTGTATGAAGAAGCAGATTTGAAAAAGGCTGTGCGCGATTTATGCGGAGAAACAGGCTGGCGGTTAAGAAAACGCAAATTAATCGGGTATACGGTAACTTTAAAAGTTAAATTCAGCTCTTTTAAAACAATTACCCGCAGTATAACATCAGAACTGCCGGTAGCATATGATGAAGAAATTTATGCGCTGGCACTAAAACTTATGCAGCAGGTAAGATTTACGGAAGGCGTGCGGCTGCTTGGCGTAAGTATTTCGCATTTAGAAAGTGAAGACGCAGCGCCGGTTTTGAATTTTAACGAAAACGAAAAAATAAAAAAACGCAATATGGCCGTTGATTTTTTAAAAAATAAGTTCGGCGAAAGCATTATAAAACGCGGATAGGGTAAAAAAATAAAGCCTGCAAGCTTTTGCAGGCTTTAATATACGGAGAAATTACTCCATAGCATTGACTTTTTTTGCAAGTCTGGATTTTCTGCGGTTTGCAGCGTTTTTGTGGATAATACCTTTACGTGCTGCTTTATCAATTAAACCGGATGCAGTTACATAAGTAGCTTTTGCATCTTCTTGAGTACCGGTTTCGGTTAAAGCAACTACTTTACGGGCAATGTTACGGATAGCAGCCTTTACAGGTGCATTTTTTGCACGGCGTTCTGCATCAGTTTTTACGCTACGAATGGAAGATTTAATGTTCGGCAACGAATTCACCTCCTACCATCAATTACCTTTACCAAGTAATTTTACCACAAAGTAAGGCACTGCGCAAGGATTTTTTATTATAAATCTTGCGGCAGCAATATTTTTTACAGGATGTCGAAAAGTTCATGTACTTGCAGGCACTGCGCTATAAATGATATAATAATAAGTCAGATAAGTTTTTTATAAGGAGAACGCAATGGATCAGCAACATATACGCAATTTTTCTATTATTGCTCATATCGACCATGGTAAATCTACTCTGGCCGACCGTTTGATTGAATATACCGGCACATTAACCAAGCGCGAAATGGAAGAACAAATTCTTGATTCCATGGATTTGGAGCGTGAACGCGGCATTACCATTAAAGCGCAGGCTGTACGCAGTATTTATACGGCACGCGACGGGCAGGAGTATATGCTTAATTTTATTGATACTCCGGGCCATGTCGATTTTACTTATGAAGTATCGCGCGCGCTGGCTGCCTGTGAAGGCGCACTGCTGGTTATTGATGCTACGCAGGGCATTGAAGCGCAGACTCTTGCTAATGTTTACCTGGCTTTGGATAATGATTTGGAAATTATTCCCGTTATTAATAAAATTGACCTGCCGAGTGCAGACCCTGAACGTGTAAAGCATGAGATTGAAGATGTTATCGGCATTGATGCATCCGAAGCCGTGCTTACAAGCGCTAAAACCGGCATAGGCATAGAAGACGTTTTGGAAGCGATTGTAGCAAAGATTCCTGCTCCCAAAGGCGATGCGCAAAAGCCGTTAAAAGCACTGGTGTTCGATTCCAAATTTGATGCTTATAAAGGTGTTGTGCTTTATTTCCGCGTAATAGACGGCCGCGTAAGAAAAGGCATGAAAATACGCATGATGGCAACCGGAGCGGAATTTGAAGTAACGGAAGTCGGCGTGTTTAAGCCTAACCCGGTAATTGTTGATGAGCTTGATGCCGGGCAGGTAGGCTTTTTGGCAGCCGCCATTAAAAACGTTAAGGACGCGCGCGTTGGCGATACCATTACCGACGCTAACAATCCCGCTGATGAAGCTCTGCCCGGTTACCGCAAGGCTACGCCGATGGTTTACTGCGGCCTCTACCCGGTAGAAAATTCCGATTACGACAATCTGCGCGACGCGCTGGAAAAATTGCAGCTTAACGATGCTTCGCTGGTGTTTGAGCCGGAAACTTCCGTTGCGTTGGGCTTTGGTTTCCGCTGCGGCTTTTTGGGCCTTTTGCATATGGATGTTATTAAAGAACGTTTGGAGCGCGAATATAATTTAGCGCTTATCACCACGGCACCTAACGTAATTTATGAAGTGTTCCGTACCAACGGCGATGTGGAGTTGGTTGACAATCCGTCTAACTTTCCCGACCCGACGGTTATAGACCATGTTGAAGAACCTTATGTAAATGCTACCATTATTGTGCCGAAAGATTATGTAGGCGCTGTTATGGAATTGTCGCAGGAAAAGCGCGGCGAATACGAAAACATGACATACCTTGATGAAACCCGTGTTATGATTCATTATGCGCTGCCGCTGAGTGAAATTATTTTTGACTATTTTGACCGCTTGAAATCTGCAACCCGCGGCTATGCTTCACTTGATTATGAACTTGCCGGTTACCGTGCTTCTGATTTAGTGAAGGTTGATATTTTGCTGAACGGTGACCCGGTTGACGCATTGAGTGCTATTGTACACCGTGAAAAAGCCACGGTGCGCGGCAGGCAGCTTGTTGAAAAGCTGCGCAGCTTAATTCCGCGCCAGATGTTTGAAATACCTGTGCAGGCCGCTATCGGCAACAAAATTATTGCCCGCGAAAACGTGCGAGCTTTGCGCAAGGATGTTTTGGCAAAATGCTATGGCGGCGATATAAGCCGTAAACGCAAACTTTTGGAAAAACAAAAAGAAGGCAAAAAACGCATGAAACAGGTTGGCAGCGTGGAACTGCCGCAGGAAGCCTTTATGGCAATTTTAAAAATGGATTAAAAAATACGCAGAAGCCTTAATCGGTTTCTGCGTATTTTTGTAACTGCTTGTTTTAATCGTCAATTTTAATTTTGCCTTTTTGGTTTTCGTAGTCGTCAACAACCCATTTTAAAATCTGCTCAATTTCCTTGTTGACGCTGCGGCCGTTGTTTTCGGCAATTACTTTCATTTTTTTCATTATAACTGGGTGAATGCGCAGGCTGAAACGCGCCGGTTCCATAATAACAACTCCTTTATTTATGACATCAATAATATATTAAATTGATTTGTTATGATGCCATTATATAAAATTTGCAAAATTTTTGCAAGTTGGCATTAAGATTTTTCGTCTGCATTGTAAAGATGTGATAAAATAAAAATAGTGTTGCAAATTGGAGGTAAATTTATGAAACTTGAAGTTAATAAAGTTTACAGCGGCTTTATCGTAAAGCATGCTGAATACGTTGAAGAAGTACAGAGCGAAGCATATTTAATGGAACATGAAAAAAGCGGCGCAAGGCTTTTATATCTTGGCAACAGCGACGATAACAAAGTGTTTTCCATCAGTTTCCGCACGCCGCCTTATGATGATACCGGCGTGCCGCATATTCTGGAACATTCTTCGCTGTGCGGTTCGCGCAAATATCATTTAAAAGAGCCTTTTGTAGAACTTGTTAAAGGCTCCATGAATACGTTTTTAAACGCAATGACATATCCGGATAAAACAATGTATCCGGTTGCCAGCCGCAATGATAAAGATTTTAAAAATTTAATGGATGTCTATCTGGACGCGGTATTTTATCCGCTGATTTATGAAAACCCTTATACGCTTATGCAGGAAGGCTGGCATTACGAAATTGCCGGCAAAGAAGGCGAGCTTGCGTATAACGGTGTTGTTTACAACGAAATGAAGGGCGTATATTCTTCGGCGGACGCTATTGCCGAAAACGAAGTTATGCGTGCTTTGTTCCCGGACAGCCCGTACCGCTATGAATCCGGCGGTTATCCGGCAGCAATACCGCAGCTTACGCAAGAAGCGTTTGAAAACTTCCACCGTACCTATTACAGCCCGGAGAACTCCTTTATTTATCTGTACGGCGATATGGATATTGAAAAAACGCTGGAATATCTTGACGGTGAGTATTTATCGGCTTTTGAAAAAAGCGGCAGCGTTAATTCAGCCATTCCCTTACAGCAGCCGTTTGCCAAAACAAAAGAGGTAAAAGCCTTTTATCCTGCCGGGGCAGATGAAGACCTGGCGTCTAAAACCTACCATGAACTTGATATTGTGTGCGGCGATGCGCGCGACGCTAAAACTTCGCTTGCACTGCGCCTTTTGGAAACAGTGCTTTTGGAGGGCAACAGTGCGCCGCTGCGCCTTGCTCTGCTGGAAAGCGGCATTTGCACGGATGCTTACGGGCAATATACCGGCAGTTTGCGCCAGCCTGTTTTTGCGGTTAAAGTTTCCGGTTCGGAAGAAGACAAGCGTGATGAATTTATAAGCATTGTTTACCGCACTCTGCAAAAGCTTACCATTGAAGGCCTTGATAAAGAACTTTTGGAAGCTTGCCTTAACATGCTGGAATTTAAACTGCGCGAGGCAGATTTCGGCGCTTATCCGAAAGGGCTTATTTACGGCATTGGCGTTATGGATACCTGGCTTTATGATGGTGACCCTTTAGACGGACTGCGTTATAATAAACTGCTGGCAGAGCTGCGTGAAGGCATAAAAACAAATTATTATGAACAGTTAATTGAAAATTATCTGCTTGATAATACCCACAAGGTTTTGCTTACGCTGATGCCTAAAAAAGGCATGGAAGAAGCAGAGCAGGCAGAACTTGCAGAAAAAATGCAGCAGATAAAAGCCGGCATGAGCGAAAAAGAAATTGAAGAAGCCGTTGAACATTGCCGCATTCTGCATGAACGCCAGGCAGCACCCGACAGCCAGGAGGCTCTTTCAAGCATACCTTTGCTTGAAAGAAGTGATATACGCCGCGAAGCGGAAAAACTTGAAGGCGAACTTACAACAGCGGGCAGCAATGAATTTTTGTATGTGCCTGCCTTTACAAACAAAATAGCCTATTTAAACTGGTATTTTGATATGAGCGGCATTGACGGCAGCCTGCTGCCTTATTGTTACCTGCTGAGCGATATGCTGGGCAAGGTTGACGCCGGTAAATATACTTATCAGCAGCTTTCCACTCTGGGAATTAAATATACCGGCGGCGTAACCTTTCAGGTACACGCTTATTCCGCGGCAGAAAGCGTAAATGACTACACTGTTAAATTTACGGTTACCGCCAAAGCGCTTGTACATAATTTAACCCATATGTTTGATATTCTGCGTGCCATTGCGCTTGAAAGCCTCTTTGACAGCGTTAAGCGCCTGCGCGAAGTACTGGCGGAAGTTAAAAGCGACTGGGACAGCAACTTCTTCAGCCGTGGGCAGACTGTGGCATGCGCACGCTTAAATTCGTATTATTCTCCGGCGGCAAGGGTTAATGAGCAGGATTATTATTCCTACTATGAATTTTTAAAAGATTTAACCGAGCATTTTGATGAACGTGCCGGTGAAACCATGCAAAAATTAAGCAGCCTTTTAGGAGTATTTTTTGAAAAAAGCAAATATCTGCTTGCTTACAGCTGCGAAGAAGAAGACAAAGCGCAGGTTTTGGCAATGGCAAAAGAATTTGCAGCTTTGCTGCCGCAATCTGAAGCAGCAGGCAGTGCCGTAAAACCGCTTGCCGCACCGGGGCTTAACGAAGGTATTATGACGCCGGGTAAAGTTCAGTATGTTGCAGCCGGCGGCGATTTCCGCAAAGCGGGCCATAAATTTACCGGTTCAATGAAAGTTTTGGAAACGATTTTGCGCTATGAATATTTATGGACCAAGATACGTATTCAGGGCGGTGCTTACGGCGCATCTGCCGTATTTGACCGCAACGGCAGCATGTATTTTGCCTCTTACCGCGACCCGAAACTTGCCGAATCGCTGGAAGCCTATCGCGGTTTGCCGGGCTGGCTGGAACAGCTTGATTTGCCTGAACGTGAGCTTACCAAATATATTATCGGTACCATCAGCGCGGCAGACGTGCCTTTAACAAATTCCATGCGTCTTTCGCAGACGGCGCTTTCCCATATTAAAGGAGTGCCGCAGGAAATGCGCCAGAAAACACGCGATGAAATACTTAATTTAACTAATGATGATTTACGCAGCCTTGCTAAGGTAGTGCGCGATACATTGAGCGGCAACTATATTTGCGTTGTTGGCGGCAGCAGTGCAATTGAAGCCAATAAAGAAATTTTTAATTCGGTTAAACACATTTAATGCAGCATGATTATCAGCGTAAGCCGCAGAACAGACATACCGGCATTTTATGCAGAGTGGTTTTATAACCGCCTGCGTGCCGGTTATGTGCTGGTGCGCAACCCCATGAATGTGCATAGTGTAAGTAAAGTAGCTTTATCGCCGGAGGTAGTGGATGCTTTTGTATTTTGGACGAAAAATCCGATGCCGCTGATGAAGCGCCTTGATGAACTGGCGGAGTATCCATATTATTTTCAGTTTACTTTAACAGGTTACGGAAAAGACATAGAACCGGGCCTGCCCGATAAAAAGCAGGTTTTGCTGCCTGCATTTAAAGAATTGGCGGCAAAAACCGGCAGACAGCGTGTTATCTGGCGGTATGACCCTATATTTTTCAGCAGCAGGTACAGCATGGAATATCATTTAGAGTGCTTTGAAGCGTTGGCGGCAGAGTTAAGCGGCAGCACGGAACGCTGTGTTATCAGCTTTATGGATGAGTACCGCAATACAAAACGCAACGCGCAAAAACTGGGTGCCGTTAATTACAGCAGCGAGGAAATTTATGCTTTTGCCGCACGCTTTGCCAAAATTGCTGATAAATACGGGTTAAAACTGCAAACCTGCGCCGAAACGGCTGATTTTACGGAACTTGGCATTACGGCATCGGCGTGTATAGATAAGGACTTAATAGAAAATATATGCGGTTTTACATTAAAGATAAGAAAAGATAATAATCAGCGGCCGGAGTGCTGCTGCGCGGCCAGCATAGATATAGGCGCTTATAATACCTGCCCCGGCGGTTGCCTGTATTGTTATGCCAATTATAATGCAGGTATGGTAAAAATAAATTGCGCCGCGCACGACAAAACAAGCCCGTTGTTGTTTGGCAGGCTGACTGAGCAGGATGTTGTAACAGAACGGAAAATGAAAAGCTGCCGAATTAGTGAGTGGAGTTTATTTAATTAAAAATAGAGTGTGTCAGTTTGATACACTCTATTTTTTTGTAACGATTGTGTAATTTTTAGAACTTTATTAAATGATGTATGATAATTTTTGTATTACTATAATTAAGCTGATTTGCTATAATATAAACATAATTTTCATTAATGTATGAATGGTGAGTTGAAAATTGGAAGAGAATATTTATAAAAAACGTATTGATGATTTATTTAATGAATGGAAAAATAAAGATATTCATAAAAATCAAGTTTTTATAAGTGATGGAGTAGTATGTCCTAAAATTTGGTTTAATAGTACCAAAAGGCCATTATTTTTACTGAAAGAGGCAAATAATGGAGAAGACCATGATTGGAGTTTAATCAATGATTATTTAACAAAAAATGATCCAATTATTTTTAAGACGTGGAAAAATATTTCGTTATGGACGAAAGGATTATTGAACACTACGGAAAAGTATATTGAAAAATATGATCCTGATGATAATGTGATAAATAAATTTAATAATAAGTACCTTAATTCAATTTCGGTTATAAATGTCAAGAAAAGCCACGGAACTAAAGAATCCGATATGGATGATATTCTAAAATACGCTGAAATAGACCGGGAATATTTATTAGAAGAGCTGAAAATATGTGACCCTAATATAATTATTTGTGGCTATACAATAGATGCGTTAAAAATAATATTGGGATATGATATAAAAAAACAAAATAATGACCATTTGTTTTATTATACAAAATTCAATAATCATGATCTTATGATTATTGATTATTGGCATCCATCGAATCTTTTTCCTGCTATTATGAATTATTATGGTTTAATGCATGCTTATCAACAGGCAATTATTAAACATAAAGAAGGTGTAGGTGAATTTTTATGAATATAGTTAAAGTTTTATTTTTAGTTTTTACGTTAATTTCTAATGTTGCATTTGCCGCGGAATTTTCTGCGCAGGTAAAAACAAGCGAAGGCATTGTACAAGGTGTATATGACGAAAAATACAATGTTGTAAAATGGGTTGGCATACCTTATGCAGAGCAGGCTGATGGAGAAAAACGCTGGACATTGCCGCAGAAAGCAGAAAAATATACCGGTGTTAAAGATTGTTCGCAATATGCTTCTGCCAATTTGCAGTTTAACGGCAAAAATGTAATAGGGCAGGATGGCGTTTTAACTCTTGATGTTTACCGCCCTGATACAGGCGAGAAAAATCTGCCAGTACTGGTGTTTATTCATGGCGGCAATAATCAGACCAGCAACAGCCGTTTATGGATGGGAGAAAAGTTTGCCAAAGAAGCTAATGCAGTTTACGTTTCTGTACAATATCGTTTAGGACTGCTTGGCTTTAATAATTTGCCTGCGCTGGCAAACGGCAATACACTTAATGACAGCGGCAACTATGGGCTTATTGACCAGGCATATGCACTGGAGTGGATTAAGAAAAATATTGATAAATTCGGCGGTGATGCCAATAATATCACTGTTTCCGGCTTTTCTGCCGGCGGGCGCGATGTAATGGCAATGCTTATTTCGCCGCTGTTTAAAGATAAGTTTGATAAAGCAATCTCCTTCAGCGGAGGACTGACGGTTGCTGATTTTGCAGAAAGCCAAAAGATTATTGCTGATAAACTTGCACCTCTTGTTGTTGCCGATGGTATTTGTGCCGATGAAAAAGATGCAGCAGAATGGCTGATGCGGGGCAGCGATGAGGTGCGCAGTTATTTGCTGAAGCTGCCCGGAGAACGGCTTGCTCCTGTAATGGCTGGCGCGCTTATCAGAATGAAATCATTTCCTCATTTGTATGGTGACGGCAAAGTATTGCCCAAAGAAGGTTTTGCAGCTGAAAAATTTAACAGCGTGCCTCTTTTAATGCTGGCAAGCAGTGATGAATTTACTTCATTTTTGGCGCGTGACCCATATTTTAAAAACCGTATGGATAAAGTCTTAAAAGATAAACTTACTACGGAAGAATTTGTGTTTGCAAATAAATACGGCAGTAAATTTTACGGTTTCTTTAACGGGCAGGAATCGGCAGAAGATATTTATGCTAATTACAAAGCTCCGATATATGTCTGCATGTTTGATTTTGGGCATGACCCGGCAGTAGTTGGAGAAACTTATGCAGTTAAAACCGGTGCTACGCATGGCATTTTTTTGCCGTTTTTAACAGACCAGCCTTATTCGTATACGGCTGGTACCGATGTTTTTGCTAAATCCGGTCCGCAGAAGTTAAGTGATATTTTTATAGCATCGCTGGCAGCATTTATCCGTACCGGCGACCCAAATAACGCCTTGCTGCCGGAAAAATGGGAGGCATGGACGCCGCAAAACCGCGCAGAAACTGTTTTTGATGCTGACGACAAACAGGCAAAAGTTTATCAGCTAAGCAACGATACTAGCTATGAAGGAATTTTAGAAGAACTTGAAGCAGACAACAGCCTTAATGCTGACAGCAAAAACTACATTATAAAAAATATTTTAAATGGCAGATGGTTCAGCGGCGGATTGGATGCCAAATATCATAACAAAAATTAAAGTTTAAGCCTGCATGGACATACCGTGCAGGCTGTTTTATTATGTTTAATTAATTTATTAAAAGAGTTATAATAAAGATATCCTGTTAATGATTATTTAAAATACTGGAGGCATTATGGTTACGGAAGATAAAAAACAAAAGAAATCCGTTGGTGCGGAAGCGGCCGGTAATGTTTATGGCAACATAAGTAATGCCGCAACCAATTACGGTATAGATAAATTCAGCACACCGCGCGGACATGGTTTTGCCGCCGAACGAGCCAATCATCTGTATGATATTTTGCACGGAAAGGATTCCGTGATTGCCGGAGATAACAATGCCAAAAATGGTGCGGACAGGATTGTGGACGGTGTAAATATTCAGTCTAAATACTGCAAAACAGGCGCTAAATGTATAAAAGAATGCTTTGAAAATGACCGTTTCCGTTATTTTAATGCTGACGGCAGCCCAATGCAGATAGAGGTTCCGCTTGATAAATATGATGATGCCGTTAAAGCAATGGCAGAGCGTATAAAAAAAGGTCAGGTGCCTGGCGTTACAGACCCGGCCAAAGCTAAAGAAATCGTGCGCAAAGGTAATTTTACCTATGAGCAGGCTAAAAATATTGCTAAAGCCGGTACGGTGGAATCCATTACGTTTGACGCTGTCAATGGTGCTGTTATTGCCGCATATAGCTTTGGCCTTAGTGCCGGGCTGACATTTGCAATATCGTTGTGGCGCGGCGAAGATGTTGATGTGGCTTTGGAATCTGCGGCAGCAGCAGGTTTAAAAGTAGGCGGCACGGCATTTTTAACAGCAGTAGTTACAAGCCATCTGCAAAAATCAGTTTTAAATGGTGCTTTTAAGGCCAGCAGTGATGCTATTGTAAATTTGATGGGTCCAAAAGCATCACAAATGCTGGTTAACGCGCTGCGGACAGGAAAAAATATTTACGGTGCGGCAGCTATGAAAAGTGCGTCCAAATTGCTGCGCGGCAATGTAGTAACGGCGGCAGCTTCTGTTGTTGTGCTTTCAAGTGTCGATATTATAAATATTTTCCGCGGCAGAATTTCTGCAGCTCAGCTTTTTAAAAATATTACAAATACTACTGCAACGGTTGCAGGCGGTACGGCAGGTTGGGTCGGAGGTGCTTCTGCCGGCGCGGCACTTGGTTCTGTAGTTCCGGTAATAGGTACTGCCGTAGGAGGTTTGGTTGGCGGGCTGATAGGTTCATTTGTCGGCGGTTCAGCCGCTAACAGCGTTTCTTCAGCCGTGCTGGATGAATTTATTGAAGACGATGCCAAAGAAATGGTTGAAATTATTGAAGAAGTTTTTAAAGATATGGCAGGCGAATTTCTTATAAGCCAGAAAGAGGCAGAAAAAATTGCCGATATATTAAAAGATACAATTGACGGTGGTTTGCTGAAAGATATGTATGCCAGTGATTACAGGTATAGTTTTGCCCGTGAAATAATGCAGCCAGTGTTTGAGCAGGTAACGTCCGAACGTGAAAAAATAATTTTGCCGCAGCAGGAAGAAATGTTTAACGGCATGCGTATGCTGCTGGAAAACGCTGAATAAAAGAACACAAAAAACGCTTTCTTAAAGTTCTAAAGCTTTGAGAATGCGTTTTTTGGTTAAATAAAGTGCTAAATTTTATAATTTATGTTGTTGCATAAATAGCAATGTTAACTGTTTAATAATTTTAGTTTAATAACAGTAATAAACACGCTTACTTACTTCGTTTAAAAAGCGTGTTTATTACTGTTATTTTTTATTTTATATTGAAATTTTTGTATGTAGTTGTCTGGCTAAAGCCGGTATTTTTAGTTCGTCTGTTTATAAAAAGATAAAAAGTAACTGCCACGCATCACTGGCAGTGCAGGTTACCGTAAAGCTACGCCGTCTCGCAAACCTACCGGCAGGGATAAAGTTTCACCAAGACCAGTAAAAGTTAGACTCACTCTAACGGAAATGTCTTGCGGGGGGGTAAAAATGTGATACAATTATATTATAAATTTTTAATTTAGATAAAATTAAAGCCCAGGGTGAGAAAACGTGGCAGAAAATCTGCAAAAAATAAATAAGTATACCAATATTATTTTACCGTTTGTGTTAATTTGTGTTGATTACATTGCTATAGTATGTGCAGAAGAACTTGCATTTAACTTCCGTAACTTCTATACCGGTAATCACAGCCTGCATATCTCCTGGCTCAACTTTTGGGTAGTGTTCCCGTTACTTTACCTTATCTTCTTAAATATAGAACAGCTCTATAACCGCCGCGCTCAGTTTTGGCAGATAATCCAAAAACTTTTTACTACAAGCTGCTACGCTGTTACAAGCATCATCATATTACTCTATATAGCACGTATTGCAGGCTCAACTAGCAGAATGTTTATCGCAGTATTCTGGATATTGAGCTTTATACTGCTTGTAGTATTTCGTTATATCGTTAAAAAGATACTTGAAAAATACCAGCTGCTGCAAATACCAGTACTCATCATAGGCGCAGGTAAAACAGCAGAGCTACTTGTACAAGGAATTAAAAACGATGCCGGTATGGGTTACAAAATAATAGGACTTTTAGAAGACAACAAAGTAGAAGAAGGAATACTTGAAAACTACCCTGTACTTGGTAAATTCAGCGACGCAGAACAAGTAATAACAAAATACAATATCAACCATGTATTTATAGCTGCTCCCGGTTTGGAACAAGGTAAACTAACAAAATTAATCTACAAAGTACAGCCCTTAGTAAAAAGCATGGGCGTAATACCAAACCTCGTAGGCGTACCAATGGGCGGCATAGAAGCAGAAAGCCTGTTTAACGAAAAACTGATGTTATTAAGGTTAAAAAACAACCTTGCAAGGCCAATAAACAGATGGGTAAAAACGGTATTTGACTATGTACTTACTATAACAGGCACCGTAGTGATAAGCCCAATACTTATAGTAATAGCTTTATGGATATATAAAGACTCACCGGGCCCGGTAATATTTAAACACCGCAGAATAGGGAAAAACGGCAAAGAATTTAACTGCTACAAATTCCGCAGCATGTGCGTAGATGCCAAAGAACGTTTAGAACAGCTTTTAAAAACAGATCCGGAAGCAAAAGTAGAATGGGAAAAAGACTTTAAGTTAAAAAATGACCCAAGAATAACAAAAAGCGGGGCATTTTTACGCAAGACAAGCCTAGATGAACTGCCGCAGATATTCAACGTACTGAAGGGAGAAATGAGCCTGGTAGGTCCGCGCCCGATAATAAGGGATGAGATGATAAGGTACGGAGAATACATCAACGATTACCTAATGGTAAAGCCAGGTATTACCGGCATGTGGCAGGTAAGCGGCAGAAGCGACACAGATTACAAACAAAGAGTACAGCTTGACAGCTGGTATGTACGTAACTGGAGCGTTTGGCTTGATTTAATGCTGTTATGGAGGACGATGAAAATTGTTGTACAGTGCAAAGGAGCATATTGAAGGAGATAACATAACTGAACAGCAACAGCTTAAAATGACCATACAATTTTCCGTACTTATCTCCGTATATAAAAAAGAAAAAGCAGAATACCTAAAACAAGCACTGCAAAGCGTAATTAACCAAACATTAAAGCCAACAGAAGTAGTAATAGTAAAAGACGGGATTTTAACAAAAGAACTTGATGAATGTATCGAAAATTTTCAAAGACAACATCCTAAACTTTTTAAAACATTAACATTTAAGAAAAACAGAGGGCTTGGCTTAGCGCTGAGAGACGGCGTAAAAGCTTGTAAATATGAATACATAGCCCGTATGGATAGCGATGATATATCTAAATTGGATAGGTTTGAAAAGCAGTTTAATTACCTACAAGAACATCCTGAAACAGCGTTATTGGGAACATGGATAACAGAATTTAGCAAAGATAAAGACAAGCCTGATACTGTAACAAAATTACCTTGTAGGCATCAGGAAATAATGAAATTTGCTAAAAGCAGAAATCCTTTCAGACATATGACCGTTATTTATAAAAAGCAAGCAGTTATAAATAGTGGAAACTATAGAGATTTTTTATGGTTTGAAGATTATGACCTATGGATAAGAATGCTGCAAAAAGGGTATATAACAGCTAATATACCGGAATATCTTGTAAATGTAAGAGCGGATAAAGAAATGTTTGCACGGCGGGGAGGTTGGCAGTATTTAAAACAGGATTTAAAATTTCAAAAATATTTGAAAGACTTAAGTTTTATAAATTGGCTAAAATATATAAAAAATATATTAATTAGGGCAATAATAAGATTAATGCCAAATCAATTAAGAAGCCAAATTTACAGTAAATTTTTACGAGATAATGCAAATAATCATTTTTAGATTTTAGTGAATAGTGATTATAGGTGTTATAAAAAATTGAGCTTTCAAATAATCAGTAAATAAAATTTAGAAATGATTAAAAATATTATGGGTGGGGAGATAAAATGCCTTCATCATGTGAAACCAAAGATTTACATGAAAAACTTTTGAATTTATTAAAATTTTTTGATGCAATTTGTATTAAAAATAAAATTAAATATACGGTTCATGGTGGTACATTATTGGGGACTGTACGTGAGCATGGCTTTATACCATGGGATGATGATATAGATATTACAATGCTAAGAAGTGATTATGAAAAGTTAAGAGAATACATGAAGTATTGCAATAAAAACAATGAATGCAAATTAATTGAGAATTTGAGACAAACACCATTTTTTTCATCTAATGTAAATGATAATGATAATGTGTTTATTGATATTTTAATTTATGACTATATTAGCGAAAATAAAATGTGTCAAAAGATAAAGTTATTAGTTTCAACATTTTTCTTAGGTTTTTGCAAGACAAAACTCGCATTTGAAATATCTAAAAATGGAGAATATAAAGGTTGGAAATTTTTAGTCATATATTTATTGTATAGTTTTGGAAAGCTGTTTTCATTACAAACTAAATTAAAAATAAATAATTGGATTTGCAAAAATATATTAAATGGAAATAAAAAATTTATTTATCGGTCAAATGATCAATATAAAGGGCTGATTATGTTATATCCAGCCGAAATAATGAATGATATTATCAGACTGCATTTTGAAAACTACGAAGTGCCAGTATCAAAATATTATCATGATATTTTGAAAGGGTCTTATGGTTGCAATTATATGATACCAGTAAAAGTAGACAATAAAGTTGAAATAGCACATAAGATATATAGACATAATTTGTAGATATAAAGGATGAATAAGATGAAGATATATAATTACTATAATAAAATAAAAGTTCATTACAAAAATGGAACTTTATTAGAAAGAATATTAGAAAAAGTTTTTTTGAAAATTATTCCAATATTTTATTTTTTTAATATTCATAAATTAATAAAAATAGATAATAATAAAATTTTAATTATGACTACACAAAATGATTATACTTGTAACCCTAAATATATAGTGGAGGAAATATTAAAAAGAAAAAAGCATTATAAAATAATTTGGGCAGTAAAAAATATTCCAATGGTAAGTTCAAACTATCCAAAAGAAGTAAAACTAGTAAGAAGAAAATCTATTAAATTTTACAAAAATGTTTTTTCTTCTAAAGTTTGGATAGACAATGCACACGATTTTTTTAATGAAGGTTTACCTAAAAGAAAAGAGCAAATATTTATAAATACGTGGCATGGTTCAATGGGATTGAAACGTATCGGCGAAGGAGATATTAAAGATAAAGCATGGGTAAAAAAAGCTGAAAGGTGTAAGAAAGAAACTGATTATTCAATTACTAATAGTAAATTTGAAGAAATGGTTTTTAGAAAAACTTATTGGCCTAATAATATATATTGGAAATATGGTCATCCGAGAAATGATATATTTTTTAAAACTGAAAATGAAATAAAAAATATTAAAATAAAAATATATAATAAATATAAAATATCTTCTGATGTAAGAATAGTTTTGTATGCACCTACTTTCAGAGCAGATCTTGAATGTGATAATTATGATATAGATTTCGAATTATTAATAAGTGCATTATCCAAAAGATTTGGTGGAAAGTGGATTGTTATGATAAGAATGCATAACAATATAAAGAAAAATAAAAAAGCTAGATTAATTTGTTATGGAAAAAATATAGTAGATGCTACCGATTATCCAGATATGCAAGAATTACTAGTAGTTGCTGATGTTGGTATAACTGATTATTCTAGTTGGATATGCGATTATGTTTTAACAAAAAAACCAGCTTTTTTATATGCTAAGGATATAGAAGACTATAATGAAGAAAGAGGTTTTTATTATCCTTTAAAAGATACTCCTTTTTTAGTTGCGCAGAATAATGAAATATTAAATAAAAATATATTATCTTTTCAAGAAAGTGTTTATAAGGATAAATGCGATTTGTTTTTAAAAGACAGAGGTTGTTATGAAAATGGTTTAGCAACAATTAAAGTTGTAAATGAAATTGAAAAAATTATGGGGTAAAAATAAATGAACATAGCAATTGTTTTTGCCGGTGGAACAGGGCAGCGTATGAATACTGCTTCAAAACCGAAACAGTTTTTAGAACTGCACGGCAAACCGATAATAATTTATACATTAGAATATTTTCAAAAGCATTCTCAAATTAATGGGATTATTGTAGTTTGTTTAGCAAGCTGGATAGATTACTGCAAAGATTTACTATATAAATATCATATTACTAAAGTCTTAAAAGTTGTTCCCGGCGGAAAAAGCGGGCAGGAATCAATCTTTAATGGGCTTGAAGCTGCACATCAGATTAGTAATGATAAAAACACCATTGTATTAATCCACGATGGTGTGCGCCCGCTTATAAATGAAGCGCTTATTACAAACTGTATTGCCGCTGTTAAAGAAAGCGGCAGCGCCATTACCGTATCGCCTGCAATAGAAACAATTTTAATAAAAAATCCTGACGGCAATATTGGCAACATATTAAAACGTTCAGACTGCGAAATGGCAAAAGCACCGCAATGCTTTTACTTAAATGATATTTATAAATGTCATTTAAAGGCTCAAAAAGATGAAAAAACAAATTTTATAGATTCTGCGAGCCTTATGCAGCATTACGGCTATAAATTAAATGCTGTGAAAGGTCCTATGGAAAATATAAAAATAACAACACCGTCAGACTTCTATATTTTTAGGGCAATAATGGACGCAAGAGAAAATTTACAAATATTAGGGCTGTGATAAAATTATGTGGGCAGAAAATAAAATATTTAAAGAAGATTTGGACTACATAACATCTGCCGGTTTTATTGATTGGCAAAAGTTGGATAACAAAGCAGTATTTGTTACCGGAGCAACCGGGCTTATTGGTTATACTTTTGTCAGCACATTGCTGTACAGAAATTTAACATGCAATAGTAACATAAAAATAATAGCTTTGGTAAGAAATATTACCAAAGCCAAGGAAAAATTTGCAGAACAGTTAAAACAGAATTTAAACTTAAAATTCGTTGTAGGTGAGGTAGAAAATTTGCCGCCGATAGATGACGGCATTGACTATATCATGCATGGAGCTAATCCTACGGCGAGCAGTTATTTTGTAGAAAATCCGGTCGAAACAATAAAGACTGCTGTGTGTGGAACGAATAATATTCTTAATTTAGCAAAAGAGAAAAACATATCCGGTTTGGTTTATCTTTCAAGCATGGAAGTATATGGTGCACCGCATACGGATGAGTTAATTGACGAAACGCATGGAACAACAGTTGATACTATGAGCGTACGTAGCTGTTATCCAGAGGCCAAAAGATTATGTGAAGCATTATGCGCAAGCTATGCTGATGAATATAAAGTACCGGCAAAAGTAGTCCGTTTAGCCCAAACCTTTGGACCGGGGATTGAAAAGAACGATAACAGAGTATTTGCCGAGTTCTTGCGTTGTGCAATAAAAAAACAGGATATAGTTTTGCAAACGGAAGGCACTAGCAAGCGTTGTTATTTATATACAGCAGATGCGGTGACAGCGATATTAAAAGTTTTGCTTAGTGGGAAAGCTAGTGAAGCATATAATGCGGCTAATAAAAATACCTATTGCAGCATTATGGAAATGGCGCAGCTTGTGGCGCATGAATTAGCAAATGATGAAATTAAAGTTATGATAAAAGAAAACGAAAATAGCAAACGTAAGTTTCCACCACCGCACAAGCTAAATTTAGATGTAAGCAAGCTTGAAGGCTTGGGGTGGAATGCAACGAAAAGTTTGGTTGAGATGTATGGGAGAATAGGGGATATATTTTAATGCAGATAAGTTGGAATATTTTAAGTAAATATAGAAATGAATTGTATGGATTTTCTATATTGTGGATTATTTTGTTCCATGGATTAAATGTAAAAAATTCGTCATTGTGCAAAGAGTTAGAGGTGTTAAGGGGTTTTATAAAACATGGAAACTGTGGCGTAGAAATATTTTTATTTCTGTCAGGAATGTGTTTATATTATTCATTTAAAAATAATGAAAAAGTTGTGCAATTTTATATTAAAAGATTAAAAAGAATTTTAATTCCATTTTTTATAATAAATGGAATTTATTGGTATTATATTTGTATTATTGAAGATAATAATATTTTACAGTTTATAAAAAATATAACTTTTTATTCTTTTTGGTTTGAAGGAAATAAATTAGTTTGGTTTATCGCTTTAATTCTACCATTATATTTATTTTATCCTATATTGTTTAAATTTATTATAGATAATAAAAAATTAAATAGATTGAATTATATTATTTGCTTATGTGTGCTTACGTATATATTATGTTATCTATTTAAAAAATTTGACTATCAATGGTATAAGGGGATAGAGATTGCTTTAACAAGAATACCAGTATTCCTATTAGGCTGTTATTGTGGTGTGCTAGCATATGAAAATAAAATAATAAATTCAAGTATAAAAGGCATTTCACTGATTATTATAATTTTTGGGGTTGGGTATTTTTATTTGCATCCAATCGGATTGGTAAAAACATTTAGAATGCCATATTTACTTTTGGGACCAAGTATTGCTATATGGTTTGCTATTTGTTTAGAAGTAATTAATACCCCCCCAATAAATACAAATTTGTCTAAATGTGGGAGACTTTCGCTAGAACTTTATTTATCACATGTTGTATTAGAAAAAGTTTTTTCTTCAAGTATTTTGCTCGGTAATTCAGCAGTTGCAAATTTTAATAAATATTTAATTTTTGTATTATGTGGTGCATTTGCAATAAGTATAGTGGTTTATTATTTAGAAAAACTAATTTTAGGAAAATGAAAAATGAATTATATTATTGATAAATTATATAGGCATAAATTTCTTTTTGAAGAACTAGTTAAACGAGATTTTAAAAAGAAATATAAACGAACAATTTTAGGTATATTTTGGAGTATTCTTTCACCGCTATTAATGTTGTGTATTATGGCTACAATTTTTGGCCATTTTTTTAGCCGTGATGTTCCGCATTATATAAGTTATTTATTTAGTGGTTTAATAATATTTAATTATTATGCAGAAGCTACTAACGAAGGTATGAACGCTTTAATGAGCAACGCTAAAATTTTTACGAAAATAAATGTGCCGAAGTATTTATTTTTGTTTTCTAAAAACGTATCGGCACTTATTAATTTTGCTATAATTTTGGTTATTTATCTTTCTTTTCTTACTTTTGATGGAATTGACTTTACATGGATATTTTTGTTTTTAGTTTATCCTATTATCTGCCTTGTTTTTATAAATTTAGGAATAGGGTTAATTTTATCGGCTCTATATATTTTTTTTCGGGATATTCAATATTTATATAGACTTTTTATAAGAGTTGTTATGTATGGCTCTGCAATTTTTTATAATATAGATATTTTGCCGCAACATTTGCAGGCTTTGTTTTACTGTAATCCAATTTTTGTATGTATAACATACTTTCGCAGCATTGTTTTGCATAATACAGTGCCTGATTTATGGCTGCATCTGTTTTTGGCAGGATATGCTTTGGTGTTGTTTGGTATTGGCTGCTGGGTGTATAAAAAATATAACTACAAATTTTTATATTATATTTAAGGTTTAATGATGAAAGAGATATTACAGGTTAAAAACGTATCAATAAAATATATTACAGGCGATTTTAAAAGTATAGGTTTAAAAGAATATGTTGTACGAAGGTTAAAAGGAAATTATACCGTTAAAGAATTTTGGGCAAACAGAAATATCAATTTTAGCTTAAACGAAGGCGATATGCTAGGGATAATAGGCACTAACGGTGCAGGAAAATCAACACTTTTAAAAGCGGTATCCGGTATTATGCGTCCATCTGAAGGAAGTATTATCCGCCATGGCACAATAGCGGCGCTTTTGGAGCTTGGTAGTGGCTTTGACGGTGATTTAACGGTAAAAGAAAACGCCTATTTGCGAGGTGCGATGCTTGGTTATACCCGTAAATTTATGGATGAAACTTACGAGCAGATAATAGACTTTGCGGAGTTGAAAGAATTTGAGGACAGGCCGTTTAAACAACTTTCCAGCGGGATGAAATCAAGACTGGCGTTTTCGATAGCATCCATGGTACGCCCTGATATTTTGATACTTGATGAAGTATTGAGTGTTGGTGACGGAGCGTTCCGCAAAAAGAGTGAAGCAAAGATGAAAGAGATAATTAACGGTGGTGCAACGACGATATTGGTATCACATTCTCTGAACCAGGTAAGAAGTATGTGCAGTAAAATATTGTGGCTGCACAAAGGTAGGCAAATAACTTTTGGCAGTGATGTGCAAAAGATTTGTGATGATTACCAAAGTTTTTTAGATGGAAAGTTGAAAATATGAAGTTAAAAGCTTTATTGTTTATTTAATTTGAATAGGAATAACATGTACATCACACGCAATATTGAACAAACAATCAACAGAATATCAGGCCAGTTTAAGGTGCTGCTTTTAACCGGTGCAAGGCAGGTGGGCAAGACAACCTTGCTGAAGCACCTAGCGCAGGGCAGTGGGCGTACTTACGTTACGCTGGATGATTTAGCCGTGCGCAGTTTGGCGCTTAGCGACCCGGCGCTGTTTTTGCAGCGTTATACGCCGCCATTATTAATTGACGAAATTCAATATGCACCGCAGCTGTTAAGCTACATTAAAATGTATGCCGATAACGGAGCGCAGAACGGCGATATTTGGCTGACCGGTTCGCAGCGTTTGCCTTTAATGCAGGGCGTTACGGAAAGCCTTGCCGGCAGAGTCGGCATTATTGACTTACAGGGGTTAAGCGCTAATGAAATTAACGGCACGGACAACACCAAACCATTCTTGCCGGAAGTAGGCGCACTGTTTAACCGCATGAACCATGCTAAAAAGCAGAGCCTGAAAGAAATTTATAAACTTATCTGGCAGGGCAGTATGCCCGCCATGTACAACGGTGGTGAGCAGGACTGGCAAAGCTATTATGCAAGCTATGTACAGACCTTTTTACAGCGTGATGTAATGAAGCTTTTGCAGATAAATGATGAAATGGTATTCTTCCGCTTTTTATGTGCCGCTGCCGGGCAGACAGGCAAAATGATAAACTATGCAGAACTTGCCAAAGCAGCAGAAATATCTGCACCGACGGCAAAGCAATGGATAAAAACTTTAGAAGCGGCAGGAATAATTTACCTGCTTCAGCCGTTTATGCCGACGGGGGCAAAATACATAGTAAAAGCGCCGAAGCTGTACTTTTTTGATACCGGTCTTGCGGCATACTTAACGCGGTGGCTTAACGCCGATGCCTTGGAGGCAGGTGCGGCTAGCAGTGAATTTTTTGAAACGTGGGTTGTAACAGAAATCTACAAAAGCTATGCCAATAAAGGCATAGTTCCTCCGCTGTATTACCTGCGCAATTTTAACGGCAAGGAGATAGAACTCATTATCTGGCAGAACGGCACGGCATATCCAATAGCCGTTAAAAAGAGTGCGTATCCCAATAAAGCCGTTAAAACCTTTGCGATACTGGAACCTGTTAGCGCTGACGCTAAAATACAAATTGGTGCAGGCGGTATAGTGTGCTTAATTGATGACCTCTTACCGGCATCTGATAATTTATATTACATTCCCGCGTGGGTGTTATGATTTTATTTTAAAAATTAGTATTGCGGTATCAAAAAACTTATAGAACCGTAATTTTAACTGAAGCGTAAATATAACAAAGAGCTGCATGGCAGTCAACATTCAAAAATTGCAATATTTAATAAAAATAATAGTTCAAAACACTTTTTGAACGCAGTGAATAAGTGCTTTGAACTGTTATGATACTAAAATTATTGCGGAAAATTTTTGCGTTGGCAGTCAGGCAGCTCTTTTTATTTGTATTGATAAATTAAAAATAACCGGATTGTAGATATAATTTGTTGCCTGATAAATAAATATTTTGACTGTCAGTTTGAATGATTATTAATTTTATATTTTAGTTATATTATGCCGTGTAATTATAAATTTTTCATTCTTTTGGCAGTGTATAATTTTCAACGGCGGCAATAAAAGCATTATCATCCGCGTGGGCGGCGCGCAGTGCTTTTAATGCAGCAAAATCTTTCAGCTCCTTGCCCCACATAAAAGCGTCTCGGTCATCGTAGCAGGCGGCAACAACAGGCGCTTTTGCGTCAACCGGTGTTTTGCCGTCAAGGTCGGTAAAAATAATATAGCAGTTATCAAAATCAAGCCCGTAAACGCTGATGTGTTCTTCTTCGGTAGGTGCGCTCCAACAGCCAAGCGCTTCAAATTCTTTTTGCAGTGACATAGTGTAACCACCTTTTAAACTTTATTTAATAATAGCATATAAAATTTTACGTTGTTTGTCCATAAAACTTGCAACAAAATCTGCAAAAAATTCTGCGATAGTGTATAATAAACAGGTAAGGCCGCAAAGGAGTTGACGGAGTATGAAAAAATATCAGCCCGGAGCAAATATGCAGGTGCTTTTTATTTGCCCAAAATGCGGCAGGCAGCTTGCATGGGCTTTGCCTGCGGCAGAAATGCAGTGCCCGAAATGCGGCACCTGGGTAAATAATAAAAACCGCAAGGGCAGGAGGCATGATGTTTTTTTACCTCCCGGAAGCGACCAGACGGTACTGTTTTAAGTGAGTCGCCATTTAGTGACAGGCTGAAAGCAAAGCCGATAAATGTGCCAGCGAAGCTATGCAGATTTTGCGCTTTAATAATGAGCAAAATCTACGTTTCTTAATTGGCGTTTAAAACAGCGATTCATATTAATAAATTTATTAACAAAAATTACAATATGAAAGAGGTATGAATTGTGAAGATTTTTATGGATACTGCTAATGTTGCGGAAATTGCAGAAATGGCAGCGCTGGGCGTTGTATATGGCGTTACCACTAACCCCAGCCTGATTGCCAAAAGCGGCAGAACTCAGGCTGAAGTTATTCCCGAAATTTGCAGCCTTGTTGACGGGCCTGTAAGCGCCGAAGTTATCAGCACCGACTGCGAAGGCATGGTTGCCGAAGCGCGCAAACTGATGAAAATTTCCGACAAGGTTATTGTAAAAATTCCGTGCATTGCCGAAGGCTTAAAAGCCGTTAAAATTCTTGCCAAAGAAGGCATTAAAACCAATGTAACTCTGGTGTTCAGCCTGCCGCAGGCACTTATGGCAGCGCGTGCCGGTGCAACCTATGTAAGCCCGTTTATCGGCCGTTTGGACGATATTGGCGAAAACGGCGTGGTGCTTGTAGAAAACATGGTTAAGGTTTTCCGTCAGTACAATCTCGATACGCAGATTATTGCCGCCAGCATCCGCAATATGGAGCACGTTGAAAAAGTTATGCTCGCCGGTGCGGATATTGCAACCATTCCTACCAAGGTTTTAAAAGAGATGCTTCTGCATCCGCTTACAGATAAAGGCCTTGCTCAGTTCCTTGAGGATTATAAAAACAGCCTTAAATAAATTTATAAAGCGTTTAAACGGCGGCTTAACGGCTGCCGTTAATTTTTTATCTGCATAAGCAGGATTTTTTTGAAATGCATAGAATATAGTTTACGGAAAAATCAACAGGTGAGGCGGTTAACCCCGCAATCTTAATAGGGAAGCCGGTGCGAATCCGGCGCAGTCCCGCTACTGTAATGGCGAGCTGTCTGCAAAATGTCACTGAAGCAATGCTTTGGGAAGGCGCAGCACAGCGATGAACCTGAGCCAGGAGACCTGCCTGTTACGAGTATCACAGCCTACGGGGGATAGGCGGGTATTTGCATATCGTTTTTGAAGTATATCCTCTTTGTTATAAAGGGGATTTTTTGTTTATAGAAAGGAGTTTTTGTATGCCGGCTAAAATTGTTTTGGTAACCGGCGGGGCACGCAGCGGCAAAAGCGAATTTGCCGAAAAATATGTGCTGCATTACGGCGCAAAATGCGCTTACATTGCTACCGCCGAAATTCTGGACGAAGAAATGGCTGAACGTGTACGTTTGCATAAAGCGCGCCGCCCCCAGACGCGCTGGATAAATTTTGAAGCCCCCTATAATGCGCATGAGGTTTTGTGCGAAGCTGCGCAGGAAGCTGATGCGGTGCTGTTTGACTGCCTTACGCTTTACATGAGTAATTTATTGTACGGCAAAAACGCACCGCAGGGCACAACGGAAGAAAAGGCGCAGGTTGTTAAGGCAGAAATTGCCAAACTGATTGAAGCTGCCGAAGCAGGCGGCAAAATTACGGTGTTTGTAACAAACGAAGTTGGCGCGGGCATTGTGCCGGAAAACGCCATGGCACGCGAATACCGCGACATTGCAGGCTGGGTGAACCAGCAGGTGGCGGATGCCGCGGACAGCGTATTTTACTGCGTGGCAGGACAGGCAGTTGATATGAAGAAACTGGCGTTTAAATTTGAGGAGGAATAAAATGCAGGATATTATAGTTCCGCCGCTGAATAAGGATGCGGCAGAAATTGTGCATAAAAACTGGCAGGCTGTGGACGAGGTTCCGTATCAGCTTGGCAAAGTTGAAAAAATGGTTGAAAAATATGCCGCTATTTGCGGTACGCCTGATTTTGAAGGCAAAATAAAAAGCGCCATGCTTTTAATGTGCGGCGACCACGGCATTGCCAAATACGGCGTCAGCGCTTATCCGCAGGAAGTTACCATGCAGATGATTAACGGCTATATGCGCGGCACTGCCGGTGCCAACGTAATGGCGCGGCACGCCGGTGCGGATGTGTTTGTTGTTGACATGGGCACAACTTTTGATTTGAGCCACTTGCCGAAAGTGCGCAACGAAAAGGTTGCTTGGGGCACGGAAGATTTTACCCAAGGCCCTGCCATGACGCGCGGGCAGGCCGAAATGGCATTGGAGCGCGGCATGAAGGTTGCCGGCGAGTGTATTGATAAAGGCTACAATATGCTTGTAACGGCAGAAATGGGCATTGGCAACACAACATCCACTGCAGCTATTGTATCGGCATTTACAGGCCTTGCGCCGGAGCTGACCGTTGGCCGCGGCACCGGCATTAACGATGAACGCATGAAGGTTAAACGCCAGGTTGTTGCGGACGGTTTGGCAGTAAACAAGCCTGAACTGGGAAATGCCATGGATATTTTATGCAAAGTTGGCGGTTATGACCACGCCGGGCTTGCCGGTATGATTATTGAAGGCGCACGCCGCCGTGTACCGACCATGGTTGACGGCGTGAACGCAACGGCTGCGGCGCTGCTTGCTTACGGCATTGAGCCTGCCTGCGCGGATTATATGTTCTGTTCGCATTTATCGGCGGAAATTTCACACGCCAAAATGCTGGAAATTTTAAATTTAAAACCGATTGTCGATGCAGGCATGCGCCTCGGCGAAGGCACGGGTGCTTCGCTGGCTATTGTAATTTTGCAGGCGGCGCTTGATTTATACAAAAAATTAACCGCAGGTGAGCATAATGCGTGATTTTATTACCTGCCTGGAATTTTTAACGCGCATCCGTTTCAGCCACCGCACGGACTGGCGTGACGAAGATTTTTCGCGCAGTGTTCCGTATTTTCCGCTGGTGGGGCTGGTTATCGGCGCGTTTTTGGGTGCAGTTAATTACGCTTTGGTAATGGTTGCCGCGCCTGATTTTATGCGTGCTGCGCTTTTGATTTTAGCAGAAATTATTATTACCGGCGGGCTTATGTACGACGGTTTTATGGATACTTCCGACGGCGTTTTTTCGGCGCGCAGCCGCGAACGCATGCTGGAAATTATGAAGGACAGCCATGTAGGCTCCAACGCCGTGCTGGCTGTAATAGTGCTTATTTTACTGAAGGTATCGGCGTACCTTGCCATTTACCCACAGCTCTTGACGCCGGCGCTGATTGCTATGAGCGTGGCAACGCGCACTTTTATGGTAATTTTTATCGTTAACTTTCCCTACGCGCGCAAAACCGGCATCGGGCATATGTTTACCATGTACGCTAAAAAAAGTTACACGGTCATCGCGCTGGCACTTGGCATTGGCATAACGGCGCTGTGCGGCTTGCATTACCTGCTGGTGATGGCAGTTACTTTTGTGCTGGTATTTGGCATTGCCAAATTTTTGCAAAGCCAGCTGGGCGGGCTGACTGGTGACACCTACGGCGCGCTGACGGAGTGCGGCAACGTGCTGTACCTGCTTACGCTGGTAATTGGCGGGCACTTTTTGGTGCTTGGCTTTTATACTTACCACAGCATATTTAGTTTGTTTTAAGGATGGTGTAAAATGGAAATAGATGTTTTGGCTGGCACGGTGCAGCCTGTTGATAAAACGATAGCGGCAAAAGCGCAGGAGCGTTTTGATAATTTAATTAAGCCGGTCGGTTCACTGGCAAAACTTGAAGAAATGGCTACTCGCTATGCGGCGATTTACGGCAGCGCAGATAAAAATGATGTAAATTTTCCTTGTAAAACAGTGCTTTTCTGGACTGACAACGCCGGTACAGCGGCAGAATATATGCAGGGCACGAAACCTGCCTGCGTGCTAGCGGAAAATTCCGGCGTTAAAAGCCAGACCTTTTTGGTAACGTCTGAGAGCATTGAAGAAGCACTGCTTGAAGGCGCGCTTCTGGCAAAAGAAGCAATAGGAATAAACGGCGGCCAGCAGGTGCTGGCACTTGGCTGCGTTGATAGCAGCGTGCCGCAATATAATAAAGAAAGCCTTGAAGCTGACGGTTATGATTTTTTAAATCAGCTTGGCAGCAGAACCATTGCCGCTATGGCAGGCGCAGTTTTGCAGGCAGCGGCTTTAAAAGTGCCGGTAATGCTTGACGGTGCAGCATCATGCCTTGCAGCACTTGCGGCGGTAAAATATAATGCCGCTGCGGCAGATTACGTTTTTGCCGGGCATGTATCCGCAGAAGCGGGCATGGAAGAACTGCTGCAAAAATTGGGGCTTTCCGCGCCGCTGAGGCTTGATATTAAAATATGCCGCGGCGAAGGCGCAATACTTGCGCTCAGTCTTTTGGACGCAGGTATTAAGGCTTATAAGGAAATGGAAACTTTTGCCGAAGCAGGCGTACACGTTGAGGTAAAAGAATTTTCGCACGCAGAAGAAATTAAGGCAGGCAAACAGGGGGCAAAATAATAATGGGCAGGCTATATTTAATCAGGCATGGGGAAACCGATTCCAACAAAAGTTTCCGCTTTCAGGGGCAAACCGATATTGAACTGAACGAAAAAGGACTGGCGCAGGCTGAACTTTTGGCAGAGCATTTTAAAACTATCCGCCTTGATGCCGTATACAGCAGCAGTTTAACGCGCGCACGGCAGACGGCGGCACCGCTGGCGGCAGTACACGGGCTTGAAGTGCAGCCGATTGAAGATATTAAGGAAATTGCTTTTGGCAAGTGGGAAGGGCTTACCTATAACCAGATTAATGATGCCGGCCTTGGGCAGATTGACGAATTTTTTAAAAATCCGGCGCTGTGCCATGTGCCGGGCGGCGAGAATTTTACGGATGTTGCCGCACGCGTAGAGCCGTTTTTTAAACGCTGCCTTGCGGAAATGGACGAAAAAGATATTGCCGTTGTTTCGCACGGCGGCATTATCCGTGTGCTGCTGTGCCTGTTTTTGGGCGTGGATTTAAACAAAATATGGAATTTCAGCGTTGGCAACTGCAGTACAACCACACTGGCAAAATGGCGCGGCTACAATACTGTACTTGAATGTACCAATGAAACATATTATTTGCGTTAAATTTTATTAGAATAATGTAAAAAACAGCCATGATATATTGACATTTGTATTTTAAAAAGATATACTTTAAATAGTATATCTCAGCCGGTTCATATAGGGTTCATATCTTCTTTTTAATGCTGCTTGCATTTTTATCGAAGCCGTGGCAAATCTATGAAGTCCTCATGGGGTATGATTAATGTAAGGAGCTGATAAGCAATGAAAGAAGACAAAACTTTAGTATGCAAGGAATGTGGCAAAGAATTTGTTTTTTCCGCTTCCGAACAGGAATTTTATGAATCCAAAGGCTTTACCAACGAACCTGGCCGCTGCCCTGCATGCCGTCAGGCACGCAAACAGCGTCTTGGTATTGTAAGCGAGCGTCCGGAACGCCAGATGTATCCGGCGGTTTGCGCTGAATGCGGCAAAGAAACCGAAGCTCCGTTCAAACCTTCCGAAGACCGTCCGGTTTACTGCCGTGACTGCTACAACGCACATCACAGAAAATAATAAACAAATACAGCCTGCCGTAAAAATGCGGCAGGTTTTTTGTTTATTTCAGCGAATTTTATAAATAATGTGACAGAAACTTTGAGAAAGTTTCACTCAATATGGTATAATAATTTAATAAGAAGAATTGGGGGTCATTTTATTTTAGAACTTAAAGAGATTTCGGTTGCCGATAAGGAATTGTTTGAAAGCTACATGTCGCGCCCTTATTACCGCGGCTCTGAATGTGCTTTCGGCAATTTGTTTATGTGGCAGACCTGCTATGATATTTTTTGGACTGAAGCGCATGGCTTTTTAGTGCTGAAAGTAAAAAGAAATGATGTTGACTTCTTTTTACAGCCGTTTGGCGGCAAAGACGAAGATTTGCCTTTATTAATGAAAGAAATTAAAGAATACCATAACGGCAAACCGTTTGAAATACACGGCATTTATGATGACGGCAGGGAAAGGCTGTTAAAAGCGTTTCCTGATTTGGAAATTACCGATGACCGTGATAACTGGGATTATGTGTATTTGCAGCAGAACCTGGCCACGCTTGCCGGGCGCAAATACCACGGCAAAAAGAACCACTGCAATGCTTTTGTAAAAGAGCATCCCGATTATGTTTACGAAGAAATGAACAGAAGCAATATTGAAGAATGCCTTGCTTTTGGCGATATGTGGTGCGAGCGCCGCATGTCGGACGACCCTTCGCTGGTATGCGAAAAATGCGCTATCCACGAAGCGCTTGATAATTTTGAAGCCTTAAAGCTGCGCGGCGGCGTTATCCGCATTGACGGCAAGGTTGAAGCCTTCAGCTTTGGCGAAAAAATTAATGACGATACTGCCGTTTTGCATGTAGAAAAGGCCAATCCGGAAATACGCGGGCTTTATGCCGTTATTAACCGTGATTTTGCCAAAAATGCGTGGGGCGACGTTACCTATCTTAACCGCGAGGAAGATATGGGGCATGAAGGCCTGCGCATAGCAAAAGAATCGTATAAACCGGAATTTATGGTAAAAAAATATTCCACTATTTTTAAATAACAGAGGTTTGTATGGATTTCAGGCTTTTAAACTCTGCTTTTTTGCCGCAGGCGGCAGAATTATGGGATTACTGCTTTGAAAAAAAGGGCGACCCGTTTTACGAATGGTATTTTAGCGAGTACTGTTTAAAGCAAAACAGCGTTATAGGCGGGTTTGACGGCGATAAATTAGCGTGCATGCTGCACTTGAACCCGTATGCAATTACGCTGCGCGGGCAAACACTGCGCCTGCCGTATATTGTAGGCGTGGCAACTGCGCCGGAATACCGCGGGCAGCACTTTACGCGCCCGCTGCTGGAAACGGCGTTTACCGTTTTGCGTGCGCAGGGAGCGGCTTTTGCGCTTTTAATGCCCATTAACCCGGCAATTTATAAGCCCTATGGGTTTGATTACTGCTATTACCGCCATTATTACCAAATGCCGCTGGCAGAATTGAAAAAACTGCCGCCGGTGCATAATATAAAAATAACCCGCTGTGCAGATATTACAGAAGGCTTGGATGAACTTGCCGCTGTTTACGAAGCCTGCGGGCAGGAGTTAAACGGCATGGCAGTGCGCGGCAGGGCAAAATGGCAGGAGCTTTTAAACGGCTATAAAGCCGAAAAAGCAATGCTTGCCATAGCTTTTGAAGATGCCAGCCCTGCCGGTTATATGCTGTATTCGCTTGATGCAGGCACTTTTAAAGTGCAGGAGCTGCTTGTGCTCAGCCATGAGGCACAAACGGCGCTTCTGCGTTATGCAGCCGGGCATTTAAGTGATGCCGCTAATTTTGAGTGGCTGGCCGAACCCGGCAACATGGCGTATCTTGATTTTGCCGGAAGTACATACAGCGGCAGTTTAAAGCCGTTTATGATGGCGCGCTGCATTAATATCCGCAAAGCGCTGGAGCTTTTGCCGGTGCCGCAGAATGTGAGCGGCGAAGCGGTGCTTTTAATTACCGACAAATTTTTGCCGCTGAATAACGGGTTTTTAAAAATAACTGCCCAAAACGGCGCGTTAACTCAGGCCAGCACCATTGAAAACGAAGAAATTACAATAGACAGCGCAGCCTTTACACAGCTGTATTTCGGTACTTTCAGCTTTGAAGAGCTGGTGCGTGCCGGAAAAATTAAAGTTCATAATCCGCGCAAAAGCGGTTTTTTGCAGGCGTTGTTTACCAAATGCCGTAATTATATTAACGAGTACTATTGAAAATTGAGCAGGGAGGCTGATTTAATGGACGAAATCAGACGCATTTTTGTAGAAAAGAAAGAAGCTTTTGCCGTTGAAGCAAGAGGCCTTTTGGCTGATTTGCAAACCAACCTCGGCATGAAAGGCTTAACCGGCATCCGTGTTATTAACCGCTACGATGTTATGGGCGTAACGGATGAGGAATTTGCCGCAGCCAAAGCGCTGGTGCTTTCCGAACCGCCGGTTGATACCGTTGAAGAAGAACTGGAAGTACCTGCAGGCTGCCGTGCTTTTGCGGTAGAATTTTTGCCGGGCCAGTATAATCAGAGGGAAGACTTTGCTGCTCAGTGCATTCAGCTTATTACGCAGAAAGAACGCCCGCTGGTATCTTCTGCCAAAGTTTATATTTTGTCCGGCACAATCAGTGATGGTGAGTTTGCTAAAATTAAGGCTTACTGCATTAACCCGATTGAAGCACGCGAAGCTGCCTGGGAAAAACCGCAGACTTTGGTGCAGGCCTGCGAAGAACCGCAGAAAATTAAAAGCGTGGAAGGCTTTTTAACCTTTACCAAAGAAGAAATGGAGGCTTATCGCACTGCTAACGGCTTTGCCATGAGCCTTGACGATTTGCTGTGGTGCCAGAAATATTTTAACGAAGAACACCGCGAACCGACCATTACCGAGATTAAAGTGCTCGATACTTACTGGTCTGACCACTGCCGCCATACTACTTTTATGACGCAGATTGAAGATGTTGAAATTGAGCCGGGGCTTTACACCCAGCCGGTACAGGCTGCCCTTGACAAATATATGGAAGCGCGCGACGAAGTGTACGGCGCCGATACCAAACGCCCTGTTACCCTGATGGACATTGCCGTTATCGGCATGAAAAAACTGCGTGCCGAAGGCAAGCTGGATGATTTGGACGAATCGGAAGAAATTAACGCCTGCACCATTGTTGTGCCTATTGAAGTTGACGGCAAAACAGAAGAATGGCTGCTGCTGTTTAAAAACGAAACCCATAACCACCCGACGGAAATTGAACCGTTCGGCGGTGCTGCAACCTGCCTCGGCGGCGCTATCCGCGACCCGCTTTCCGGCCGTGCCTATGTATATCAGGCAATGCGCGTAACCGGCGCTGCCGACCCGCGCGTACCGGTGGAAGATACTCTGCCCGGCAAACTGCCGCAGCGCAAAATTACTATCGGCGCGGCAGCAGGCTACAGCTCTTACGGCAACCAGATTGGCCTGGCAACCGGCCATGTACAGGAATACTATCACGATAAATTCGTGGCAAAACGCATGGAAGTAGGCGCTGTTGTAGGCGCTGTTCCGCGTAACCTTGTAAAACGCGAAGTGCCTGAACCGGGCGACCTTTTAGTGCTGCTCGGAGGCAGAACCGGCCGTGACGGCTGCGGCGGCGCAACGGGTTCTTCCAAGGAACATACCGTTGATTCGCTTGCAAGCTGCGGTGCGGAAGTACAGAAGGGCAACCCGCCGACAGAACGTAAAATTCAGCGTTTGTTTCGCAACCCGGAAGTTACGCCGATGATTAAACGCTGCAACGACTATGGTGCAGGCGGCGTATCCGTTGCCAACGGCGAACTTGCCGACGGCCTTGTAATTGACCTTGACAAAGTGCCGAAAAAATACGAAGGCCTTGACGGTACGGAACTTGCCATTTCCGAATCTCAGGAACGTATGGCGCTTGTTATTGCTCCCGAAAATATTAAGAAATTTATTGCCTTTGCCGATGAGGAAAACCTTGAAGCAACCGTTATCGGACAGGTTAGCGATAACAGAAGGCTTGTAATGTACTGGCGCGGCGATAAAATTGTTGACCTTTCCCGCGACTTTTTGAATACCAACGGCGTTGCCCAGCATGCAGATGTTAAAGTTTGCAATGTTGAAGATGAATGCGTATTTGACAAACTGCCGGCAGAAGTTGCTGCGGCAGACGGTTTGAAAAACGCATGGCTTGCTAACCTCGGACGCCTTAATGTTTGCAGCCAGAAAGGGCTTTCCGAACGCTTTGACAGCACTATCGGCCGCGGCACCGTGCTGATGCCGTTTGGCGGCAAACGCCAGCTTACTCCGTCTGAAGGCATGGTTGGCAGGCTGCCCGTGCTGCATGGCAAAACCACGGCGGCATCCGTTATGGCGTGCGGCTACAACCCGGATGTTGCCTGCTGGAGCCCGTTCCACGGCGCACTGTATGCGGTTGTGGAATCTGTAACCCGTGCCGTTGCACTTGGTGCAGACCCGGCAAAATTGCGCCTTACCTGCCAGGAATACTTCCCCAAACTGCATAATACCGAACTTTGGGGCCAGCCCTTTGCAGCACTTTTGGGCGCATTTACCGCGCTGGACGCTTTGGAACTGCCTGCTATCGGCGGCAAAGACAGCATGAGCGGCACCTTTATGGATAAAACCGTTCCGCCGACGCTTGTTTCCTTCGCGGTTGACGTTATCGACGGCGACAAAGCCGTATCGGCAGAATTTAAAAATGCCGGCAGCAAGGTTGTATTCCTTTCCTGCTCGCGCGAAGCTACAGAAGTTCCTGATTTTGGCGCGCTGAAAGCAAATCTTACCGCAGTGCATAAAGCCATTCTGGCGGGCAAAATTACTGCTGCGGCAACCGTTAAAGAAGGCGGCATTGCTGCGCTTGTAACAACAATGTGCCTTGGCAACAGCCTTGGTTTTGAATTTATTAAACCCTATAACGATACTGACGGACTGTTTACTTTACAGCCCGGCGGCATGGTGCTTGAACTTGCAGAAGGCACAGAACCCGAAGACCTGTTTGAAGGTCTCGACTACATGCTGCTTGGCCATACCTCTGAAAAACAGGTTATCGCCATTAATGACGACGTTATCCCCATGGGCGAAGCAGAAAAGGTTTACAGCACTCCGCTGGAAGGCATTTTCCCGTCCAAAACCGATGAAAAAGACGATAAAGATATTGACATGCCGCTTTATAAGGCAGAACTGCCTTTAACTGCACCGGTAACGATTGCCAGACCGCGCGTATTCATTCCGGTATTTCCGGGCATTAACTGCGAATATGACAGTGCCCGCGCGTTTGAAGACGCCGGTGCTGTGGCTGAAACCTTTATTGTGCGCAACCTTACCCCGCAGGCAGTAGAAGAATCCGTTGCCAAAATGGTTGAAATGATTGACAATGCCCAGATTGTAATGCTTCCGGGTGGTTTCAGCGCCGGTGACGAACCGGACGGCAGCGGCAAGTTTATTGCTACCATGCTGCGCAACCCGCGCATTAAAGAAGCTATCGAACGCCTGCTGAATGACCGTGACGGTTTGATGCTCGGCATCTGCAACGGCTTCCAGGCACTTGTTAAACTCGGCCTTGTGCCTTATGGCGAAATCCGCGAAATGTCTGCCAACAGCCCGACTCTTACCTTCAATAATATCGGCCGCCACGTTTCGCAGATTGTTAACACCCGCGTTGTTTCCAATAAATCTCCGTGGTTCAGTGCCGTTGAACCGGGTGAAATTCACTCCGTTGCCGTATCTCACGGCGAAGGCCGCTTCTATGCGCCGGAAGAAACAATTAAAGCATTGTTTGCCAACGGGCAGGTTGCAACGCAGTATGTTGATGAAAACGGCAAACCCACCATGGCAATGCCGTACAACCCCAACGGTTCGCTGTATGCTATTGAAGGCATTACCAGCCCCGACGGCAGAATTTTGGGTAAAATGGGCCATACCGAGCGTTTTGTACCGGGCCTGTTTAAAAACATCAGCGGCAATAAAGACCAGAAAATCTTTATCAGCGGCGTAAATTATTTTAAATAAGCATTAAAATGTTTTACCGCCCTTGCTTAAACGGTGAGGGCGGTATTATTTTTATGTAAAGCTGAATACGCAATGAATAAATCTTTTCAAATTCAGCAAAATGCAACGACTCCTACGTGCGTGAACACGGCTGCGCTGCGGTTCACGCATTTTTGTAAATATTTAAAATGAAGCCGCCGTTGTTTTGTCTTGAATTTTCAAAGGTTTACCCATTGCGTATTTATATTATAGTTGTATAAAATATAAAAGCAGTCAATTTTTATTTTAAAAGAGTTATGTAAAATATGAGACGAATGATTTTTGCAGAACTGAAACAGCGTGAATCATTTGCTGTGAGTTTTAATAATAAAAAAATTTACTTTGCAAGCGAAGGAACATTATGGATAAGTTACAAAATTTACAGCCCTGGCAGCAGGTGCAGGGCATTTATGTGCATATACCGTTTTGCAGGCAAAAATGCCTGTACTGCGATTTTAATTCGTACGCCGGTTTTGGGGCAGAGGTAATGGCAAAATATGCTGCGGCGGTATGCAGGGAAATTGCCGAGCGCAGAAAAGATGTACCTGTAAACGACAATGCTTCAATTTATTTTGGCGGCGGTACGCCAAGCCTTTTACCGGCTGAAGCTATAAAAGAAATTACGGACGCTTTAAAAAAGTACGGCTGGTGGCAAAATCCGTGCGAGGCGTCTATCGAGGCAAATCCCGGCACTGTTGATTTGCATAAACTGAAAGCACTGCGGCAGTTGGGGTTTGACCGCATCAGTTTTGGCGTGCAGAGTTTAAACGATGCAGAATTAAAAGCAATAGGGCGCGTGCATAATGCAGCCGAAGCATTGGAAGCAATAGAGCTTGCCAAACAGGCAGGCTTTAAGCGCATTAATGCCGATGTTATTTACGGCCTGCCGGGGCAGACTATGGCAAGTTTAAAAGAAACGCTTACGCGGCTTTGCAGTACCGGCATTGAGCATTTATCCGTTTATGGGCTGATTGTTGAAGATGGCACGCCGCTGCAAAAAATGACAGAAGCGGGGCAGATAATTTTGCCGGATGAGGACGAAGCTGCCGATATGTACGAATTTGTGCAGGAGTTTTTAAAAACTCATGGTTTTGAACGCTATGAAATATCAAACTATGCGCGCGGTAAAGCGTACAGCCGCCATAACATTGTGTACTGGCATTATTACCCGTATGCGGCATTTGGCGCGGGTGCCTGCGGTTTTAGCGGCAGCGCGCGTTTTACTGCCGCTGCTAAAGTACAAAACTACATACAGCTTATACAAAGCGGCGGGCAGCTTTATGATAAAGAAGAACTGCCTGTGCCGGTGCAGTTTGAAGAATTTATGTTTATGAACCTGCGCAAAAAAAGCGGCGTAAGTTTAACCGAAGCAAAGCAGCGTTTCGGCATTGATGTTATGGAAAAATACGGAGCTGAAATGAAACCGTATATTGAGCATAATTTGCTTAGCTTTGATAAAGAGCGGCAGAAAATCTGCCTTACCGAAGCTGGTATGGAAGTTGGCAACCGTATTTTTGAAATTTTTGTGACGGATTAAATTTTATTTAAAAAATATATAAAAACTTATTGACAATATCTGAAGGCAGTGCTATTCTAATATCAAGATGTTAGCACTCTATTATAACGAGTGCTAACAATCCCTTCGGAGGTGGGGATATGTTAAACGAAAGAAAGAAGAAAATTCTGCAAATCATCATAGAAGATTACATTTCTACGGCAGAGCCGGTAGGTTCACGCACTATTGCGCGCAAACATGATTTGGGATTGAGCCCGGCCACCATCCGTAACGAAATGAGCGATTTGGAACTTTTGGGTTATCTGGAGCAGCCCCACACTTCAGCCGGTCGTGTGCCTTCGGCACAGGCATACAGGTTTTATGTAGATTCCATGATTGAGCCGGATACGCTGGACGATAACGACCGTACATTAATTAATACCCTGTACCGCGAACGCCAGCGCAGCATTGACGATATTTTCCTGTCAACCGCCAAAATCCTTTCGCAGATGACGCATAACGTGTCGATGGTGCTGGCAAACCAGCATTCCATCAGCCGTTTCTGTTATTTAAAGTTTTTGCCGCTTGATACGAACCATGCCATTTTGTGCATTGTTACCGATGACGGCAATGTAAACAACTGCGTGGTGGAAATTCCGGCAGGCATGTCTGCCAAAGAACTGGAATACATGGCCGGGCGCATTACAAGAATGCTGGAAGGCAAAGCCGTAACGGATATCGACAAGGCGTTGCTGGATGAAGTGCAGGCAGCGGTTAAAGATGACCGGCTGCTTTTAAGTTCGCTTTTGCATGTGCTGCGCCGCATGACGCGCCCCGAAAAGGAAACCTTCTTTATGGGCGGCACAAGGCAGCTGTTAAGCCAGCCTGAATTCCGCGACATGGAAAAAGTTAAAAACCTTTTGGGCGTGCTGGAAGAAGAAAAAGTTGTGCGCAACATTTTAAAATCCGGCGAAGAATCCGGGCTGCGCATAACGATAGGCAGCGAAAATAAATTTGAAGGCATTCAGGATTGCAGCATGGTGCAGGCAACCTACCGCTTAAACGGCAAAATAGTCGGTACAATGGCTGTTTTGGGGCCTACGCGCATGCAGTATGGCAAAGTAATTGCCGTAATGGATTATCTTCATAAATATTTAAAAACGATTTTAAACAGCTGAGGAGGGACAGTATGCAGGCAGAAGATATTAAAGATACTCAGAACCCTGCGGAAGGAGCAGCGGAAAATGCTGAAGCGCCCGCTGAAGAAAAGGTAAACGCCGGTGAAGCGGCTGCCGGAAATGCAGAAAACGCACAATCGGAAGAAGCAAAGCCGGAAGAACCCCGGAAAGATGAAAAAGATGCAAAAATCGAAGAACTGCAAAACCGCCTGATGCGTTTGCAGGCTGATTTTGAAAATTTCCGCAGACGCAATGCTGCCGAACGCGAACAGCTTTCAACCTTCGTTACGGCAGATGTTGTCGGTAAGTTTTTAAAAGTGCTCGATAACTTTGAAAGGGCCGAGCAAAGCGTAAAAACTACAAACGATATGTCTGCTATCGTAGCCGGCATGGAAAAAATCAAACGGCAGTTTGAACAGGCTTTTAAAGAGCTTGAAGTTGAAGAAATCCCCGCAGAGGGGCAGAAATTTAACCCGGAACTGCACGAAGCCGTAATGCGCGGGCAGAACCCGGATTTAGAGGATGAAAGCATTGAGCAGGTTTTTGAAAAAGGTTACAGGCTGCGCAATAAAATCATCCGCCACAGCAAAGTTAAAGTAATAAGCAACGATTAAGTTGCATTCTTTATACAGTGTAAATTTGAGGAGGAAAAAACATCATGTCTAAAGTAATTGGTATTGACTTAGGTACTACTAACTCTGTAGTAGCTGTTATGGAAGGCGGCGAACCGACCGTTATCACTAACCAGGAAGGCAGCAGGCTGACCCCGTCCGTTGTAGGTTTTTCCAAAAACGGCGAGCGTCTGGTAGGCCAGCTGGCAAAACGCCAGGCTGTTTCCAACCCGGACAGAACCATCAGCTCCATTAAACGCCACATGGGCACTAATTACAGAGTTGAAATTGACGACAAAAAATATTCTCCGGAAGAAATTTCCGCAATGATTCTGCAAAAATTAAAAGCTGACGCTGAAAAATATCTCGGCGAAAGCGTACATCAGGCCGTAATTACCGTTCCGGCTTACTTCTCCGACAGCCAGCGCCAGGCAACCAAAGACGCAGGCAAAATTGCAGGCCTTGAAGTTCTGCGTATTATCAACGAACCTACCGCAGCAGCACTTGCTTACGGCATTGACAAGAGCGAAGACCACACCGTTATGGTTTACGACCTTGGCGGCGGCACGTTCGATGTATCCATCCTTGATGTAGGCGACGGCGTATTTGAAGTTAAAGCTACCAACGGCGATACTCACCTCGGCGGCGATGACTTTGACCAGCGCATTATCGACTGGATGGTTGACGAATTCAAGAAAGCCGAAGGCATTGACCTTTCCAACGACCGCATGGCTATGCAGCGTCTGCGTGAAGCAGCAGAAAAAGCTAAAATCGAACTGTCCGGCGTAATGAGCACCAACATTAACCTGCCGTTTATTACCGCAGGTGCCGATGGCCCGAAACATCTTGACATGGATTTAACCCGTGCTAAATTTGAAGAAATGACCGCAGACCTTGTTGAACGCACCATGGGCCCGACCCGTCAGGCTATGGCCGACGCAGGCATGAGCGCAAGCGACATCAACAAAGTACTCTTGGTTGGCGGTTCCACCCGTATTCCGGCTGTACAGGAAGCCATTAAAAAATTCATGGGCAAAGAACCGCACCGCGGCATTAACCCGGACGAATGCGTTGCAGTAGGCGCTGCTATTCAGGCAGGCGTACTGGCAGGCGAAGTTAAAGACGTACTGCTTCTGGACGTAACTCCGCTGTCCCTCGGCATTGAAACCGCCGGCGGCATTTTCACCAGAATGATTGACCGCAACACCACCATTCCTACTTCCAAATCTCAGATTTTCTCCACTTATTCCGATAATCAGCCTTCTGTTGATATCCACGTACTGCAGGGCGAACGCGACATGGCTGCCGACAACAAAACTCTGGGACGTTTTGAATTGTCCGGCATTCCGGCTGCACCGCGCGGAGTACCGAAAATTGAAGTTACCTTCGATATCGACGCCAACGGCATTGTAAACGTAAAAGCCAAAGACCTCGGCACCGGCAAAGAACAGAAGATTACCATTACTTCTTCCGGCACGCTTGATAAAGACGAAGTTGACCGCCTTGTAAAAGAAGCCGAAGCCAACGCCGAAGCAGATAAAAAACGCAAAGAAGCAGTTGAAGCGCGCAACCAGGCTGACAGCCTCTGCTATCAGGCAGAAAAAACCATTAAAGATATGGAAGGCAAAGGCAGCGACGAACTGATTGCCAAAGTTAAAACTGCAATGGATGCCCTGAAAGAAAAAATGAAAGGCGACGACGTTGACGCAATTAAGAAAGCTACAGAAGAACTTACCAAACCTTTGTATGAACTGAGCGCTGAACTTTACAAACAGACTGAAGCAGCCAAAGGTGCGGAAGCAGCAGGTGCAGGTGCAGCAAACGCAGGCGGCGCTAAAAAAGCCGATGACGATGTAGTTGACGCCGAAGTTGTTGACGACGACAAGAAATAATCAGCTTAGGATGGTGTAAACCTTGGAAAAAAGAGATTACTATGACGTGCTGGGCGTTTCTAAAAGCGCAACGGCAGACGAGATAAAAAAAGCATATCGTAAACTGGCACGTCAGTATCATCCTGATGTCAACAAGGATAATCCTGATGCTGCAGAAAAGTTTAAAGAATGCTCCGAAGCATACAGTGTTTTGAGCGACGAAAAGAAACGTGCTCAGTATGACCAGTTTGGCCATGCAGCCTTTGACGGCGCTGCCGGAGCAGGCGGCGCGGGCGGTTTCGGCGGGTTTGATTTCAGCGGCTTCGGCGGCGCAGGCGGCGGTATGGAGGACATTTTTGATATGTTCTTTGGCGGCGGCGGGCGCTCCAGAGGCGGCCGTCAGTCAGGCCCGCAGCGCGGCAGCGATTTGCGCTTCGATATGGAAATTACCTTTGAAGAAGCGGCTTTCGGCGTAGAACGCGAAATTAACCTGACGCGTGACGAGCAATGCCCAAAATGTAAAGGCAGCGGCGCTGAACCGGGCAGCAAGGTGGAAACCTGCCCCGAATGCCACGGCACAGGCCAGGTAAGCTTTACGCAAAACACTATGTTCGGGCAGATGCGTAACGTACGCCCGTGCAGCAGATGCCACGGCGAAGGCAAAATTATTACCGAGCCGTGCAAAGAATGTAAGGGCAAAGGTACCGTGCGCAAAACCAAAAAGCTTAAAGTTAAAATTCCTGCCGGTGTTAACGATGGTTCGCGCCTGCGCGTAAGCGGAGAAGGCGAAGCAGGTATGCGCGGCGGCCCCAGCGGCGACCTTTACGTATATCTTTATGTGAAGCCGCACAAGTTCTTTGAACGCGACGGCAACACTGTATTATGCGAAGTGCCTATTAACATTGTACAGGCAACTTTGGGCGATGAAATAAAAGTACCGACGCTGGACGGCCAGGTAACCATGAAGATTCCGGAAGGCACCCAGCCGGGCCAGGTGCTGCGCCTGAAAGGCAAAGGCATACCCAGCCTGCGCGGAGGCAGCCGCGGCGACCAGCTGGTACGTATAAAAGTTGTTGTTCCTAAAAAGCTGAGCGAAAAGCAAAAAGACGCGCTGCGTAAATTTGCCGATATCAGCAAGGACAACATTAACCCCGAAGAAAAAAGCTTTTTGAACAAAATTAAAGATTTGTTTAAATAACAAACAAAGCGCGTTTCCGTAAATTCGGAAGCGCGCTTTTAGTATCTTTACAGTTTTATATTTTTCTGTTACAATATGCAGGCAAATGTGCTGCCATAACGGTAGGCGGTTAGCCCTCTGCGGAGGGACTGTGACCCTCCGATTAACATAGAATCCGCGTGGCGGAAATATGCTAAAGGAGGGGATAACGTGGATATATTATCGTTGTTAGCCGTAATAGGCTATACGGTGACTATCTTTTCCATTGGTTATACCCTCGGGAAAGATTTTTCGCGTAAAAGCAGATAACCGCCACAAGCCAGCCAAAACTGTGACGGTTATCGTTAGATGATTTAAACTTTTTTGCGGGCTGACCGTCTATCGGCAGCCATTTGTTTTTCTATAATTATTATAGCAAACAGGCGCAAAAAGTCAAATATAGTAATGCTTAATATAAAAGCCGCTGCGGCGTGATAAATATAAATTGACTGATTTTATAATGTACATTTCGGCCTTGTTATGATAAGATAAAAGGCGGAAATTTATATCTTTTTACTATGAGTTTTTTGAGGAGTGAAACGTAATGCAGTGGACGGAAGTCAGCTTACAGACAACGCATGAACAGGCAGACACGGTTGCCGATATTTTATACAGCGCCGGTGCGCAGGGCGTGGCCATGGAAGACCCGCTTTTAATTAATCAGCTGCGCGCAAGCGGGACATGGGAGCTGTGCGATATTCCCGAACAGCAGAATACCGAGGTCGTTACAGTAACTGCTTATTACCCGGACGACGAAAAACTTTCCGAACGTTTGGAGTTTATCTCGCGTGAGGTTAGAGCCGTTGAAGAACGTATCCGGCAAAAATGCGTTTTCCGCAATCCGCTGTTCCGTACACTGTGCGAGCAGGATTGGGCAAACGAATGGAAGCAGTATTTCCATGTAACCCATATCGGCAAACATCTTGTTATTAAGCCTTCGTGGGAAAAATACGAAGCTAAGGCAGATGACCTTGTTATTGAAATTGACCCCGGCATGGCCTTTGGCACCGGCACGCACCATACAACAAGCATGTGCATGGAATACCTGGAAGAAATTATTACGCCGCAGGCGGAAGTATTTGACGTTGGTACCGGCAGCGGTATTTTAAGCATTGCGGCCGCCAAATTGGGCGCCAAAAGCATTGTTGCCGTAGATATTGACGCCAACGCCGTGCGCATTGCCAAAGAAAACATTGCCGGAAACGGCCTGAGCGAAGTTATTGCAGTTAAAGAAGGCGACCTTCTGCACGGCACGGAAGGCAAGGCAGATGTAATTATTGCCAATATTATTGCCGATATTATTATTATGCTGCTGCCGGATGTTGTGAAAAAGCTTAAAGCGGACGGCAAGTTTCTTGCCAGCGGCATTATAGAAGAACGTGAAGACGATATTAAAAAAGCTGCCGCAGCCAGCGGGCTGAAGGTTGTCAGCACGCGCCATAAAGGCGGCTGGGTTGCCATGCTGATGGCACTGGAGGATTAATGCACAGATTTTTTATTCCGCGCCCTTATGCGGAAAACATGATGATAGACGGCATTGACGCACGCCATATTTACACCGTGCTTAAAATGAAGCCGGGCGAAAAAGTGCAGATTGTGAGTGACGACGGCGTAACTGCCCTTGCAGAAATTACTGAAACCGCGCCCGGGCGGACGCTTGTAAAATGTCTTGAAGTTATTGCCGAAAGCCATGAGCCTGCGGTGAAGATTACACTGGCACAGGGGCTTGTAAAAGGCGAAAAGATGGATTTTATTATCCAAAAAGCGGTGGAGCTCGGCGTAAGCCGCATTGTGCCTTTGGCAATGGAACATTCCGTTGTGCGCTATGACGGTGACAAAGCTGCAAAAAAATGCCAGCGCTGGCAAAAAATTGCCGAAAGTGCGGCCAAGCAGAGCAAGCGCGATATTATTCCGCAAATTGCGGAGGTTGCATCTATTGATAAACTGATGGCTGAATGTGACTGCACAACTAAAATAATTGCTTACGAATGTGAGGACAGGCAGGGCCTTAAACAGGTTCTGCAAAGCAATTTAAAGACAGACAGCATATTAATTATAATCGGCCCGGAAGGCGGCATCAGCGAAGCCGAGCTTGATAAAGCACGCAGCGGCGGTGCGGTGCCTGTGTCGCTTGGCAGGCGTATTTTGCGCGCCGAAACGGCCGGGCTTACTGCTTTAAGTGCCGTTTTATACGAATTTGACGAACTGGGAGGCTGAAAATGGCAAAAATTGCATTTTATACGCTTGGCTGCAAGGTTAACCAGGCCGATACGGCAAGCATGGAAAACCTGTTTTTGCGCAGCGGGCATCAGCTTGTCAGTTTCGACGGCGAAGCTGATGTATATATTATTAATACCTGCGTTGTTACCAATACCGGGCAGCGCAAATCGCGCCAGACCATTCACCGCGCCATCCGTAAGAACCCCAATGCGCTGATTGTGGTTACGGGCTGCTATCCGCAGACGGCGGCGGAAGAAGTAAAGGCCATTGCCGGCGTAGATATGATTATCGGCAACCAGGACCGCGCGCAGATTGTGCAGCTGGTGGAAGAACGCCTTGCGCACAGGCAGACCGATACGCTGGATGCCGTGCATAAATTAACTGCCAGCACTGCTTTTGAAGAAATGGCAGCAGGCGATATAACCGATAAAACGCGCGCCTTTTTAAAAATTCAGGAAGGCTGCAACCAGTTCTGCACTTATTGCATTATTCCTTACGCACGCGGCCCGCTGCGTTCGCGCAGCCTTGAAAGCATCCGTACCGAAACGCAGCGCCTTATAAGCGCCGGGTTTAAGGAAATTGTGCTTATCGGCATTCACCTTGGCTGTTACGGCAAAGAAAACCCTGACGGCCCTACTTTGTATGACGCAGTTAAAACCGTTCTTGATGTGCCGGGCGTGCAGCGCCTGCGCCTCGGTTCGCTGGAATCTGTTGAGGTAGAGCCGCGCCTTTTAACGCTGATGCAGGAAGACGCACGTTTTTGCAGGCATTTGCACCTGCCGCTGCAATCGGGCTGCGATAAAACCTTGCAGGCCATGCACAGGCCGTACACAACGGCTAAATTTAAAACGCTTCTGGCGGATATTAAAACAAGGGTGCCCGATATTGCCATAACTACGGATGTTATTGCAGGTTTTCCCGGCGAAACGGAAGCGGATTTTGAAACAACCTGCAAATTTGCCGAAAGCTGCGGCTTCAGCAAAATGCATATCTTTCCGTTTTCGGCGCGCAAAGGCACGCCTGCCGAAAAATTTGCGGGCGCTGTAACGGAAGCCGTTAAAAAAGAACGTGCCGACATTTTGGGAAGAATTGACGAAACCATGCACAAAGCTTTTTTGCAGGCCATGGTTGGGCAAAATGCGGAAGTTTTGTTTGAGCAGCCTGCCGGTGAAGATTATTTTGAAGGTTTAACCGGCAACTATCAGCGTGTTTTTGTAAAAAGCGGGGGACGTAATCTGGGCGGCGAAATACTGCCTGTAAAAATAACGGCTTTTGACGGCGAAAAACTGCTTGGCGAAATTATAAAAGACTGAAGAATTTAACATAATTTAAAAGGAATTTTATTATCTTTGGCGAATTTATAATAAGTTACCAATTAAATACAACCTTAAACAGCGAGGAGGTAAAAATATGAACGACTGCGTATTCTGCCGTATTATTTCCGGAGAGATTCCTGCCGAAAGAGTATATGAAGACGATAAAATGATTGTTATCCGCGACGCCGCACCGGCTGCGCCCGTACACGTACTGATGATTCCGAAGGAACATACGGAAAACATTGTTGTGGCAGACCCGGAACTTGTTAAGTACATGCTCGGCAAAGTAAAAATGCTCAGCGAAAAACTCGGCGTAAGCGAAAAAGGCTTCCGCATTGTTGTTAACACCGGCGACGAAGGCGGACAAACCGTGCACCATCTGCATATCCATCTTTTGGGCGGTAAAATGCTCGGCTGGCCTCCGTGCTGATTGACAAACTCCTTACAGTAATGTATAATTAGACGGTGAGATTATATGCTTCGGAGTATTCTCAAAGCATATAAATTGTATATACACTTCCCTAAGTGTGTGGAGGGAGGGAGATCAGATGGCAGAAATTAAAGTTGGCAAAAACGAAACTCTTGACAGCGCACTGCGCAGATTCAAAAGAGCTACCCAAAAAGCCGGCATCCTTTCTGAAGTAAGAAAACGCGAACACTATGAAAAACCGAGCGTTCAGCGCAAAAAGAAATCCGAAGCCGCAAGAAAACGTAAATCCAGATAATGGGGGCGCGTGCAGATGTCAATTAAAGATCAGCTGACAGAAGATATGAAGCAGGCCATGAAAGCCCACAACAAAGTGGCGCTGGAAACCATCCGCATGGCACGTGCCAATATCAAAAATGTCGAGATCAATGACAAAAAAGAACTTACTGAAGACGAAGTAATTGCAGTTTTGATGAAAGAAGTTAAGATGCGTCAGGATTCTCTTGCTGAGTTTGAGAAAGCAGGACGCACCGATCTGATAGACCAGGCCAAAGCTGAGATTGAAGTGCTGCAAAAATATCTTCCGGCCGCAATGGAAGATGACGAGCTGCAAAGCCTTGTTAAGGAAGTAATTGCCGAAACAGGCGCAGCCAGCATGAAGGACATGGGCAAGGTAATGCCTAAGGTTATTGCCAAAGCCGGTGGCCGTGCCGATGGCAAACGCATTAATGCCATGGTAAAACAACTTTTACAGTAAGTATAAGCCAATGCTTAATAACAGAGCTTGCAGACGCAGGCTCTGTTATTTTTTTGAAAAAAGGGGAATGGTGATTAATACCACTCCCCTTTTTCATTTCATAAAAATGTCAATATTTATTTACTGTAAAAATAAATTACGGTAAAATATAAATAAGCCATTGCAAAGCAATGGCTTAAAGGCGGATTAACGGGATACCGCCGTACCCTACGGCATAAATAGCCTTATCTTAGAACTATTGTTGGATATTGATAAACTTACAAGTTTGCAATAAATGGTTTTCTGTTGGATATTGATAAACCTACACAACAGTAATTCTAATTTGTATTTATTTTAACATTGGTCAAGCTACGTGTCAATATAATATAATAAGGAGAATTGCTATGGAAAGAAAATATGGGATAGGTTTGGATATTGGTATTGGTTCAGTTGGTTATGCCGTTATTTCCAAAACAAATAATTTAGATGCGCGTATAGAAGATATAGGCGTAAGATTATTTAATTCCGGTGAAAATATCCGCCAAAAAGCAAGTAATGCGCAGGAAAGACGGGGATATAGAAGTACACGCCGTTTGCTTCGCAGAAGAAAACACCGTAAAGAACGTATAAAAAAATTCTTTTTAAAAATAAAATTGATGAACGAAATGCAATTAAAAGCATGGCAGGAACAAAATGGTAATCAAAATGTCCTGCAAACAAGAATAAAAGGTTTAAATGAAAAACTAACACCTGAAGAAATTTTGGATTGCATTATCCATATTTGTAACCGGCGTGGTTATCGTGAATTTTACGGTGACGATTCTAAAAAAGACAATGCCGATAAAGATGAACTGCAAAAAATTGAAGGCGGTTTGGCTAATTTTGATGAAATTTATCAATCCGGTGGGTATAAATCCGTTGCAGAAATGTTAATTAATGCCCCTGTTTTTAAAACAGAAACATCTTTTGCTGATTATCGCAACCATAAAAATGCAAAGCGTTATATTTTAATTAAAAGAGAATTTGTAAAAAAAGAACTGGAAGATATTTTAAATAAACAAAGTGAATATTATCCGCAGCTTACAGCAAATAATATTAGAATTATTTGCGATGATATGGTCTTTGCTCAAAGAGATTTTGAAACAGGACCTGGCAACGAAGACGATAAAACCAGAAGATTTATGGGCTTTATTGACAGTATTGGTCAGTGCATGTATTACAAAGATGAAAAAAGAGCTTATAGAAGTACTGTTATAGCTGATATTTATGCATTGGTAAATTGCTTGTCGCAGCTTTCGTTTGTAAATACGGAAACAGGGGAAATTTTATTACCTGAAAATGTTGCGAAAGAGATAATTAATACTTCTCTTACAAATGCTTCAATAACAGAAAATGATATAAAAAATATTTTAAAACCATATAAATTAGAAATGCGTAAACCAGGTAAACTTGAAGTTAAAGTACCTGACACAACTAAAACATTAAAACTGTTGAAGGCAATTTTAACTAATGCTGGTTATAAATATGAAGAATTAATAAAAGAAAATCAGTTTGATGTTAATAATCCTTCAAAATTACATCAATTATGTTTATTGTTGTCCGAAAATATTACACCGGCACGCAGAATAAGAGCGTTAAAAGCAAAAGGATGGAACGAAAAATTACAGAAAGAAGTTATCCGCAAAAAATTTGGTGGTACAGCAAGCGTATGCGAAAAGTATATGATTGAAGCAATCGAAGCCTTTAAGCGTGGAGAAACTTACGGTAATTTTCAGGCACGCATGCTGAAAGAAAGAGAAAATGCTTTGCCTGATATAGAAAAACAAAAATATCTTGCACCGTTTGATAAAAAAGTTGACGAAGAACTTGTAAAGAATATTGTTGTTTTTAAAGCTGTAAATGAAACACGCAAAATTTTAAATGAGCTTATCAGAAGATACGGTTCGCCTGAATATATTAATATAGAGGTTGCCAATGATTTGGGACGCAGTTTTAAAGAACGTGCTAAAATTATCAAACGTATTAATGATAACAAAAAAGAAAAAGATAAAATTGCAAATAAGTTAATTGAACTCGGCCTGTGTAAAGAAGGAGAAGTAAAGCCTTTCGATATTGAAAGATACCGTTTATGGGAAGAACAGGAAGGCAAAGATTTATATACGGGTGATGTCATTCCTGTAGAAAAAATATTAAGCGGTATTTATGATGTTGACCATATAGTGCCTTTTTCTCTTATTTTAGATGATACCTTACAAAATAAAGCGCTGGTTAATTTAGGCGTAAACAGGCAGCAAAAAGGGCAGCAGGTGCCTTTGGGTTATTTAAGCAGTGCGGACAAAGAGGATTATTTAAAACGGATTAATACTTTATTTAAGAAAAAGAAGATAAGCATTAAAAAATATAAATATTTAACCTTATCTAATTTATATGGCAACAGAGATTTGCTTTCAGAATGGAAATCCAGAAACATTAACGATACAAGGTATATTACAAGGTTTTTGGTAAATTATTTATCTGCTAATTTGTTGTTTAGCAGTGATAAGGCTAAAAATGTTTTTGGTGTAAAAGGCATAATAACTTCAAGAATGAGAAGGTTATGGTTTAATAAAAAAACATGGGGCGATGAGCAGAAAAACAGAGATAATAATTTACACCATGCGGCAGACGCTATAGTAATTGCCAACTTAACACCTGCATATCTTGAGATTGCCAGTGATAAAATTAAGCTTGACCGAATCTATAAAGATTACCATAAACGCATAAGCGATGAGTATTTAACTTATTTAGGTAAAGCAGTAAATAAAATGGTTAAATATTACGGCTTTAATAAAGAATATGCCGAAAAACTTTTGGCAACACCAAACAGCCGTGTACCTGCTATGATAAGAAATATAGCAGATGAAACTGATATACGTTTGTGGGACAACAGTCTTGAATGTTATAAGGATGTAAGTGAAGAACAGTTTTATAAAAATGTAAGGGCTTTTTATAAAGATGATACAGTTTTTGCCGATACTATAAAACCGGTACTTGTTTCGTACAAGCAAAACAAAAAATATCAGGGTAAAGTAACAAAAGATAATCCACTGAGGAAAAACGAAACAGATGGTGCTTATATCAAAAAAATTGACAGTTTTGGAAATGCCAATATTTTGGACACAAAAGAATATTATTGTGCAGAACTGTATAAAAATAATAAAAATCAAACTATTTTACGAGGAATAAGATATGTTGATTTGAAAAAGAAAAATAAAAAATTACATCTTATAACTCCTTATCCGGAAGATTATCAGAAACATATTATGTATTTATTTGCTAATGATTATATTAAAATAATTGATAATGTTGGAGGCATTAAATTTAGCGGTTATTACAGAAGCATAAAAAGTGCTAAAGCAAATAGAATTTATTGCAAAAATAATAATAACAATCTCATGGAAGATAAAACTATTGGCAAAAAAGATGTTGTAAAAAAATATTACGTTGATATACTTGGTAAAATTGGCGGTGAAATTAAATGTTCCGTACCGTTTTTATCACAAAAGGACAATATTTAACTGTTAAAGATGAGTGGCTGCTTATTAATTACGGAGATACGGTTAAAAAAGTTCCTTTAAGTGATATTAAAAATCTTTTCATAGATAATGTATATATTAATATATCGGCATATGCCTTGCAAAAACTGGCAAAGTATGGCATTAATGCCATACTTTGCGATGATACACATTTGCCGTGTTGTAACCTTTTGCCATTAAATACGCATTATAGGCCTTATGGTGTATTAAAAAAGCAAATTGCTTTAACGGATACATTTAAAAATTTGCTGTGGCAACGTATTGTTAAGGCAAAAATTATAAATCAGGGTACAGCATTAAAAATAAGTGGTGCAGGTACAAAGATTTGCGAGCGTATGCAGCAATTAGCGCAGGAAGTATTAAGTGGTGATACCGGCAACCGTGAGGGTATTGCTGCCAAAATGTTTTTTAGAAATTTTTATGGTTGTGATTTTATCAGGTTTGAAAACGACATAATCAATATAGCGCTTAATTATGGTTATGCGGTTATCCGTTCATCTGTGGCGCGCTCGCTGTGCGCTTATGGTTATAATTGTGCTTTGGGAATACATCATATTAGTGAAACCAATCCATTTAATCTTGCGGATGATTTAATGGAACCTTTACGTCCGTTAGCGGATATATGGGTTTGGCAAAATAATGAAGATTTAGTTGATACTTTGACAAAAAATAATAAAATAGGGCTTGCCAATATTATAAACGGAGATATAGCATGCGGTAATAAAATAATGAAAGTACATAATGCGGTTGATAAATATATAGCAAGTTTAACGACAGCTATTGATAATGCTGATGTTAATAAACTGATAATACCAATAATAGGAGAAAAATTTGTATAACAGGTTTATGCGTATTATAGTAATGTTTGATTTACCAACCGCAACTACAGAAGATAAAAGAGAGTATCTGCATTTCCGTACAGGTTTAATTAAACTTGGATTTGATATGCTGCAATATTCTGTTTACAGCAGAATAACGCGCAATAATGATGATGCCAGAAAATATATAAACAAAGTAAAGGTAATTTTACCGCCTGTAGGCTCGGTGCGTGTATTGCAGGTTACAGAAAAACAGTATGCCAGTATGATTATTATGCTTGGCGATAAAACGCCGACAGAAAATTTATTGATTACGGAAGATTTAATTGAATTGTAATCTGTATGTGGTGTAAAATAAAGTTAAGGTTTTAGTACTCTGTTGGATATTGATAAACTTACACTGCGCTGCTTCCGGAAACGGTAATGCTGTGGTTTTAGTACTCTGTTGGATATTGATAAACTTACACCTTTATACGTTTTTATGCTGTTGGCGAATGTTTTAGTACTCTGTTGGATATTGATAAACTTACACTGCTGTTTGATAAAATTATCAATTTCAGCTGTTTTAGTACTCTGTTGGATATTGATAAACTTACACTCATAGTTTTGTTGAGCATGGTATTGTTAGTTTTAGTACTCTGTTGGATATTGATAAACTTACACTGTTCAGGCGTAGGGTCAGCAGGTAACACTGTTTTAGTACTCTGTTGGATATTGATAAACTTACACGCAATTACCAATCATAATGGCAAAGCTGATGTTTTAGTACTCTGTTGGATATTGATAAACTTACACTTCCACGGCATTACCTCCACATTAACTTTTGTTTTAGTACTCTGTTGGATATTGATAAACTTACACACAGCGGCGCGGCAAAGTAGTGCGTGATATGTTTTAGTACTCTGTTGGATATTGATAAACTTACACCCGCCGCGCAAGCTTTTAATCTTCGTGAGCGTTTTAGTACTCTGTTGGATATTGATAAACTTACACTTGGCGCGGTAAACCTGCTTTTGGTGGTCGTTTTAGTACTCTGTTGGATATTGATAAACTTACACAGATGACGCGGTAGAACGTTGGAAAAACGTGTTTTAGTACTCTGTTGGATATTGATAAACTTACACAAAGACCGCCAAAAGCAAAATGGAAAAAGAGTTTTAGTACTCTGTTGGATATTGATAAACTTACACCGGTGAGAGTGTTAGGCGAAGTTACCGTCAGTTTTAGTACTCTGTTGGATATTGATAAACTTACACATAGTCAAGCAGGTATTGGTAAATAATCGTGTTTTAGTACTCTGTTGGATATTGATAATGTTGTTATGATTACCGTGTATTTTTCTGTTTTTAAACTGCTTGCCACTTGTGATTTAAGGCAAATTTTGTTATAGTATATGTAAAGAGATTGGCAGAAGCCGGTCTTATAAATGGAGCAAATTCCCCTGCGGTGTTCGTTACATTGCCTTTTAGTTTTGAGCCAACACACTTACCTAGGGAGCCCGGAATTTGAGCTCCGCCTATTAAAAACAAGCCCTCTCGAGGGGACTTTTGCGGTAGGCGGGAGGGCACCCACCTGCACATGCAGGTTCAAAACATTGGGCAGGACGGCATTGCGGGGAAATTTTTTTGGAGGACTCATGGAGCTTTCACGTGTAGAAATGGTTATCGGCCCCAAGGCCGTTGAAAAATTAAATGCCGCCAGAGTTGCCGTTATAGGCCTTGGCGGCGTTGGTTCTTATGTGGCGGAGGCTTTGTGCCGCACCGGTGTAGGCAGTTTTGTAATTATGGATAATGATACCGTTGAAGCAAGCAATATTAACCGCCAGCTGCCTGCGCTTACAAGCACTATCGGCAAGTTTAAGGCCGACGTTATGGCCGCACGCCTGCGCGATATTAACCCTTTGTGCCGCATAAGGGTTATTAAGGATTTTTACAGGCCTGGTGATTTTGAAAACCTTTTTGTGGACGGTTTTGATTTTATTGCCGATGCTATCGACAGTACAGAATCGAAAGCAGACCTTTTAATAGAGGCTTACAGGCATAATGTTCCCGTGGTATCGGCCATGGGCACGGGCAACAAGCTGCACCCTGAAATGCTGGAAATTACGGATATCAGCAAAACAAGCGTGTGCCCGCTGGCGCGCAGCATGCGCAAAAAACTGCGCGACGCCGGTATTACCGAGGGCATTACTGTTGTATATTCGCACGAGGAGCCGCAGCGTTTTGTTGAAGGCAGCGTGCCGGGCAGCCTGGTATTTGTGCCAGCCTGTGCCGGTATGATGATGGCTGCGCATATTGTGCAGAAAATAATTGCCGGGCAGGATTAAAATATGGACAGTTTATTTGCACAAACAATTACCAAACCTCTGGCAGACCGTATGCGCCCGCGGCGTTTAAGCGATTTTGCCGGGCAGGAAAAAGCCCTTGGGCCGGGCAGCCCGCTGCGGCGGATGATTGAGCGCGACGCTTTGCAGCCGCTTTTGTTTTACGGGCCGCCGGGAACAGGTAAAACAACACTGGCACATATTATTGCCAATATGACGCAAAGCCGTTTTGTTGCGCTTAATGCCGTATCGAGCGGCGTGCCGGAGCTGCGCAGGCTGATTGGCGAAGCGCGTGACGCTTTGTACAGCGGCATGGGGCGCACGATAGTTTTTATCGACGAAATACACCGCTTTAACAAGGCTCAGCAGGATGTGCTTTTGCCGTATGTGGAAAACGGCACGGTTATTCTTATCGGCGCAACCACGGAAAACCCGTTTTTTGAAGTAAATGCGCCGCTTTTGTCGCGGATGAAAATTATCCGTTTGGAGCGGCTTAATAAAAACGCCGTTAAAAAGATTTTGCAAAAGGCGCTGACGGATAAGGAAAACGGCTATGGCAGGCAGGGGCTTGCCATGACGGACGAGGCGCTGGAAGCACTGGCTGATTTTTGCGGCGGCGACGCGCGCGTCGCACTGAACTTTTTGGAGCAGGCGGAATTTATGCTGCCTGACGGCGTAAAAACGATTGATGGCGCGGTGCTTAAAAGCGTAATGGGCGACGCTTTTAAACGTTACGATAAAAAAGGCGACCGCCATTACGACACGGTATCGGCGTTTATAAAAAGCATGCGCGGCAGTGACGCTGACGCGGCGCTGCATTATCTGGCAGAGATGCTGGAAAGCGGCGAGGACGTGCGTTTTATCGCGCGGCGCATTGTTATCTGCGCGGCAGAGGATGTAGGCAATGCCGACCCGATGGCGCTGGTTGTGGCTAATTCCGCGGCGCAGGCTGCCCATTTTATAGGCCTGCCGGAAGCACAGCTGCCGTTGGCGCAGGCCGTGTGCTATATAGCCAACGCACCCAAAAGCAACGCCTGCTGCACGGCAATTTTCAGTGCGCGTGAAGAAGCACGTGCGGTGCAGAGCACGGTACCCAAACATCTGCGCGACGCGCATTACCCCGGGGCAGGTGCGCTGGGGCACGGAACGGGCTATAAATATCCGCATGATTATCCCGGCGGATGGGTACAGCAGCAGTATATGCCTGATGAACTTATCGGGCACAAATATTACTTTCCGAAGGACAGTGGCGCGGAAAAAGCGCTGCATGGCAAACAGAAAAATTAATTAATAACCCTGTATACTTTTAGCGTGCGTTGACTTTGCACGCTAATTTTTATATAATTTTCTTATGCGTTGTACCTATTTAAAAGGAGCGATTTTTGAATTATGAAGTACATGAGTGGTAATGAAATCCGTAAAAGATTTTTAAAGTTTTTTGAAGACAGAGGGCATCTCGTACTGCCGAGCGCTTCGCTCATTCCGCAGGATGACCCGACTCTGCTTTTAATTGGTGCGGGCATGGCGCCTTTTAAACCGTTTTTTACCGGTAAAATGAAACCGCCTTCTCCGCGTATCACTACCTGCCAGAAATGCGTGCGCACCGGCGATATTGAAAACGTAGGCCGCACTGCGCGCCACCATACCTATTTTGAAATGCTGGGTGATTTTTCCTTCGGCGATTATTTCAAAAAAGAAATCATTCCCTGGAGCTGGGAATTTTTAACCAAAGAACTGGAGCTGCCTGCCGATAAACTGTGGGTAACCATCCATCCGACTGACGATGAAGCATACGAAATCTGGCATAATGTTGTTGGTGTGCCTGATGAACGCATTGTGCGCCTTGAAGAAAACTTCTGGGAAACCGGCAGCGGCCCGTGCGGACCGGACAGCGAGCTGCACATTGATATGGGCGAAGAACGCGGCTGCGGCAGGCCGGACTGCAAACCAGGCTGCGACTGCGACCGTTTCCTTGAAATCTGGAACCTGGTATTTACCCAGTATGACCAGCACGAGGACGGCACTTACACCCCGCTTGCCAATAAAAACATTGATACCGGCGCAGGACTTGAACGCCTGGCTTCTGTATTGCAGGGCAAGCCTTCCAACTTTGAAACCGACCTTATTTTCCCGATTATTGAATACGCCGCTAAGGTTGCCGGCGTAGAATACGGCAAGGATAAAAAGACCGACGTATCCTTAAAGGTTATTGCCGACCATGTACGCAGCATTACCTTTATGATTGCCGACGGCGTGCTTCCTTCCAATGAAGGGCGCGGCTATGTACTGCGCCGCGTACTGCGCCGTGCCGTACGCCATGCGCGCTTAATCGGCATTGAAGACAAGTTCCTTAACGGTGCGGTTGATGTTGTTATCGATATGTTTAAAGAACCGTATCCGTACCTTGTTGAAAAAACAAGCTTTATCCATAAAGTTATCGAAATGGAAGAAACCAGCTTCCTGCGCACTCTGCGCCAGGGCTGCGACCTTTTATACACCGAAATCGAAAGCCTCAAAAAAGAAAACAAAACCGTACTGGACGGCGCAACTGCTTTCCGCCTGAGCGATACTTTCGGTTTCCCGCGTGAACTGACTGCCGAAATTCTGGAAGAAGAAGGCATGACGATGGACGATAAAGCCTTTAACGAGGCTTTGGAAGTTCAGCGTAAAATGGCACGCGACGCTCGCGATGACAAGACCGGACGCCCGGTAATTTACAATACCCGCAGCATTGACCTTGCTTCCTTAAAGGTTGATGAAGGCGCACAGGGCGGCAAAATCGCTGCCATGTATCCTGCTCATGACGCACAGCCGGTTGAGAGCATGGAGGACGGCAAAAAAGCCGCTGTTATTACCGATGTTACCGCATTCCACGCTGAAGGCGGCGGACAGCTTGGCGATACCGGCCGCATTATTGCCCCTGCCGGCGTAATGCAGGTTGAAATTACCAAAAAACTGCCGGACGGTGCAACCATTATGATTGGTACCGTAACCGAAGGCACCGTTGCCGTTGGCGACGAAGTTAAGTTTGAAATTGAACGCGGACGCAAAAACGATATTGCCCGCAACCATACTGCAACCCACCTGCTGCATGCAGCTTTAAAACAGGTTTTGGGCGACCATGTAAACCAGGCAGGCAGCTATGTTGGCCCTGACCGTCTGCGTTTCGACTTCTCGCATTTCTCTCCCGTAACGGAAGAAGAACTGCGCAGGGTTGAAGAAATTGTAAACGACCAGATTCTGGCAGCAAAAGATGTAACCATTGAAGAACTGCCGATTGACGAAGCAAAAAAACGCGGCGCAGTTGCACTGTTCGGCGAAAAATACGGCAGCATTGTACGCGTTGTTACCGTACCGGGCTTTTCCATGGAATTCTGCGGCGGCGTGCATGTTGGCAACACCGCGCAGATTGGCATGTTTAAAATTCTGTCCGAATCGAGCACAGGCGCAGGCGTACGCCGTATTGAAGCCGTAACCGGCCACGGCGCGCTGAACTATGTACGCGAGATGGAAGACATGGTTAAAACAGCAGCAACCGGCCTTAAATGCCGCAGCAATGACCTTTGCGCACGTATCTGCGCATTGCAGTCCGATTATAAAGCTGCGGAACAGAAAATCAGCGAGCTGGAAGGCCAGATTGCCAAAGCACAGGTAAGCGACGCTGCTTCCAGCGTTTGCAATATTAAAGGCGTTCCCGTACTTGTACAGAAAGTAAGCGCCGGTGACATTGAAGCACTGCGCAGCCTCGGCGACCAGATGCGCGATAAAGTAGGCGGCGTTGTAGTGCTGGCTGACGTTATTGACAGCGGCAAAATCAACATTCTTGCCATGGCAACCAAAGACGTTGTTGCTAAAGGCATCCATGCCGGGCAGATTGTTAAGGAAGTTGCCAAAGTTTGCGGCGGCGGCGGCGGCGGACGCCCCGATATGGCGCAGGCCGGCGGCAAAGATGCTTCCAAACTTGATGAAGTGCTGAAAACCGCACTGACTGTTATTGAAGGACAGATTAAATAATTTCACAAAATAGTAACGGCTGGGTTTAAAGCTCAGCCGTTTCTTTCTATTATTTTGAGTTAAGGTATGTTAAAATAAATAAAAAGCCTTTTTATTTTTAAAGGAGGAATAGTTATGAGCATTTCAAGCGAAACCATGATGTTTAAACGCACTGAAGATAAAAAAGACGTAGCCCAGACTATCCGCGAGGTTTATGCCGCGCTGGAGGAAAAGGGCTACAACCCGGTAGACCAGCTTGTGGGCTATCTTTTAAGCGGCGACCCCACTTACATTACCAGCCATAAAGATTCACGCACCAAGCTGCGCCGCTTTGAGCGTTATGAACTTTTGGAAGAACTTGTAAAAAGTTATCTTTCCGCATCGGCTAAAAAGTAGGGCGGCGCTATGAAAAGAAGCATGGGGCTTGATATCGGCACGCGCACAATAGGCGTGGCAACGAGTGATTTATTGGGCATGATTGCCGGCGGCGTGGAAACCATACGCCGCACAACGGAAGAACGCGATTTTGAGCGCATAGGCGAGCTGATTAAAGAGCATGAAGTGGATACGGTTGTTTTGGGCTACCCCAAAAATATGAACGGCACAATAGGCGAACGCGCACATGTAAGCGAGGCTTTTGCCGAAGAACTGAAAAAACGCTTTGAAGGCATTAAAGTTGTGCTGTGGGATGAAAGGCTTTCGACAGTGGCGGCGGAAAATGTGCTTATAGACGCGGATATGAAGCGCAAAAAACGCCGTAAAATTATTGACATGATGGCGGCTGTGGTTATTTTGCAGAACTATTTGGACAGCCGGCGCTAAACAAACGGCAGCGGGGTGATTTTAATGTTACAGAGAAAACATAAAATAGCCGGCGGCGTAATAGCGGTGCTGGTAATTCTCGGCACGCTGGCGGTGCATGTGGCAGGCAATAAAGCCGCAGGCTTTGTAAGCGAAATGGCCGACAAGCAGACCGTATTGCAGGGCAAGCTGCAAATAGGGCATTTCAGCGCCAGTGTATCGGGCAATGTTGTGTTTGAAAACGTAGTGTGGACTGCGCCTGACGGCAAAAAACTGGCCGAAGTACCGGAAATGAACGTTTCCGCCAACCTTTTTGATATCCTTAAGGGTTCTTTCGGCATTAACTCCATTAACAGCATTTCTATCGAAAAGCCGCAGTTTGCGGTAAATTACACCGATAAAGACGGGCTTGACATTATTAACTATATCAATTTTTCCGATAAAGATGATGAAACGCCGACAGAGTTCCGCGGCATGGTAGAAATTACCGACGGCGTTCTGGCGCTTGACATGAACGGGCAGAAGCTTGATTTCAGCAACGTGGAAATGCAGGCTAATTTAAAAGAATTCCCGGATATTAAATTTACTTTGCAGGGCAAAAACGGCGATGCTGATTTAATTGGCAGCATTGACAAGGTTTATGACGATGTAACAATCGGCGCCGAAGTTAAAAACCTGCAAATTACTGAGCTTATGAAAGTTCTGCCTTCGTTTGGCGAACTGAGCATTACCGGCGGCGTTATTAACGGTGCCAAGCTTGCAGCAGGGCTGCACGACGCGAAGTGGAACCTGAACCTTGACGGCAGCCTGAGCGGCGTGGCAGGCAAGGCTTTGGGCTATAACATTACCGATGGCGGCGGCAGCTTTGCCATTGACAACAATGCAGCTTCGTTTACCGCCGTTAAAGGCAAAGTGGAAGGTCAGGACGTTAACATGGACGGTAAAATCCTGTTCCAGAAACAGGGCATGCCTACTTATGATTTGAACGTGGCAGCACCTTCCTTCCGCGTGGACGCTGTAAGCCCCGGCCTGGGCATTACCGACAGCGTTAACATTAACGGTAAGGTAACCGGCCCGATTGACGCGCCTGTAATTAACGGCAGCTTTACCATGGATAAGCTGGAAGTTGCTCCGCTTGTGGCAACGGGCATTAACGGCAATTACAACTATACCAACGGCCTGGTAACGTTAAGCAACACTTATGCCAATGTTTACAGCGGTACTTTGGGCGTAAGCGGCACGGTAGAAGCAGCAACCAAAAACTTTGCGCTGCATCTTTCCGGCAGTGGCATGGACAGCACCGCGGTAACGGAAACGCAAATCAGCGGCCCGCTGAGCTTTGAAGCAGACGCCAGCGGCACCGGCAGTGCAGACAGCGCCGTTGCGGGCGGTACGTTTGTTATTGCGCCCGGTAATTTTGCAGGCGTTCCGTTTAACTCGCTTTCAGGCAATTTCAGCCGCGCAAACGGGCAGATGACTTTCTCCGGCATTACCATTGGCACACCGCTTGGCAGCTTTACCTCTAACGCCGTAATGAACAGCAATGGCAAAATTATTTTTGATAAAATGAGCGAATCAGGCTTTACCGCTCCTACCAAAGAAGAAGTGCGCGAAAACGTGCGCCAGCAGGTTGGCGGGGCAGTAAAACAGGGCCTCGGCAAATTGTTTGGCAAATAAAAATTAACGCAGCAGCGTCCGTATTTTCAGCGGGCGCTGTTTTTGTTTAAGTAAATTTCACTTATCCTTTTATTGACAGTTAGCGGTATGATACGATAAAATAAACCTAATTATACTTATGCTTTAAGAAAGAGGTACAAAATGGACGATAACAAAGAATTTGAGCTTGAGCATGACCATATCGACGAAGAAGAAATCGTAGTTATTACCGACGAGGACGGCAACGAAATGTATTTCCGTGAGGAAATGGTTATCCCCGTTGGTGAAAAGAGCTTTGCGGTTCTTTCCGCTTTGGATGCTGACGACTGCGGCTGCGAAGATGAAGAATGCCATTGCCATGATGAAGAAGACGATGACGAGGACAATGTAATCATTGCCCGCATTGACTTTGACGAAGACGGCAACGAAATTTATCTTGGGCCTACCGACGAGGAGTTTGAAGAAGTTAAAGCGGCTTACGAAAAACTCGTTGCCGAATGGGACGAAGAATAATAAACTGCCTGCCGGACCTCTGGTCCGGCATTTTTAAAGTACGAATGTTTAGGGGCGGCGTAGCATGAGAAAAATATTACCGTTTTTTATGAGCACTTTGCTGGTAATATTTGTAGCATCTTACTGGGTTTTAAATTATACGGGCAACAATGCCGATTTAGCCAACGGCAAAACCTACGTTATTACGGTAGAAAACGGCATGACGGCGGCAGACATTGCCAATATGTTGCACAGGCAGAAACTTATTAAACGCCCTGAAAGCTTCAGGCTGGAAGCGCGTTTTATGGGGCTGGAAGGCAAATTGCAGGCCGGAAGCTACGAAATTGAAGCAGGAAAATCAAACGGCGAAATTATAGATATTCTGGCGCGCGGGCAGGTTAAAACCGTAAGCTTTACCGTGCCTGAAGGCTACACGGTAGAAAAAACTGCGGCCAAACTGGCGGCGGAAGGGCTTGGCGATGCGGAAAAATTTAAGGAAGCCGCACGCAACTATACTCCGTATAAATATATGGAAACCAATAATGCCGATGTAAAATACAAGGCAGAAGGCTTTATTTTCCCTTCAACCTACCAGTTTAACGACAGCATGACGGAAAAAGACATGCTTGCCATGATGGTTAAGGAGTTTAATACGCAGATTAACCACGAAAAAATCGGCGAAGCGGCAGAAAAAACCAAAATGTCCATTCACGATATAGTAACCATTGCTTCAATGGTGGAACTGGAAGCCGTTTTTAAAGAAGAACAGCCGCGTATTGCCGGTGTTTTTCTGCGACGCTTGCAAATTTACATGCCCATTCAGTCGGATACAACCATTCAATATATACTGGGCGGAGAACAGAAGGCCGAAATCACTATTGCCGATACGCGCATTGAAAATCCGTACAACACATATATTAACTCCGGCCTGCCGCCGGGACCGGTTGGAAGCCCCGGCATGGACGCCATTAAAGCCGTGCTGAACCCGGAAAATACGGATTATTTATACTTTGTGGCCGAAAAAGACGGGCACCACCGTTTTACGCGCACTTACGAAGAACATTTACAGGCGATAGAAGATATTCACGGCCCGCAGTAAGGAAGGAACATGACAAGAAAAATTGTTAAGCCGGAGCTTTTGGCGCCGGCAGGAAATATGGAAAAGTGCAAAATGGCGCTGCGCTACGGTGCGGATGCCGTTTACCTGGGCGGAAAAATGTTTGGCCTGCGCGCTTTTGCCAATAATTTTGAAATTGACGAAATTAAAGAAGCGGCAGATTTTGCCCATTCTTTAGGCAAAAAAGTTTATGTAACCGTAAACATTTTTGCGCATAACAGCGATATTGAAAAACTGCCGGAATACTTGCTGGCACTGCAAAAAGCAGGCGCGGACGCGCTTTTGATAAGCGACCTTGGCGTATGGCAGACGGCGCGGCGCGTTGTGCCCGGCATGCCGCTGCACGTAAGCACGCAGGCTAACACCACCAACTGGGCAAGCGTACAGGCGTGGCATGATTTGGGCGCGGAACGCGTAGTGCTGGCGCGCGAACTTTCGCTGGAAGAAATTGCACAAATCGGCGCTAAAACTACTGTGGAACTGGAAGCCTTTGTACACGGCGCAATGTGCATATCCTACAGCGGACGCTGCCTTTTAAGCAGTTACCTTACGGGGCGCGACGGCAACCGCGGCGCATGTGCGCAGGCCTGCCGATGGGAATACACCCTGCACGAAAAGAACCGCCCCGGCGAAAGCTACGATATTGAAGAAGACGCGCGCGGCACCTATGTAATGAACAGCAAGGATTTATGCCTTATTGCGCGCATACCGCAGCTTGTTAAAGCAGGTATTTGCAGCTTAAAAATTGAAGGCCGCATGAAAAGCGTGCATTATGTGGCAACCGTGGCCAGCGTGTACCGCAAGGCGATAGACGCTTACATGAAAGACCCGGAAGGCTACAAAGTGCTGCCTGAGTGGATTGAAGAACTGAACAAAGTATCGCACCGCCCTTATACCGAAGGCTTTGCCTTTGGCACGCCCGGAGCGGATGCGCAGGTTTATACCACCAGCAGTTACGAACAGACGCACGATTTTGTAGGCATTGTTTTAAGCTATGATAAAGCAAATAAAAAAGCGCTGATTGAGCAGCGCAACAACGTAAAAAACGGCGAAAAGCTGGAACTTTTAATGACGGACGGCACCTTAATGCCGCTGGAACTTAAAAATATGCAGGACGAAGAAGGCACGCCCATCGAATGTGCGCCGCACGCACGCCAGCACTTTTGGATTGACTGCGCTGCGGAGCTTTTGCCGGATTCGCTGCTGCGGAGGAAAATTATATGAGCGACGACCGAAGTATTATCTATCTGCGCGTGGCGCCGGAACGCATTGCCGACGTAAACTGGATTATGGAAGGCTACGAACACCTGGCGCTTGTTACAACCGAAGACCCGCGTGAAGGCGTGGTTAAGCTTTTGGGCACGCCCGATACCTACAACGATGTAATGGAAATAATTGAAAACATGCCCTTTACGGTAGAAATTCTGGAAGGCGAGCCGGTTTTATAGTGACAGCAGGCAGTATTTATGATAAAATATAATGGTATTATTGTTTAGGAAAGACTGGTGGAGTGGAAATGATGCAGCGTTTGGGCAGGTTTTTAAGCCTGATGGCCAAAAACGGGCTTGACTGCGTTATTGTGAAGGATATACCGACAATCCGCTATCTGTCAGGCTTCCGCGGCGACAGCAGCCTGCTTTATGTTGACGCCAAAAGCACGGTTTTAATAACCGACGGGCGCTACACCACGCAGGCAGAAGGCGAAGTGCAGCATTACTGCCGTGTATTTACCTACAACGGCGATATCTGGCAGGCAGCGGCGGATTTTGCCAAGGCGCATACCAAAATAGGTTTTGACGGCGCAGCTTACAGCTATAACGATTACCAGAGCCTTAAAGAGGCAGTAAGCGGCAAAGAGCTTTTAAACATTGATTTAAAGTATCTGCGTATGGTTAAAGACGAACGCGAGCTGAACCTGATGTGGAAAGCCTTTAAAATTGCCGACCAGGCGTTTTTAAAACTGCTGCCGGAAATTAAACCCGGCATGACGGAAAAAGCGCTGGCTGCAAGGCTTGAATACTACATGAGCAGTATGGGCAGCGAAAAACCTTCGTTTGATACGATTATCGCCTCCGGCGCGCGCAGCGCTCTGCCGCACGGCATGGCAAGCGATAAACAGATTGAAATAGGCGATTTTATTACCTTCGACTTTGGCGCTGTGTACGACGGTTACCATTCCGACATGACAAGAACGGTTGTGCTCGGCATGGCCAATTCATGGCACAAGGAAATTTACACCATAGTTGAAGAAGCCCAGTGGCGCGGTTTAAAAAGCGCAAAGCCCGGCATGACGGGCGCGGAGCTTGACGCGATTGTAAGAGAATACATTACCTCGCGCGGCTACGGCGAAAACTACGTGCATGGGCTGGGGCACGGCGTGGGCCTTGAAATTCACGAAATGCCCAATATCAACAAACGCGGTACTGATGTTGTGCTGGAGCCCGGCATGACATTCAGCATAGAACCAGGTATTTACATTCCCGGCAAGGGCGGTGTACGTATCGAAGACACGGTTGTATTGACGGATGACGGCGCTAAAGTGCTGTGCGGCGTTAAAAAGCAACTGATGGAAATTGTTTAATTTTAAATAAACAGGAGGAGCATTTATGATTTCAACCAACGAATTTAAAACCAACGTAACTGTTACCATCGATGGCGACGCATGGCAGGTTGTAGAATTCCAGCATGTAAAACCGGGCAAAGGCGCAGCTTTTGTACGTGCTAAAATGCGCAACATGTGCACCGGTGCCGTTGTAGAACGCACCTTCAACGCAGGCGAACGTCTGCCGAAAGCACATATCGACCGCCGCGCAATGCAGTATCTGTATGAATCCGACGGCAACTATGTATTCATGGACAACGAAACCTACGAACAGTCCGAACTTACCAAAGAACAGCTTGGCAATGCCATCAACTTCCTTAAAGAAAACATGGATGCCAAAATCATGATTTACAACGGCCGCGTTATCGGCGTTGACCTGCCGAACACCGTTGAACTGACTGTTGTTAAAACCGACCCGGGCATCCGCGGCGATACGGCTACCGGCGGCAGCAAACCCGCAACCATGGACACCGGCTATGTTGTTAAAGTACCTCTGTTCATTAACGAAGGCGATGTACTTAACATTGATACCCGTACCGGCGAATATATTTCCCGCGCTTAATATAACTGGGTGCCAATTATAAAATTTATAATTACGCAAAAGAGCTGAACTTTATGTTCGGCTCTTTTTTGTACATACAGCAAACCACTATTTATATTCAGCTTGCCAAAACGTCGCTCCTAATTGCGTGCGCAAACACGGCTGCGCAGCGGTTTGCGCATGGAGGATACAACAGTGATTTAGCCATCGCGATTTTGCTCTGCGCTTCATCTAAACAGTGGTTTCATGTTCATAAAGCAAGTAGAAACATCAAACTGTAAAATTGCTTATAAGTTATAGTAATAAATTGCCGCTTATGCTATGATTAAATTATAGAAGGTTCGTTAAGCCGTAATTAAACGGGTGGTGGCGTGTTATGGAAAAAATTAAAAGCATACTGCGTTTTTTGCCGGTGGTTATATTTATTGTTGCTGTAATTGCACTTTTTAACAGCTACGGAGATATGCAGAAGGTGCGCCCGGCTGATGAGTATAAGGATATGGGCGTTTACACGTTTTACCCGCAAAGGGTAATTCCGCTGCAAAAAGAAAACAATTTAAGCGGCAAAATGAAAAGAAGAAACCCCACAACTACTGTTTATGCCGTAGATTACTGGACGGAAGAAAACAGAAAAAATAAACTGGCGGCAGCAGCCGAAAAGATGCCGGAGCCTGAAAACTGGCGTGAAAAAATTGAACAGGGTAAAAAGTTAAGAGATAAGCTGCGTTTTGTGAACGAGTATAATTATATCCTTGAAAAAGGCGGCATTGAAAGCAGCGCCCAACAAATTGTGGATGAAGGTAAAACTGTTGAACGCCGCGTGCTTTATATACCGGAAGAAAAATCATATATTACTGTTGAAAAAGATATGACAGCAGAAGATTATGTAGACGAACAGATTGGTTTCAACAAAAAAGTTGCTATGGCGGCACTTACCTATATTGTGGCGTTTGCCGCATACTATGCCGTAAAATATTTTGCTAAGTCAAAATGACGCCATTAAAACGTTTTATAACTGCCGTTAAAACATAATTTTTATAAAAAACAACCGGAAGCATTATACTGTGCCGCCGGTTGTTTTTGCTTATATGTTTGTTTTATAGAGTTAAAAAGTATACGTTGCCTGGACGTTAAAGCTGCCGCCCTGGCGTTCGCCGGTGTAGCCGCGCATATTAAGGTCAAAGCTCCACGGGCTGGTGGGCGTGGGCTGGTAGTTAAAGCCAACTTCTGCCATTACGCTGCTGCCCTGCAAGCTCTGTGTGGGCGCTTTAAGTCCCTGCGCCGTAATATCAGCGTCGCCGTTAAACTCGTATTCATAAGCCAAGCCATAATAAGTGCTGAACTTATTTTCCTTATTGCTGGTAATGCGTGCGCCTATACGCAGGCGGTCGCTGTTAATGCTGTCAAACTCAAACTCGTCATTAGCAACCTTAAAGTTGTCACCTTCGGTATAGGTGTGGAAGAACTTGCCGTAAATATCAAGGTCACTGCTTTCGCTCAGGCTGATAATTTTACCAATACCAATGTGCGCACCGTAGTAAGCGCTTTCACTTTCGTAGCCGTAAAAGTTGCCTGCACCGTCGCGCAAAGCATTATCCATATCGCTCTTTAACATACCTGCGCGGAGCGAACCTTCTGTATAAACGCCGTTTTTATTGGTGTAGCGTGCCGCAATGCCGCCGCCGTTATAAACAAGGCTGCCGTCACCGCGGAAAAACTCGTTGTTGAATTCATTGTAAGTACGGTAATTGCCGCTGCCGTTTTCATAGAACACGCCCCAGCTGAACTCACTGCCGTTATCGAACTTATCGGCGTTGCCCACGCCAACAATCGTGCTCCAGCCGTTAATTTTAATGTCGCTGTTCACGTCGTATTTGCTGCGGTTGCCGTGCACGGCGGCAAAGGTTTTAACGCCGTAATTGCTGTCGCGGCTTAAAACGTCCAGGCTGTCGCTGATTAAATCCGTGCCCTGATTTACAAACGCTGCCGCAACGGCGCGGTTTTCGGCGACAATGTCGATTTGGTCATTGAGTTTAAAGGTATTGACTTTAAATTCGACGGAACCATTGTCTTTAACAGTTGCCGTGCCAGTACCTTGTGCTGCAACACCAGCAAAAAAGTTATCTTTTACTTTTATATTATCTTTTTTAATACCAAGGTTAACATTTTTATTGCTTTCTATAAGCGTCATGGTATCACCAACAGCAATTTTGCTGCCGCCTGCAATGCTGTTAAGGTTAATTTCGGTATTAGCAAGGTCGTTATCTGCTCCTTCTGTAGGCGAAAACTTAAAGTAAAAGGCTCTGTCACAACAAATGGTTGATTTTTGACGAGAAATAGCGTATAATAATAG
>ENA-OPVV01000172-OPVV01000172.1-human-gut-metagenome-genome-assembly--contig:-NODE-172-length-63878-cov-2.971938_pt1 | contig 63878 bp, 86 predicted proteins | sample MGYA00241500_ERZ501992 | MGnify/ENA primary metagenome ERZ501992 (study PRJEB25962, sample SAMEA2043052) | human gut metagenome | biome: human gut; feature: human-associated habitat; material: faeces...
ACAAGTTCATTTATCATTAGTTTTTGGTTCCACCAACACTACTTGACATTGAACCTTTGAATTTAATTAACAAAAATGGCAGGGGAAGCAGGACTTGAACCCACGACATTCGGTTTTGGAGACCGACGTTCTACCAACTGAACTATTCCCCTATTCTTCCAAAGACAAATAAATTATACCACAACATCATAAGCTTTTCAACATTTTAAGTATATTAATATCATTTAAATTTATTCACTATTATAGTCAAATAAACATATAATATATTGGTGATTTTACTATGGCTATAATTAGATATACCGATACCGAAAGAGATTTATTAGCTAGGTTAATGCGAGCTGAGGCAATCGGTGAAGGTGATTTAGGTATGCTTATGGTTGGAAATGTCGTAATTAATAGAGCTATAGCTAACTGTTTAACCTTTAAAAACGTCGATACCATAAGTGAAGTAATCTATCAAAATCCTGGTGGTTTCTCAGGCGTTGATAGTCCTCTTTTTTTTAGTAATCCAACAACTGTTGAAAGAAACCTTGCCGATAGAGTAATTAAAGGAGAATACTATCATCCAGCCACACATGCTTTATGGTTTTATGCCCCAAATGCAGGAGAAGCCTGTAAAACAACTTGGTGGGACCAATATAATAGTGGCAGATATAAAAATCATTGCTTTTACGTACCAGCGGCTGGAGAATGTAAAGAAATAAGATAAAAGAGATTCTAATTAGAATCCCCTATTTGGTGAGTTAACTTAAGTGTTAACTCTTTTTCATTTCCATTACGAACAATAGTTAACTTAACACTATCTCCAATATTATGTTTATATAAAAGATTTTTTAAATGAGCCGAACTTTTTACCGTAGTTCCATCAACCTCAGTAATTATATCATTTCTTTGTAATCCAGCAGCTTCAGCATCTGAACCACTATCAACACTATTAACAACCACACCAGATTTAATACTATCATCAACTCTTAAATCACTATTACCCACTAATGGCAAACTATCTAAATCGTAAAGTGATACTCCAATAACTGGTCTGGCTATTGCCTCGCCATTTTCAAGTTTATCAATTTGTGACATAGCTACTTCAATTGGAATAGCAAATCCCATACCTTCAATTGAACTTTCAACTAATTTAACTGAATTAATTCCAATAACTTCTCCATTAATATTAACAAGTGGTCCACCACTATTTCCTGGATTAATAGAAGCATCTATTTGAATAGCTTCCATCATATAAGAAGTACCGTTATCAGTTACTGTAATTTCACGATTTTCACCAGAAATAATACCTTTAGTTACTGTACCAGCATATTCTGTACTAACAGGAGTACCTACTGTAAAAATTGTATCACCCAATTTAGCTTCTGTACTATCACCAATTTGCGCCACTTGTAAAACGGCATCTCCATCCATTCGAAGTACTGCTATATCCATATATGAATCAGTACCCAAAACCTCTGCATCGACTTCTTCTCCATTACTTAAAGTAAGTTTAATTTCAGAAGCATCTTCAACCACATGGTTATTAGTAAGAACATAACCATAATTACCTTCTTTTTTATAGACGAATCCTGAACCATATCCAGTAAGACGTCCATTTTGATAATTATTAACAACTACCACTGAATCATACACTTTATTAATAGATTCACTTATCGAATCATTTGAAGTTATATTTACATTTCTATTTTCTAAAACACCATTATTATTCGAATCATTATTTACAAAATATAATGTTCCTGTAACGCCTAATACTAAAACAACTAAAATAATAACAATATTAATTATTCTTTCACGCATAAAATCCCTCCTAACTTAAATCTTTAATATCCTTCCAATTGTTTGGAAAACCAATTCTATTTAAAATAGTATCCAAAGGCACTGTATTTACTATTTTATCTAAATTTTCAACTTCTCTACTAATTTCAATAATCATTTCGTCAAAGTCATCTTTACTAAGCATAACTTTTAACATAATTACCAAACTAAACAAATCGTTTTTACCATATATATAACCATCTTCATCCTTCGGTATATTTAATAACCGATGGAATTTAGAATCAGGAATAACCCTTTGAGTTCGATGATCATATAAAATATCTTCATGAGCACATACATTTCTAAAATTTGAAAGTAATGACAGATATGTACCTAATATCTCAGGAGAAACATTATAAAATTTACTAATTTCTGCTTGATCTTCATATTTTAAAATATCATAAAATTCAGCCATTATACCAAAAGACAATACCTTAACCAAAATCCAAAATGGAATATAACCATAATGTTCAATATAGTGGAAAGTTGCTGTATGCTTACGACCATTAACTCTAATTTGTCTTTTCACTTTATTTAAAACATCATACACTTGTCTTGATTGTAAAGAATCTTGAGAAAAATTGTTTGGGTTCAAATAATCTTTTTCTCTAAAACCATATTTTTTAGATAATTGATAACTAGTAATTGATTTAATATTATTCTCAACAATCAAAATATTTTTAAAAAAAGTATTTCTAATTGCTCTATCAAATAAAAAAGTCGCATACAATTCTTCAAAAGTTGTGCCAGGTAAAAACTTATCCTTATCCTCTTTATTCATAAACAAATGACGATACCCACTTATAAAGAAATAATTCTCTCTAAGTAATATTTCACGAGTTTTCTTTTCATCGTTTATAATGAGGCCTTTTTTCTTTAAAATATCTGTTTGTTCATCTATTGTTTTAAATATTTTTTCTGTCATATACTCACCTACTGTTCATTATAGCACAAAAACCACCCACTTTTATGTAAAAAAGGTGAAATTTATTCACTAAAATACTTATTAACTCCTTTTATAATCACATCAGCTAGCTTATTTTGATAAGTATCACTAGTCAGTAATGCTCTTTCACTAGAATTAGATAAAAAACCAACTTCTAATAATACCCCGGGTCTACTAACCCTTCTTTGTAAGTATTTTGTACTGTTCTCCTTATAATCTCTATTAGAGTTCAAATACTTTTTAAACATATTTTGGAATATTTCGGCAATTTTTTTATTCTCTGGATTGATTGTATCGTAATATGCTTCAGCCCCATAAAGAGTCCCACTATCCTCCGCATTTAAATGAATAGACAAATACAAATCACATTCTGACCTATTAATTATATTAGCTCGCCTAGATAAATCACTCCGTTTTCTATTCCAAGCATTTGTAACTGATAAATCATAATCCCCATACCTTGTTAAATATACAATTGCTCCTTCGTTTTTTAAAAGATTCATTACTTTATTGACAATTTTTAAATTTATATCCGATTCCTTAACATTTTTATAAAAAGCCCCACTATCCGCTCCCCCGTGACCCGCATCCAAATAAATCACTTTTGAAAGTAGTGGTAAATCCTTATCTTTCGCACTAACTAAATTAAAAAAACAAAGTAACGTTAATAAAACTATTAAAGCTCCTATTTTATATTTCATATACCTCACCATTAAATCATATGAAAAAACAAACTTTAAAATGAAAAAAGCAATAACAAACATTATTACTTTAAATATCCAATAACAACTAACTGTCTATCACTACCTAGACACGTAATTAATGTAATTGTATTTTTATTCTTATCTCTTTTTATCGCTACAGTTCCTGTTTTTAAAACATCGTAAATTTTAGAAACCTCATAATTATAACTTTTACCTTTATAATTAACAATAATATCATCAGCTAAAGAAAGATTATGTAAGTTTCTAAAATGCCCCACTGAAGTATTTCCATTATGGCCAGCCAATATCAAATTACCCTCTTTCACATCTGGCATATCTGAACTTTTTAAAACTTCGATATTTTTATCCACATTATTTTGATAAGCATCAACTTTATACAAATATCGCTTTAAATTAATTTTAGGAATTTCAATAACTCCCAGTTTTTCATCATTTGTAACTTTTAACGCTTCACTCTTTAAAGTTTCTGTTTGTTTTGCTTCACTTTTTTTATCACTTTTATCATCACCTTGAATAGTCACATTTACTCTTGGTTCATAATTTTTCATATCATGAACTTCCGATAAAACATAACTACAAAAATAATAATGTCCTAAAATTACTAAAACAAGACCTACATTTTTAATGTACTTTAAATAAGACAAGACCTACACCTACTAACAAAGTTCCGATAAAGCCTGAAACATCATAATATCCTGTATCGGGAACCTCAACTATTTCTGGAACCTCCTCGTTCGCAACCTTAATATAAGTCTCTTTTTCCGTACTTATTCTTAAAGCTGCTAACTTCTGTGAATTACCCTTGCTATACACAAGTAGAGGAGCATCATCATAATGTTTTCTAGTTAGTTTTAAAGTTTCCTCTGAAACCAAACTATCATTTAAAGTAATAATAAGTTTATTTCCATCTTTAACTACCTTATGATAACTACTCTCTGATATATCATAATCATTTAAAACATTATTCTCATCTGTAAGTGTTATTGTCTTACCAACTTCATCCTTAACTAAAGTTTCACTAAAACTAGGTTTTAAATCATGTTTACTAACTAAATTTAATATTTCCTCTTTCTCCTTACTAATATCAATAACATTACCTGTCATATTCTCACCAGTTGTCCAAGTAACCTCAATATCCGGTCTCACCGCTTTCCATATTAACTCTTGAGCTGCAATATAATAATAATTAGTTTGATGCCCTGGATATTCATATCCATAATAACCAATTTTTTCAATATATTCTTTTAATTCATCAGTAAAATTAACCTTACTCCAATCAGTATAAATATCATAATAATTGTTTGTAATTTCTACACCAGGTTCAACACAATAAGCTATCCTATCACCCATTTGAAACATCGTTACCGTATTAGACTTAAGTTTACCATCAATTTTCTGATTATAGGCAATTCCTTTTAACTTGTTATAAGTAATTCTCACCTCTTCAGCTTGGACATTATAATTAGGTTTAAAAATAACCGATAAAAGTAATAAAAGTACAAAAAGTTTTTTCATATTTCTCCTTTCTTGCCCCTTCATAGATTAACATACGACTTTTTATACCTCAATTCCTTCAAAAAATTAAAAAAACTTGCCAATTTAAGCAAGTTTATCTCTTTATTAATATTTTTGGATGTTTATCTCTGTCTAAGAAATTCATTATAAATTCCATATTTTCTCTAGAAACGGCTACACATCCACCAGTATATCCTTTAAGTCCAAAACAGTGTAAGAAAATTGCTGAACCTTTATTATTGCCAATACCATTTTCATCGATTTGACCATCACTATTAAATTCGATAAACACTGAATATTCATACTGCATCTCATAATCTTTTAAATGTTCAGCTGACTCAAAGTCTTTTTCATTTTCACTAATAATATAGTGATAACCAAAATTATGAATGTCTTCACCAATTCTAACCATGTAATTATAATGACTGGATTTATAATCATCTACCCAATAATCATTATCTTGAACTTTAAAATAAGGATAATTAATATCTAAATCATGCATTCCAAAACCAACACCCAAATTATACAATCCTAAAGGTGTTTTGTCATCACCCTCAATAGCCTTTTCAGGTTCTATTACACCATTTCTACCAATCCAAACCTCATCAATATTTTTAATTAACTTTCCATCTTCAAAGATTGCCATTGTATAAGGTTTTTCTTTAACATCCACTACTAATAATTGCCCTTCATCCATTTACTTTTCTCCTACTAACTCTATCATATACTAAAACTATAATAAATATTCCAAAACCAAACATACTTATAATCTTGCCGAGTAAAGCATTAGGGGCTTTAAATTCAATCTCTATTTTATGTTCGCCCTTTTCTATAGGAAAACCAATAAATGATTTATTAACCTTTTCATAATCTACTTCTTTACCATCAACTTTAATTATAAATCCTTTATCATATGGAATAGATAAATTAAAATATCCATCATTAGTAACATCTATACTACCACTAATTTTATCACCTATAGCTTCATCTATTTCAAAAGTATCAATATCTGAAAAGCTATTCACAAAATCATCGTAATTCAAACTATAAAGTTCAGCTTTGCTAATATAATGTGTACCTTTAGAAAATTTAATATCTAAATAATCAAAATTATCATTACTAGATAACGTATAATCAAAAGTATAATTACTATTAAAATACTTCCAGCTCGCACACGTTAACTTATTATTAATCCCATTAACCTCGATCGTCGTATCACCTAAAGAACAGCTCTGAGGTTTTTCCACAGTAAATCTAAGTAAATAAATTTTTTGTTTAGCCGCTTCATCTAATTTAACTCTTAAAGTTCCACCAGCCTCATTTTTAACCGTTACTTTATAACCATCCTTATAATCTTGAATAATTAAATTTTTCTTATCACCATCATTTAAATTTAATGGAATTTCTTTAACCAAACTATTGTATTTATAATCTCCTGCGTCCGTAACGACATTGCCAATTAAAGCTAAATCATCATTCGGATAATCTAATTTCTCATAATCATCACTATTTATAACTCTATCAGTCGCATAACCTAAAGGAAACGTATTTTCATTAATATAAACAGTATAATCACCATACTGTCTCCACACCTCATAACCAAGAGGCGCCTTCTTATCAGTAATTAAATATTTAACTCCCATCAAAGTTTCAAATAAAGTGTTCTTAGTTTCACTTGTAATAAACATATTACGTGAAGCTCGGTTATTATTAAAATCATAAAAGAAATAATTATAATTAGTATTATAAGTTGAAGAATAAAGTGTCGTAATATTTTCATGAATATTATCAACATGATTTACTAACTGCGTGGACGCTTTCAAGTTAATTGCCATTCGGTAAACACTTTTGTCACTCTGTGCAATATCTTCGGTTATTTCTTCCAAAAGTGGATCATTTTGTTTACCAAAATCTTCAAGTGTTACCAAACTATCACTTAAATTAACACCCAAACAAACTAATACACTAATAATTACTAAAGGAATAATTATAATATTTTCTTTGTTAAACTTTTCATATAAAAATAAAAGTAAAAGTAGTAAAATACAGTCCAAAGTAAAATATAATTTCAAACTATTATCTTCCAAATATATCCATAGTAAACTGATAATTATCGTTAAAAATACTATTTTAAAATTAACTTTACCACTTAAAACTTCTTCCAAGAAATATCCAATAGCCAAAACATAAAGTGGCAAAAAAGGAATCAATGCCTTACCATCTAAATATAACGCGCCATTTAAAACATATACAAAAATCGGAAAGATAATTAATAAAGATAATACTATCCCTAAAAATCTTTTTTCTTTTTTCATAAAAAACATATAGATAATACTTATAAAAGCTATACCTAAAAGACCAACCGAATAAGATTTATAAAGTAAAAATTCTAAATTAATACTAGGTGGCAAAGCCTCTAATAATGAAACACCACCAAAGCTTTCACCACGGCCATTCATAAGAGCATATATTACTGGCAGTAAAATAACTCCTGCCATTAAAACCCCAGTAATTACAAGCAAAGCAAAGGCTACACCCTTTTTAGCAAATTCCCTTAAAACAAATTTATCATTAATTTTCAAATATTCATAAATACCATATACTGTTAAACACAAAATTCCGCCAACACTATAATAATAACTAGTCATAACCATTAAAAATATACTTATAATCATTAACCATTTTGAACCGTTAGAAAAATATTTTCTTACTCCAATAAGACCCAAAAGTAAAAATGGCATATAATTTATAAACATAATATGTCTATGACTGTGGAAAAGTAGTGGCCCAGCCATAGCAAACATCAAAGTTAAAACAAAACATAACGTTGATGAAAAATTAAATCCTTTAATCCATTTATAAAATAAATATATCGAAATAATTCCGAGTAACAAAGTACTAAAAATTATATAAAAACTCATTGGTATAAAAGGAAGTAAATAAGAAATCAAAATAATTGGACTTAGTAATCCATAATAGGCAAAATAATAAATATTCTGCCCACCACCAATATTTAAAGCAAAATCTGGGAAAATATCATGTGTTTCATAAAAAAGCATTCTAAAATATTCTGGAAACGTAATATGCTGAAAACCCCAATCAGTACTTGAGCCAAAAATAAACTCACCATGCGTAATAATAAGAGCAATAGCTAAATAAATTACCACTATCCAAAATATATTAAATTTATCCTTTTTATTTAATTTTTCCATTTACTAGCTCCAATCCAATCTTCAAATGGTAACATATGCTTATAATCATCATATATACCACCATATTTCTTCACCATATTATTAATTTTATTTTGAATTAAATCACCATCTAAAGTTGTTTCTTTATCTAACTTATCAAGTTCTTTTTCACTATAATACTCACCAAAATAATAAAGATTATTAACGTTTAATTCATTTAAAATTTGATTAATTTGTTTGTGTTGATAATTATTGTATTCCCCATCTGGATTATGTGTCACAACTTCACTCCAATTTTTATACTTTAAAATAAGCTTAAGCTTTTTTTTGATACTCTTATAATCTCTTTTCAAATAAAGTTTATCAGAATATCCCATCATAATAATTGGATCCTTACTATACTCCGTTACTTTTAGAAAATCATTAGTTTTATTTTTATTATATCCACAAGAAATACATACAACTAAATAATTATCAGAAATAAGATGAGCGCCTCCCCAAACACTTTCATCTCCAGGATGACTTACAATCATCAATTTATTCACATTATTTAAATCTAAAGATTCCAATTGCCCTTTTACCGGCATTAAATTAGGTTGCCTTAAAAAAGTCCACACGATAAAAAACATTAAAACTAAAACAATTAAAACAATAATAACATTTTTTACTTTCTTCATTTTCATCCCCTCATTTAATCATAAAGCTTTAAATAGTGTGAATGGATAACGTTCAGGAAGCGGTAACTCAAAACTCATAACTTCTTTAGTAATTGGATGTTTAAACTCTAATTTCGAAGCAAATAAAGCAATTTGATCTTTTACCGCATTAGGATTATATTTTTGATCACCATAAAGTGGTATTTTTCTAGATGCAAACTGCACCCTAATTTGATGACTTCTACCAGTTTTTAAACTAATTCTAACTAAAGATAAATTATTAACAAAACCAATCAAATTATAACTAAGCTCAGCTTCTTTACCATCTTCACTTACTCTAGTTATATTTGTTTTTTCATCTTTCTTTAATTTATCTTTAAAAGTACCGCTTTCACTAACTTTACCTTCTATAACTGCCATATATATTTTCTTAAATTCATGTTTTTGAACCTGTTTAGAAAGTCTACTAGCCGCTTTAGAAGTTTTCGCAAAAACCATTACTCCACCAACTGGTCTATCAAGCCTATGGACTAAACCTAAATAAACATCACCAGGCTTATTATACTTCTCTTTTAAATACTTCTTAAGCATCGTAAGTAAATCTTCATCACCACTTTTATCAGCTTGAACTGGCACATTTATCGGTTTTTCCACAACGAGTAAATGATTATCTTCATAAATAATATTAATCATTACTTTCCCATCTCCCATATATCCCACAAGGAAGTATTAAACTATTTTTAGTGATTGGAAGTCCAACTTCTCCTGAAGTAACCTTACCATTTGGATAAAGTGGTAACATCATTGTCTTAAGCATATTTGAAAGCACAATGTTACTAATACCAGTTGTATAAGCATTTATAAGTAAAAATAATGGTTCATCAGTAAGTATTTTTAAACACGCCTCTAACAAAACAGCCATATTTTTTTCAAACTTCCAAACTTCTTTATTGGGACCTCTACCATAACTAGGTGGATCCATTACAATTCCATCATATTTATGTCCGCGTCTATATTCTCTTTCGACAAACTTTAAACAATCATCCACAATAAACCTAATATTATGATCAGTAAGTCCACATAAATCTCTATTTTCTTTAGCCCACATTGTCATACCTTTAGAAGCATCAACTTGAACAACATCAGCTCCAGCTTTACTTGAGGCCATCGTAGCTGCCCCAGTATAAGCAAATAAATTAAGTACCTTTACCTTTTTTCCTTTAGAAACAGCTTTCTTAATCTTCTCCATCATAAAGTCCCAATTAGTAGCTTGCTCAGGAAATAATCCTGTATGCTTAAAATTAGTTGGTGTTACTTTAAAAGTTAAATCTTTATATTTCACCGTCCAAAATTCAGGTAATTTATTTTTAAATTCCCAGTATCCTCCGCCTTTATTAGAGCGATGATAAAAACCATCTATCTTATTCCAATCATCACTGAATTTCATTTCCCACATAGCTTGTGGTTCAGGTCTTCTTAAAATGACCTTACCCCATCTTTCTAATTTCTCACCATTTCCCGCGTCTAAACATTCATAATCAGACCATTTATCACTAACTTTAAGCATTATTTCTCACCACCAATATTCAAATACATTCATTAAATAGTATATCATATTCTGGCAATTTCTTAAAATTAGAGCACAAAAAAAGTTGGAAAATTGAATTGGCGTGTGCCAGCCCCTATTGTTTCCAACCTTATACTACAATTATATGGACATATCCAAAATTTAACAATATAAAAATACAAAAGAATTTTAACTTTACACAACTTTTTACACATTTTAAAAGGAAATGACCAACTTTTATCGTATGTTTATATTAAAGGAGCTAGAAAGGAAAATAAACATGTCAGAAAATGAAAAAAACACAATTAAAATTTTTGAAAATCAAAATATTAAAGCTGTTTGGGATAGTGAAAAAGAAGATTATTACTTTAGTATTATTGATATTATTAAAGCTCTTACTGGAGATGAAACAATCAATGAAACATTTGACCCATCTAAAGCAATTAACAGAGGCATTACCCATTATAAATTTACAAAAACAAAATATATTAAAACCAATTATTACTAATATTGAAAAAGAAAAAATCACAAATTAAAGATTTGACAGCAAACAAATATACTGATAAAATAAAATACAAATTATTAAAAATGGAGGTATACTATGGAAAAGAAAATTATTAATAAATTTCCCAAAAAATTTTTTACAAATCTCACTCCATACACTCCAAACATCGATAAAAAGCAAAAAGAATTTGACAAACCATTTGAATGGAGTAAAAACGTTTTAAACGGTAAAACCAAAGTAAAATTAGTTTCACTATCCAAATAAATCAGATTAAGAACTGATTTTTTTTATCTTTTAAATAGAAAAAGACATCGGAACAAAATCCAATGCCTTTTTTGATAAAATATATTATCTCTTTGAAAATTGTGGAGCTCTACGTGCACCTTTTAATCCAGGTTTCTTTCTTTCTTTAACTCTAGGATCACGAGTTACAAATCCAGCTCTTTTTAAAGTTTTTCTATAACTATCTTCTTTACCTTCGTTTTCTTTATCATACTCAAGTAAAGCTCTAGTAATACCTAAACGGATAGCACCTGTTTGACCAGTAAATCCACCACCGTTTACTTTAACAGTAATATCAAATGTATTTTCATTATTTGTTGCAACTAATGGTTGCATTAAATCCATAATATTAGTTTCATATGGGAAGAACTCTCTAACATCTCTACCATTTACAGTAATAGTCCCTTTACCAGGTACCATTTGTACTCTAGCAACAGATGCTTTTCTACGACCAGTTCCTACAAATTTTCTTTCTGCCATTTAAAACCCTCCTAGTCCACTTTAAGCTCTACAGGTTGTTGAGCACTATGTGGATGATTTCCTTCTGCATATACAAATAATTTTTTATACATTTGTCTACCTAATCTTCCTTTTGGAAGCATACCTTTAACAGCTCTTTCAACCATTTCAACTGGATATTTTTCAATCATTTCCTTAGCTGTTCTTTCACGTAATCCACCAGTATATCTACTGTGATTATAATACATCTTATCATTTAATTTGTTACCTGTAAGTACTACTTTATTAGCATTTACAACGATAACATAATCGCCACCATCGATATGTGGAGTATAAGTAGGTTTATGTTTTCCTCTTAAAACATTTGCTACTTTAGTAGCTAAACGACCTAAAGTTTGCCCTTCAGCGTCAACAACATACCAAGTTCTAGTGACATCTTCTTTTCTTTGCATGTATGTTTTCATTTTTTATTTTCCTTTCTCCATAACATTCGTAAGTTTTCCCAGGACTTACGTATGTGGGATAAATAAATGTACCAGTATTAATTATATTAAAAAAGACTTTAAAAGTCAATAAAATTATATGTTTTTGTGTGCTTTTTCATACATTTTATTGACTTTAATTTAACAAATTTACAATTCATTGATGTTTTTCTAAATATGTTACCTTTTACGCTTAATATAACACATCTTTTAAATATAATCCCTCAGGGTTTGCTGTTTTACCAGCTTTTCTTCGATCTTGGGCATTTAATATATCAATTATATCTTCACTCTTACGTTTTCCTTCGCCAATTTCAATTAAAGTTCCTATCATGTTTCTAACTTGATAACGCATAAAACCAGTTCCTAAAAAGCTCAAAGTAATTTTATTAACATTCCTAAGTTCTCTAGTCAATCTAGTTTGAACAATAGTTCTCACGTAATCTTCTTTCTCTTCATCAGTTTTTGTAAAAGATTTAAAATTATGAGTTCCTTCTAAATATTTTAAAGCTCTTTCCATCTCGACTACATCTAATTTCTTATTATACTGATAAATATAATCTTTCTCTATTGGATTATACTCACCCATATTAATAATATATATATATTCTTTAGCTTTTGCATTAAATCTAGCATGAAAATCATCAGCCACTATCTCTACATTTTTAATATAAATATCACCAGGAAGTAAACTATTAAGTCCATCTTTAAGTTTTTCTGGTGTAATATGTTTAATATCTAAATCAAAATGAGCCTTTTGATTAAAAGCATGTACTCCCGCATCCGTTCTACCAGAAGCATGAACACTCACCTTCTTATGACCATTTATAGTTTTTAAAGCTTTTTCTAGTTCACTTTGTACCGTTTTTTCTTTAGGTTGTTTCTGATAACCTTTATATTTAGAACCATCGTAAGCAAACGTTATCAAATATCTCATATTATTTCCTCCTACTACCAAAATATATTTCATTTATAGCTATATTATTGTAACACAAATAAGCAATAATCGCACATTTATCATTTAACAAATCTATATATATCTTTCATCAAATCATTTATATCATCACGGTATCCCAAATTAATACCTTTAGTATCCTTCACCAAATTGGTAAACCTCACAATTTCCGGTTCAAATAGATTTACCTCTTTTAAAAGTTGCCGATTAGTAAATAAATCAAATTTATTACCTTGAAATACTATTTTACCATTTTTTAGTCCGATAACCTCATCAGCCAATTCTAAAGCAATATCCGTATCATTAGTTGCTATTATAAAAGTTTTACCATATCTTAATTTCATCATTCTAAACAACTTCATTAAATTTTTTTTACTAATATAATCTAAATTAGTGAAAGGCTCATCTAAAATAAATAACCTCGGATTACAAGCTAAAGCTATTGCCATAGCCACTTTCTTTTGCTCACCTTTACTTATCTCAAGTGGCGAACGGTTTAAAAAACTTTTATCAAGTCCAACCATTCTTAAAGAACTAATTATTTTCTTATCATAATCACATTTTAACTTTCTTTTTTTAAGCTCAAACAAAATTTCTTCATAAACCGTATTACAAAAGAAAAATTCTTCAGGATTTTGTTTCAAAAAATAAACACTTTTAATATTTCTTATAATTTCACCATCATATGGAATATCACCATTAATTAATGAAAGTAATAAACTTTTACCACTACCGCTTTCTCCAACAACAAAAGTAATTTTCTTCTCACAAATATCAAATGATAAATCATTAAGCACACAATCCGATAAACCCACACTCACATTTTTAAATTTTATTTCCATAAATCATTCACCAATTTCTTTTCATCAAAATAAATCTTATCTATCAAATCGTAAAACTTAAGTTTATCCGATAAACTAACTACAAAAGGCCTTTCTAATTCATATTTTTCAAACACTTCTTCTTTTTCAAAAACTTTTTTCTTTGAACCTTTTAAAAGTACCTTACCTTCACCAATAATTACTATATTATCCGCATAAAAAGATTCATCTATATCATTAGAAAAATTAATAATTGTTATATTCTCTTTCTTCGCAAATTTCTTTAATTTATGTAAAATTTCATCTTTTAAATTTTTATCAAATTCTTCAAAAAAATTATCTAAAATTAATATTTTAACTTTTTGAATTAGATTGCTACCCAAAACAACTAACTTTTTTTGCGTAGTAGACAGAGAATTAAACCTTTTATCTAAACTTTTACTAAAGTTAAACATGACCGAAATATTAAAAATTTTATTTCTAATTTCAGTTTTCTTTAATCCTTTTGTTTTCTTAATCAAAACATTCATGACTAAGTCACCACTATCATATTCGGATAAATCATCAACAAATCCAATATCATTACTTTTAAAAGACTTATTAAAAAATAAAATATCACCTTTATACTTTAAATTACCAGATAAAATGTTTGCAAGCGTCGTTTTTCCACTGCCATTCTTTCCTAAAATAGTAGTAAAATCCCCTTCAGTTATACTTAAATTTAAATTATTAAAAACCTTTATATTTCCATAACTAAAATTTAAATTCTTAATATCAATCGCTTGCATACCTCTTCACCACAAAAATTATTATAGTATAAATGAAAACAATTTACAATGAAAAACAATAAAACATTTATGTTAATTTTTTACAATCTTTTTCCACCATTAAACAATATTACCCATTATATTTATTATACAAATCTAACATCACAGGTAATGTATCTATAATCGCTAAAATATTATCATTAATAATCTTTGAATAAACTCTTTTAAACTCATCAGAACTACCTTCCAAATCTAAATCCATAAATTGTGATAAAGGTGTCGCTCTAACCCCTCCAAGCTCTATAAGTAAAGTTACTGGAAATAAACTCTTTAACTTAGAATCCATCGTTGTATAAATTTCTAAACCGTCTAATTTATAGCCAGTTTTATCCGCATAAACTTTAGCCACTTTATAATTTTTTTCTTTAGCCTCCTTAGTTAAATTAACCCAAGGATTTTTCTTTTTAGCTTCACCTAAATAATAGACAATATCTCCACAACTATGATAAATAAATGAACCTATCAAATTATACTCCGTCTTTATTTTACTATAAAAATTTAATAAAGCTTCATTTTCTTTTTCTATCTCACCTTTTTTACTAAAATAAGGACATCCCAAAGGACCAAGTTTATCTCTTCTAATGTTGTTTAAATGAAGTGACGCATATATCTCCTCACCATTTTCAACTCTATTAATTAAACTACTATTTTCTATATTACTATTTAAATCTACACCTCTACCATTACTAGACCAATTTATCATACATCCAATAGGTAAATCATTTTCTTTAAATAGCTTATCCAAATAATCTTTAAGTACTTTATGTCTATCATCCAATATATCAGGAGTCGCATGTCTAAACATCATCTGTTGTAACTTATAATCTCTATCACCATATTTATTCACATAATTACCCTCAATATAACTATTCCTATAATAAGCTAAACAGTATGTCTGCTCTTCCTCATCACTTATATTTTTAGGGATAAGTGACCTAATCGCACTAGTTACAATAATTGTTCCCTCAGGATTTACTATCGGTATAAAATGAATAGTATATAAATTTTTATCTATGTCTATCTCTTTATTACAAAGTTTCTCCATAAATTTAATTACAAACACATTACTAATTAATTCACTACTGTGTGTCCCACCAGTAATAATAACGTGATATTTACCATGACCATAGACAAAATGATCTATTGGATATCCAAAATAAGTATATCCTATCGGTTTTTTCTTTTTAATAATCTTGCTATCAAGACCATCTAAAATATCATTCATTTCATCATAATCTAATATTTTACCCATACTATCACTCTCCTACATTATAACATACGCCAAATAAAAAGTTAAATCACTAAAGATTTAACTACGTTTTCCATTTTGAATCTTATAACTAATTTTTAAAAGTAATTTCCGAGGAATAAATCTAGTAAAAAATATGCCGAGTTTCATTTTAAATCCGGGAATAATAACTAACTTTTCATCAAACATTTTCTTAATTGCATATTTAGCTACATCCATACTTTCCATTCCTTTAATTGAAAAATGAACTCTTGCCACTTTATTAAATTCTGTATTTACTGGTCCTGGACATAACAAACTAACTGAAACATTACTATCTTCTTTTTTAAGTTCCTCATAAATTGCTGAAGTTAAACTAACCACATAATTTTTTGTCGCATAATATGTTGCCATAAGTGGTCCAGCCATAAAACCGGCAGAAGATGCTACATTTAAAATATATCCTCGATCCTTTTTCTTAAAATCCTTTAAAAACAATTTTGTTAAAGTGTGTAAAGATTTTATGTTTAAATCTATCATATCAAGTTCTTTATCAAGATTAGTATCACTAAATTCACCAAATGTTCCAAAGCCAGCATTATTAATTAAAATATCAATATTTTCTTTTTTAACTTCATTATAAAGCTCCATACAATTATAGGTACTAGATATATCTTTCACAATAATAGTAGCCTTATCCCCTAACTCTTTAGCTAATTTTTCAAGTCTTGTTTTTCTTCTGGCAACTAAGATAACTTCATACCCTTCTGAAACTAATACCCTAGCCATATCGGCTCCAATACCTGAACTTGCACCTGTTATTAATGCTTTCATACAAATCACCTTAAAAACATTATATAATAAGCCAAAACATTTGTAAATTATTTGACATAATATATAAAATATTTTAATATAATCTTAATGAAAGGAAATTATTATGAATCACAAATTTAAAAACGGTGCTGAACTATTTAGAGCTATAATTAATAACCCCAAAATTTTAATAACACTTCCCACCCAATATCGCTATGATGTAGATTTTCTTGAACCATTTTATATTATATTAAATGAAGAAATAAAACCATACATTCCATCAGAAATATTTAACATATTAAAACACCGCGAAATTGTTTTAAAAAATAAAAATCCAATTCAACCAACATTTAAACCAACTATTACTTTAAAAGATGAATTGGAAATTTTACACGATCTTTTAACTGATCCAAAAACTATAGAAACCATACCAACTAATGAAAAATACAATAGTGCTTTTTTAGAATTTATATACATTATATGGGGAGAACAAATTAAACCATACATTCCATACGAAATATTTGAACAATTACAAAATGAAGCTTTAATGAATGAATATCATCGAAGTTATGAACAAGAACAAAAAAATTGGGAAAAAGAAGAAAATCAAAAAAAATTAAATAAATCAAAAAAATAAAAATTGCTATCAATAAGATAACAATTTTTTATTTATGTCTACCAACTTCATCATGTTTAAAATATTTAATACTATTTTCAAACTCTTGAATCTGTTCATCAGACATACTAAGAAAACCACTATACATATCGTTAATCGAATCATCCAACACTTTCTTCTGATATAAATCTTGAACAAAATCTTGAACCTTGGCCAATTCTTCTAAATTAAACATCTTAAGTTTATCCATAATTGCATTTCTTGCAATAGTTTTCTTACCTAAACCTCTTGTTCTTCTTTTAACTTGTTTAGAAGTTTTAGGAACCACAACTATATCATTTGTAGCATTATTATCCGCAATATCCGTTTCGACTATTGAAATATTTTCCTTAGATGAATCATCTCCCGCTTGAACTGGCGCAGTCACCTCTTCAAACGGTACTAATGCTTCTAATTCATCATCAGATGGAAATAATAATTCTACACTATCAGATGATAAACTATTGTCTTTAGATAAAATATTCATTATATTATCTAAGATTTCTTTTCCATCATCTAAGAGTGCTTGTCTTTTATCAGTATCATTAACCAATAATTTTAATTCATCAATCTGTTTATTAATTCTTGATAATCGTGATTTCAAGTTTTCCGTTATTTTCTTATCTGTATCAGCCTTTTTAATACTAAGACCAAACACACATAAAATATTACCTTTTAATTTAGTCGTATATATTCTAACCTGAAAACCTTTAAATTCTAAAACTTTTTTAGGAAGTTCTATTCCCGCATAATATTTAACTTTAGTATTATCACTCTTATTAACACCATAAAGTATTCCTTCTAAAGTCTTTTTAACCCCAGCATAAGCCTCTCTAGGAACCTTATCTAAATCAAGCATAAAATATGGATTCCCAGCCGGAGTTTTTGCAAATACCAATTTGTGTTGAAGTTCTCTATCATAATTTCTAGAAGAAGTTTGACTATCTAAATAATTATTACAAATAAAAATTTTTTTAAGTAACTCCCTAATTTCTGCATCAAGTTCATGATCTTTACTTTCAATATTTAATTTTCTTAAAATATTGACATTTTCAGATAAGGCATCACAAATCTTTCCCATAATAATATCAGCATTATAAACATCATAACTTGGTAAAATATTATATAATTCACTCACCGGTGTCTTTTCAATTTTTTCTACATAAGCCTTAACTTCCTCATCCGTCATACTATCACCTATAATATTTATATCATTTATTAATGATAAAGTCAAAAAAGAGAATGCTTATTTAGCATCCTCTTCAACAAGAGATAAAACAACCATTAAAGCGTCGTCTCCTCTTCTTTCATCAATTTTAGAAATTCTAGTATATCCGCCATTTCTCTTTGCATATCTAACAGCTAAATCGTCAAATATTTTTTTAACTGTATTTTTATCGTTGTGTAAGAAAGCTAAAGCTTTTCTTCTAGCAACTAAAGAGCCATCTTTACCATAAGTAATCATTTTATCGACAAACTTACGAACTTCTTTAGCTCTAGTTTCAGTAGTAACTATTTTTTCGTTGTTGATAACATCTTTAGTTAAATTAGCTAGCATACTTCTTCTATGTTTGTTGTCGCGTCCTAATTTTCTATAAGCCATAATAACCTCCTAACTAATCTTCATCACGGAATTTAAGTCCCATATCTTTAATCTTATCCATAACTTCTTTTAAAGATTTTTTACCTAAATTACGTATTTTCATCATTTCTAATTCTGATTTTTCAGTTAAATCACCTAAAGTGTTAATATTTGCTCTCTTTAAACAGTTATAAGCTCTAACAGAAAAGTCTAAGTCATCGATAGAAGTCTCCAATTTCTTTTGCTTACTATCTTCTTGTTTAGCATTCATAATACCAGTAATATCAGCAATTTCACTTAAATTAGTGATAATATTTAAGTGCTCAATTAAGATTTTAGCAGCTAAAGCCATAGCTTCTTCTGGGCGAAGTGAACCATTAGTTTCAACTTCCATAATTAATTTGTCATAAGAAGCATCTTGTCCAACACGAGCTTTATCAATTTCAAAATTAACTCTTTCAATTGGTGAATATAAAGCATCAATTGGAATATAACCTAAACTAGCATCAGTAATATATTTTTTATTTACAGATGATAAGTCAGCTCCACGACCGTTAGCAATAATAAATTCCATATCAAGCTTTCCACCTTTAGCTAAAGTAGCAATAACTTGATCTTTATTAATTATTTCAACATCGCTATCGCAAATAATATCACCAGCAGTAACTGTTCTCTCTTCATGAACTGATAAACGAGCAGTCTTAACTTCATCAGAATGATTTCTAATCGCAATACCTTTTAAATTTAAGATAATTGCTGTAACATCTTCGATAACACCTTCAATAGTTTGGAATTCATGTTGAACACCATCAATCTTAACCGCAACAATTGCGCTTCCTGGCATTGATGATAACATTACTCTACGAAGAGCATTACCAATAGTCATACCAAAACCTCTTTCCAAAGGTTCTAGTTCAAATTTTCCATAGTTATTACTTTCTACATAATCTGTTATTTTGTAATCTGGTTTTTCAAAATTCATAAAAGTCTCCTTTCCTTTTATCCACGAGGTCGTTTTGGTGGACGACATCCGTTATGTGGCATAGGTGTGACATCTGAAATTGAAGTAATTTCTAAACCAGCTGTTTGTAATGAACGAATTGCTGTTTCTCTTCCAGAACCTAAACCTTTCGCATATACTTCAACTTTTTTCATACCCATTTCAGTTGCAGCTTTACCAGCAGCTTCTGCAGCCATACCAGCCGCAAAAGGAGTTGATTTTTTACTACCTTTAAAGCCTACAGTACCAGCTGATGCCCAACTAATCGCATTTCCTTCTTTATCAGTAAGGGTAACAATTGTATTATTGAAAGTTGAATGAATAAAGGCTCTACCTTCTGGGACATTCTTTTTAACCTTACGTTTTCTTGCTTTATAAGCCATAATATCCTCCTTTTAAAGTTATTTCTTCTTATTTGCTATTGTCTTAGGTTTACCCTTACGAGTTCTAGCGTTTCTACTAGTTCTTTGTCCTCTTACTGGTAAGCCTCTTTTATGACGAGTACCTTGATAAGAATTGATTTCCATCTTAGTCTTAATATTCATGTTAACTTCACGGCGTAAATCACCTTCAGTTAAATATTTGTTAACTTCATCACGAATACGTGAAAGTTCATCATTATCTAAACTTCCTGCTTTTTTATTAATATCAACTTTAGCGTCAGCTAAGATTTTATTAGACAAACTTCTTCCAATACCGTAAATATAAGTAAGAGCGATTTCAATTCTTTTGTTATTTGGTATATCTACACCTTTAATACGTGCCATAAAAACACCTCCTATTTACCTTGTCTTTGTTTGTGTTTTGGATTTTCACAAATTACCATTACTTTTCCATTACGTCTGATAATTTTACACTTATCACACATTTTTTTAACTGATGGTCTTACTTTCATATCTATTCCTCCTACTTTGTCACTCTATAGGTTATTCGCCCACATGTTAAATCATAAGGTGATAATTCCACTTTCACTTTGTCGCCTAGTAAAATACGAATACGATGTAAACGCATTTTACCAGAAATGTGGGCTTTAATAACGTGATTGTTTTCTAGTCTTACTTTAAATCCGCCACCCGGCAAGATTTCCTCTACTAAGCCTTCTACTTCAATGACATCTTCTTTTGCCATTTTATCACCTCCTGGTTAAAATTTCATACCCATCTTTCGTAACTAATACTGTGTGTTCAAAATGTGCGGACGGTTTGCCATCGGCCGTAATAATTGTCCAATCATCATCCAAAATATAAATTTTTCTAGTTCCTAAATTAAGCATTGGCTCAACAGCTATAACCATACCTTCCTTAAGTACAGGACCTGTATGTCTAGCTCCATAATTTGGAACATCTGGATCTTCATGAACATCGTTGCCAACACCATGACCAACGAGTTCTCGAACCACAGCGAGGTTATGTTCTTCTGCATATTTACTTACCGCATACCCAATATCACCAACATGACATCCATCATGAATAGCTTCTAATCCTTTATACAAAGATTTTTCAGTGTGCTCAAGTAAATATTTCTTCTTATCGTCTATCTTTCCAACTGGATATGTCCAAGCTGAATCACCATGATATCCTTTATAACAAGCACCAATATCAAGAGAAACAATATCTCCCTCTTTAAGTTTCCTATCACTTGGAATACCATGAACAACTTCATCATTAATTGATATACATATCGCTGCCGGAAAACCATCATAACCCTTAAATGATGGGGTTGCACCTCTACTTTTAATATATTCTTCGGCTAAATCATTTAATCTTTTAGTCGTAATTCCAGGTTTGATATAAGGTTTTAAGTAATTATGAGTACTACCCGTAATCTCACCCGCTATACGTAAGAGCTCTATCTCTCTTTCAGATTTAATGCTAATCATTATAGCCTCCTATTATTTTTTCTATATCACTAAAGGTTTCATCACTAGACCCTGAACCATCTACATGATAAACATTACCTCTAGCCTCAAAATAATCGATAACCGGCTTTGTTTCCTTTAAAAATGTATCATACCTATTTTCATATGTTTCTAAATTGTCATCAGTTCTTTGAATTAATTTATGACCACAGTGATCACAAATACCAGAAACTTTAGGTTTACTATTTTCAAACATTATATTAAAAACATTACCACAATTTAAACATACCCTTCTACCTAAAATTCTCTTCTCACCAATTTCTCTAGGTATATCGAGTACTATTATAACATTTTTTTTATTATTTGCTTTCTCACAAACCTCTTCATATATTGAAATTTGTGACATATTTCTAGGAAATCCATCTAAGATAAAGCCTTCTTTACAATCAGACCGACTAAGTCTGTCACTTAATAATTTAGCTATTATTCCATTATCGACAAACTCCCCATTTTCTAATTGTTTTTTTACCTTTTCATCATCGACACCTCTAAGTAAATCCCCAATAGATATATGTGGATAACCATACTTTTCATTTATCATCGATGATAGTAAGCCTTTACCGGCGGCCGGAGCAGAAATGAAAGTGATATTCACTAATACATTCTCCGGCGTTTATAACTACGACTAATTAAACTGCTCTCTAGTTGTTTATAAATTTCTAATATAACTCCAACTACGATAAGAAGTCCAGTTCCGCCGATTGATACAGTTGATGGTAAATCAGACACCATACTAAATACATATGGAAGTCCAGCAATAACTGCTAAAAAGATTGAACCAACAACTGTAAGTCTAATTAAAACTTTACTAACATATTTAATTGTTTCTTCTCCTGGCCTAATACCTGGTATATAACCACCAGATTTTTGTAAATTCTCAGCCATCTCCTTAGGTTTAATTACTATAAACGTATAGAAGAAAGAGAAAGCCACAATAAATATTACAAATAGTAAAAACCCAGTAACAGATGTCAAACTAAGATATCTGTTGACAAATATCATCCAGTCTTCATTTTTAGAAAATTGAGCTATTAAAGCTGGAGCTGAAATCAATGCTGAGGCAAAGATAACAGGTACAACACCAGCTGAATTTAATTTAAATGGCATATATGTTTTTTTGTTAGAAAATACATTATCTGATTTATTCGCATATTGAATCGGAATTCTTCTCTCAGCAAGCTGAACAAATAAAACTCCTAAAACAATAGCTAAATAAAGAATAATGAATAAAACAAATTTAACAACTCCCATAGTTCCAGCTTCTACAGTCACTAAACCCTCAAACGCTTGTGTAAACATATATGGAGTACTTGCCAAAATACCCGCCATAATTATCATTGAAGTACCATTACCCAAACCTTTTTTTGTAATCTGGTCACCAATCCAAAGTAGTAATGATGTACCAGCAGTTAAAACTAATGAAACCTCTAAATATTCAGTTACTGTACCGTCTTGGATAAAGGCAAATGAGAACATATAACCTTGAACAAAAGCAAGTACAATACCTAAAACACGAGTAATTTGATTGATTTTATTTCTACCTGTTTGTCCTTGTTTTGCTAAATCTGCAAAATAAGGAATTATATCCATTTGTAATAATTGCATAATGATTGATGCCGTAATATAAGGAGTAACTCCCAAGGCAAAAATCGAAAAGTTTTCCATAGCTCCGCCACCTAATACATTAAGTAGCTCTAAAAATCCAACATTTAAATTTGCATCAACGCCAGGAACAACTACTGCCGTTCCAAGTTTAAATATAAAAAGCATTGCAAAAGTAAACCATACTTTTTTTCTTAAATCTTTATTTTCTGGGCCAAAAAATTGTTTTATTTTTTTAAACAATTAGATCACCTCTGCTTTTCCACCTAATTTTTCTATTTGTTCAAAAGCAGAAGCAGAGAACTTATTAGCTTTAACAGTTAATTTCTTTTCTAATTTTCCACTACCTAACACTTTAATTCCATCTAAAGCATTTTTTACTAATCCCATATCTTTTAAAATTTCTGGAGTAACTTCAGCACCATCTTCAAATTTATTTAAATCTGATAAATTAATAACTGCATATACTTTCTTAAATTTAGCGTTAGAGAAACCTCTTTTAGGAAGTCTTCTGAATAATGGTGTTTGACCACCTTCAAAACCTACTCTAACTCCTCCACCGCTACGAGAGTTTTGTCCGTTTTCACCACGGCCTGCTGTTTTACCAGTTCCGCTTCCTGGTCCACGTCCTACTCTTTTTTTAGCTTTAGTAGCATATGGATTAGGTTTTACAGTATGTAACTTCATCTTATAATTCCTCTACTTTCTTACCACGTAATTTAGCTACTTCTTCAGCAGTTTTTTGTTGCTTCAAAGCATCTAAAGTTGCATATGCCATATTAATTTTAGTGCTTGATCCAAGTGATTTAGATAAAATATCTTTAACTCCTGCAAGTTCTAATACTGATCTAACAGGACCACCTGCTTTAACTCCAGTACCTTTAGAAGCAGGTTTTAATAAAACTTTACTAGCGCCTCTTCTTCCGATAGCTTCATGTGGGATAGTATTGCCACCAACGATAGCTACGTTAGTAACATTTTTAGTAGCGGCTGCTACAGCTTTCTTAATAGCAGTTGGTACTTCGGCTGCTTTTCCAGAACCAATACCAACACGACCCTTACGGTCTCCAACAACTGCTGTTGCTGCGAAACGTAATTGACGACCACCTTTAGTTACTTTCGTAACTCTTCCGATGCTGATAACTTCTTCGTCAAATTGTTTTGGACGGGGTTCTCTTCTTTGTCTTTCCACTATATTTCCCTCCTTTTAGAATTCTAAACCATTTTCACGTGCAGCTTCAGCTAAAGCCTTAACACGTCCATGATATAAGTATCCACCTCTATCGAATACTACTTTAGTAATTTTTGCTTTTTTAGCTCTTTTCGCAATTAATTCTCCGACTTTGACAGCTGCTTCGATATTTCCACCATTTTCTAGTTTCAAATCTTTATCAATTGAAGAAGCGCTGGCTAAAGTTACACCTTTAGTATCGTCGATAATTTGTGCAAAAATATTACTATTTGATCTAAACACATTTAATCTTGGTGTTTCGCTAGTTCCACTAATAGTTTTTCTAACTCTAGCATGTCTAGCTTGACGCACTTCATTACGATTAACTTTCTTTATCATAATTTCTTCTTCCTTTCTAATTAAGCAGCTTTCTTACCAACTTTTCTGATGATATATTCATCTTGGTAACGAATACCTTTACCCTTATATGGCTCAGGTTTTCTAACTTTTCTGACATTAGCCGCAAACTCACCAACTAATTGTTTGTCAGCACCTTTAATAGTAAGTTCTGTATTACTTGGAACTTCCGCAGTTAAACCTGCTGGAACTTCCATAACTACAGGGTGAGAATATCCTGCTTGAATAGTTAATTTATTACCAGCTAAATTGAAACGATATCCAACACCAACTATTTCTAATTTCTTTTCAAAACCTTCAGTTACACCTTTAATCATATTAGCAATATTCGCATTTGCTGTCCCATGATAAGCTTTAAAAGCATCACTTTTTCTTGTAACTACAAGTTCGTTATCTTTTACTTCAACGGCAATATTCTTGTTAATTTCAGTAGAAAGTTCACCTTTAGGTCCCTTAACTGTAACAATATTACCATCAGTAGTTACGGTAACGTTTTCAGGTATTGAAAGTACTCTGTTTCCTATACGACTCATATTACTTTCTCCTTTCTACCAAACGTAAGCTAACACTTCGCCACCTAGTGATTTTTTCTTAGCATCTCTACCTGTCATTACACCTTCAGATGTTGAAACAATAGCGATACCTAGTCCATTTAAAACACTTGGTATTTCATCTGCATGAGCATAAACTCTAAGTCCTGGTTTAGAAATTCTTTTAAGACCAGTAATAACTCTTTGTTTTTTTGCTCCATATTTTAATGTTAAAACTAATTCATTTTGAACATCTTTTTTAACAACTTTATAATTAACAATATATCCTTCTTCTTTTAAGATTCTAGCTATTTCTTCTTTCATCTTTGAAGATGGCATTGCTACTTCTTTATATCTTAATTGATTTGCATTACGGATTCTCGTAAGCATATCAGCAATTGGATCTGATACTACCATATTTAATCCTCCCTTCTTACCAACTTGATTTTGTAATTCCAGGTATTTGTCCTTTATAAGCTAATTCCCTAAAACAAATACGGCAAATTCCATATTTTTTAAGTACTGAATGTGGTCTACCACAAATTTTACATCTAGTATATTTACGTACTTTAAATTTAGGCTCACGATTAGCTTTTACAATCATACTTTTTTTAGCCATAATTTCCTCCTAATCATTATTTTTTAAAAGGCATACCGAAACCTTTTAATAAGTCTAAAGCTTCCTCATTGGTATGTGCTGTTGTAACAAACACAATATCCATTCCGCGTACTTTAACAACTTTATCATAATCTATTTCTGAGAAAATTAATTGTTCTGTTAAACCTAGAGTGTAGTTTCCTCTACCATCAAATGATTTTGGACTAATCCCTCTAAAGTCACGAACACGAGGTAATGTAATACTGATTAGTTTATCTAAAAAGTTGTACATATTATCGCCTCTTAAAGTAACCTTACAACCAATTCCTTGACCTTGACGTACTTTAAAGTTAGCGACAGCTTTTTTAGCTTTTGTAACAATAGGTTGTTGACCTGTAATAGCTTTTAAATCAGCTACAGCTGCATCTAATAATTTACTATTATTTGTTGCATCACCAACACCCATATTCACAACGATTTTCTCTAATTTAGGTATTGCCATTACACTTTTATAATTATATTTTTCTCTTAAACTAGGTACGATTTCTTCATTGTACTTTTTTTGTAGGCGGTTCATAAATACCCTCCTTTCAGGTTTAGTCAAGTTTTTCATTTGATTTTCTTGACACTCTTATTTTCTTTCCATCTTTATTAGTAGTGTGTCCTACTCTTGTTCCTTTTTTAGTTTTAGGATCAATAATCATTACATTTGAAACATGTAATGGTGCTTCGACCTCGGCAATTCTACCGTCTCCACCACCGTTTGGTTTAATATGTTTTTTAACAATATTAACGCCTTCAACGATGACTCTATCTTGGGCTTTCAAAGTTTGGATAACTTTTCCTTCTTTGCCTTTGTCTTTACCAGCAATGACAACTACTTTATCTCCTTGTTTTATTTTCATATTAATTCCTCCAAACGATTCCTATAATACTTCCTTAGCAAGTGAAACAATTTTCATAAATCCTGCATCTCTTATTTCACGAGCTACTGGTCCAAACACACGTGTTCCAACTGGAGTCTTATCGTCTTTGATTAAAATGCAAGCATTGTCATCAAATTTAATATAAGATCCGTCTTCTCTTCTAACTCCACGTTTTGTTCTAACAACAACAGCTTTAACAACTTTACCTTCTGGAACTGTTCCATTAGGTGTTGCTTTTTTAACTGTTCCAACAACTATATCTCCGATATTGCCAGTTTTAACTTTACTACCACCAAGTACTCTAATAACTAATAACTCGCGAGCTCCAGAATTATCAGCAACTTTTAAACGACTTTCCTGTTGAATCATCTAAATTCCTCCTTCTAGCTAGTTATAAAATAACTGCTTTCTCTACTACTTCTACTAAACGATAATGTTTAGTTTTAGATAGTGGTCTAGTTTCAGCGATTCTAACTTTATCGCCAACCTTAGCTTCGTTCTTTTCATCGTGAGCAGCATATTTTTTAGAGTACATAGCTCTTTTACCATATTTTTTATCCATAATGTAAGTTTCAACTAATACAGTAATAGTTTTATCGTTTTTAGCACTTACAACTTTACCAACTAATTCTCTTTTCTTATTTTCCATAAAATCCTCCTAGTCTTGTAATTCACGTTCACGAAGAATGGTTTTCATTCTTGCGACAGCCTTTCTTAATTCATTAATTCTAGCTGGTTTCTCAAGACTACCAGTAGCTTGGCTAAAACGTAAATTAAAAAGTTCAGCTTTAGTTTCGTCGATTTTTTTCTTTAAATCTTCGTTACTTAATTCTCTAAGTTCATTAATTTTCATTTGCCTCACCACTTTCTTTCTTTACAAACTTACATTTGATTGGTAATTTGTGCATAGCAAGTCTGAATGCTTCTCTAGCTACATCCTCACTAACATCGGCAATTTCGAACATAATTTTTCCTTTTTTAACAACGGCAACCCATTTTTCAGGAGCACCTTTACCTTTACCTTGACGCATACCAATACCTTTGGCAGTCAAAGATAAATGTGGGAAAATATTAATCCATACTTTACCACCACGTTTCATGTAACGAGTCATCGCTACACGGGCAGCTTCAATTTGTTGTTGACTAATCCAAGCTCCTTCTAAAGCTTGAAGCCCATATTCTCCAAATGAAACTTGTCTATTTCCTCTTGCTTCACCTTCATAAGACAAACGGTGAGGACGACGATATTTAGTTCTTTTTGGTATTACTGCCATCCTTCACACCTCCCTTATTTGCTCTTGAAGGTTTAACATTTTCTTTCTTTCCATCTCCAAGGATTTCTCCTTTATAGATCCATACTTTAACTCCAATTTTACCGTAAATAGTATCAGCTTCTTTTAAAGCATAATCGATATCAGCTCTTAAAGTATGACGAGGAACTTTTCCTTCAGTATAACCTTCTCCTCTTGCAATTTCAGCACCATTTAATCTACCAGATACTAAAGTTTTAATACCTTTAGCTCCTGATTTCATAACGTTTCTAATTGCTTTCTTTTGTGCAATTTTATAAGAAACACGGTTCTCAATTTGATGAGCAATATTTTCTGCAACTAAAGCCGCATCTAAATTTGGATTCTTAATTTCTTTAATAGAAATATGAATCTCTTCGCCAGTTAATTTATTTAATTCTTTTCTTAATTTTTCAATTTCATCTCCGCCATGACCAATTACTACACCTGGTTTAGCAGTATTGATAATAACTTCGGTCTTTTCATTGTTTCTTTCAATAAGAATACTTGAAACAGCGGCATCTTTTAATTTTTTCTCTAAACATTTACGAATTTTATAGTCGTTATTTAAGTATTTAGCAAAATCTTGATTTCCAGCATACCACTTAGATTCCCAAGTTTTATTTATACCAATTCTAAGTCCGACTGGACTAACTTTTTGACCCATGTATTACCCTCCTTTGCTTAATTTTTCTCACTCACTACCACTGTAACGTGGCTTGATCTTTTTAATATTGGTTTAGGGCTACCTTTGGCACCAGCACGGCCTCTTTTTAATGTTCTGCCCTCATTTACATAAGCTTCGCTAACATAAAGATTTTCTTCTTTAAGTCCTAAATTATTTACCGCATTAGCAGTAGCTGAATTTAAAACTTTACGAATCACTCTAGCAGCTTCTTTATTTAAATTTGCTAAGATTGTATCTGCTTCAGTTACGTCTTTACCACGAATCAAATCGATAGATAAACGCATTTTTCTAGGTGAAATTCTAATTTCTTTAGCAATTGCTTTAGCTTCCATTTATACCATCCTTTCCGGTCTATTTTTTCTTCTTATCGTCGCCGTGACCACCAAATTTACGTGTTAAGGCAAATTCTCCTAATTTATGTCCAACCATATCTTCTGTAACATAAACTGGAATGAATTCTTTACCATTATGCACAGCAAATGTGTGTCCAATAAATACAGGATAAATTGTAGAACGGCGAGACCAAGTTTTAATTACTTCTTTTTTACCAGATTCATTTAATTTTTCAACCTTTTTCATTAAATAATCATCGACAAAAGGTTTTTTCTTTGTACTTCTTGCCATTTATAAGTCATCCTTTCTTATTTCTTTCTTGAGCGAACAATTAGTTTGCTTGAAGCTTTCTTATTATTACGTGTCTTAAAGCCAAGAGCTGGTTTACCCCAAGGTGTAACTGGGTGTTTACGACCAACAGGTGCACGACCTTCTCCACCACCATGTGGGTGATCATTAGGGTTCATAACAGAACCACGAACTGTAGGTCTGATTCCCATATGTCTTTTTCTTCCAGCTTTACCGTAATTAACTAAACTATAATCTTCGTTTCCAACTTCACCGATAGTTGCTCGGCAAACGCTTAATACTTTTCTAACCTCACCACTTGTTAAACGAAGTAGTGTGTAATTTCCTTCGCGGCCTAAAATTTGAACACTAGAACCAGCACTTCTAGCCATTTGACCACCTTTACCAGGTTTTAATTCAACATTGTGAACTAAAGTACCTTCTGGAATGTTTGCTAGTGGTAAATTGTTACCAACTTTGATATCAGCATTTTCTCCACTTTCAATTTTCATTCCAACTTTTAAACCTTTTGGAGCAATTATATATCTTTTTTCTCCATCGTTATAATTAATTAAAGCAATGTTAGCACTTCTATTTGGATCGTATTCAATTGAAGCAACAGTTCCTTGAATACCATCTTTATTTCTTTTAAAATCGATGATTCTGTATTTTCTCTTAGCTCCACCACCGTGATGTCTTACAGTGATTTGGCCTTGATTATTACGACCACCAGATTTTTTCATTGTTACAACTAATGATTTTTCTGGAGTTGTTTTAGTAATTTCATCGTTTACTAATGTTGTCATACCACGTCTACCATTAGTCGTTGGTCTATATGATTTTATTGCCATATTCGTCCTCCTTAAAGATTAGTTAAGTTCAATTGAACTTCCTTCTTTTAATTTAACAATTGCTTTTTTTACTTTGTTGGCTCTTCCAAAATAACGTCCAACTCTTTTTCTTTTAGCATAAGTATTAATTGTATTAACACTTTCTACTTTAACGTTGAAAATCTTTTCAACAGCTTGTTTAATTTGAATTTTATTAGCTTTAGGATCAACGCTGAATACTACTACGTTGTCTTTAGCTAAATCACTAGTTTTTTCAGTGATAATTGGAGCTTTGATAATGTCTCTATAGTTTTCCATTATTTATACGCCTCCTCTATCATTTCTACTGCTTTCTTAGTAATAACTAATCCGTCAGCGCCGATGATATCTAATACATTAATTTCGCTAGCTTCTAATAATTCAACTTTTGGAATATTACGAGTAGCTAAAATTAAGTTATCAGTTAACTCATCTACAACAATTAAAGTCTTTTTAGGAGCTTTAATATCATTTAATAATTTAATCATATCTTTAGTTTTTGGAGTTTTAACATTTAATTCATCTAAAATGATAATTTCATTTTCTTTAACCTTATAAGATAAAGCAGATTTTAAAGCTAAAACTCTTTCTTTACGGTTCATTTTCTTACCATAAGTTCTTGGGTGTGGTCCAAATACTATACCACCGTGATACCAATGTGGAGCTCTTGTACTACCTTGTCTAGCTCTACCAGTACCTTTTTGTCTCCATGGCTTTCTTCCGCCGCCACTTACTTCACTACGTGTTTTTGTATCAGCAGTCCCTTGTCTTTGAGAAGCTTGTGCTAAAGTAATAGCATCGTATAAAACAGCATCGTTAGGTTTAATACCAAAAACGTTTTCATTTAAAGTAATATCACTAACTTTTTCGCCTTTAACATTAATTACATTATTCTTTTTCATAAGATTAACCCTCCTATGCTTCTGCGCTTTCTGTATTTTCTACTTCTGCAGGTTTTTCTTCTGTTTTACTATAATTAACAAGCTCTGCACGTTTATTTACTTTACCATTATTTTTAACAGCACTCTTAATCATAACTAATCCTTTTTTAGGTCCAGGAATATTTCCTTTAACCAAAATTGCATTGTTTTCTAAATCAACATCTACAACCTCTAAGTTTTGGATAGTTACTGTATTAACTCCCATGTGACTTGGAAGTCCTCTACCTTTAAATACACGTTTAGGAAGCATTGTACCAAGTGAACCTACACCTCTATGGTATTTAGAACCATGTCCCATAGGTCCTCTACTTTGATTATATTTTTTAATATTTCCTTGGAACCCTTTACCTTTAGTAGTTCCAGTTACATCAACCATCTCACCAACTTCGAAGATGTCAGCTTTAACCTCATCACCAAGTTGATAATTATTGATGTCTACACCTCTGATTTCTTTAAAGAAGCGCTTAGGTGTCGTATTTGCTTTGCTAGTAATTCCAGCAGAAGCTTTTGTCGCTAATTTTTCTCTTTTATCATCGAATGCAAGTTGGATAGCTTCATAACCATCGTTTTCTGTTGTTTTAACTTGAGTTACAACATTAGGAGTAACTTCAACAACAGTAACTGGAGTTAATTTACCATCTTGATCAAAAACTTGAGTCATTCCGATTTTACGACCTAAGATTCCTTTCATATTTTCATCCTCCTATTATAATTTGATTTGAATATCAACACCGCTTGGGATATCTAAATGCGATAAAGCATCGATAGTCTCCTTGCTTGGATTATTGATATCAATAAGTCTTTTATGTGTTCTTTTTTCAAATTGTTCACGTGAATCTTTATCTTTGTGAACAGCTCTTAAAATTGTAATCTTTTCAACTTCAGTTGGAAGTGGTACTGGTCCACTAACTTCGCCACCAGTTCTTTTAACTGTGTCAACGATTTTGCCGCAAGCAGCATCCAAATTCTTGTGTTCAAAAGATTTTAATCTAATACGAACTTTCTTTGACATTATTGTATCCTCCTCTCGCCTATATCTAGTATAGACTTGCTCCGTGTAAAAACCCGACTTAAAGATTAAATTGTTTTACAACTTAACCTGGTGTATCGGCAACCTCACACATCTAAGCATGCCACACATTCAACAGTATACACTATCTTTCTATGAAAATCAATACTTTTTTAGAATATTTTTAACAAAAAAAGTAAACACAAATAAATGTTTACCAAATCAAAACCTATACTTTTAAATTTAAATTACTTATTCGTATCTACATCTATATAGTCTATAACCTCTTTTGTTTTATTATTGATAATTTCAACAAGACAACAATTAAATTTCTTACCATACAAATCTGCTGCTACCCTCAAAATATCGCCAGTACTCATATTGTCTTTTAAATCATAAATCTCATTATCTAAATATTCATCCAAACAATATAAAAGTGAATTAATATTAATCGCACTTCCTTTTATTTCACTAGAGCCATCTTTATAATATACTTTAAAACTATAATTTAATTCAACTGGCTCTTTTTTTCTGTTTTTTTCTTTTAGCTCCTCTTTTGCTAGTTCTTGTATAATTTTTTGTCGCTTTAAATTTATATGAATTAAATCGCCTTCATTAATATAATCTATCACTTCATTATTTACATCATTTATTATTTCAATGCGATCAAAGTCCTTATAAAAACCTTTATAAGCTCGCATGGCGACTTCTAATACTTCATGAGTTGTTGGTTTTAATTCATCAAACGAATAATATTCATTCCAATCGATTAAACCATCAAAATCGTAATACAAATTTTCTGGGTTTTCCAAACCAAAACTACTAATCTCATTAGTTCCATCCTTATAATAAAATTTAAATCTATACATAAAATAACACCTTTACAATCTATAATAAAATTTTAAAAAAGAATTACTAATTAAAGCAATTATTAGTCTTCAGCACTTATAACATCATAATCTTCTAAAACATAATGACCATCTTTTTTCGCAAACGTATAACTATATCTTGTACCAATATTTTTAAGATTATCAAAATTATTTTCATAATTAGCTGATAATTTTGTTAAATCGATATCTTCTCCATTTTCAGTTGTATGCATATAATCATTAGCATTATAAACTCTATTAATTCCAAGTGGATCGGTTGTAATATAATCACTTTGTAAAGGGTTATAATAAAGTTTATTAAGCACTAATTTTATTTTATCACCATCTCTTTTAATACTATTTACCTTAGTATAAATTGGTTCTGTCCCAACACCACCATGCCCAGTATGATTGTTATTCCACACAAACGTATTATTTTCACTATTGTAAGTGTAAAGTACTCCATCGTTAAGTTCACAGTTTACATCCGAAAAAGTTACTTCTTTGTCAAAGATATTATTGATATATTTTTCTACTTCTACACCATCAATTTGTTCACAGTTGTAAACACCTGTACAGATTTTGTTAATTGCAACTCTTGTTAAATCATCGTAACCATAAGCATCTAAAACATCAAGTTTATTTTCATCGATAAAATATTCTAGTTCTACAGCTACTTCATCTAAGCTTTGCAATCTTTCAGTTTCTGTGACAACCACATCAGGCCCACCAAAAGCCATCATTAAAATAATAATTAAAATAAGTACAGCAATAACTACCGACAAAATTATAACTAATTTATTAGTTTTTTTGGGCTGCTTAACTATATTTTGAAGCATTGGATTTGGTTCATATTCGTATTCATTCATATTATCTTCTCCTATTTCTTATTTTACTTGTAAAAAGTTTATAAAAAATCCACACCGTACAAATACCGCCAAATATTAAATAAATATAAAATATAAATGGCAAATCATCATTACCCTGCATAACAATCAAACTTGTTCCAAGAATATACGCCACATCTAAAATCGTAATCATACACAGATGAACTAACTGTTCTAAATTTCTCATCTGATGTTTTGAGTCATTAAGTTCAATATTAAATCTAAGTTCACCACTATTTATTCCCTTCAAAAATGAAAGCATCTCATTAGGTAAATATACTAAATCAGTTCCACTTTGAGCCGCCTTTTGAACAAATTTTTTAGCCTTATCACTATCAAATATATTTCCAGGTTTAATGTGCGTACTAAGTATCTGCATCAAATTAATACTTGGACTAACACTTCTAAGTACCCCTTCCAAAACAATAATTCCACGCATAAGCATTGTGACATCTTTTGGAAGACTAATATGATTGTTTGACAGCATCGCTAAAAAATCATTCATAAAGTCTTTTATATCAATATTTGAAATATCCTGACTTTTATTTTTATTTAAAACCTTAGTAATATCATTTTTCAAAGTCATATGATCGATATTGCCTCTCGTTTTTCCAAACGCGAGTAATATATGAGAAACTTCTGTCACATCATCATTTATAATGGCTATAATGCACTTACTCAAAAGTTCACGATCCCTCTTAGATAGTCTTCCCATCATTCCAAAATCTAAATATATAATTTTACCATCTTTAATTTTTAGATTTTCAACATGTGGGTCAGCATGAAAATACCCATCGTCTAAAGCTTGCTTTATGTAATTGGCTGCTAATTTTTTCCCAATCTCATCTCTATCGTAACCATGTTTTTCTAAAGTAGCAAAATCGTTTATTCTAATGCCATCCATATATTCCATTACAAGTGATTTACTAGTTGTATATTCTCTATATACTTTTGGTGAACGTATATATAAAATATCTTTGTTTTTTTCATAGAACTCTTCTGTATGTGAAGCTTCAATTAAGAAATTCATCTCTTCTTTAGCTGTTTCAAACATCTCATCAATAATATCTTTAAAATTGAAAACTGAATTAAATATTTTGTCTATTTGCAATATATCGATAATTTTTTTGAGTAACCTTACATCCATAGCCATAAGTTCATATATGTTATCTCGTTGAATTTTTATAACTACTTCTTGACCATTAGTTAAAACAGCTTTATGCACTTCAGCAATCGAAGCCGATCCAATAGGAACCTCTTCTATACTCGCAAATATTTCACTTGCTTTCCCATCATATTCTCTATCTAATATTTCTAAAACCTTTTCATATGGCATTGGTTTTACTTGATTTCTTAAATGTGAAAGTTCATCACAATATTCTTTAGGAATTACATCATCACGTGAAGCTAATATTTGTCCAAGCTTTATAAAAGTAGGTCCTGCCTCTTCAATTGCTAAACGTAAATTTTGAGGTGTCGCATGTTTTATCAAATCATATTTTTTTATAATGCGAACAATTTCTAATAATCGCTCTTTACCACTAAGCATCTTTTTTCTTATTAGCCTTTAATAATTTTAAAATTTCTTTTTTATCTTCTTCACTAAGTTCATTAATTTTATCAGCTAACTCTTCTTTTGTTAAATCAGCCTTTTCAACTGTTACTGTAATATTATCTTTCATTTTTTCTTTAATGTTGTGTTTTAACTCTTCATTCAAAGCTTGTCCTTGCTTATAAGCTTCCTCACCTTTTTGTAATAATTCTTCTTTTAAGTCTTTAGCCTTTTCACTAGTCATCACCATTGCACCAAGTCCCATAAGCATAACATTTTCTAAAGTTTCTTTCATATAATATCACCTTCCTTATTATATAAATTATACCACGAACCATACCTTTTTTAAAAGAGCTAATAAACATTTTACTTATTCAAACATAAATGATAAAATTAAATAGGTGATTAAATTGAAAGTAACAGTATTAGGCGCTGGCGCATACGGATGCGCTCTTGCCGGAATTTTAAATGAAAATAAAAATGAAGTCGTAATATGGACTCCATTCGAAAAAGAAGTTAAAGAACTAACCGAAACTAGGACTTCCCCAAAACTTCCAAACATTGAAATAAATAACACAATAAAAATAACGAATGATTTAGAACAATCATTAAATAAAACAAGTTTAATCGTTATTGCTATTCCAACAGCTTTTTTATCTTCATCAATCAAAAAAGTAAAAAAATATTATGAAGATACACCAATTTGTATAGCAACCAAAGGTATCGAACAAGATACCCACTTATTTGTTTATGATGTCGTTAAAAACATTTTAAAAACTGAAAAAATTGCTATCATATCAGGCCCATCATTTGCTATTGACATTGCTAATAATTATCCAGTTGGTTTAACTTTAGCTTGTCAAGATAAAGAAACCATTGAACTAACTTTTAAAGCATTAGTCAACAATCATTTTAAATTGAGAAAAAGTCACGACATTATTGGAACTGAATTATGCGGATCAGTTAAAAATATTATAGCTATTGCTTCTGGTATTTTAGCCGGACTCGGTATGCCAGAATCAACATCTGCTATGTTAATAACTGAATCTCTTCATGATATCAAAGCTTTAATTAAAGGTTTAGGTGGCGATGGTTCAACCGTCTTATCATATGCGGGATTTGGTGACTTATTACTAACTGCCACTTCTTCAAAAAGCCGTAATTATTCTTTTGGTTATTTAATTGGCTCTAAAGCTTCTAAAGAAGAAATCAATAATTACATCAAAAATACTACCATTGAAGGATTATATACCTTAAAATCAATCAGTGAACTAGTTACAAACAAAGATGTTGATATGCCGATTATAAACCTTATGGAACAAATTATTTATCAAAACAAAAATCCCGAAGAACTAATTAATTTCTTAATTCAAAAGCCATAAAAGGCTTTTTTTATAATAAAAAAAAGCCAATTATTTAGCTTCTGTAGTAAATCCATATTTTTTATTGAATTTTTCAACTTGACCAGCTTTCTTAACTGTTCCTTGTTTACCAGTAAAAAATGGATGACATTTATCACAAACCTCTATTTCTAGTTCAGGCTTGTTAGATCTAACTGTGAATGTATTACCACAAGCACAAGTTACTTTGGTATCCATATATTCAGGATGAATGCCTTTTTTCATACTTATCTCTCCTTCCGCCATGACTAAAACAAGTCATAGAAATTTAATGCAAGTATATTCTAGCAAACAAATTAATAAAAATCAAGTCTCAAACAAATTTTTACTCATATTTATAACCACTTTATTCCCAATTTCTTTTAAAGTATTCTCCGAAATCACATTAACATCACTTATATCAACATATATCACATCATATTCCGCACATACATCTTTATATTTTTTATTCAAATAATCTAAGATATCACTTATATTTTCATTATCACTTTCGGTAAACGGATTATAAGCCCCAATAAAGACAATATCTTCCTTACAATATTCCCTCATCAAACTAAATAAATTATCCAAATCATAAGCCAAATCATCAATATAATCGTATATCTCATTATATACAATATTAGAATCCCTAAGTTTTTCATAAACATCCTCATTACTAATATTTAAAGTGACTAAATCTGCTTTAATCAAAGCATTTTTTAAGCTAAAACTGCCTTTAGCTGTCGTCACTTTTTTATTTTCATTAATATCGCTAATTATATCAGTACTTCGCGTATCTACTTTCGCAAAATCATCAGAATAACGCTCCAATAAATCCTTATCCTTTAAAAATTTCTTAATATAATGTGAATAACCATAAACTTCTCCATTATCCAAATACACCCTTTCTAAAGAATCTCCTAAAGCTACATAATAAACCTTTTTATCCATATTAGCTAAATAAATCAAAAAAATCGAAAGCAAAACTAAACCTATAATTAATATTTTCTTCATAAAATCCCTCACAATAAAAAGTAGATATTAATCTACTTTAACTATATTAATTACAAATTTATTTATTCATCTTCGAGCCATATTTTAGCCCCAACATTTGTAAACTTTTTAATTAAATCACTATAACCTCTAAGCAAATGTTTTATATCGGTAATAGTCGTTTCCCCTTCAGCTGTTAAAGCCGCCAAAACTAAAGCCGCCCCAGCTCTTAAATCACTTGTCCTAACTAATTTTCCTGTTAAAGATGTTGGTCCATATACTTTAATTGTATCGCCATTAACTTCAATATGTGCTCCCATCTCATTTAAATATTTCGTATTTTGAAATCTATTTTCATAAATAGTTTCTTTAACCGTACTTTCACCGTCAGCAAGTAAAAGCAAAGTCGTAATCGGTTGTTGTAAATCAGTAGGAAAACCAGGATAAACTGCTGTTTCAATATTAACTGGTTTCAAATGTTCTACTTTATTAGTAATAACCTTGTCACCATCTATTTTAAAATCGCAGCCCATTTCTTTAAGCTTTTCAAAAAAACTAGTTAAATGTTCAGGTCTAACATCACATATTTCTAAATTCTTACCATTCATAACTCCAGCTAAAATATAAGTTCCAGCTTCAATTCGATCGGGAATAACCTTTACTTTTCCACCAGATAATTTTTTAACTCCCATAATTTCTAATCGATTAGTATCTGCTCCCTTTATTTTCGCACCCATACTATTTAAAAATTCTATCAAATTTCCAATTTCTGGTTCACTAGCTGCATTATTAATAATTGTTGTACCCTCAGCCTGAACAGATGCGAGTAAAATGTTAACTGTCGCCCCAACACTAGGAAAAGGTAAATCAATCGTTGCTCCTTTTAATTTATCTGCTTCTATCACATATAAATTATCTTTAACTGTAACTTTAGCTCCTAATTTTTCAAAACCTTTTAAATGAAAATTAACTGGTCTAGCCCCAATATGACATCCTCCAGGTAAGCTAATTTCTACCTTTTTAAACCTTGAAAGCATAGCTCCCATAAAATAATAAGATGCTCTAAGTTTACTAGAATATTCTTCAGTAATTGGCTTGTTAATCATCTCTGTACTATCAATATGAATCGTTCCACTCTCTAAAGAAAATTTAACATTCAAAAATCTTAAAATTTCTTCTAAATTAACCACATCCGAAATATGTGGTACCTTTTCTATAACCACCTCATCAGAAAGTATCGCAGCCGGAAGTAGTGAAACAACACTATTCTTAGAACCACTTATATATATTTTTCCACTTAAAGTTTGTTTACCAATAACTTTAATTTTATCCATATCAATCACCTTTCAATTTATTTTAACACACTCTTTAAAATTTACCAATATCTTTGCATTTTCTTGACAATTATATTGCAAAAGCAAGACCAATCAACGTCAAAATCACGCCTCCAATTATTGTTGCAATTTTTCCTAGTAATTTTTCAATTTTATTACCTATTAATAAGCCAGCAAATGTAAAAGCAGCACTGGTAATTGCAAAAATAAATGGTGAAATTATCATACTTACTCCCATATTTGGTAAAGTTATGCCAAGTGAAAAACTATCAATACTAACAGCTAAACCAAAAAGAAAAAACTCACTAAATTTTAACGGCTTTAACTCTTCATCTTTTTTAAAAGAAGATACAATCATTTGAATTCCAATAAAAGAAAGAATAATCGCCACGACAATATCCGCATTAAATTTAAATAAAGATAAAATTAGCTCACCCACAAGCATTCCCAAAAGTGGCATTATCAAATGAAATATACCGACAACTAAAGATAAAATAATTTTATCTTTATTACTCATACCTAAAGTTCCATAAGCTAAAGCTAAAGAAAATGCATCCATACTTAAACTAATAGCCATTAAAAAAACTAGTAGCATAATAACTTCACCTCTTATTAAAAGTTTATGGTACTAGTTTTATATTAGGACAAATATTTTTCTAATAATTCCATTACAATAGATTTATATTCTACCTCAGTATTTTCTTCTCCTTCGATTAAACATAAAGGTGGAAATAAAACACACCACCAATTATCACCCTCACCTTCACCTAAAGTAACAAGCAACGATTCATAATAACCCGCCTCATACTTAACTCCTTTATACTCTTTTTCTGGAAAATAATTTTCTCCAAAATTTATTTTATAACCCTTATCATAATTTTCTTCACTCAAAATTTTCTTAACATCTTTATCTACTAATTCTAAATTATTTTTAATTATCTCTTCTGCCTCTTCAGAACTCTTCGCATCTTTAAGCAAATCGTACATTGTAATTTCCAACTTATCTTTAACCTTTAATTTTATATCTTGATCAAACGCCGAATTACTATTAGGAATAATTCTTATTCTAATCGCATCAGCAGGTATTGTTAAATTTTTAGCTAAAGTATCAGATATAAACACATAAAATACTCCAATAATCAAAAGTAAAACAACTGTTTTTTTCATTTAAAAACCACCCTTCAATTTAATAATGGGTAGTTTATTTATTTTTTATACAATTTTATATATATTCTATTGGAACAGCATAATTATTCTCATCTATTGCATATATATCTTTACATAAACAAAGTACAGTACCATTCATAACTTCCATACCAAATTTTTTTGAAACACTAAAATTTTTTATAGCTTCTTTATTAGGATTAGCATTTTGTTTTATTTCTACAGGATAAACTTTTCCATTATCTATAATAATTAAGTCTATTTCCTTTTGATTTTTATCACGATAAAAGAATAAATTTTTAGTAGGATCCTTTCCATTATTAGTATATGATTTTATAATTTCACTTATAATATATGTTTCAAATATAGCACCACTATAAAGACTTCTTTCTAAAGTTTTAGGGTCATTATAACCAGTTAAATAACAAGCAAGACCTGTATCCATAAAATAAATTTTTCTTTTATGAACTGCCCTAGATACATTATTATTCATATATGGACCAAGTAAATATATAATACCTGTATTTTTTAACATACTAACCCATTTTTCCACAGTTTTATTATCAATACCTATCTCAGAACCAATACTATTCGCATTAAATTCCTGTCCTGTTCTAGCCGCTAAAGAAGAAATAAACTTAACAAATTTATTTTCATCTTTAATATTAATAATATTTCTAATATCACGTTCTATATAAGTTCTTATATAATCAGAATAATATTGCTCAAAAGGAAATTTTTCTCCATAATTAACTGCAGGATAACTTCCTTTTATAATTCGTTCAAAAATTTTTAAAGTAGAAATACGTTTTAAAGGCTTTTTCTTTTTTAAAGCACTTATATTTGGAATAAAAACATCTTCTTTTAATCCATTCATTTCTCTTGTAGAAAAAGCATATAAATCAAATATTCCCACTCTTCCAGATAATGATTCAGAAACATTTTTCATCGTTTGAAATACCTGACTACCCGTTAAATAATACATAGTTCCAACCTTATCACCATTATTAAACATTGCATCTTTTCTAGTTTCGTCCACATTCATTTTTATATATGAAAGTAAATTAGGAGCATACTGAAATTCATCAATAATTAAAGGTGTTTCATAAGTTCTAAGAAATAACGAAGAATCTTCATTAGCTTGAATTCTAATCATCAAATCATCCAAAGTTATATAATTAATTTCATTTAAAAATTCTTTTGACAAATAATTCAAAAGTGTTGTTTTACCAACTTGCCTAGGACCAGTAATCATAATAACTGGATATTTACCAATAAATTCCTTAATTGTCTTTTCTATAGTTCTATTAATATATTCCATAAATTCACTCCTTTCTAAAAATATTATATCATAAATTCAAAAAAATATGTAAAAAAATGGACATTTTAGGAATACAACTCCAAAAATGTCCGAAATTTTACATTTAAAGAAAAAGAGGTTTTAGAAATATTATTATCAAAATATCTATATTTATTTGTAATAATCATAATAATTTTAATATAACTCAAATTATCTAAAAGTGAGAATTTTTTATACAAAATGTTGCATATAAAGAAACTGATTTAATATTATTTTCAAAGCCAAAATTTTTTAATAAATATTATAATTGCAATTATTCAATAGAATTTCACGTTTTTATGCATTTTTCACACCTAGAGTTTCACGTTTTTATGTTTAAAAAAAATAGACATTTTAGGAATGCGACTCCAAAAATGTCCAAAATTATTTATGATAATTTTCATTATTATTTATTTTATATGCTCTATAAATTTGTTCAAGTAATATCACCCTAAATAATTGATGAGGAAAAGTAAATTTAGAAAACGATAATTTATAATCACTTCTCGATTTAACAGATTCATCCAAGCCATAAGAGCCACCAATCACAAAAGTTAAATTCTTATTACTATTAAAATTATTATCTATTTTTTTAGCAAACTCTAAAGAAGTTAAGCTATTTCCTTCTATTTCTAAAGTAACAACATAGTCATTATCTTTAATCTTAGAAAGTATCTTTTCTCCTTCTTTTTTCATAGCTATACTTTCATTAGATTCATCTGGAATCTCAATTATTTCTAATTTAGTATATTTAGAAATTCTTTTGCTATATTCATTTATAGCATCTACAAAAAATTTTTCTTTAACTTTTCCAACACATATTATTTTCATAATTCTATTAACTCCGTACTTTCTCTTTGCATAGCAATCTCAATATTTGGTACTCTAACACCTTTTTTCTCTAAAGTATCAAGTAATGTTTTTAAAGCCACTTCTGGTCTATTATTCTCTTCACTTAAGTGAATCAAAATAATTTGTTCAGTTTTATCACCGATAAAATTAGATAAATAATAAGCTGAATCTTTATTAGACAAGTGACCTTTATCACTTAAAATACGTTGCTGTAAATAATAAGGGTATTTTCCTTCTCTAAGTAATCTAACATCATGATTGCTTTCAAATACATATAAACTCTTATTCTTTAACTTTTCAAAATTTTTCACATGAATATAACCAGTATCTGTAATATAAACTATTGATTTGCCACCAGAACTAAACACATATCCATTAGAATCAGCTGCATCATGTGATGTTTTTATAACTGTCACATCTAAATCATCAATAGAAGTATTATCATCAATATAAACTTTATCTTCTATTTCAAAACCTAACTCTTCTTCCATTTTTTTAGTTAAATAAACTACAGGATGATATTTTTTTAAAAATACTTTTAAACCTGCCACGTGGTCAGTATGAGCATGAGTTATAAAGACCCTCTGAATTTCAGAAGGGTCTACACCAATACTTTTCAAAGATTTAGCAATATAACCCGCACTCATTCCTAAATCTACAAGTGATTTAGTTTTATCAGTTTCAATATATGACGAATTGCCTTTACTTCCGCTTGCTAAAACACAAATTTTCATTAATACATACTCATCGGATTAATTCGGCAATAATCGCAACCTTTCCAAATTTCATAATGAACATGTGGACCAGTTGCCGTTCCCGTCATACCAACATAACCAATAACATCACCACGAGCCACAACTTGACCAACCTTAACATTTATTCTAGACATATGAGCATATAATGTTAAATAACCATTATTATGATCAATAATAACATGATTACCATAACTATAATGATAACTAGCTTCTTTAACACGACCATTATTTGTCGCATATATTTTTGAACCATATCCTGTACCACTTATATCAAGACCACCATGAAGCTCACGCTTACCAGTAACTGGATTTGTTCTCCATACATAACCACTACTAAGTGTCCATCCACTGTCTGTTGGCCATCCCCAGCTTGTCGTACTACCAACATCTGGTATATATTTATTTCCTTTAACAATAATCCTACTAACTGGTTCTTTTAATACTGTTTTACCTTGTGGATCTACATAGTTAATAATTCCATTAACTTTTCTTACTTTTTGAGATACTCGTTCAAGACCATTTTCTCCTTCTTGAATAACCTTATCTTGTCCAATAACAGTATTATCGTCGTATCTTTCTTCAGTCGTGTATTGACTCTCAATATCTTCTACAACATATGATTCTTCTACCACACTAATTTGTGGATTAGTTTCGACTATTTTTAACTTTTGACCAGGATATAACAAATTAGTTGTGCTAGTTAATGCTGTATTAGAAAGTAAAAGTTCCTCTGGACTAATTTTGTTATTAAAAGCAACATTTTCAATTGTATCCCCAGCTTGAACCGTATATTCTGTTGCCGTTTGATCCTTACCATATAGTAAATAATTAGCAAGTTCTGTTGCATCAGTATAAATAGTTTCATTTACTGGAATATTAGTTTCTCTAACGGTAATATCTTCACTAACATAAACATCTTCAATATTTTCACCAGTTGTTTCAATTTTTACTTGATTATCATCAATATAAGCTTGATATGCATCAGCTCCAACAAACGTTTTAATCAAAGTCGTAACTGCATCTTTAAATACACTTTTATCTAAAACATATATACTTTGCGTAGTAACTGTATCTTCAGCTTCAGCATTTTTTTCATCAGTCTGTTTTTTTATAATAAATTCATAGCCTTTAATTGTAAGTGGTTCTTCTTTAGAAATTTTTTTATAAATTTCCGAAACAGAACTCACATTACCACTATAAGTTGTTAATTTTCTAACTTGTAAGCCCTTAGGTGAATAAACTTTATCAACATCAAATTTATTTTTATAATATGCACCATTTTCATCAATATAATCTTCAAGTTCTTTTTCAGAGCGAATTGTTCCCAAGGATTCGTCATTTAAATAAACTTCATAATAATTATTTGGTTCAGGTGCTGTTTTATAGCCAAAACCCAAAACAAAAACCCCAACCAAAGTTAGTGCCACCATAAAACCTATACTAAATTTTTTCATTTAATCACCTACCTGACTATTTTCCATATTGAAAAATGAACTAGTATCTCGTTTAAAAATCAAATTAACAGTTGCCGTTGGACCACTACGATGTTTTGAAATAATAAATTCACTTTTACTTGTATTTTCATCAATTGCACTCTCTTTATTGTAATAATCATCACGATATAAGAAAGCTACAATATCGGCATCTTGTTCAATAGAACCAGACTCTCTTAAATCAGAAAGTAATGGTCTTTTATCTTCTCTTCCTTCAACACTTCTAGAAAGCTGAGCAAGAGCTATAACCGGAATATTTAACTCCATCGCCATCGTCTTTAAAGATCTAGATATTTCAGAAACTTCTTGTTGTCTTTGACCTGCATATCTAGCCGAACCATTAATCAATTGTAAATAGTCGATAATCACAATATCAAGTCCATCTTCAGAATTTGCAAGTCTTCTACACTTAGCTCTAATTTCACTCACCGTCATACCAGGAGTATCATCGATAAATATCTTAGTATCAGCAAGTCTACTAATAGCTTCATTTACCCTTTTCCAATCCTGATGTTCAAGCTTTCCTGTACGTAATTTCGAAGCTTCAATTTGTCCAACTGAAGAAAGCATACGTGAAATAAGTTGTTCAGCTCCCATTTCCATGTTGAATAAAGCCACCGTTTTCTTTGCATTCATTGCCATATTAACTGCTAGATTAACCGCAAAAGCTGTCTTACCCATAGCTGGACGAGCTGCAATTATAATAAGTTCATTTTCATGAAAACCAGCTGTTAATCTATCGATATCATAATATCCCGATGGAACACCTGTAATCTCACCTTTTTGTGAAGATAATTTTTCTAAATCAGCTTGAGCTTTAAATAATACATCTTGAATTGTTTTAAACTCTGAGCCTCTTCTATTTTTAACAACATCAAATATTTTTTTCTCGGCATCATCTAATATATCACCAATATCTTCAGTCGAAGAAAAACCCGCATTCGCAATATCCGTTCCAGCTTCAATTAAATTACGTCTTAAAAATTTTTCTTCAATAATATTGATATATTCATCCGCATTAGCCGCAGTTGGTACAATATTGATTATTTGGGTTAAATATTCAACACCACCCACTTGATTAAGTAATTTCTTTCTTTCAAGTTCGGCGGTTACTGTTGTAATATCAATCGGAACTTTTTTATCAGCTAAATTCTTTATGGTTTCAAATATTTTCTTATGAGAATCCAAATAAAACATATCTTTGTTTAATCTTTCAACAATACGTTCTAATGCTTTCTCACTTAAAAACATTGAACCAAGAACTGCTTGCTCCGCATCTATCTTTTGCGGCATCGCTCTATCATTCATCTAATCACCTACTTCTGTAAATGTATCTTTAAAGTTGCCTCCACCTTTTTATGTAAAATAACTTTAACATTTGTTGTTCCTAAAGTATTAATAGGGACATCTAATTTAATCTTTCTTTTATCTATATTAAAGCCTTTTTTCTTTAGCTCATCAGCTATTTGTTTTGTGCTGATTTGTCCAAACACTTGGCCATTTTTACCAGTATTAACCTTAAAATTCAAAGTCATTTTTTCTAATTTTTCTTTTATTTGTTCGCAATCTTTTAAAAGTAATGATTCTTCTAAAGCGGCCTCTTCTTTCTGTTTACTTAAAACCTTACTACTTCCTTTAGTTTCTAAAACAGCAAGTTTATTATTAATTAAATATGTTCCATAACCATCTTTAACTTCAATTATATCATCTTTTTTTCCTTGTTTTTTAACATCTTTAAGTAATATAACTCTCATTCTATCACTTCCTTTATAACTTTTTTTAACTCACTTTCTACTTCACCTATAGACTTATCTTTAATTTGGGCACCAGCATCAGTCAAGTGACCACCGCCACCAATTCTTTTCATAATCTCTCCGACATTAACATTTCCCATCGAACGTGCACTAACGCCTACAATTCTATCAGATAATTTTCCTATTGCAAAAGATGCTTTAATATCTTCAAACTTTAATAATTCTTTAGCAAGCAGTGCAATATCTACATTACCATGAATTTTATCATCCATCTTGCACATCAAAACATCCGGAACTATCTCTTCACTATTACTTATAAAACTATATCGTTTAACCATTTCTTCTCTTGGCTCTTTTAGTAACTCTTGAATAAGTACAAAATCCGCACCATTTCTAGCTAAATAAGCAGCCATTTCAAAAGTTCTAGCTGTAGTTTTAATATTAAAACTACTAGTATCGACAACCATACCAGAAAGTAACACAGTCAAAATTAAAGGTTCAATATCTAATTTTAAATAATTTAAATATTCGGCCATAACCTCAACAATACTAGACTTATTCGCATCATTATATTTATAAATTGTATCATCAATTGTGTCTAAACTTCCAATATGATGATCAATAACTATTTTATCATCGACTAAATTAAGTACTTTATCAGATTCCACTAATTCAGGTTTTTGAGTATCCAAAATAACTAATAATGGCTTATTATGTTTAGCATTTAGTATTTCTTCTTCTTTTTTAAAATCAAATTCTATCGCATTTTCTGCAAGTAATTTAAAAGCTTTCTCTAAAGATCTATAAACTTTATCCTTAGGATAAACAATATAATTTTTCTTTTTCATAGATGTTAGTATTTTAGAAAATGCTAAAGCAGACCCCATTCCATCTAAATCAGGTCTTGCATGTGTCATTATTATAATTTCATCATGTTTTTTTATGTTCTCATTTAATATTTCAAAGAGTTCTCGCATAATTTCACCCTCTTATCCATTATACTATAAATTATCAAACTTGTCTTGTCAACCAAACATTAAAATAATAAAAAATTATTGTGATATATATTATTTTCCACAATAAAACTTGAAACAAAATTTATTTCAAGTTAAAAACAAATATTCAATACTAATGAATTATAAATGGATTATCTTCTGTTCCATCACCAGTAAAACTAACAGACTTATTCAAATAAACTACAGGATTAGTAGCATAATCATTACGTGCAAAAGAAGAATTGGCCTTACCATTATATAAATCTCTTAAAATTAATGATGAACCTTTTTGACTAGCTAATGTCCAAAATGAAGTAGCATCGATTATAGAAATTATATCATTATATATATAATTATCATTTAAACAATTCGAATTAATTAAACAATCATCAATTAAACTCGCCTTCATATAATCAGAATAATTAAGTAAAGCTACTTTTCCAATCCACTCTTCAGCTTTTTCATCATTCTCTATAATTTGTATATCATTCGAAGAAATAGGACCAACATAAAAAATATGTTCCACTATCTTATCTTTTAATATATCATTTAAAGAATTATAAAATGTCGTATTTAAATATGTATTTAGTGATGCATCTTTATCAACGGTTCCCAATAGTGAACCACTAGTATATTCTCCTTCCTTTTTATTCCAAACATTACAGCCATATTTCGAATCCACATTTTGTCCATAATTACCATAACTACTTTGTACACAAAAAGTACTACTTGGTCCAGAATAAGGATAATCAAATTGCAAAGATCCAATTGATTCTTGTTTAATTATTTTTAAAGTATCATCACTTTCAATAGCCAAAATTCTCCAAATTTCTCCATTAACATTAATATAATTATGAGGACTATTACCACGATAAACATATCTATCATTGTTATTTAGATCTAAATATAGTCCATCACCACTATTAGTCACCATTTTCTTTAAATCATCTACATTAATTGTTTCAATAATATTTCCTTTAGCTGTTATACTTAAATTAGTACTAAATGCTGCATATCCTACACATAAAAATAAAAGTAAAGAAAAACTTCCTATTATTAACCATTTCTTTTGTTTCTTTCTTTTATATCTCCCAATTTTCCTCATAAAACAATCTCCTATTATTTTCAATTATAAACACCAATTTGGTGTATGTCAATACTAATTTACACCATATTGGTATATTTGAAATGGTGATAAAATGATAGGAAAAGCGTTAAAATATATGCGAAAAAATAAAAAACTAAAACAAGATGTTCTAGCAAAACAAATAGGTATCTCACAGCAGAATCTTTCTCGCTATGAGAACGAACAGAGAATAATATCATTTGATACCATTGAAAAAATTGCCAATACATGTGGTTATGAAATATATTTTATCCACAGTAAAAACAAAGAAAAATTTAAAGTAGAAGATTTAAAAAGAAAAGACATTTAAAATACTGAACAAGATTAATTTTCAGTATTTTCTTTAATTATTTTAGTATTCTAATTCCTTCTTAAAACATAAAAAAATCAAAAAATAATTAATTTTCTGACTTTTTCTTCTCTTTCATCTTTACAGCCAACTGTCTAATTTTGTTAAGTCGGTGATATACACCTGATTTAGTAATTTTATTACCTGTTTCCATACTTATTATTTGACTAAGTTCTACTAAAGAAGCATCTGGATATTTCACTCTATATTCAGAAACTTCTTTTTCTTTATCACTTAATAAATCATATACATCCATCTCTTTTAATAGTTCAATATCTTTAACTTGTTCATTAGCTGTTTCGATTATTTTATCAACATTGGCCTGTTCACAGTTGTTAAGTCTATTAGTCATATTCTTATGATCTCTATAAATTCTTATGTCTTCATAATAAAGTACAGCTTTAACAGCTCCAATAATTCTTAAAAAATCGCCAATCTTTTCAGCTTCCTTAATATAAACCACATATCTATGTTCTCTATGTAGTATTTTACTGTTCAAATGAAAATAATTTAAACTCTTTTGAACAAACTGTGCATATTCCAAATTATCCAAATTAAATTCTAAATGATACCTCGAAGTTTTAGGATCATTCACACTAGCTTTAATTAAAAATAAACCTTTCAAATATGCCATCAATAAATCTTCATCCGCATATATAAAATTATCAGGTACATTACCATCCATACCTAAGGATTTTAAAATATCCGAAACTTTACTCTTAACCTCTAAAGTATAAAGCATATTCTTACTATAATTGTATCCTCTTCTCACACTTACCTTGGGATATACATTAAACAAATCTTTAAATAGTGAATAAATAAGTCGCGCTACCGAATTGTTTTCCGTCACAACTTTTATACCATCACTATAATCATTGTTTTGAACAATAGCCGATAACTCAGAAATTTTTTCAGTTTCTGATACATCTAACTTACTAACTTCATCCTTAACGGTAGCCGTAAACGACATCTAATCACCTCTAATCTAACAAATATGAAAGTATATCAATCGCCACTCTAAGTGTATTGTGTCTAATTGTGCCATTTTCAATCACAATATAATCATTTTCAATCGTTTCTACTTTTAATTTATCTAAATTTTCATGATCGGCAATCACTAGATCTTTTTGTTCAGTTGTTTCATAATTCTTCACAATTTCTGGATCGATTTTACCATTGTTTAAAATAACCGCATCAACTTTCCTTTTACCTAAATATTTATTCAAAAGTTTAACATGATCACTAACTGTAAAATCATCAGTTTCACCCGGTTGCGTCATAATATTACAAACATAAATAATTTTAGCTTTACTATTATCTATTTCCTTCTTAACTTCCTTACAAAGTAAATTAGGAATAATACTAGTAAATAAACTTCCCATACTTAAAACAATGGCATCAGCTTCTCTAATAGCTTTCAAAACGTCAGGATTAACCTCAGGGGTTTCTTTATAATAAACCGATTTAATTTTATCTTTATATTCAGTAATATGATGTTCTCCCATAACCACTTTACCACTACTCATCTTACCCATCAAAGTAACATTATCCTCAGTTAAAGGTATAACTTTACCCTTCAATTTCAAAAGCGAATTAACAAGTTCAATACCATCAGATACATTTCCTGTAATCTCTGCGGCTCCTGTTAAAAGTAAATTTCCTAACGCATGACCATCTAAATCACTAGATGTATTAAATCTATAATCAAATAACTTCTTAATCTCTTCTTCATTTTCAGATAGACTAATCAAGACCTTACGAATATCCCCAACTGCTGGAGTATGAAACTCCTCTCTAAGTCTACCCGTACTACTTCCATCGTCACAAACCGATACAATAGCTGAAATATCAAAAGGTAGTTTCTTAAGTCCGCGAAACAAACAGCTCATTCCTGTTCCTCCACCTAAAACTGCTAATTTCATAATCAACCTTCTTCCTTAATACTTAATGCGGCAACCGCACCATCACTTACAGCTGTCACAATCTGATAATAATCTTTATAGCGAACATCACCTACCGCATAAAGACCTTTCACACTACTCTCCATCTTATCATTAGTAACAATATATCCATTTTTCATCATTACATCTAAATCATCTAAAAAGTTAAGTTGTGGCATACCACCAATCGCAATAAACATTCCACTAACTGGTAATGTTTTTCCGTCATCTAAAATAATACTAGATAACCTTTCATCAAAGTCTAATTTACTTACATTAACATTTTTTAAAACTATAATATTTTCTTTGACCTTAACTCTACTTTGAAGTACTTCGTTAGCTCTCAAATCATGACGAACTACCACATAAACTTTCGCACACAAATCAGACAAATATAAAGCTTCTGTTAATGCCGCATCTCCTCCACCAATTACTGCAACTTCCTTTCCTCTATAAAAAGACCCATCGCAAACCGCACAATAGCTTATTCCTTTTCCAGTAAGTACATCCTCACCTCTTAAACCAAGCTTTCTAGGTGTTCTACCAGTTGCCACAATAACATAATCAGCTTCTAATTTTTCCTTTTCCGTCTCTACTATAAATTTATCATTTTTTGTAACCTTTAAAACTTTATCCTTCATAATCTTAATACCTAAATCTTTAATCTGTTTACTCATTTTCAAAGCAAGTTCTCCACCATCGATAGACTCAAACCCCAAATAATTTTCTATTTTATTAGTTTTAAGCATTTCACCACCAGGAACTTCTTTTTCAATTAAAACTACATCTATACCAGCACGTTTTAAATATAAAGCCGCATTCATTCCTGCTGGCCCCGCACCAATAATTATACACTTACGCATTTTCATCACCCTCATACTTTTTAGATTTTTTTAAACTATAGACAAACAAAACAACTCCAATAATAACCATAGCTAAAGACACTAATTGTGCAACTCTAAGTGAAAAAAACATTAAACTATCCGTTCTCATTCCTTCGACAAAAAATCTTTCTATTCCATACCAAACTAGATAAAAACTAGTTAAATAACCAATTTTCATAAACTTCTTTCTTCTCAAAACAATCATAATGATAAACCCAATAAAACACCATACGGACTCATATAAAAAGGTTGGGATATAATAATTACCATTTAAATGCATTCCGTCAATTATAAACTGTGGTAAATATAAACTTTGCAAATGAGCCAGCGTCGTCACCAAACCATGAGCTTCCCCGTTAAAGAAATTACCCCATCTTCCAATTGCTTGAGCTAAAATCAAACCGACAACTAAATAATCTAATATCTTAAGTAAATTAACTTTTTTCTTATAACATATAACTGCAATAGTTATTAACCCAGCTATTATTCCTCCGTGAATTGCTAGACCACCATTCCACACTTTAAATATTTCTATTAAATTATCTTTATAATAATCAAAATTAAATATTACATAATATAAACGTGCCCCAACAATTCCAACAATTACACCTAAAAAAAGCAAATTAACCATAAAATCTTCTTCAAAGCCATGCCTTTTTGCTTCTTTTATAGCCAAATTTGAACCAACTAAAATTGCAATAAACAAAATTATCGAATACCAATGTATAGACACAATACCCAAATTAATTATCGGATCCATCTTTTCCTCCTTTAAATGTTAATCGTTTAAATAAAGTCATATCTAAAACAACATTCAAAACTGATATACATATAGCAACCAGTACCGCAAACCAAATACCATATATACTAAAATGATCCCCTAAAATAAAACTAACGATCTTTAAAATAATTAAATTTATAAAAGGATAAAATAAACCTAATGTGATTCCCGTAATTGGAATAGTGAGCCATACCAAAAACGGTTTAATTGTTTTATTTAGTAAGTAAATCAAAATAGCTGCTACCAAACACCATAAACCATAATAAGAATTATCAATATAAAGAGTATTTTTAAATACCAGTGTCATCAACATCAAAATAACTGTATAACCTAAAATACGAACAATCCAATCAAACAACTTTATAAAAAAATTATGTTTACTTTTCTTCATATTTCTCACCACCCTCATTATAGCATATTCGAGTTAAAGAAACAAAAGCCTAAATCGAAAAATAAAGATTGAAAAAACATCAATCTTTATTCACTTTGCATTTCAAATAATGCATCACGAAGTTCCATAGCTCTTTCAAAATCAAGATTTTTAGCAGCTTCCTTCATTTCGTGTTCTAAATCAAACATTAATCTTTCTTTATCTTTCTTAGTCATTTTCTTTTCTTTTTTCTCTTTGATTTCAAACTTATTAGAAATAACTTCACGAATCTCTTTAACAATAGTTTTTGGAACAATTCCATGTTCTTTATTATAAGCTTCTTGAATACTTCGACGTCTATTAGTTTCCTTTATAGCCGCATCCATAGCCGAACTAATTTCATCCGCATACATAATAACTCGGCCATTCGCATTACGAGCCGCTCTTCCAATCGTTTGAATTAAACTCCTCTCACTTCTAAGGAATCCTTGCTTATCCGCATCCATAATTGCAATCAAACTAACTTCCGGAACATCAATACCCTCACGAAGTAAGTTAATACCGACAACTACATCGTATTTTCCAACTCTTAAATCATGAATTATCTGCATTCTCTCTAAAGTTTTAATCTCATTATGTAGATAAGCTACCTTAATATCCAAATTTTTCAAATAAACCGATAACTCTTCAGCCATTCTAATTGTCAAAGTTGTAATTAAAGTACGTTCATTTTTCTCTATTTGACTATGTATCTGACTAACCAAATCATCAATTTGATTCTTAGTTGGTTTAACTTCGATTTTTGGATCTAATAAACCAGTTGGTCTAATAATTTGTTCAGTAACCTTATTATGAACTTTCTCCATTTCATAATCTCCGGGTGTCGCTGAAACAAATATTGCTTGTTTAATTTTTCCTTCAAACTCTTCAAACTTTAAAGGCCTATTATCCAAAGCACTAGGAAGTCTAAACCCATAATCAACTAATGCTTGTTTACGCATTCTATCTCCATTATACATTGCTCTAACTTGTGGAAGTGTAACATGTGATTCATCGACAACAAGTAAAAAATCATCGCCAAAGAAATCAATTAATGTCGTTGGCATCTCACCAGACTTTCTTAAAGAAAGTGGTGCTGAATAATTTTCAACTCCTCTACAAGAACCTGTTTCCGAAAGCATTTCAATATCATAATTAGTTCTCTCTTTTAATCTTTGATACTCGAGTAACTTATTTTCACTTTGAAATTTATCTAACTGCTCTTCTAATTCCTTTTTTATATTTTGGATTGCAATCTTTAATTTATCTTCATTTGTCACAAAATGACTGGCAGGAAATAATGTATAAGTTTTTTTATCATTTACTAAAGCTCCTGTAACTAAATCAAACTCACTAATTCTATCAATCTCATCACCAAAAAATTCAACTCTAATACCGTGCGAGTGCTGACCTATTGGTACCACTTCAAGTACATCGCCATGAACTCTAAAAGTTCCACGTTTTAAATCAATATTATTTCTCTCATAAAGCATTTCAATTAATTTTTCAATTACCTTATCCCGATCAACAGTTTCGCCAACACTTAAAAACAAAACTTTATTCTTATAATCTTCAATTTCTCCAATACCATATATACAAGAAACAGACGCCACCACAATAACATCTTTATGAGCAAGTAAAGAAGCTGTCGCATAATGCCGAAGTTCATCTATTTCATCATTAATAGAAGCATCCTTTTCTATATAAGTATCAGTTTTAGCAACATATGCTTCTGGCTGATAATAATCATAATATGAGACAAAATAACAAACATGGTTATTTGGGAAGAGTTCTTTGAGTTCTCCATATAACTGTCCAGCTAGTGTCTTATTATGAGCTAAAACAAGTGTTGGTTTTTGCGTTTTTTGAATAACATTAGCTATCGTAAAAGTCTTACCAGTACCCGTTGCCCCCAGTAATACTTGGAATTTTTTGCCTTCCTCTACTCCTTTAACAAGTTCATCTATTGCCTCTGGTTGATCACCACTAGGGTCAAATTTAGATACTAAATCAAACATAAACTTCACTTCCTCCCACAAACATTATAAAAAACACTTAATAAAAATTTTGTTATTTTTTATAAACTAATTTTTTTCTTTTCTCACAAAGTAAAATAGTTTTTTCATCTATCTCACCATTATAATATTTATTTAAAACCTGACTAAATATTTTATCATCAGAAACATAATCAAATAAAGTCATACTAGATTTCAATTTTATAGCATCAATAGTCCCAAAAATATCCACAGGATTATCTATATTAAGTTTTAATAATTCAGAAGTTATCTCTCTTAATCTAAATCCTAATATTTCATTATCTAAATATGCTTTTGCTTCCTCTTCATCATCAATTCCATAATATCTTGAAGTTTCACTCATCCCAAGACCTTTAATTTGAGGAAAAATATACCACATCCAATGAGATTGTTTTCTTCCATTTTTTATTTCATTTAGCGCTACTAAATAATTATTCTCTTGAGCTTTTATAAATCTGTCTAATTGTTCCATAACAATCACCTTCCAAATTTAAATCTTTTCATCATTATAGTATACCATGAAATTATAAACATAGTAAATCACACCATCTCTATATATAAATTTCAAATTTTTAGATATAAGCTCAGCTCATTTTTTTCTTCCTTCATATTATAAAATGGAAGGAGGAAAAAAGGTGAACGAAAATAATTATGAACAATTAAATGAAGAATTAAACAAATGCTATGACAGACCAGACAAAGATGAATGCTTGTGTAAAGTCATAGATTGTATATGTAAGAAAGGTAAACAAGGTCCTACTGGACCAACAGGCCCTACCGGTCCTAGAGGTGCTACTGGTGCTACTGGCCTTCAAGGCCCTACAGGTGCCACTGGTCCTCAAGGTCCTACAGGTGCCACTGGTGCTACTGGTGCAACCGGAGCTACTGGTCTTCAAGGCCCTACAGGTGCCACTGGTCCTCAAGGTCCAACTGGTGCTACTGGTGCTACTGGTGCTACCGGAGCTACTGGTGCGACCGGTGCAACAGGTCCAGCCGGAACTCCGGCAGAAAACTTCAACAGTTATGCCATGGTTCATGACGAAACAGATTCCGCTGTTCCTGTTGGTCAACCAGTAATGTTCCAAACAACAAACATTTCTAATAAAATTACTTATGATCCAAACACGGGTGACTTTTCAATACCAGAAGAAGGTATTTATATAGTTCACTGGTGGATCAACGTAAGACACAATGACAATCAAAATTCAAATTGTGAACCAAAAACAATTGGTATTGAATTCCATCAATTCTGGCCAAGTGATGTTTTAATTGCTCACTCTTCTACTCACAACAAACTAACTTGCTGTGACACTGGAACCGTAAGCGGTAATGCTATCTTTGCGGCTTTACCAGGAGCTAGCTATCGTTTCATTAATACATCTGACATCGATATTCGACTAGTACCAAATGATTTATATTCAGGTTCTGTATCAATTACTAGAATATTATAAACACAATACTCAAACAGTATGCTTAAAAGCATACTGTTTTTAGTATATATAAAGTAAAATTTAAAAAAGATAAGACTTTTTTCATTTCTTATTATTTAAAAATGCTATAATTATAATGGAGGTAAAATATGAAAGCAGCAGTAATCGAAGATATAAAAAAATTTAAAATCACTGATGTGAAAGAACCAACACCAGATAATGAGAAAGTTATAATTAACGTTATCAAAACTGGCATATGTGGTTCAGACATTCACTACTGGGACGCTGGAGAACCTAAAGGTTTAATTATGGGGCATGAATTTACCGGGAAAGTTAGTAATCCAGGTAATAGATATGACTTAAAAATTGGTGATAGAGTTACAGCTTTACCAATCTCACCATGTGGACATTGTGAAGCGTGTGAAACAGGAAATCCACAATATTGTGCAGAAACATGGACACATGCCGTTGGTTTATCATTAGATAATCCAGGTGGTCTAACTAGTACAATCGCTGTAAGGTCAGATATGGTAATAAAATTGCCAGACAATGTAACTGATGAAGAAGGAGCCATGGTTGAACCTACTGCCGTTGGTCTTCATGCCGTTCATTTAGCAGATATCCGAGTTGGCGACAAAGTTTTAGTTGTTGGTGGTGGAATCATTGGACTAGTATCAGCTATGTTCGCTAAATTAGAAGGAGCTGAATACGTAGCTGTTAGTGAAACAAATCCAGCTAGGGGACAAAAATCAGTTAAATTAGGTGTTGCTGATGAATGGTTTGATGCTAAAGATCCAAATTTTATAAATAACATTATGACTAAAACTCAAAATGGATTTGATATTGTTATTGATTGTTCTGGAAACACTAAAGCTGTGGAAAGTGAACTTATGAGTGTTAAAGCTGGTGGTACTATTGTTTTAGCTGGTGTTTCTCAAAAACCAATTGAATTCGCATCAATAATCGCCGTTATGAAAGAAATAACTATTAAAGGATCAATCGCTTATACAAAAGAAGAATTCAAAAAATGTATTAGTTTAATTTCTAATAAAAAAATAGATGTTATGAAATTTGTTGATGACATTGTCCCATTAACTGACACTCAAAAAGCCTATGAAAGACTTACTAGTGGAACTGATGATGCCATTAAAATTATGGTTGATCCAAATCAACATTAAAAAATGGATTATAATCAATCCATTTTTATTTTAGCTTTTTTGATTGAGAAGAGTATATAGTTTCTTGTTGAAATTCGTCTTCAATATCAATTTTATTAGGATATATCCACATACATATATCACTTGGTAAACAAGTAAGTGGTAAATTAGATTTTTTCATAATTTCCTTCAAATAACTATCTACACCAACTCTATCAAAATATTCACCATTAGATGTCCATAGTGTAATACTATTATCACCAACTGGAAAAATTTTTAAGATATAACTAATAAACGCTTTTTTAAACTTTTCCAATTCTTTTTCGGACAATGTAATAAAACCATTTCCCATCTGAACACTAATTTGATCTTTACCAGAATTCAAAATCGCATTAGCCCAGTATTCTGCTGCAAAATTTACTATTTCCTTATTTTCTAAATCATCTTTTGTTTTTTTCTCAAATATTCCTAAAGCCTTCTTATTTTCTACTTTGCCTAATTTCATAATATTTCCCCCTTTAAATAACGAGGTATATTATATAACTTTCTAACAAATTGTCAAATTTAACTTTCTTCAAATATTTCTGAAAAATTATTTTCTATAAAACTATCATCATTCATCATATTTTCCACATACTTATTAAAAGTATTTTTATTAATTTCATCATTATTTAAAATTTTAGAATAATTAGGATAATTATCCACAATATTATTTCTATTTACACAATAAGATGAACCACTAAAATTATAAGTAATATTATCTAAGTTATCAATTAAACTAAATAAAGAAACACTATTATATATCAATGCTTTATTAACATATAAATTATCATTATAATACCAATCAGTCATATAATAATTTATTATTAAATTAGTTCCATCAATCTCAAAAGCATAACCATAATTTGCAAGAGGTAAAGAATTAATTAAATTACCTGTATTACTATTATTACCTAAATACTTATTTTTGTATTTTATCAGATTATCAATACCACTAACATTCCTATTAAAAGGACTTTTTGGTACTGTGGAAACATTATAATTTTTTGAATTATCCACAATATAATATTCGTTTGGAGTATCATGATTTATTCTAAATACCTTGTAAAATAAAGCATCATATTCTATTACATCTTCACTAGTATAAGTAACTGATAACCTAAATCTTGGAACACTTTTGTTTTCTATTACATTTAAATAATCAAAAAACAATAAAAGACCTAAACATAAAACTGTAACTCCTAAAGTCAAGATCCATTGCCAAATTATATTATACTTCTTTAAACATCTATTAAATCCGATTATAAACATACATAATCCAATAGCCGTATAAATAGATCCCCAACTACTTTCTGGTGAAGTTACTAATAAAGCCGAAATAATTAAAAACAAGCCCAAAAACATTAAGGTAATATAAATATTTTTTAAAACTTTATTAATGACTAAATTAGAATAATTAGTAATATTAGATATGTTTTCATTCGCCTTTTGAACACTAATATCCTTCTCACCACTTAAAAGCTCATTTAATGAAATATCTAAAACCTCACTAAGTGGTTTTAATAAAGATAAATCCGGCATGTAATTTCCATTTTCCCACCTTGATATAGTTTTATTAGTAACTCCTAAAATTCTAGCCAAGTCTTCTTGTGTCATATTTTTTTCTTTTCTCATTCTTGCAATAAACTTGCCAATTTTTAAAGTATCCATTTTCTCACCTCAAAAAAAGAATATCAAAATCTATACAATTTTAATACCCCACAAATAGCGAATAACGATTTTACAGTTACATATTTTTACATTTTATTACTTTTTATCTTATTTTTTTCAAAAATATAAAGAAAATGTTAATAAAAAAGCGTAATTATTTTAAAATATAAAAAGGTAATATTATTGAAAAGTTATAATAAAACACGCATAAATGTAAATAAAATGTAAATTATTTTTTTCTTATTTTAATTTCATCATCATTTTCTAAATAACCAATTAATAAAGAAGAATTATCATCGTGATTTTTTACATTTTCTATTACCTTTTTCTCATCATAATTTGCATAACAATACTTACAAAAGTGTTTGCAAGTATTATAAACTCCAATATCAACCATTTCCACACATCCACAGTTACGCGCTTTCCACTTTGGAAACTTCTTTCCAGTTAAACTAAGAGCAAGTTCTTTCGAAACACAAGGATTAGAAATAAACCCATACTCTGATAGATCATTTTTCTCATAACACGTTTGAGCTGTCATTCCATTTTCTCTAGCTATCCTACTAAAATTTTTCCCAATATTTTTATAAATGCTCTCATCATTTTTATGAAGTTTTAATACACTCATATTATTTCTGACATTTTTATAATCATCGACAAAAGACACAATAATATGTTTTATATATCCACCAAGTTTAGTACACAAACTCTCAAAAGATTTAATATGAAAGTTCACATCATATCTATCATTTATTAAAATAGGATCATATCTCACATACACATTATCTGTACCAACAATCACAGATAATTTTTTTATAGCTTCTATAATTTTACCTTTAGGTATTACATTTGGCTCAATATCTTTACCATAAGGAGTTAAAGTTACATGAAAAATAATCGGTTTATTAATCTTATCTAAATCGTTTAAAATAGGAATAGGATTTTTCGTACAGAAAACAAGCAAATCGACATCGTCAAAATATATTCTACTAACTAACTTAGGATAAAAAGGATTACGCACATCTACATAACCCTCATTATATCTATTCATAAACCACTTGCTATAAAAAGCTACTATATCTGTTCTACCACTAACATTTAATATCATAATAAAATTATACCAAAAAAATTGAGAAAATACTCAATTCTATTTTAAAATATCAGCCTTTTTCTTTTCGAATTCTTCCTGACTAATTATACCTTCTTCTAATAATCTTTTAAATTTAATTAATTCATCAGCTTCACTTACACCAACACTTTTATTTTTTGAATTAGTTAGTAACTTCATAATTTCACTTTTCAAAATCTCATTATTATTAACTAAAATAATTCTATACTTAATTCCATTCCCAGTTATTTTTAGTCCCTTTAAAAAAGTAGTTTCAACACTCTTTACATCGTTAAGCATAAATTGAACACTCTTCCCACTTATTTTCTTACATATAATCATATTACCATTCACCGTAATACTAGTTTTCTTATTTAAAATATAAATAACACTAATAAACACAGCTAAAATAACCATAAAACCATATATAATCATCAAATTATTTACATGAGCAAAAGTATAACTTAAAAAACTAGTATATCTTAAATATTCAGAACCATAATAACAGTCATAACCATTTTCACTTAATAGATTACCTAAAGCCCTATCAGCATCAGTAGCCGAAGATACTAAATCAGAATTATTATATCTTCCATAACTCGTATTAGTATTTATATAATAAGGATTTAAAAAATCATATATCTCCTGCACTAATTCTTTTCTATTATATTTATAATCATCAAATTGATCAGTAACTTTCATAATTGAGTCAATCGCAAAATTTTGTCCACTCTTATATTCATGATAATCAATACCTTTAATAATTAAAATAACTAAAAATATGCTTCCTAATATAGCCCATAAAAAAACAAAAAATTTCTTTAAATTTAACTTTCTACTTTTAATTAATAAATCTTCCATAATACACCTCTCTACCTTATACACCCATAATATCAAAAAAAAAAAAAAAAAAGCAAGTAATATTTTCGAAAAATCACTTGCTTATAAATTCTAAAATTAATCCAATTTATTATATTCTTCATCACTAACTTCTTCTAGCCATTCATTAGAAGTATCTTCACCAGGTACTTCTATTGCAATATGACTAAACCATGATTCTTTCTTAGCACCGTGCCAATGCTTAACATTAGCTGGAATCGTAATAACCTTACCCGGTTTCAAACTAATAGCCTCTTTACCTTCTTCCTGATACCAGCCATATCCAGCTGTACATATTAATAACTGTCCACCACCATTAGATGCATGATGAATATGCCAGTTATTTCTGCATCCTGGTTCAAAAGTAACATTTGCTAAAAATAAACTTGTTTCATTTAAATCAGTCAAAGGATTTAAATAACTTTGACCTATAAAATACTGTGCAAAAGCATCATTAGGATTATCTAAACCAAAAACATTTACCTTTTCAAATTCTTCTTTATTCATCTTTATAAACCTCCTTAGCCATTCTAAATGCAGCCTAAGCATTTGGCCATCCAGCATAAAAAGCCGCATGTGTCAAAATTTCAGCCATTTCATCTTTAGTAATTCCGTTTTTCTTTGCATTAATCAAATGACTTTGAAAACTTGAATCTAAAATTCCTTTACTCATTAAAGCCACTACTGTAACAAGTGACCGATCTCTTAAAGAAAGTTTATCCTCTCTTGACCATACCTCACCAAATAATACATCGTCATTAAGTTCTGCAAACTTAGGTACAAAATCACCCAAATTATCTCTACCTGCCGTTTGCTTAACCATAATTAATCATCAATCCTTTCCAAAAAATCATTAAATTTATCTTCTTCAGTTAATACATCTTGATTATATTTTAAACTAAGTACTTCTTTAACATTCGCACCACTTATTCTTTCGATATCTTCAAAAGTATGACCTAACCAACCACCATTAGTTGCTACCGGTATAATCGTCTTTCCTTTCAAATCATATTTATGTAAAAAAGTATTAACCGGTGAAGCCACTGTATACCACCAAACCGGTGTCATTAAAATGATTGTATCATAATCATATATATTAACACCTAAATCTTGTATCTCTGGTTGATAATTCATATTAACCTCTTCCTGAGCATCATTTACAACCTTATCGTAATCATCACTATAAGGAGTTGCCGGCTTAATTTCACATATATCGTAGCCATATTTTTCTTTAATTTTATATGCTAATGCTCTTGTATTTCCTGTATAAGAATAATAACAAATCAATTTCATTTTTTTTCACCTTTTCTCTTTTCATATAAATCAATCTTATAATTTAAATAATCTAAAGTTTCTTTCTTTTCTTTAATTTCTCTCTTTAATATTTCTCTTTGGTTTTAAAGCATATTAATTCTTAAATTTAAAGTAATATCACCTTGTTCATAATACTCTAAAAATTTCTTAATATCATTCAAAGAAAGACCAGCTGACTTCATACATAAAATAAACTTTAAATCTTTAACATCTTTATCACTATACTTACGTTTACCATCCACTTTATTAACCTTTTTAATTAATCCCATTTTCTCGTAATAACGCAAAGTATCAATAGATAAACCTAGCTCTTTAGCTACTTCACCTATATTCAATTTTCATCACCTTCTTATACAATTATACAATCTAGAGCTTGCTCTAGGTCAAGAAAAAAGAAATATTTTTCAAATATTTCTAATCTCCAAACATATCAAAAATTTCTCCAAAAATAGATTCTTTCTTTCTCTTAGTATGTTTTCCATTTTTTTCATATTTTGAATCTTTATCGTATTTTTCATAATCACGATTATCATAATCATGACGTATAACTTCATTTTCTTTTTCTAATAACTTTTCAAGTTCGCCTCTATCAAGCCAAATTCCACGGCATTCAGGGCAATAATCAATTTCAATTCCTTTCTTCTCGCTCATAAGTAAAGTAACATCTTTACATACAGGGCATTTCATATAATTCCTCCAATCTATATTTAATATACCATACTTTTATGATAAATTAAGAACAAAATGCCAAAATAAATTTTGACATTAGCTTACCTCACG
>ENA-OPVV01000223-OPVV01000223.1-human-gut-metagenome-genome-assembly--contig:-NODE-223-length-54968-cov-2.199060_pt1 | contig 54968 bp, 47 predicted proteins | sample MGYA00241500_ERZ501992 | MGnify/ENA primary metagenome ERZ501992 (study PRJEB25962, sample SAMEA2043052) | human gut metagenome | biome: human gut; feature: human-associated habitat; material: faeces...
TTTCCCTCTCCCAAAGCTTCAATTCTCTTTATTTTTTCCTGAAGAACAGGACTCAAAGCGCTCATATCCCCAATAAACTTGGTGCGAACGCCATCACTTTCATTTTTATGATCGAAGGCTTCATCAATATACTGCTCCAGCAGCTGCATGATCGAATCCACCTCATCTTTTGGACGTTTCCAGTTTTCGGTAGAAAATGCGTAAACGGTCAGATAATGAAGACCGATCTTATCAGTATTCCACAATCTTACGAAACGCCTTTGCTCCTTCCCGATGACCATATTTGCGCGGCAGCGCTCTTTTTTTTGCCCATCGACCGTTGCCGTCCATAATAATGCCAATATGTTCAGGAAGATCCTCTCTGCAAGGCTGATTGTTTGCCATCCTTGTTTTCTCCTATCTTTTTAAAAAGCCAGGCACCGCAAAGCGATGCCTGGCGCTGCACTGTCTGCGGTGCCGTCTTACAGGGACATAACTTCCTGTTCTTTTTCTTTTACTGCTTTTTCGATCTGTTTTACGTATTTATCGGTCAGATCCTGAACATCCTTTTCAGCATCTTTCAGATCGTCCTCAGAGATTTCGTTTGCTTTCTTCTGAGCTTTCAGTTTATCTACTGCTTCACGACGGATATTGCGGATTGCAACCTTTGCACTTTCGCCATCTTTGGAAACCTGTTTGCACAGCTCTTTACGGCGTTCTTCAGTTGGAGCTGGGAATACCAGACGAATTACGGAACCATCATCAGTTGGGTTGATACCGATATCAGAAGCCTGGATTGCTTTGTTGATCAGTTTCAGTGTGGATTTATCCCATGGCTGAATAACCAGAGTTCTTGCATCAGAGGTAGAAATAGTAGCAAGCTGCTGGATTGGAGTAGCTGCACCATAGTAATCAACGGTTACACGATCCAGTACAGATGGAGAGGCTTTGCCAGCACGGATAGTGCCAAATTCTCTGTACAGGGAATCGAGGGTTTTATTCATTTTTTCTTCGATCTCTTTATACTGTGCTTTCATAAATTGCCTCCATTCTGCCGAAAACGGCAAAAAAATTTATCAGATTCGTTATTTTACAAGCGTGCCGATGTTTTCCTGTTTTACTGCGCGCAGAATATTGTCCGGATCTTCCAGGCTGAACACCAAAACTGGAATCTTGTTGTCACGGCACATGGAAAATGCAGTCATATCCATAACGGCAAGCTGTTTTGCCAAAACCTCGTCAAAAGAGATGGTCTGGTAGCGAACTGCGTTCGGATTCTTGTGTGGGTCGCTGTCATAAACGCCATCAACCATGGTTGCTTTCAGGATGATCTGCGCATCGATTTCTGCTGCACGCAGAGCTGCTGCAGTATCGGTGGAGAAGAACGGGTTACCGGTTCCGCATCCAAAAATTACAACCCTGTTTTTCTGCAGGTGACGAACTGCACGGTTGCGGATATAAGGTTCTGCAACCTGCTGCATTGCGATTGCTGTCTGTACACGAACATCACAGCCAGCCTGTTCCAGTGCATCCGCCAGAGCCAGCGAGTTCATAACGGTTGCAAGCATTCCGATGTGGTCTGCTCTGGTGCGGTCCATGTCTCCGCTGCTGCGGCCTCTCCAGAAGTTGCCGCCGCCGACAACGATCGCGATCTCTGTTCCAAGATCATAGATTTTCTTGATGCTGGAGCAGATTTTGTGGACAGTTTCGTTATCCAGTCCTGTTTTTTTGTCTCCTGCAAGAGCTTCACCGCTGAGTTTGATAAGCACGCGCTTATACATATTTTTCACTCCCAATATATTTTCCCGGGTCTCTGCCCTGTTTGACCGTCCTGTCGGACAGTTTCGTTCAGAATCTTACTATATCTCCTATTTTACCGTAACTTTTTCCCGATGTAAAGACCCTTTATCCCTTATTACAGAAATAATGTCTAAAAACAGCTCTTTTATACAGAAAAATTCCGTATAAAATTCCTGCACAGAAAAACAGGGTACAAGCCCTGAAAAAACTTGTACCCTATCTTAAAACAGTTTTATCAACTGTTCTTATTTCATCATGCTTGCAACTTCGCTTGCGAAGTCGTCAGCTCTCTTTTCGATACCTTCGCCTTTTTCGAAACGTACGAAGGAAACGATTTCGATCTTGCCGCCGAGTTCTTTTGCTTTTGCATCGGTGTAAGATTTGATGGTCTGGTCGCCGTCTTTGATGAATTCCTGATCGATCAGGCAATTTTCTTTGTAGAATTTCTTGATTCTACCCTGAACCATTTTTTCAGCGATAGCTTCTGGTTTGCCTTCGTTGATAGCCTGAACTTTGAGGATTTCTTTTTCTTTTTCGAGAACTTCAGCAGGAACTTCTGCTTCGGTGAGGTAGCTTGGGTTTGCAGCAGCAACCTGCATTGCAACGTCTTTGCCGTATTCTGCAAAGCCTTCTTTGTCAGCTACATCAGTATCGAATTTAACCATAACGCCGATGCTGCCGCCTGCATGGATGTAGGTAGCAACTGCACCTTCGTAACGAGCGAAACGTCTGATCTTGATGTTTTCGCCGATGGTCTGGATTTTTTCAGTTGTCAGTTCAGAGATAGTCATCTCGCTGCCAACTGCTTTGCATGCGTTGAGTGCATCAACGTCAGCAGGATTTGCTTCAACAACAGTTTTAGCGCAGGTGTCAACAAATGCCTGGAACTCAGCGTTCTTTGCAACGAAGTCTGTTTCAGCGTTAACTTCGATTACAACGCCAACTTTCTTAGCTTCATCAACATATGCTTTAACAACGCCCTCAGCAGCGATACGGCTTGCTTTTTTAGCAGCAGCAGCCAGACCTCTTTCGCGGAGCAGTTCGATTGCTTTGTCCTGATCGCCGTCAGCCTCTGTCAGTGCTTTTTTGCACTCCATCATGCCGCAGCCAGTAATTTCACGCAGTGTTTTTACGTCCTGAGCTGTAAATGCCATGTCAAATTCCTCCAAATTAAAATTGAGTCCGAAAAAAAGTCCCGACAGGACATCCCTTTCGGAAAAACTCCCGGCAGAGGGATCTGTCGGGAGGTATTTTTCTTTATCCGACGTTAATTATTCAGCGTCTTTTTCTTCTTCGTCAGCAGCTTCTTCAGCGTTCTGAGCGCCCTGTCTGCCTTCGATGATAGCGTCTGCCATTGTGCCAGCAATCAGTTTTACTGCACGGATAGCATCGTCGTTACCTGGAATTACATAGTCGATTTCGTCTGGATCACAGTTTGTGTCAACGATAGCAACCAGCGGAATGCCCAGTTTCTTAGCTTCAGCAACTGCGATTCTTTCTTTTCTTGGGTCAACGATGAACAGTGCGCCTGGCAGCTTGTCCATAGTTTTGATACCGCCGAGGTATTTTTCGAGTTTTTCGATTTCGAGCTCGAGTTTACCTACTTCTTTCTTTGGCAGGCGATCGAAAGTACCATCTTCCTGCATTTTGCGGAGCTGTTCCAGTCTCTGGATTCTGCGACGGATGGTCTTGAAGTTTGTCATCATACCGCCCAGCCATCTAGCGTTAACATAGTGTGCACCTGCACGCTCTGCTTCTTCTTTGATGGATTCGCCAGCCTGTTTTTTGGTACCAACGAACAGTACGTTGTCGCCGTTAGCAGCTACATCGCGAACGAACATGTAAGCTTCTTCGAGTTTTTTAACGGTTTTCTGCAGATCGATGATGTAGATACCGTTTCTTTCTGTGAAGATGTATCTTGCCATCTTAGGATTCCATCTGCGGGTCTGGTGACCAAAGTGTACGCCTGCTTCGAGCAGCTGTTTCATAGATACTACGCCCATGTTAAAGTCCTCCTTAAGGTTAAACCTCCGCCTCGAACGCTTTACCGGAATTCCGAAGAACATTCACCAATGGGCCGGTGAACATCCTGCCCGTGTAAAACACAGGTTTGCCTGTCGGCACCATCCGGTCAATTCGAAACGTGTGTTATTAAGATACGGCAGAGCTTTCCTGCTCTTTTTTGCCGTTCCCGAACATTATACCAGAGGATTTTTAAAATTGCAAGGGATTTTTCGGCTTTTTTAAAAGGTTTTTTACGCTTTTGCCGTTGTGCACCTATCCTGTTTTCATTTTGCCTTCTTTTTGTCTGAGCTAAACAAAAACTAGCCTCGCAGACGCCTTGTTTTCCTTGTATGGGAAGGTCGGCAGGTAACTAGGATAGTATCCTCCCCAATCACTTCGATGTCCTCCCATGGAATGACCGTATCCTCTTCCCTACCAAGCAGTCCAAACAGACGATATCTGCCGCGGATGACAATGGCAGTCAGTGCAGCATTTTGGGTATCCAGCTCCACATCCCCGACAAAGCCAAGTCTGACCCCATCGCTGGAGCTGATAACATCCTTATATTTAAAATCGTTGATGCGGCATATCATACCCGTTCACCTGCCTTTTTCTCTGATACACTTTATGCAGGATAACAGTTAGATAGAACCGCACTATTTTGTGTGCACGTCAATAAACTTGGTCTCAAGCTTGGAGTAAACGATCTTCTGTCCGCTGTATAATCCGTAATAGCCCGAGAACATATAGCCAATTGCGCTGGCAATTCCAAAGAAGATTACGCCGTCCCCGCCAAACAGTTCAACCGCCAGAGTAAAGGAAGCAACCGGACAGTTGATGACACCGCAGAACAGTGCGATCAATCCCACTGCTGCCGCAAAAGAGGGGTCGAGTCCGAGCAACGGGCCAACCACGCAGCCAAAGGTCGCTCCAATAAAGAAGGTCGGAACAATCTCGCCGCCCTTAAATCCTGCTCCCAGCGTCACTGCTGTAAAGAGGATTTTCAGCAAAAAAGCACACCAGTCCGCTTCCCCAGCCATGGCGCGGGTAATAACATCCATTCCGGCACCGTTATAATCTCTGTTTCCGACCAGTAAGGTCAGAAGAATTACCAGTACACCGCCGACAGCTGCCCGAAGCGCTGCATTGCTGATATATTTTTTATAAAGCTTTCCTGCCGCATGCATGCTGATGCAGAAAATTGCGCTGAGCACTGCACACAGGATGGACAAAACAATGACCTGTACCGTAGAAGCAAGTCCCAGCTGCGGTACGTTCTGAATCACAAATGCAGTCGGAGCCACTTCAAAAATCTGTGCGATTCCATAACCGATCAGCGCACCCAGCACACATGGAACCAATGCCGCATAGTGCATAACGCCGACACTGACCACCTCAATTGCAAAGATGGTCGCAGTCAGCGGTGTTCCAAACAAGGCTGCAAAGCAGGTACTCATCCCGCACATAATCATCATTTGGTGTTCCTTCTGGTCAAGGTCCATCCAGTCAGCAAGTCTGGCTCCCATGCTGCCGCCAATCTGCAATGCTGCGCCTTCTCTGCCCGAAGAGCCGCCCAACAGGTGGGTGATAACGGTGCTGATAAAGATCAGCGGTGCTGTACGCATCCGCAGCGGATGCTCTCCTCGAACTGCCTCAATGATGGTGTTTGTACCCATATCCTTTGCCATACCGCTTTTTTGATACAGCAAAGCAATCAGCACACCACCCAACGGAAGCAGATATAAAAGCCACGGAAACTCTGTCCGAAGTTCTGTCGCCTTCTCTACCGAAAAGTGAAATAAAACACCCATCACACCGACGATGCTGCCCACCACTGCCGCAAGCATCAGCCACCGCACAAAAAAGACTGATGATTGATAAAATATCTTTGCTACTGTACGAAGCTCTTTCCCTTCTGTCATACTCAGCACCTCTTATTCTCTATTCCGTCAACTCTGATTTCTCTTGTTCCTGATTGGGTTCTGATTTCTGCTCTGTTTGCCATTCTGGAACTAATGTTTCATTTCCCATTTCTACCAAGGTTTCTCCCCGCACAATCGCCGCAAAACCATTTTCAGTATCCCAAGTGCAGGAAAATGCCGCCGCAATGGCATTTTGATTTGGGTTAAATACGATTCTTTTTGGATACAGCAGTGCTGAAAAATCGTTTTTATCCAGAACATTTGGCATCTCTGGAGCATTGTCCGCCATGGTGTGTCCATACTCCAGCTGCATGATTGGGTAACGGTCAAGCAGTGCTGTCATCATGACATCCAAAGCCGCATACTGCTGGGTCAGCAGTTTTTCGCAGGCAATCTCCGCTTCTTCTTCGCTCTTCACATCAGAGCACACCAAAAGCGGGTAGCTGTCTTCTGCTTCGAAGAATCCTTCCCAATCCCGCAGGCGAACTCTTCCTTTCCATCCTTCCTGCACTGGTTCCAGTACAGACAGGCTTGTGCGGATATCAAATGCTTCCTCTGGATTTTCTCCTTCTTCCAGATCTACAAACCAGACTAACAGCTGACAGACTCTGCCCTCTTCATCCTGTCCCCAGTATACCGGATACTGTCCTCCTCCCCATCCGGTCTGGAACATTGGGATGCGATATGACGTTCCTGGAACGGTCCAGTTTAAAAAGCTGCCGCCCTCGTTCTGGATTTCCGGAGAAGAGATTCTGCTCTGTTCAAATAAAGGTCCAAAATAGTCACTGTACAATCTTCCATCCGGATGTTCTTGCCGCCACTTTTCTACAAAATCACAGAATGCCTGATGACTTAATTCATCGCAGATACATCCCAGACCGCTTTCGCTGAAAAAGCCATAAAAGCCGCCGTCAAAGCTTTCAATCTCCTCTTCACCGGTCAGTGCCTGCTCAAAATGCACTGCCGGACGATAGTTAAACCGAAGCCGCACCGCAAGATAAAGAATGTCCCCATCTTCTGTACGGGTAAAAGCGACTTCCAGCGGATAGATTCCCACCGGTGACGTTACAAAATAGGGAAGTTCCTCCCGATTGGATAAATAACGGATCGGGTCACGAACCAGCAGTTCTCCGCTTGGAACAGAACACATTCCAATCCGCGCTACCTCAATGGAATTTCCTGCGATTCGAAGTTGTGTAAAATATCGTTCCAAATCCACCTGACTGCTTAATCCCGGCCTTTTTTCCACCCATTGCCGAATCCATTCCCTGTTCGGAATCATGAACATTCCTCCGTTTTATTCTAAAATTCCTTTTCCATCTCAAACTGTCTTGTCAGCTCTTCAAATCCAAGATCAGCCAGCAAAGACAAAAGTTCTGTTTCTTTCCGATCAATATTTTTTACCGTAAAGCCTGCAAAATTTGACATCAGGTGTTCCAGCACTGTTTTTAAGTCTTCTTTGTCACGGTAGCCAACATGAACGAGATTGCCGTTATTTGGCGTGAACACACAAAAAGCTGACACCTTGTCATCCTGCTCAAGATACATTGCCTGATATAATTGCGGATTTGCAGTTAAAATCTCCATACTGTGCTCATAGCAAGGTTTCGGGCAGTAACACTTTGTGATATCTAGCTTTAAAAAATCACTAAAGCCCACTCTCTTAACCTTCCCAGAAGACAAATTCAAAAGATCAGTCGGCGAGCGCAAAACGGAAAATTCCCTTGTCTCCTGAAACCCCTTCTTTTGATACGCCGAAATTGCCTTTGTGTTTTCCTGCAAGACTTCCAGATAATACCTTTGATATCCTGATTTTTTCAGTTCCTTCCATGCATACTCAAAGAGGTCGCTGAAAACCCGCTTTCCTCTGTGGGCTGGTACCACTCCTGTTCCCGCATCAAAGACAACCTTTTCTCCATTCTGTACGCTGCATGAGTTAAAGATAAAGCCGACAAGCTCATCCTGGCAAAAAGCTCCGAAAGAATATTTTTTGTCCACACAGTTCTTGGTAAAAATTAAGCGGAGTATCTCCTCTGTCAGATGCATCGGCAGCTCATAATCGGAAAATGCCAGATTAAAACATTCCGTGATAATCTGATCAGAAACATGTTCCAGTGAGTGATATGTATACATATTGTCTATTCTCCCATCTGCAAAGGCAAGCAAAACGCCTTTTCCTGTCATTTCTGTTATATTTTTACAGGCACAAATCAAGTATATAAAAGCTGCTTATCTCTGTCAAGACAGCTTTTCCAGTTCTTTTTCCTCTCCAGCAAAAAAAGGACAGCTTTCCGCCGTCCTTTTTCTTTATTCTGTATACAATTTTAAACCGACCAAAAGACAGCCATCAATGTACGGCATGTTGTTTTCATTTAAATAGGAAAGAAGCGCCTCATCGGAAGCACCTGGTTGGATGACAATGCATTTAAAATTCTTTTTGCATTCCTGTAAAAGTTTAAGTCCCTTCACTGGATGGATACAAAGGTCAATAATATCAATATCATCTGGAATATCGTTAATGGAGGCAAGTTCTTTTCCTACTGCATAAACGGTGTATCCTTTTTCCAACAGAGCATGTTTAATTTTATAGGCATATTTTTCTTCATTTAAGGTGTCGCCCAAAACAGCAAAGGTATGCTGCTGCATGATTTCCTGTAAATCCATTCTCTTTCTCCTTTCGTTAGTCAGGGGATGTGTTTTTCTGATTTTATTATAACAAAATATCTCTTTTCGTCAATTGTCTGGATTTTATTTTACAAAAAACAAAACAGCGGCCACACACAAGGTCGCTGTTTTTAGAAAAATCATTTGTGCGGGAAAACTTTTCCAAACAACAAAATACTTTATTCTTCCATCTGCTTTCCCAGAAATCCGGCTGCTGCCTGAAGCAGTTTTTCTTCTGCTTCGCTCGGAACATCCTGTTCCCCATCGTTTAAGAAAAGGATTGCACCGCAGACATCTCCTGCTGAGATGATCGGGTATGCAACCAGAGCTGTTTTTTCCACGCCTTCCACCGGAAACAGCTTATTGCCATCATTGCCCAGAACAAAGCTCTTTCTCTGCTCAATCATTTCTTCCAGAGCCGGGGAAATCCTTCTCTCCAACAATTCCTTTTTCGGCACACCGGAAACCGAAACCACATGGTCGCGGTCGCAGACAAGAACCGGCTTTGCCGTTGTTTTATGGAGGATTTCGGCATACTGTCCCGCAAAGGAAGAAAGTTCTCCAATTGGGGAATACTTTTTAAAGATAACTTCTCCATCGTTGCTTGTAAAAATTTCCAGAGGATCACCTTCCCGAATGCGCAGTGTACGGCGGATTTCCTTTGGAATAACCACACGTCCCAGATCGTCAATCCTTCTTACAATACCAGTTGCTTTCATATCAAAATCTCCTTATCCGTTTCTATGATTTTGCTGCACTGTTATTGTTTGCAGGATACGGGAAAATATGCATAATTTATTTTTCTATCAATTCTCTTTGATCTCTACTTGCTCTCTTAAAACTTGTCGTCTTTTTTATATATTCCCATGCACAAAAAAAGCAAACATTATTTTTAGAAAATTCCAGAATTTTCTTCTCACACACCCCATTATCCCTATCTCTCGGTACTGAAATCGATTCAGATAATACTTGACAGGATTTTAAAACACAAAGCTTTCCTGCTCTATATACATCGAATAGTGCAACATTTTATTTTAAAATTCAATTCCTTTTCTTGCTTTCTGTCCACAGGAATATGGATGTTTAATTGGATTAATTTCACTGACATAATCTGCAACATCTATGAATTTGGGCTGTGGGTTTCTACCAGTTAGGACAAGCTCTATTTTTTGAGGTTTCATTGTAATAATCTGATCTGCCAGGTTTCGATCTAGCAGATTGTATTCATATGCCGCATTAAATTCATCAATAATCAACATATCGATTGTCCCACTATTCATTAATTCGTATGCTCTTTTTAGAAGTACATTATGGCATTGAATTAATTGTGTTTTTGTATCATCGGACATTTTAAAAGTAAAACCATAATTTTTATTACTTCTATCCACAGATATATTGGGAATAAGTGATAAAGATTCTAATTCAGAGGTTTTTCCCCCTTTTAATAATTGAACAAAGTGTACTTTCATACCGCTTCCAGCAGCACGTAATGCAAGTCCAAGGGCTGCGGTAGTTTTTCCTTTTCCATTTCCACAGTAAATATGAATTAATCCCATAGTTACCTCCCTATTATCGGTCATATTACTTTTCATAATTCTCCAAGTAATTATCGATTTCTTCCAAGTTCTTTTTCCAAATTTCTACCTGATCATCTCTTATTATTTCAACACTTCCTCCCTGAATCTCTCCATTTCCGCCACTTACTCCTTCCATACATCCCTCAATAGCCAAATAATTATCCTGTAATTTTTTCAGCAATTCATTATCTGGTCTCCATTTTCCTCTAGCCTCTAGTTCAAGAAATCTCCGTGCTATTTCTTCTGCTGCATACGAATTATTCTCTAGAAGCCATTTCCGCATCTTTTCATCATTTATATACGTTTCGACCAACTGATCTAATATTTGATCCTGCACACAGCCACTAGTGCATTTTACGTCAAATACATTTTGAATTCGATGCATCATTTCAGAAGTACCTGTGTACAAATCCTCCATTGTACTATCCTGCCACGAAGCATTTAATAAGGTTTGCTGAATATCTTTCTCTATTTGCTTTTCGAGTGTGCTGGTGGTAATTACAGTATTACGTTCACTCATGCTTTGGTATTGCCGAATTTTTTTCCCACCAATTGTTTCCGCTACTATCTTAAAAGCACCATGAACTTGTAATCCAAAACCACAAGCTAATGTATCCATTCTACGGGAAGAAGAAACATCGCAGCTCAAATCAATATTTTTTGTATTCTGCACAAATTCTTTAATACTTTTTCTTCCATCTAATTCTTTTCCATATGCAAAAGCTGAAGACTGGATAAAATATCTTGCCAAATCCTTTTCATTCTCCCAAGCACTAGCTTTTAAAGCAAGATCTATTCCTGCACCAAACGCTCCAGGAGGATCGCCAAATATACGAATCGTGCGTGCACGTTCTCCTAATTCTCCACATTCTAACTCCATTTTATGAATATTGGCAAGAATGAAGTTTTCTTCCTCTGTTTCATTTAAGGAGGATACCAACAACACAGCTTCATCCATTAAAGTAACAGCATCTGGCCATGTGTCACGCATTACACCTGAAATTCGAAGTGTAACATCAATTCTAGGACGTCCCAGCTCCTCGATTGAGATTGCTTCTAAACGGAGAACACGGCCTTTTTGATCCCAAATTGGACGAACCCCTAAAAGATATAGAAACTGAGAAAGCTGTTCTCCGTGTGTTCTTGCAATATCCAGAGAAATCATATTCATAGCAATTTTTTTAGGATATTTTCCCTCATCTGTTTGATAAGACTCAATCAGCTGATTTGCTAATATGACTCCTCTTTCATATGCAGCTGGGCTGGGGATTTTGTCCATATTCATCATGAAGAAATTCCGACCCGTAGGTAAAATTTTTCTTCCATTTTCATCCGGCATGCCACCTTCTGAGGAAGGGATAAATTTTCCATTTAGTGCTGCAATCATTGAATCTTCTTCCTTGCATACACATTGTAGTTTATAATAAGTTTCTCTAATATCTAAACTTACGGGATCATTTTTCTCTTCATCTTGTAGTATATTTTCTATAAAATCATGGATTCGGCGCTGATATTCATATTCACTCTCTTCTTCACTCTGTTGAAAAATTCCATCCCCATATAATAATTCACATAAATAGTTTACTGCCTCTTCATCTTCAGGATTTTTTCCAAAAGTGTGTAACTTTGTTATCTTTCTACCTTCTGCACAACTCAATAAAGATGATCTCACAAGTTGAACACCATCATAAAAACTATCCGCGGAATCTACAAGTTTTTGAAGAGACGGACTGGTAGATAAATGATGTATAATTTGTTCCCGCAAAGTTTCCTCCTGCGCATTTTGGAGTTGATAGGATTCGCAATACTCGTTTAATTTGTCCATTAAGCGGAGACTTTTTTCATCAAACCCACTGCTGCTAGCAGGATAATAACTTAATAAAACTGCGTTTGACCGGCGCTTAGCAATAGTTCCTTCTGACAACACACCTGCATGATACGGATATAGATTGGGAAGAGATCCTACTACAGCATAAGGCCAACATTCTTGACCTAAACCATTTCCTTTTCCAGGCAAATATTCCAAGCTACCTTCTGTTCCCAGATGTATTATTGCGTCTGCCTTCAGAACATCTTCGATATATCTATATGTCGCAAGATACTGATGTGTAGGCGGACAATGTGGATCGTGCAGAATCCGACAAACTTCCCCTGTACATTTTGCGCCATAGCATCCCCGTTTTGGCTGAACCATAATAGTAAGATTACCAAATTGTACTCCTGTAATAATTAAGTCATCACCCTTTACCATACCTTCTCCAGGAGGTGTACCCCATGAATCTAACATTTGTTTCTGCATTTCAGGAGTTAGTTGGTGGAAATAACTCAGATATTCATTATGAACCGGCATTTTATAAAGACACCCGCCGCTTTCCAATATATCTTCTACACTTGTCCATCGAAAATCAGAAAACGCTTTTTTCTGTAAAATAATATTTTTCAGGGCTTCACCGCTTTCTGGAATGTTTTCTATTTGATAGCCTTCCTGATTTAAACGATGCATTAGGGAAACAGCACTTTCAAATGCATCCAATCCAAAGGCTTTTCCAACTGTAGCTTCCACCCCGGAACACACAGAATTGTGCAATACAAGAGCAAGTTTCTTTTCATGATTAGATTTTGTTCGCAAGGCTGCCCATTTTTTTACCCGACGCGCAAAAAATGCTATATTCTCCTTTTGTGCAATCATTTCTTGTGTTTTTTGATCTCTACCTCCCACTAAAACCGGTTCAATCATTCCTGCCATTTCTGGATTAAGATAGGCAGATTGCAGTTCCATTGCTAAAGGGTTGACATTTTCTTTCCATTTTGCCAGATCCGTAAAATAGCTGGAAATAGGATGAAACACCGGAATATCAATTTTTTGAAAAAGGCGCACAGAATTTTCTGCTATACTTAAACCATTTTGTGCTTTAATCAGATGCATTTGAAAATTAATGAGACCTTGGATAAACAGTTGTCCGTTTATGGAAAAATAATGCTCGACAATCTCTTCAAAATCGTAGCTCTGAACAATTTCACTTTTTTCTCCAGAAGAAAAAACGGGAATGACTCCGATATTTATTTGATTCAGGGCCTCTATTAGAGAAGTCTCTACTTGTAAATTTTGATTCAGCCATGAGCTCCGATGACTCAGCATTCCTACATAAATATCAAACTTTTTATCCTGAGCTTCCAAAAATGAAGAAATATCATAATATACCTGATTATTAACAAGAGAATAAATTCCATCAAATGGCATTTTTATAGGTTCCAGAGGGATGGGCGCAGTGGGATCTTCAAAAAGATATTTTCGAATATATGCCATCATTCTGAATACATTTTCTTCCCCGCTATAAGACTGATATTCGTTAATCCTTGTAACATGTTTTGAATCTACACTTCCACGATTTAACAGTATTGCATCAGCTCCTATTGGTAAGGCACAAATATTTGTGGGAAGTATTTTAAAAAAATCTTCCAATTCTTTATCCATTCCATGGCTACTGAATAATAATAATACCACTTTACTATTCTGAGAAGCCATTTGAATATCCTTCAGTATTTCCTGTTTTTTTTGTGGAGTATCCATCATAGCAGAAGTATAGGTACGTAATTCAATTTTCTGCTTATGAGCAGCTTGTTTCCATATTTCCGAGCCAAAGCTACAACACAAATCATAAAGTATCATATTTACTCGTCTCCTTCTAAACTTCCTTCCATTTCCAAATAAATTTTTTGCAACATTTCAATTTTATCTTCACTTGCATCCCACATTTCTCGCTGTGCAGCTTCAAGCATACGTTCACTCATTGCATGAAGAGCCCATGGATTTTCCTGCTTGATCCATTCTCTTAGTTCTCGATTGTTGAGATACGTTTCATAAACAGAATCATACATATAATTTTCTATTATATTACTTGTTGCATCCCATCCAAAGATAATATCCACCATAGCGGAAAATTCCTGTGCTCCCTTAAAACCATGTTGTTTCAGACCTTCAATCCATTTAGGATTGTTAATTCTTGCCCTCATAATTCTTGCAGTTTCTTTCTGAATATTTTTGGTGACAACATGTCCTACATCTGCAGCATTGGTAGAATAAGAAGAAGGTGCGATGCCTTTTTGAGATTTTACAGCACTAATAAGTCCTCCGTGATAATTGTAAAAATCATCACTGTCCAGCATATCTGCCTCACAGGAAGATATGTTTTTCACTGTTACATCACATGTAGATAATCTGTGTGCAAACAGATCTTGTACCTTATCCCCATGCATTTTTCTTGAATAGCCATGACCACTCCAAGTAATATAAGCCTTACCTAAATCATCACTGGTTTCCCACTTCTTGCTATTGATTAGAATATCAACACCTGCACCATAAGTACCGGGAGGACAACCAAAAATACGCAAAGATGCCTGATCATAAGCTTGTTCGTAATTCATGCCTGCTTTCACAAACTGCATCACATCATTCTCAATATGTTTTTTAATAAAGTTATACTCATGCTCCTCCTCCAAACTTGCGACCATATTCACAGCTTCATCTACTAACTCAATTAAATTAGGGAAAGTATCACGGAATAATCCACTAATTCGCAACGTAACATCGATTCTAGGACGGCCTAATTCTTCTAACGGAATTACTTCCAATCCAATTACTTTATCCGTTTCCCCTAACCATACCGGACGTATTCCATATAAATACAAAATTTCTGCAATATCATCTCCATTGGTTTTGATCGTTTCACCCGAATATACAACAATAGCAATGTTTTCGGGAATTTCCCCTATTTCTGCCTTATGCGTTTCTAATAACTGATTGGCCAGTTTCTTTCCTGTTTCCCAAGAGGAGCGAGTTGGAATTTCAGTAGGATCTGTGGTATAAAAATTTCTTCCGGTCGGAAGTATATGTGCGTTTCCACGGCTGGGAGCTCCGGAAGGTCCTTTTTTGACAAACTTTCCGTTTAGTCCATCCATAAGAGAATGGATTTCATCCACAGTATTTTCCAAACGCGGATAAATTTCTTGTTTTACAAAAGTCATGCATCGATTTAATTCATCGTTTTGGGACAAATCCATGGCTTCTTCCTCTGCAACTTGCTGAAGTACCTCTCGTATTTTCTCTACAGCATATGTTTGTGTCTGCCACAACAGGAAAATTTTTCTGCCAATTTCATCTACCCGTTCCAATTTCATTGCATTAGTCACACCGGTTCCATCACAAATTTGAGGAAAATCCAGAAGATTATCCAAATTCCATCCCATCATCTTGCATATCCCATGTCGAAGAGAAGGAACATGTCCGTTTTTCACACGAACCAAAAGCCGCAGCATATTACGCAGCCGTTCCTCTTTTGGAGCTATCCCAAAAATATGCAGTCCATCTTTGATTTCTGAAGACTTGATTTCACTCACCCAAAGATGAAGCTTCTCTGCGATTTCTTCAAAATTTTTTTCGAAATCTTCTTGTGACAGATGTAAGTCACAATCCAAATGAAGTTTGCAAGCAAGTTCTTGTATTTGTTTAGAAATTGCACAGGTTTTTGTATTTCCATTTTGTTTTGCATGATAATATTTCGCTAATAATTCATCAATAACCGCAATGTCTCCATAAACTCCTCCTTCTGACATAGAAGGAATAAGATGATCAATGATACATGCAGCTGTACGCCTTTTCGCCTGCGCTCCTTCCCCTGGAACATCAATAATATAAGGATACAAATGAGGAAGAGTTCCAATAGCAATATCTGGATAACATGTATTAGAAAGTCCAATCTCTTTTCCTGGCAACCATTCGATCGTGCCATGTGTCCCAACGTGAATCACTGCGTTTGCACCAAATATGTACTCCAAGTAACGATAAAAAGCTATATACTGGTAAGGGCAAACAAGATCAGTAGAATGATAACACTCTTCTGCTTTTTCTTCGTAAGCACGTGGTGGCTGTAAGCCAATCAATATATTGCCGTTAATAATACATGGAACCAGAATTTTTTCACCAACGGCCATAAACTCTCCCGGTGCTTCCCCCCAGTCACGTTTGAGCTCTTGACATACTTTTTCTGGGAAATCAGCAAACCATAGTTTCCATTGTTCAGGATCTATAGTGGCTTCTGCTCGATCTAGAAGTTCTTGAGAAGATAAAAACCTTCCATCATTCGTAAGACCCGATGTGATTTTTTCGATAATTTCTTTTCCACTGGAAAAATCATAGGAAGTAGTATATCCCTGTTTTTTCAGTGCACAGAATATTTCATAAATTGACTCTGGGGTATCTAATCCATATGCACAACCAATCATGTCTGCCCTTGGTGGCATATTATGAAGAATAATTGCAACTTTTTTGTCCTTGGAAGGAATTTTAGAAAGTTTCGCCCAATTTTTTGCCAGTTTAATAATTTTTTCTGCTCGTTCCGGAATAAGTATAGGCTTATCCTTGATACCAAAAGGAGTCTGTACCTGCTCCGTACATGTCATGGGGACAGACATAATTTGCCCGTCAAACTCCGCTGTGTACACATTTCCTAAATACATTGGATCCATACCTCGAGTAGATTCTACCCACTGCTGATAAGAATAGTTTGTATGCAAGGCATGAATTGCTGGAACACCTAAAATCTCAAAAATACTGTCTTCTACTGTTTTTTCTCCGCAGCCAGGAGAAGATAAAACACTTAATGAATGTCCAGTGGTAATAATCATGCTTTGAGGTACAGAACAATTATGCAACATCATATATTTTTTCAAAGCTTCTCTTAATCCACCATATTTTCCATCAGATGAAGGCATAATACTGGAATACATAATAACAGGTGTACATCCGTTTTTTTGTATCAAATCATATAGTTGATCCAGATGCTCTGTATTTCCTGATTGAATTGTCTGAAAATGAGTCAACACTCCCACGATGGGCTGTTGGCTCAAGGAAATTTGATTCAAATATTCCTCATCGGACATTTTTTCGGGTTTACGATAATAGCCATCCCGAACAGGTATACAAACCTCTCCATAAGAACAATCTATACCTGCTACTTTATTTAACAGGCAACGCCAAAAGTTCTCCCTGTTTTTCTCTCCTCCGGCTTCCAAATAACTAAGCAATTTTATAACGGTTGTTTGAGGTAACATACATCTGCAAGTCATTTCTTCCATTTCGGACTCTATAGAAGAATAAAAAAGATATGGTTTTTTACCTTGAAAATACTCTTGAAATTTAAGATATTTTCTAAAGTATGCCATACTCCCGTGAAAATTAAAGACCAAAAAATCAGCTTTTACGGTCTGTTCCATGCACTCCTCAAATATATCGTCATCTTGGTCAACATCTATCGTATTATAAATATCCAATACAACATCTTTGATCTCTTTTTGCACTATCTCAAAAGCTTGTCTGAAATCACAAATCGGTTGTTTTCCCTCAACAAGTGCCACAATTCGAAACATAATTCTTCTCCTTATTATTAAAAAACAGAGCGGGCTTTCCCAAGCTCCCGCCCTGTTTTTTGTACACCTATTTTTCTAATTTTACATAGTAAGTGAGTGTTCTGTCTGCAAACGTATCAGGGTAAATTGCTGCTGCTAAATCTGCTGCCATAATTTCTGATTGGTCAATTCCAATCCAAAAACTCTCCCCATACTGATATACTCTGTCATTCTCGTATGCTTTGCACTCACTTAACTGTGGAAATGCTTCCATTACACCTTCCATTCCATTACAATAAGCTGGTGTTGAGGTATAGATAATAACATCTGCATCCTGAATACACTCAAAAGCTGCTTCCATTGTCAAAGTACCTTCTGGCATTCCACTAAAGGCGTTGATACCACCCATATCAGATAACATTGTACCAACCCAGCTATTATCGGAAGTTCCGTATACAGCACCATCATAGACGCTAAACACAGCTACTTTTGGTTTTTCCAGTCCTTCAATTTTAGATTTTACTTCATCAACAACTTTTTGAGCATTATTCATCACTTCATTTACCTGTTCATCTGCATTAAAGAAAGTAAGAATAAATCTCATCCACTCCATTCGAGCTAAATAGTTGCTCTCCATGTATTCATTATCTACAGCATAATTGATCCCCAACTCTTCAAATTTTGCAATTTGATTGGTTTGTGGATTTGAACCTGTATACAAAAAGACAATATCTGGATTCAAAGACTGAATCAATTCATAATCAGGTTCTCCCATGGAAGCTCCACCAATATCAACAATACTTCCATTTTCCAGACCTTCTTTTATCGCAGGAATACCTGCCCATTCATCAACACCACCGGAAACACCAGCAATTGCTTCGATAATGGCACTATCATCTACAGCACGAAATGTACAAACTTGTGTAGAAGAAAGAAATACCGCATTTTCTACTGGCGTACGGATTACAATACTATCCGTATATTCCGCTGGAACTTCTTCCATTTCTTTTGGAACAAGAATTAATTCTCTTCCCTCTCCATCAATCACTTTTTTAATTCCGTCTTCCAAAAGCTCAATCGAAAAATTCGGATCATACAAATTCTCTACAAATGCTGCGGAAGATTCATTTGATTTTGATTCTTCCGAAGTGGTTGTTTCTGTTTCAATTGGAGTGTCAGAGTTGGATTGGTTCTGTGTATTTTGAGTACAACCAGAAAAAGCAGTTGCAGCCAATACACAGGACATCAGCAAAGCCAGTAATTTTCTTTTCATTTTCATTTTCTCCTTTTATTTTTATTTTCTATGCCTTTCGGCGTTCAGACAATAATAAATTCATTGATTGTTCTTTTCAGCTTCTCAATCATTTCTATAACAGTAGTGTCTTTATCTGAATATTCTTGTGTCTCGGTACAATGCTTCCGTTTCATAATTCCCAAAATTTTGTTACCCATATCTGCTGCTTCTTGAGGTGTAATTAGATCCCACATCAATTGATCAAGCAAATGAACATAAAGCGAGACACTTACCACCAAATTGCTGTCTCCAGATATATGGAACAATCTATCAGAAAAATCTGCTCTGCTCAAAACATCCGAATTTTTACGAAATTCTTGCCACAAAGACTCTTCTGTAATTCCAAAACGATCAACACGCTTTAATATATTGTGTTGTTGTTGAGGAGAAAGACCCGTCTGCAGCTTCAGTGCTTCTTTCACAGCACTCTTTACAGACTTACCAATAAGTTCCCCCAATTTACTGTGTTTTCCTGCATTGGTTAAACAGATATCTGATTCCGCATTACAGACTACAATAGTACTATCCGTTCCAGAACCGGTGGCCAGTCCCATAGAATATCGGCTGGGAGCCATAAGTTCTTGAATCGCTGCTGTCTTTGCTTCTGTACAGGTGACTACAGTTCGGGTTAATCCGCCCTTGCTCATATCAGTATTAATAAACAGCATAATATTAATCGTACCCAATTTTATTTCTTTTGCCTGTCCATTTACCTCATACCAGCTTGCCGGATCTCCAACACGTCCTCCATTTACTTCTATACCTCCAGTTACAACAGCTGTTACAATTAAATCTCCAAACTGTTCTGTTTTAATTGAGACGTTTTCCATACTGGCAGCAGTAGACATACCCGCTACAGAAGTTTTATCAAGGCCAATTTCCTCTGCAATTAAAGCCATATGTTCTTCATAAGTAGGTGCCTTGAGCTTACATGCCATACCTGCACCAGGATTTCCATCATTATTAAATACTGCTGTCAAATTCTCTTGATAACCGCCATTTAGAGGGCATGTGCTTAAAACACGTCTTTTTCCGGTAAAAGGCACTACAATGCACTTACTGTATCTGTGAACTGGATCTCCTGTTGGTAAAGTGTAAATTTTCATCATTTAAATCCTCCGTTTCTTTTCAAAGCATTTAGTTGCTGTTTCAATGCATCTTCATGCTCTTGATTATCGTTTGTAATTAATTCAAATGTTAAAAATTGAGGTGATATTTCTTGAATGAGATCCGAAACCCCGTCTGCAGTAAAAGGTTTATGATAGTCAATTTTAAAAATATGAGGATATATTTGCATTAAACGATCTTTATAATTCAAAGCTAATTGCGGAGGATGAGCAATAATATCTTTTACATATTTTCCGGATATACTTTGATTTAAATGTACACCTTTTATATATCTGCATAACTCTCCGTTTCTTTGCAACACTGTACGTATGTATTGAAGAGCTTCCTCTTGTGTATCTATATCATTGTTTGTGTGAATCAAGTGACCCGTATCCAGCATAATCCCTTTTCTCTCGTAATGAATCCTATCCAAAAAGGACTGTGTGACTTCTGGATTTGTCAGAGTTAATCCACTCCACCACAAATTTTCTGCTAAAAAATAAAATTGATATGGCTTATCTTTTAGCAAACAATTGATGATTTCTGCTGCTGCAAAACATACTTGCTCATCTGTATAACGAAAGCGATATGTTACACATTCTTCTAAAGTGGACTCTGAAACGTGAAACACTACATATTTAACGTTCAGGCGATGTGCTATTTCCAGTTCTTGTTCCCATCTTTTCAGTAGATCTGTTTGTTCATACCCTCCATAGTATTCTCTCCAAATTTTTTCTTCCCCATATTCTCTATTGAGTGCTTTTCTATTTCCTATCCAAAAATCCAGCCAACTTGGGAAAAAACTCAAATGAATCCCAATTATATCAGAACATGTGATTTTTTCCGAAATACTCTGATTACCACATAGCATCAGCTCTATTCCATCAATTCCTTTATCAGCATAAAAATGCTTTAATGCATTTCGATCATTAAATCGATTCATGTCCATAAAAGTATTTGTTATATTAATTGTTGTTAGCATTTATTTCCCTTTCTGCCAGTTCAAAGGATGTTTTCAATAGCATACAGTCTAAGCTATTATTATTTCGGATTTTTCTGGAAGGACATCCTTTGGGACAGTAAGTTTCAAATCTGCAGGTAAAGCATTCATTATATGGTACAGTATCAAGAGAAATAAAACTATCTCTTCTAAAACCATTCACATTGCCCATATAAAACTCATCTTTAAGTAATGAACCACAAGGATATAATTTACCATCTGGTAAAACGACAGCGGAACGTCCACAGGAAGCATAACAGTAAGACTTGTTGTTAAAATGTTCACGTAATCTCCTTTTAGCTGTTTCCACTTCTCTGATTTGAATTTTACGTCCAAAGAGGCGATCAAGCTCTAAGCTTCTCTCGTGCATTTTAATGAGTCCATTTTTCAGCTGATCTGGGCGAGGAGATAATATTTCTTTGCTATTCTTACCGCGTCCTGCATAACGGAGAAGATCTAAACCAATTCCTCCAACGTTACCCAGATAGAATACAAAATCTACAAGTTTTGGCAGTGCCTCCACATTGAGATTTGTAACAACAGTATTTACTCCTACTGTTATCCCTTGCATACCCATCATTCGGATTCCATTTACTACCTGTGTTGTTTTGCCTCTCAACAAATTATTGATTTCCGGAGTTCCATCCAAACTTATTCCTGTAGCAACAGAATATTTTTTTAGTTTGCTGATAATAGTTTCATCTAATAATGTACCATTTGTCTGTAACTGGAAAACGGCGTCTATATTCTTGATTTTCACATACTGGCATATTTGTTCTATCAAAGAAAAGTTTAGCAGTGGCTCTCCTCCAGCAAATTGAATCTTTATTGGAACATCACAAAAACAATCTATTATTCTTTTAGCAGTATCAAATGTCATGTCACAAACAGCTTCATTTTCACTTGCATAACAATATTTGCATTGAAGGTTGCATTTACCCGTCAGCCATAAAACTAAAAGATATCTATTATTCATTGTCCGATAATATTTTGTCAATAGTGCCTGCATCCAAAACACCGTTATCAAACGGATTTTTTCGCATTCTATGTGGTAAAACCAATACAGCGGCCTGCTTCAGGTCTTCTTCACTTACCTGCGTTCTTCCATGAAAAGCGGCAATCGTCATGGCGGTTTTAATCATGGTAATATCTGCACGATGGCCATCCACATCCAAAGCAATAGACAAAGTTGCCGCCATCATCAGAATTTTGTTATCGTAGGTTACAGATTTTAATATATTTTGTGCTTCCACGATTTTATCGGAAAGTTCTTTTTGCTTTTTCTCATATTTTTGTGCAAATTCTTCTGGATTTTCTTCAAATTCTAATCTCCGTCGTACAACTTCTGCCCGTTGTTCCCGATTGTTTTCTCCTGCCACATCTACAACCAAGCCAAATCTATCCAGCAACTGTGGACGTAAATCCCCCTCTTCTGGATTCATCGTGCCAACAAGAGTAAATCGTGCAGGATGGCTATATGAAATTCCTTCTCTTTCAATAGTATTAACTCCCATTGCTGCAGAATCCAAAAGGACATCCACTACATGATCATCCAACAGATTTACTTCATCTACATATAAAATATTTCTATTTGCTTGAGCCAGAATACCACATTCAAATTTTTTCTCACCATGCTTAATGGCATATTCGATATCCAAGGTACCTACAACTCTATCCTCTGTTGCACTTACAGGTAAATCTGTAACTTTCATTTTACTTTCATAAATTTCAAAAGGTTGTCCATTGGCGATCTTAGCCTCACAGTCTGGACAAAATTCTGACCCATAGGGATTGCATCCAAATTTACATCCTTTTACTTTTTGTATAGTGGGCATTAAATCTGCTAACGCACGAACAGCTGTAGATTTCGCTGTTCCTTTTTCTCCTCGAATCAATACCCCGCCCAACAAGGGATTAATAACATTTAATATTAATGCTGTCTTCATTTGTTCCTGACCAACTATAGCAGTAAATGGATATGTTATTCTGTCTTTTATCATGATGGTAATACTCCTTTTTAATGATCGATTTCTATTTGCAATAAATACTACATAGCCTTTGTAGCTGTATGAACCGCTGATATTATTGTGCCTGCATGCAAATCTGAAATCTTATACACTTCTGCATTTATTTCTTTTGCAAGCTTTTCAGCTAATCGAAGCTTAATAAAATCTTGTTCCACATCAATAATAATTGTTTTAATATGATCTGCTGCCAAAGCGCGTCCTTCTTCCACAGCATCTCCAAATGGATCTGAACTTCGACCATATGTTGCACGACCATCTGACACTAGCACCACCACAGGAAGTAGATCCTTTTCTTTTTTCATAGCCGCTTTTATTAAATAACGTGCAGATTCTATTCCTGCATAAAGGGGAGTTTTTCCTCCTGTTGATAAAGTTTCTAATTTTTTTGCAGCCAAATCAACACTTCTTGTCATACCCAAAACCAAATCGGCTTTATTCTTCCGAAATGTAATCAAAGCTACTTTGTCTCTTTTTTGATAGGCATCACTCAGTAAAGATAAAATTGCACCCTTCACAGCAGACATACGTTTGCCAACTCCCATAGAACCAGAAGCATCTACTACAAAAACAATAAAATTACCTGTACGCTTTTCCCGAACCTTAATTCGAATATCACTGGCGTTAATGGAAAAAGCCAACCCATTTTTATTTCGATTCTTCTGGTATGGTGCTGCTGCTCTTAATGTTGCATCAAATGCAATATCCGAATTTTTTATGTTGCTGACAGCACTTTTTACGTATCGTCCTTGCAAAGAGTCTGTTTTTACCAGACTACGTCTGCCGCTGCCTTTTCGAACCAAAATTTTTCGTTTATCATCCAGCCATCGACCGACATCAAACTGCTCACCTATTGCTTCTATCTTTTCTGAACTATCGAGATTATTGTTGGCAGACGAAAAATCTTCTGAACTCTTTGGATTTTCTGGAACATCTGTTTTAGAGTCATTCAATGTTTCAGAAAAATCAGAATCTCCCTGAGATGAAAAAGTTTTTTCTAAATTATTTGCTGAATTATTTTCGTTAGAAGGAGTCGATTGCTTTTCGGGTTCAGTCTGAGGTTTCTCTACTTCCTGCTGAACAGAACAATCTCTCATTCGATGCGGTAATGCGTATTTTGCAGCTTCAGTAATTGATTCTTTATTCACTGCAGAAGATCCGTTCATTGCACAAATTGCTTTTGCTGTTTCAATAATAGCAATTTCTCCACGATTGCCTTGACAATTCGCATTCTGTGCTAATTGTGCAGCAAGAGACAATGCATAATCGGAAACTTCAATCAAAGGAAGCCTTTCTTGTGCTTTTTTGATGAGAGATGCTAATTTCATTTCTTCCTGTTCATACTCGTCTATAAATTCGGTAACATTTTTCTCAAAAGCAATGCGTCGACGTATAATTTCACAACGAATAAGTGCACTCTCTTCTCCTTTTGCTTCCACAAATAAACCAAAACGATCCAGTAATTGCGGACGTAAACCACTTTCTTCCGGATTCATGCTACCTATTAAAATAAACTCACAAGGATATCTGTCTGATATTCCTTCCCTTTCCACACAACAGCTTTTTTCACTGGATGCTTCTAATAATGCTTTTGTTATGTTGTCACTTAGTAAGTTAATTTCATCAACATATAAAATATTTTTATTGGCATAATATAGAATTCCTCTATCTAATTGTTTTGTTCCATTTTTGACTGCATTTTCAAAATCAATAGCTCCTATCAACCGGTCTTCTGTGATATTTAGTGGTAACTCAATCACTTTTTTTCCACTTATATGCTCTGCTCCCCGAATCAATGTGGATTTGGCGGTTCCTTTTTCACCACTAACTAATACTCCTCCAATACGGGGATTTATAAAGTTCCATATCAACGCATTTTTTATTCGTTCTTGTCCCAGTACCGCAGTAAAAGGGAAGACTTTTCTCTTCATTCTTTTATTTCATCTCCATCAACAAATCAAACAATTCTGTTATACAGGAAATCGAGTGAATCTGACCTGCAACTTCCCCATAATATCTTTCACATTCTTGAATACTCCTCATAGAAAAGACCTTTTTCCCAATATGAACAGCTTCTTTTATGAGATCAATATTTTTTTGGTTTCCCAGTCCAACAGGAAATGCACTGTCTACTACATACGATGATGCCATCATCAGTTGTTTTGCCTGAAAAATAGATTCTTCACTGATTACCTCAAATGGTTTTTCTGAAATGATTTGGGAGCAAATACTTTTTGCTATAGGATAATCCGCATCATTTTGATGAATAACACCAGATGTTATACCAAAACCTTTCCTGGATAAAGCTCTATAAAGATTTGTTCCAGTGGCTCCTCCCCCTGTTACAAAAACATCGTTACTGGATAACCCTTTTAGTTCAACTGAACCATACAATTCGTTATACTCTGCTCCTTTAATCTCATAAAGTTCCTTAATAACACCATCATAAATTATGTCTTCTGGAATACCTTGTGCTAGTACTCTACCATTATTTACCAAACAAACGATTTGACATCCTTTTAATGCTAAATCAATATCATGTAAAGAAAGTATGCAAGTAATTCCGCGTTCATTGGACAGTTTCTGTAATACTTTGATTACCTCAACCTTATGTTTAATATCAAGATGACTGGTTGGTTCATCCAAAATAATCAATTCTGGCTCCTGTACTAATGCTCTGGCAATCATTACTTTTTGTTTTTCCCCGTCACTTAATTGCTCATAAAAGCGTTCTTTTAAAAAAGAAGCCCCAACTATTTCCAATGACTCATCTATAATCTTTTTATCCTCATCAGAAAGGCGACCTAAAAAGTTTGTATATGGCGTCCGACCCATAGAAATTAACTCATAAACTGTCGTAAGAGATGGAGCAACAGAATCAGTTAAAACCAAAGAAATTTTTTGAGCAATCTCTTTTGTTTTCATTTTTTTAATCTCAATTCCCTCTACCCGTACTGCACCTTTTACTGGAGCAAGTAATCCAGAAAGAGTTCTCAAAATTGTAGATTTTCCTGCGCCATTTGGCCCTAAAAGACAAATAACTTGCCCTTTCATTGCATCTATATTGACATCTGAAATAACCGCATTTTTACCATACCCTACATCTAGATTTTGGGCTTGAATAATACACTCCATTTATACATTCCCCTTTCTGTTATGTACTAACAGATAGACCACGATTGGTGCACCAATAATAGACGTCATTGCTCCCAGAGGAAGTTCCGTTGGGGATAACACCAATCTTGCCCCCATATCACATACTCCAGCCATTACAGCACCCAAAATACATGACGCCGGAATAATAATTCGATTATCCGAAGTTTTGAATAAACTTCGTGTAATATGAGGAACAGCAAGTCCCACAAATGAGATAGAACCAGCAAAAGCAGTAACTACAGCCGTCAGAACGCTAGAGACCAATACCATTAAAAAGCGAAATGGGCGAATTGAAATTCCCATAGATTGTGCATATTTTTCTCCTAATAACATTGCATTGAGCGGTTTGCTCATTAAAAAAGCCAAAAAAAGAAAAGGAGTTGAAATTATATACAGAATTTTAACATGATCCCATGTAAATCCTGAAAAACTTCCCATTGTCCAAATAGAAAAAGCTGCTATTTTTTCATGGTCTGCCAACACAGTCAATACACTGGTAGCTGCACTACACACATACCCCATCATCATTCCAATAATCAGAAGTGTCGTAATACTTTTAACTTTCTGAGAAGCAAAAATAACTACTATCATTACTAACATGGCCCCAATAAATGCACCAGTAAACAATCCAAGCGAGCTCATTGTTCCCATACCAAAAGTATATCCGCCCAAAATAACAATACCGAGAAAAAGAGTGGATCCAGAAGAAATTCCCAGAATATACGGTTCTACAATAGGATTGCTAAAAAACACTTGAAGAAGGATTCCCGATGTTGCCAGACAAGCACCTCCCGCTAATGCTGCCAATGTCCTTGGTAAACGTATATTTGCAATAATAGAATAATGCGAACGTTCTACAGAAGCAGGATCAACAACACATCTAACTATTTCCGAAAGTGTAATTTCAACAGATCCAAGCATAATATTTAAGAAAAATACAATCACAAGCGATATTAATCCAACCAAAAAAAGTATAGCCCATCTAGAAATATTTTTTTCTCTCATATTAATACCTCTTCTCCCTTTTTCTACCATATAGTAGTAAAAAAAACACCGTTTGGTGTTACCAAACGGTGTTTTTATATTGTGTTCCAAGGATAAAAAATTTCTTCCTTTTCACATTTCTACACTGTCACTTAGTTTCCAGAATTCCGTAGATTCTAAGCAATACTCGTTGGTAACGAGTGAACCCTAGGCAAGTATTCCGACTGATAGCTGCTGAATACCAGCATATACGCGCCTTCCCAGATAATCCAGTGGCTGATATTTCTATCTTGCGTATAGTTTAGCTAAACACGGCAACGGCCTTGTTCAGGATTTACACCTGATTCCTTTTATGTGCTATGCACACCTATAGTCCTGTTTACGATATTTATTTTTTTCAGTATATCACTCCATATTAAAAATGTCCATACCTGATATTTGATTTTTCTATCGTTTTATTTTTGATTTCTTCTCTCATAGAAAGCAAAATTATAAAAGCGCATATATAAAAACCCACTTTAAGTTTTTCTTTAGCCTCAAAAACAGGTTAAAGTAAATGTTATCCTCTACTTGAGGAACAACTTTCTTGTTTTACAGTAGGGATTGTTCTAACACCGAAGCAGAAATACAAAATATGAAATACCCAAACACATCCCAGCACAACACATCCGATAAAAATGCCTTTTCTTCCCATCATAAAAAATCCAATGCTCATCAAGAATGTTACCATCAGCATAATACGGATTTTTGTTCTCCATGTCATTCCTCTGCCGGCAATGTAGTCCTCCAGATTGTTCTTATACAGTCTGGTTCCTTTGAACCATTGGTCCAATCGATCGGAGCTTCTGGCAAAACAGAAAGCCGCAAGCATCAAAAATGGAAACGCCGGCAATATCGGCATAACCGCTCCTACCGCCCCCAAAACAACACCGATACACCCTAAAACAACATACAATGCCTTTTTTATTTTCATAATGTTTTCTCCATTCGTTTCTTTTCTTTTACAGATTCAATAATATGGCGAATAGCAACAGTTGGATGATAAAATAACATCCGAGGACCGGAAAAGCGCATCACTTCCCGTATTTTTTCCCTCATTTGCGGTTTATAACAGTGTACCTTGCAGTTGGAGCAAAAGGTTTTTTCTTCCATAAATGGGCAATGATCAACCCGTTGTTCTGCATACTCGTTCAGCTTTGCACAATCCAGGCACAGAGACTTCCCGCCATGTTTTTTTCGACAGTACAGCGCAATCATAAAAGAAACCAGTTCCTTTTCTCTATTACGTTTGTCTGTTATATTCATCAGCTCATCCTCCCATGCTCAACCGAGTAAAATTCATCTACAATGCCCATAGTAGAACTACGATGGGAGACCAGCATAACCGTTTTTCCTTTTCGTTCCCGATGAAGAGATTGGAGAATTACTGCTTCGTTGAGACTATCCAGATTAGAGGTTGGTTCATCCAACAGCAAGAATGGTGCATTGTGAAGAAAGGCTCTTGCAAGCCCCAATCTTTGGCGCTCACCTCCTGAAAGTGTGTCACCCAGTTCCCCAATATTGGTCTCGTATCCCTGCGGAAGACTCATAATAAAGTCATGGATAGAAGCCTTTTTACAAGCTGCAATAATCTCATCTTCACTTGCATCCAGTTTTGCGATCCGAAGATTATTTCGGATGCTGTCATGAAACAGGTATGTTTCCTGCGTTACAAAACTCTCCATATTCCGCAGATTTGTCGTGTTGATTTCATCTATCTTCTTTCCCGAAATGCTGACTGTTCCCTGCTGTACCTGCCAGAATCTCATAAACAGTTTTAACAGGGTGGATTTTCCAGAGCCACTGCGTCCCGTGATACCAATGATTTTATTCTCAGGAATCACTATGGATACATCTTTCAAAACTGTTTCCTGCTGATAGGAAAAGGTGAGCTTATCTGCCATTGCACCATGAAATTCCACCTCTGTTTTACCGCTCACTTCCTCAACTACCGGACTTTCTTCCAGAAGATCCAACACTCTGTTTCCTGCTGCAAAGGTGTTTTGCAGTGTGGAGCCAAGTGCTGCCAGTGCAACACAGGGTCCAAAGGAACTCATCAAAGCCAGTGTACAGATCAGTGTTTCTGGAAAATCACACAAAACAGCAGATAAAAACAACATTCCAAAGTCAAACAACAGGATAACTAAATTTGTAACAGCAGTATTTTTCCCTGCTCTACGTTTCATTCTCTCATCATCTTTGGAAAGCGCATCTGTCATCGCATTCATTTGCGCCATACGCTGCTCTCCCTGTCCATACTGTAATATTTCAGAAAGTCCACGCAGAGAATCCAGTACAAAACCGGACAGTTTTCCCGATCTGGAGCGAAAGTTTATCCCATCATCTCCGGAAAGCCGTGATGTTATCATTGGAATTACAACTCCCACCACAAAATATGCCGCTGCTGCCCACATACCCAGCATGATATTGTAGCTTCCGATAAACGTTGTCATCATACCAGAAAACAAGATAGCGATACAGATAGGAGAAACCGTATGGGCATAGAAGACCTCCAGAAGTTCAATATCAGAAGTGATGAGACTGATTAAATCCCCCTTATCTTTTCCCTCCAGTTTTGCCGGACAAAGACGGCGCAGGGACAAAAACACCTTATCCCGAATCAGAGCCAGCAACTTAAAAGCAATAAAGTGATTGCACGCCTGTTCTGCATAGCGCAGGAAACCTCGTACAAACGCTAAAACAAGTACTGCCACAAAAATCACACCTAATCCCGAAGGGATTTGGGGATACAGAACTTCCAGTACTGCAAACCCTCCCAGTACAGTGATCCAACTTGCAGCCAGATGTCCCATTAATCCCATACTGATTGCCAGAAACATATATCCGGTCAAGGGTTTCACCAAACCAATCAGACGAGACATCACCTGAAATCCATTTCGTTTCATCTGTTGCATCCTCCCCTAGTATAATTTTCCAATTCCTGCTGAGCATTCCACAGTCTGGAATAATATCCCTCCTGCATAAGCAGTGTTTTATGGGTTCCACTTTCCTCCAAATAACCATTTCTCAACACATAGATTTTATCCGCTTTCACGACATTAGCCAACCTATGAGAAATCAAAATCACTGTTTTGTTCTTTGACAGTTGATAAATTTGCTCCATTATATCGTTTTCACTCTCCACGTCTATGTTGGAGGTTGCCTCATCGAAAATATAAACCGAACTGTCATGCAGTAAAGCTCGTGCAAGTGCCAGTCGCTGACACTGACCTCCGGAAAAATTGGACGCTGTTTCCTTCAATTCAGTATCCAGACCATTTTCCTGCCTAAGGAAATCCGCCAACCTAACCTGCTCAAGTACTTTCCACAGTTGTCCATCATCAGCATCTGGTTTTGCCATCAACAGATTATCCCGTACAGTACCTTTAAACAAATAACTCTGGTGACTAATATAAGTAAAGTGCTTCAGCAGACTTTGTTCCGAAATCTCGCTCAGTGGTATTCCTCCAACTGTCAGTGTTCCTCTATATCCCTTGTTCCGTCCCATTAAGATAGAGGCTACTGTCGATTTTCCGCTGCCACTTTCCCCTACAATAGCAGTAAAACTTCCCTGTGGAAAATCCATCGTAATATCTTGTAGAATTTCCCGATCTGCTTCGTAGGAAAAACCCAGATCAGACATTTTGATAGAAGAGTCTGTCGGAACAAGACTTGCCTTTTGGGTAACTTCGGGAAGATCCAATAACCGGAATATCTTATCCGATGCTGCCATACCATTCATCGCAATATGAAAAAAGCTTCCCAACATTCGCATAGGGAGAAAGAAGTCCGCCGCCAGCAAAATAATCATCAGACATCCTGCAAGTTCAATGGCTCCAGAACAAAATTGGTTGACTGCAAGAATAACACCCAATGCTGCTCCCCCATAGGCGATCAGATCCATCACCGTGATGGAGTTTAGCTGCATAGAAAGAACTTTCATCGTTATTTTACGAAAATGCTCTGATTGTTCATTCATTTCCTGATGTTTAAATTCATCAGACTGATAAATCTTCGTTGTGGTCAGTCCCTGCAAATTTTCCAGAAATGTATCGCCTAAAGCAGTATACTCTCCCCAGTATTTTGCAAGCAGTTTTTTAGCCCAACGCTGTACTGCTATGATTGTAACCGGAATCAGGGGAACACAGACAAGAAGAATGATTGCCGCCGGCATACTAATGGTACTCATAACAACAAACAGTGTCAGCGGAGCTACCATTGCATAGAAGAGCTGTGGCAGATATGCTCCGAAATAGGTCTCTAGCTGATCCACTCCCTCTACTGCAATCTGTACAACCTCGCTGGTCTGCACCTGCTCCCGATAAGAATTGCCTAGGCGTAGAAGTTTCCGATAAATCTTTTCTCGCAATGTCCGTTTCACAGATTTAGCACTTAGGTATCCCATCCTGCTGGAAAAAAGAGTACACACAAAACGTACTGCCAAGGATAAAATAATCAGAAAAATATGAAACAAAACGTCCTGTTTTCTCAAAGTATTTTCATACAAACATTGAAGAAAATGCGCCATCGTCCCCATCATAATAATATTGGCAGCTAGTGAGATCCACTGCGCTACAACATTTCCGGCAATATATTTTCTGCTCTCTCCAACAGCATCAATCAAGCGCCTATTTATCATCATATTCCTGACCACCTATCCATTTCATTGTTAGCCATAGCTAACTATTTCTTTGAAAAGAAGCTGAGCAACCTCTTGCCAAGGTTAGACTCAGCTAACTGTAAGGATTATATCAGGTTACATCGAAAAAGTCAACCTTTGTTTTTCTATATATTCTCCCCTGATTCTATTATTATAAAATCAAATTTTATAAGTTACATTAGGAACTTATTGACTTATAGTAGCTTCCAATACATAATTAAATAAAGGTTAAACTTGTGCATTCAATCCCTATTATGTCTATTTTCAGAAATTTGTCATTTATTAACCGAAAATCATAAGAATATTTTTATAGAAAAGAGCAAAAAGGATTTTTAGTGAAAAACTAAAGAAGTTCGTTTAGCGATGCATCCTTTCCCAGGCTAAATTTGCCCAACTGACCGATATCTCTGGGTGTTCCCTTTATACCTACGAACAATTCGAAAGACTCTCTTTTTTAAAAAACTTTTATGCTTATGATGATACAAGTCATTTTGAATATCATTGACAGGAGGTTCTCTAGCCATGTTAAATCATGTAAAAATAAAAACTACAGATGAACTGGAATTTGCTGTTTTCTGTATAGAAAATATTGCGATCAAACTCGGAAAAAATGCTGAAGAAATATACCAGGCGTTGACCGAGAAAAGTGATATCTTAAACAGCTATATTATCCCTGAATATGAGATCCTGCATACCCAGAGCAAGGACTATATTGTAGATGATATCATCAGCTTGATGGAAGAAAGGGGTGCCCTGTTATGATTTTATATCATGGCTCTTATCTGGAGATTTAAACTCCGGATTTAGTACATTCCAGAGATAATGTTGATTTTGGACGCGGCTTTTACACTACTCCTCTTTACGAGCAGGCAGTAAAATGGTGCGAAAAATTCAAGCGTCGTAGCAAAAGTGGAATTGTTTCCCGCTACAACTTTGACGAAACGTCTTACCAGGAACTTAAAGTCTTGAAATTTGACAGCTATTCCGAAGAATGGCTCGATTTCATTTTGAAATGCAGAACCGGAAATGATATAACAGATTATGATATTGTAATTGGCGGTGTCGCAAATGACAAGGTATTTAATACCGTTGAGCTTTACTTTGACAATTTGATTGACAAAAAAGAAGCGATCCGCCGCCTTTGTTATGAAAAACCCAATTTACAGATATGTTTCCGAACACAAAAAGCTCTTGATGAATATCTTCACTATGAAGGGAGCGAACAGATTTGACCGCCAATCCTATTTTACTGCAAAAAAATATGCCCGAATTATCGAGCAATTTTCAAAAAAAGAAAATCTGTCTTTAGATGATGCATTGAATTTCTTCTACCATTCAGAAATTTACCGCTTAATCAGTGAAGGTGTATCTGATTTACATTGTATGAGCGACGAGTACCTGACAGAAGAACTAATTTCTGAATATAAAGAAAATTAAGATGATTTCTAACTCCAAAAGCAGACCAGTGTCAAGTCCTGGTCTGCTTTTATTACTTTTAGCAATCAACTTCATAACTCATAGCCAGTGATTTGCAGTATCAACAATTTTCTCTAATTGATTTTGTTCAAACTTTATAGTAAATAAATTTAACAAACCATGGAGAGATTCCGGGCAAAACGATTGAAAAGAAGCTGATCTCCCCGGACTTATCTTCTTTTCATATCACCTGAGCAAAAAAATTATGCCATCTTACATTTGGAACAATTTCATTACACCTTCCAAATCATTTCATCGCCGCAAATGTTGTGGATTTTCAAACGCAGAGGCTTCTTTTCACCGTGTATTTTTCCATAGAGAATTTATCGTCGGCATTATCGTTGACCTCCGTTATTCATATAATTCATAAATTGTTCAAACGAAACAGCCATACTCATAGATGCTATAAATTCTCTTGCTAAATGTTCTTTTTGCACTGGAGTTAATTTATCCAATGCTTTAATAAATTCAAGCAATTTGTTTTTTGCATCAATATATTTATCATCAAACTCAATACCTATAGTAGGTTTAAATCCATTCATTTTTATTTGTCCTCTTCATTTTCTTTTACAGAGAGCACCATTCTAATCAAAACACCGGTCTGATATAATAAAAATTCCAGTAATTTTTCATCGACTTTATCATTGTGTTTCGCCACTCTGTCATTGATATTTTTATATGCGTTGATTAGTGGCTGAAACAGTCCACAGACACCTGCATCTACATTTTCTTTACCCCAATATTTACAAATCTCGTTTTTATTGGTCTCTAGATTCTTTTCATTTCCAAGAAATTCCTGCAAAAATTCTTCCAATGCCTTTCTCAAATTATCAGCAGTGTCTCTTATGTATTCACCATCGGCGTACTGCTTCAATGCAATACAGAAAGTCTTATGAGCTTGGGGATATCCTTTTAACCATTCAAGCGATTGAGATACAAGTGCTTCATCCAGTTCCTTCGCACCTTTTGGGATAATAAAGCAACCTTGTGGATCATCAAGTATTTCATATTGAATATGTAAATTTTTTAGTTCTTTTGGCAGAAAATCTTTTATTATTGAAATCACTGTTTTATTTGCAAAATGTTTTTCAGACGTAAGCCCAAAAGCTGTATATCTACTTATTAATTCATTTATGGAATCAACAGAGTCCATACTCTCAATTACATCGCAAATATCTAGTGACTTTCTCTGTAACCTATCATCACAAAATAATCAATAAACGAACTGTTTCTGTAATCTATAGGAGTCAATTGAGTTCCTAGGTAATATAACATATTACGTATTTTATTTTTTAACAGTTCAAGTTTCTGTTCATCATTGAATAAAATTCCTAATTTACTGTTGTACTCAGTCCAATTCAATTTTATTTATCCTTTCTCCAAAAATTCGTATATTTTCTCATGTGTCAGCTTGATTCTATCATTTTCTGACATACCGTCTTCTAAGATATAAATATTCAAACCTGTTGTATCCGTACTCACCATTATTCTACTTTGTAAATTCGGTTTCCATAAAACTGCGCTTCTCTTTGAAAGTCGAATGAGGAGTGACTCCATCTTGATAAACAATATCTATATAGTTATCAAGAAACTCTCTTACTCCCAACTCATCGAATCAAATCAGTTTCTAAGCTTTTTATAGCAGATCTGGTTCAACGTGATTCTATTTGATACAGATTATCCTTATCCTAAGGTCTATGCGGGCTTTTGCTGTCAAAAATTTATCGGACTATTCTATCAAGGGTTTTGCTTGAGACAGATGGTTGGGTGATTTAGAAGTATTATAGTAAATAAGCGGTACATTTTCTAGATACTGCTTTTTCTTTGACTCATTTGCTTCAGGTGTGATGTCTGTATTCCCATAAGATCTGATCTCTTATCTCGTTTTACAAAATAAAGTTTCCATTTTCCATTGTAGCTGGTTTCGTTTTCATCTCTAATAAAATCTACAAAGTCAAACTTTTCATTTTGTGTTTCCGGAAGTGATAGAAACTTAGCGTAAATAGCTTTAATAACCTGATATTTTGTTTGTCTTTGAAAGCCCTTTATAGCCTTTGGATTCCCATCCAAATCAAAAAAGCGTAAATATGCCTTATCATATTTTCCCAAAAAGGTATTGCATTTTCGACATAGAGTCCTAGCTGTTCTTCCTTTCGGATATAATGATGTTGTTAACTGTGAATCCGATATATTCCCAGCAATATCTTCAGACTTTTCACCAGCATTTAACCTTTTTTCGATTTCGGAATATACTTTTTCCGATTGCATCGTTTCGAACATTTTGATAATATCAAGCGCAACAATATCCTCGTTACCGGTACTCCGAGCTGGATAATGCTCTTCGCTCATATCACTATCTTTGAATAAAGAGTCACATAGTTTACACCTATATATTTTCTCTTGCGAATCATCCATAGAGGTATTTCCCTTTCAGTTAAATTGTTCATAGCCAAAACATTGCGCTACGGTCTAAAATAGTCTTGCGTTCTTTCCAATCAGGCATCATCATGGCCAAGAAACCATAAAAACGCTTTGAATGATTTGGATGGATAAAATGACAGAACTCATGCATTATGACATATTCGATACAGTTTCGGGGTGCTTCCAATAAACGCTTGTTCAATGTAATAACCCCCTTTTTTGCCAAGCAAGAGCCCCACTGTGTCTCCATATCCCGAATCCGCAATATCGGAATAGGCACTCCATATTTTTGAAATATCGGGTAGATTTCTGAAATGATTTCTCCAAAAACAGTTCGACACTGCTCATCCAGGTAACGGGTCACCATCCTTTGCTTTTTCGCAAAGTCTTCAGTGTCTTTCACGCAAAGGTACAAATATATCCCATCAGAGAAAATTGTGTCTCGCACATTTTTCTCCACCTTCAGCCTAACTCCTCTGCCCAGCAGATAGAAAGTTTCTCCACTAACATATTGCTTGGGTTGCGGTGCATACTGTGCCATCTCCCAGAACTTTCTTTGTACTGAGCGGATATAGGCTCCTTTGCTCACTACAAAATCGTCAACTTTTTCAACCGGAACATCTGGATTAGCTGAAACATAAACCATACAATCCTTATGAATCCGCAGATTGAGATTTTTTACCTGCTTCTGCTCCAGAAAATAGTGGATCTCGTTGTTTTCATATAAGACAGTTCTTTCCTGCGCCATTGCTGTCAAAACCTCCGAAGTGCTACTGTTTTGACATTTTCGATGATCTTATCAATGGTGTCAAAAGACAGTTTTAATCCTTGTTCTTTCTCGTAGTCATAAAAAAGGTCATCAATATCCTGCGAGATTCGGTCGTGGATTGTTTTGTTGTTGGTCCAATCCACTTGACTGTGGTTGGCCACAATTTTTGTAATCTCTTCCGCAATCTCCGCAGCAAAATCAGGAGAAACTTCCGCTTCTTTTGCTTCGTCGAATACTGCTGACAGAACACCGTAAAATGCTTGGGCATGGACATTATTCTTAATGCATTCTGGATAGGTCACGGTGCTTTTCCCGGCGTGATAGTCTTCCATTATGGTACGCATCTTTGCCAGATATTCAGCCTCAGAGATCACCTTTTCCTTGTACTGCTCCAATGCGTCCTTGATCCGCTTGGAGAAACTGTCGTAATAGGCAGGATTCTCCTGATACTTTTCGCTGATGCTGCGGGTCAACTTGCTGGTAATAGCGTCCGCCTTTGCACGGAGCGAACCCAGCTCCTCCAATTCTCGTTCAAAGTCGTCTTTATTCAGAATGTCTATGGGGCTGGTGATCTGTTTCAGACCAGCTACCGAGAGGTGTGTATCCAGAAGATTTTGCATCAGCGGCTCATATTCCCGATTATCAATGGCATCGCAGTAACGAATTTTCACGCTGCGGCGTACCTTGGAGAAAAAGATAAAAGTGTTTTGATACTGCTTCAGTTCATCTTTCGGAACAACTGTATACGCCTGTTCCGCATTCAGTACCATATTCAACGCTTTACCAAAAGCACAGAGGAAATTATAAAAGTTTTCCCGCTTCTTATCGTCAGCAAGAAACACTTCAACTTCTTCAGTATCGCGTGGATTTTTCAAATCTGCAAACAGTTCCGTCAACCGGGTATATACTTCCCGCAGGCTAGCCACAGACAACATAACATCCACCACAACACCTTTCAGATCTCCGCTGTCAAAGTTCTCCAGCCCGGCGCCGCTGTACAAATCCATAGCTGTATCCAGCTTTTCAATCAGTCCACGATAGTCCACAATCAGGCCGTAATCCTTGCCCTCATACAAACGGTTGGTACGAGCAATAGCTTGAAGCAAAGCGTGTTCTTTCAACTCTTTGTCTATGTAGAGCACCTGGCAGATGGGGGCATCAAAACCGGTAAGCAGCTTACTGCACACGATAAGAATATCAATGTCCCCTGCGCAGAACTGATTCTTCATTGCCTCTTCATAGGCATCTGCGTTACCGTAGCGATCCATCATTTTATTCCAGTAGGCAATGACCTTATCGTCAGTACCTTCATCTACATCGTCTACGCTTTCCCGGAGATCAGGCGGTGAGATCACCACGACACAGTTCAAATCCCCAAACTGCTCAAAACACTCCAGATAACGAATCGCATCCCGCTTATAGTTGGTGGCCAGCATAGCCTTAAATCCGGTATCTTTGTACCCTTCACTGAAGTGCTCATTGATGTCCAGAGCGATCCGCTTGATACGGGCATCGGTGGATGTCAGGCGGCGAATGCTGCTCCACTTCCGTGAAAGGTCATTCCGCTGAGCTTCCGTGAGTCGTTTGGTAGTCTGTTTGAACCAGAGGTCAATATTTGCCTCGTCCACATTCTGTTCCACAAAACGGCCTTCATAAATGAGCGGCACAATGGCTCCATCCTCCACGCCATCCTTTATAGTATATTTATGGATCAGTTTTCCGAACTTTGCCATGGTGTTCTTCTCTTTTTTCATCAAAGGTGTTCCGGTAAAGCCGATGTAGCAAGCATTGGGGAACACCGCCCTCATTTTAGTGGCCAACAGGCTATAGTTGGAGCGGTGGCTTTCATCCACCAGCAGAAACACATCCCGTGAAAAATTCTTGTGCTCCATTTTTTCAGCGGTGTTGAACTTATTGATGATGGTCGTGACCACATCCGCCTTGCCGCTATTCAGCAGTTCCACCAGATTCCGGCCACTGGTGGCTCTGGCCGGATTGAGACGGGTATGAGCAAAGGTGGCAGCAATCTGGCGATCCAGTTCCTTGCGGTCCGTGACAACGACTACTTTCGGGTTACAGTCGGACAGTTCCATTAAAATATACTTTGCCAGCATAACCATGGTCAGGCTCTTGCCGCTGCCCTGGGTGTGCCAAATGACACCGCTTTGACGGTTGCCCTTTTCATCCTGCTGTTGGATGGTCTTGATAATCTCTTTGATGGCAAAATACTGCTGATACCGGCAAATCTTCTTTACATTGGCATCAAAGAGCACAAAGTATCGGATCAGCTCGATGACCCGTTCTTTGCTGAACAGAGAAATCAAATTCTGATCCTGCTCAGTGGGGGTGCGGTCAGTCACATATTGAGCCAGTGCAGCTTCCAGAAAAGCGGTGTCCTGTTCCTTCCACACATTCCAGAATTTTTTAGGCGTACCGGTGGTGGCATACTTCACGGCGTTTTTATTGGTCGCCATCACAATCTGGGCAAACTTGTAGAGCTGCGGAATGTACTCCTTTTGTTGGTTGCGGATGTTCTGCTCCACGCCCTGTTCTACGCTGATCTGAGGCGTTTTACACTCAATGACGGCGAAGGGAATACCGTTGATAAACAGCACGATATCCGGCCGGGCATTGTGAAGCTTGTCCCGGCTGTCTACCGCAAATTCTTCGGTGACATGAAACAGGTTATTCTCTGGATGCTCCCAGTCAATGTATTTCAGGTTGAAACTGAGAGTTTTACCCTCTCCTACAATCTCTGGATAGCTTTTGCCCAGCAGCAGGGCATCATAGATTTTTTCACTGGTGCGCACCAAGCCGTCGGTGAGGGGCTCATCCAGTTCCTCCATAGCTCGCTCGATGTTGGCAGAGGAAAACTCGTTTTCCGCACCGGCGAAGGTATAGCGGTTAAGCCGCCGCAACTGGCCTCGAAGAATGTCTTTCAGCAGCACATGGTACCGGCTGCCCCGCTGCGCCTCGCAGTCCTCTGGGGAAATATAGGTATAACCCATGGATCGCAGCAGATCAATGGCCGGCTGCTGGCTAATATTCTTTTCTAAGTACAGAAATTTGTCCATGGTTTACATCCTTTCATACAACTTATATCTTCTGTGGCTTTTCAGATGAAAGTTCCCAATTCCCATTTTTTAATTCTGCTCGTCCAGAAACTTTCCATTTGCGCTGAGTTGCATCTTCAAAATATAATGTAAATGACGCATAATCCATTTGATTAATTGATGGTAGGTTGATATAGTAATATGCATCAGGGAATTGTGCTGCAGGCGGCAGGCGATAAGGTGAAATAACCCGCTCTACACCATTAAACACGTATCTTTCAAGAGATAAAGGCATGGCACTAATATTTCGTACTTGTATCCGTGATGCAATTATTTTTGAAGAAACATCTTTATCTACTATATACTCTACGCGGAGAAAAACATCAACGCCATCTTGAATTGAAAGCATCCTTTTATTAATCCTATTTTGAATAATACCAATATAAAGTGCTGCAATTAAAGCACCTAAAGAAAGCACACTTGAAATAATATCTGCCAATGTCATTGTCATATTAATATTCATACGTTCACCCTCACAATACCCGTCAGCAACAGCTGCATCAGGGCTTTTTTCTTTTGCTTTTCCTGTTCGATGTCCTGCTGGAGTAGCTCGATTTCACGATCAGCGGCAGAAAGCACTTTGGCAATATAATTTTGCTCCTCTTTTGTCGGCAGTGGGATAGGCATATCAAAGAAATCGCCATCTGAAATACTTATTCTATCATGCCGTGCTCCGTAATTCGCAACTCCCTTCACATATTTGTACCAGCAAGATGATTGAAAGTAATATTTCAGAAAATCCTGACTAATCTGTGGCGAGGAAATAGTGAACACTGTGTAGAGTGGAGACATAATGCCCGTCTCACCAGTTTCATTCACATTAATTGGGCCACATGGTGCGGTGACTGAAATTCGAGGATTGTAAACAAATGCACCTGGAATAACAATATAGTACCCATCAATTCGTTCCTCATTAGCTATTTCTTTATCAAATTCTTGATCTTGAGATACAATTCCATGTTGAGCGCTGTTAGATAGAACGAGACGATATTGAAAACCATCGTTTTTCTTTTTTTGTTTCTCTGTTAACTTTTTTAATGGTTTTATCTTCCATTCTTCACTAAATTCTAGAAGGCGCTTTTTACCGGTTAAAAGCTGCTGCATGAGATACTTTTTCTGTCGCTGCTTCTGGGCAAGACGCTTTTCTTTCAGTTCAATTATTTTGTTCTGGGTAGTGAGGATGGCGGCAATCTTGGCACGCTCATTTATAGATGGCAACGGCAACACAAACTCTAAAAATTGAGAGAAATGGACACGCTGCTTCTCAACCAATGATCCCGTGGAGACCCTATTGTAGTAAGTGATCATAGGGCCACAGGTTAGAAAGCTATCCATAAACGGCAAGTCACTTTCATGTACCGTTGTAAAAATATCGTAGTACCCCGAAACGGCAACCGGCATATTCCCCTTATGCCTGGCAACCGCACCAAAACGAAGGTTCATCGGGTTGTAAGCATAATCGTTCGGCCGTACAATCTTATACGAGTCCTCTTTTTTGACAAGATGGCTTCTTTCATATCGTTCTGTTTTCGGGGTAATCCCATCTTCTATTGTAAGACTGTACAAAGGATACTTATCTAAATCGTCTGTATAATCACTGGTACTGGTAAAAAGAGTGGAAAATGAGGTCTCATTCCATTCTTCAGGTACAATTCCCAGCTTTTCTTTTTTATACCCCTCCGGCACCTTGCCCTGGCGGATTTGCTCAACTCTCTCTTTTATATCTTGCCTCATTTCTTCATCTCTTTCATAGTTTTCTTCATATCATTTATAAAGAATGCCAGCAGTTTTCCTTGTTTCACTCTTCTGAGCCCCAAATCATGACGCATTTCGTTCATGATGTCTTCCATTAAAAGTAGGTTCTTTTTAGCTGATTCTGGATCAGTTCCATTTTCTCGAAACTTTACCCATTTGTTTACAACCCGATGTGAACCCCACAATGTGAGCTGTTTTGAAAATTTAGAAATATCTGCAATCATTTCTTCTTGTGTGTAGCTTTTTTTATTTTTAATAGTCCCTTGTACCTTATAGATCATATCAACAAATTCTCCATAAGGGATCTCACGTTTTTGAGCAAGATAATTTTGGCGGTTCTTTCTATACTCAATAAACTTTGCCACTATGGAACTGATCACAACACCAACAATCGACACCATGCCAGTAATAAGCGCAACTATTACCACCGCATCCAACTTACTCACAGTTGTCAGCAACCAATTCAGAAAATCTTTGACTTGATTTCCTATATACTGGAGTATCCATACTGCTGTCGCCAGAAGAATTAAAAGAAGGATAAGGCCTAAAAAAAATTTAATGTTGGATGTCTTTCAGAAAAACTGCGCTTAACAGAAGGTGTTTCTGTATTTTCCTGCATGTATATTCCTCCTTCATTATATCACATGTATCAAAGTTTCAGCTGCTTCACATCTGCGGTCAACTAGTCCATATCATCCGCCGTTTCCAGCGCCCGGCGGTGGGCGCAGTATAGATTTCATTTGACCTCATAAGTAAACATGATAAGTTTCGTTTATTTAAGCGCCCTGTTCAAAGCCCAAGTTCCTCTAAATACTTCTTCATCTGTACCTGCACTTGGGCCAGTTCTGCCTCGATATCAGCAATGTTTCGCTGCACCTCGTCGATATCTACCAGTTCTTCTTCCTCGAAGGTATCCACATACCGAGGAATATTCAGGTTGAAGTCGTTCTCCTTGACCTCATCGAAGGAGGCCACATAACTGTATTTATCCTCGTTATGCCGCGCTTGATAGGCGTTGACAATACGTTGAATGTCGCTGCCCCGCAGGATATTTTGGTTTTTGCCCTTCTCAAAGTTCCCGTCACCAGAAGCGTCGATAAACAGAACATCCCGGCAGGTGCGGTTCTTTTTGAATACCAGGATACAGGCAGGGATACCAGTGCCGTAGAACAGATTAGCGGGTAATCCAATGACTGCATCCAGCAAGTTCATCTCCACCAGCTGACGGCGGATTTTCCCCTCGCTGGCCCCACGGAACAGGACACCATGGGGAAGTACCACCGCCATGCGGCCATTCTCGGCATCCAAACTGGAGAGCATGTGCAGTACAAAGGCATAGTCGCCTTTGGAAGCGGGAGGCACACCCCAATCAAAACGGTGGTATTGATCCAGTTCAGCAGACATTTTTTTCTTTCCCTTGCTGTCTGCTTCAGCTTCCGAGAGAAACCCGCTGTCCCACTTGTCCAGACTGAACGGCGGATTTGCCACCACAACCTGGAACTTCATCAAATTATCATCCTCAACATTCTGAGGATTGGAGAGAGTATCACCCTGCCAGATTCGAGCGTCATCCACACCGTGCAGGAACATATTCATGGTACAGAGAGCCCATGTTTGTGCGTTGAGTTCCTGTCCATAAATGGCCACCTTTCCACTGGGCACCTTCTTATAGGCTTTCAGCAGTAAACCACCGCTGCCGCAGGTGGGGTCGTAGATTCGGTCGTTCTCTTTAGGCTGAACTAGAGAGGCTACTAGCTCAGAGACCTGGCTAGGGGTAAAAAACTCCCCACCCTTCTTTCCAGCATCAGAGGCGAACATGGCGATCATGTACTCGTAAGCATCTCCGATAATATCGGCGGAGCCCAGTTGACTAGGACGAAGATCCAGACAGTTGAAATCCTCCAGCAAATTCCGGAGTGTGGCATTTTTTTCTTTGGGCTCACCAAAATCAACCTGAGAGTTGAAATCGATAGCCCGGAATACGTTGCGCAACTTTCCGCTGTTGTGTTCCTCGATATGGTTCAACGCTACATTAATCTTCTGGCCGATTTCCGCATCATTCCTATTGGCATAAAGATAATCAAAGGTAGACTGCTCGTCCATCGCAAAACGCTCACGACTCATGGCACGCTCTACCCGGCGCATATCGTCATCATACTGCTTAACATACTCCTCACGCTTCTCTTTGGAAACATCGCTGAGGTACTTCACAAACAGCATAGAGAGAATATAATCCTTATATCGGGAACTGTCGATTTTGCCGCGGAAACTATCACAGGCATTCCACAGGACTTGCTCAATATCTTTTCTGGTTGTCATTTTCATTTCCCTTTCTTTGCCCTTTTGTACGCTTGATCCAGAAGGCAAGAATATAATTTCTCTTTTTCTTCCGCCAACTCTTTAAGCAGTTGGCTCTCCTTCCTTGCCAGTAAATTTAACTGTGCGATTTTTTTCTGGCTCTCAGCAGAAAGAAGCGTAAGCTCAAAGTCTATGAGAAACTTTGCTTTTACTGCACCAAGCATATTGCTAGTCGTATTCTCGTAAATTTTCCGTTTCACTTTTGTGGTATTCAGCAGCCAGAAAAGATACTCCGGCATTAACTGCTTGTCGTTTATTCGAATCACCACAAAGTTTGAGGATATCACCATTCCCGATGTAAGGTCATCAATCAAAACTGCGGTATATGGCGCTGTAAGGCGAACAACAATATCTCCACGTCGGGAAAGATACTCTTCCTTCAACGGCTCTTTGGCCTCATAGATATCTGACTCATTTAGGTTAATAATACCCTCCGGCTGGATACAACGCAAATTGATTAAAGGATAGCGATAATCTGTAGGTTCCCTGGATTGCTTCCTTGCCAAAACCAATCCACTGCGAACACTCGCAAGCTCCTGCAATTTCATCCTTTCACCTCATTTGTCATGTGTCACAAATAACAGATGTTTTCTAAAAAAATTACTCTTCTAAGCTACTCTCATTATATGTTAGCCAGTCGAATTTGTCAATAATAAAAACGTCATGTTTCAAAAATAACATTTTTTTAATAGCTTAACTTCTATAATTCATACAACTGACATTTTTAAATAGTTGGCGATATCACCGTTTAAGATTAGTTCTGCATAGGATAGCAGATCATCGTAAATCAGTCAGTCAAGTTCCGACCACTGGTATAACTGTTCGCCACCTCATTTTCTACGGCAATGCAGTCGATTGAGCGCAGGATTCCACCTTCCATGCGTAGCTCCACACAGGTGATGCCCATGTTAAATTCACAGAACACAATCTTTCTCATAGTCGTTACCTCCTAATGCTTAAATTTCGCTTGATTTTCCGCAGCGGCACAAGGGCTGTTTCTCTTAATCACAACTGTGGCAAGCAGTGTAAACAGGGCCCTGTTTGCTCATTTTCTCAATTTCGCCTCTGGCTCCATTTTCAAAAATTGCTTGTTGAGGCTATCTCCCCAATCCCCAGAACATCATCTATTGATGATGGCTATGCTACGAAGAAAATTTCTTTATAGAAAGAGGTTTAATATCTTTTTCCAAAAGACTTTCTAATTTAAATTTACCTCTTACTTGAATATACTCCAATTGTCTTTCTGTTTAGTTTAAAATATACTGTATCCTTTTTAACACCAATCTGTTTTATTGCTCTACCTATATAAAGACTTGTTTTAAACCCTCACAATAAACAACTTGTACTCCGTTTGTTCCAGTACACAGCCATCGTAAGTTTACCCGCCTTTGCTTTCTGACTGCCTATCCTAAATAATTCACCTATTCTTCTGCCGATTTTCTAAACAAATTGGTCAAATGGTATGCCCGCCGAGACATCCGAGTCGAATGTATCCAGACCGACAATGGCTTTGAATTCACCAACCGTTTTTCCAATAGTAAGAAAAATCTGCTTACTCTGTTTGAATCCACTGTCGCTAAACTCGTAATTAGCCACAAGCTCATCCGCCCTTATACACTTCGACACAACTGAAAAGTGGAACACAGCCACCGGGAGAATCAGAAGGGTTTTTATTCCTGTCATCATTTTTACCCTATCCATAACTTTACAAAGCAGCTTACTGTTTACAATCGTTGCTTAAACAACTTTCCTATGAGACCTCTAAATTGGCTTTCTCTTTTAGAGTCCACTGTCCAATATGTTTAACAAATCTACAAAGCCCCAAAAAATATTGATACTACCCTAGTTGCGATGCAGATAGATCCCATCCACCGATTTTTGAGTCTGTTATTGCAAAATATATCTCTGGACGCAGAAAAACGGCATAACCTTTACGGTCACACCGTTTTCTGTCCTTTACAAAGCTAAATAGTATCAAACCTTAATTCTACGGGAGCTTTTCCGCTTTATTGTAATTATACTGTAAGGTCAGTCTTACGTTTTGCTCGTTTTGTTTCTATCTTACTTAAGTTTATCTGTTGTATCTTGCTGTGCAATAAACATATCAATATTTCCCAATGAAATTATCTCTTCATTATGTGTAAGTGCTTGATTTACCGCAGTTTTGTATTTTCCACTCATCAACATAACATAATCTTTGATGTTTTGTTCAAACACTTCTGTTTGTGATTTATTTGGAAATTTTTGTTCATATATCGTGTCAGCAACTTTAAGTGTTACCTTTCCACGATATACATAGGTAAAGGATGGATTGTTTTCATAACTATATCGCATATCCCTGCGACCATCTTTTGTTTCGTAGCGATACCCTATATGTTCAATTTCATCCGTTGCCTCTATAGGAGCATCAAGTAATTCTGTCGTAATTCTCGAACTCACTGTCATATCTGCATATGTAAAGATCTCTAATTTTTGTAAGACTCCTGTATATCGAATCACATATTCTGGACAAAAGACCAGGGCAGTCGAAGAATCGATCTTAACTATCTTCACATGCGAATTTCGAAAAAAATTCTCAAGCCAATCAACCCTTTCGTTTGGTAGTTTAGTTGAGAATTCTGTATATGCATTTTTTATTTCTGTGGAACGATAAAATGCATATACATATTTAGATTCAAATACTACAGATTCGTCACTTTGAATTTTTAACATTTTGGAACGCACTTGTGATATTGATGCATCTATCTGAGATGCATCCTCATTTCGTTCCAAGAAGCGCAATGCTCTAGCCTTGTTTTCAAGATACTCTAAGTGTGACGTTGCTAGTATAACATCATTTTGATATTTCAAATAATTTCTAAAATTTTGGTTAACCCATTCCTCCTCCCTGTTCGAAAAATCTGTTGTGGTGGGTATTGTGATCAAAGAAGGTTCCATTTCCAATAAATTTGCAATTTCAATATTACGTTGACGTTCTGCATCTGCTTCTTGCCTTTTTTGGAAGAAGTTATTTATTGCAACAATTAGACCTACTATAGCGCCAACTACAAGCAAAACAATAAATATTACTCCAATATTTTCTGCAACAAATTGAGCTACACCAACTATCACTCCCAACACTATAATGATTGGAAAGAATGCAAGAAGGCATCCATCATCTGATTGCTTTCTTATTTTTCGACTTCTACGCATACTTCTACTCACAATAATCCCTCGACTTTTACTATACTATAATAACATTATTGTTGTTTGTCATTTTTACCTTACAATGCTTCGTTACAATGCTTCGTTAAAAATCATAATATGATCATCAACCACACTCAAGCTGTACTTAAATTCAGTAAATTATACTACTTTCTAGCTAGATAATCAAGTCTTACCTCTTATATTAGTCATCATGTATTGTACCTCTACAGTTTTAAACCTCACAATAAACAGCCAGTATTGAATCCTTTTTAAAAAAATGATACAATTTATTAGAATAATCTTCCAGATTATCATTAAATTTTGTTGACCTATAGAAACCAATATAAACGCTCCCCATCAAAAGAGGTATTGTATTATGAGCGGAAACGAACAACAAATTGATCAACTGGCAAAAAAATTACTATTACTTTCTCGAAACACTCTCTTGGTTCACTTGAGATTTTTAGATATTGCTCTTTCTCAGTTTTCATGGGTTCCTGTATCTGGTTATCTGGCTACTGATGGTTCCTTCATTTACTATGATCCTCGACAGCTTCTGCAATCCTATCTAATGGAAAAAGAACGTCCCGTACGAAACTATCTGCACATGGTACTGCATTGTGTGTTTCAGCACAGTTTCGTAGATAATTTGATTGATCATGATTGTTGGAATTTAGCATGTGATATTGCGGTCGAAGCTACCATCAGTCAATTACAGATTCAGGCTACACTAACTGCAAATCAGGAAGCACAATCTAAGGTATTGGCCTATCTGAGAAATAAAATCAAGTATTTGACAGCTGAAAAAATATACCGCTACTATTTGGAGCATCGCCCCCCTTCTGCTAAATTTTTCCAGTTACAATCTCTTTTCTACGTTGATAGCCATGATATCTGGTACTCTTCATCAGAACCAGAAGCGGACACTTCAGCCACACATTCTCAATCTAACCCTTCAGAAAATCATCTCAGAGTATCTCACTGTTCAAATAAACACTCGAATGATTCATATAATCATCCACAGATATCACCAGCCACTTCACCTAAGCAGTCGGATACAGAATCAAATATTCAGACTCAGCCAGTATTGAAACCTTCCTTAAACCGCTTACCCTCTTTTTCAAAAAGTACCAGATCAGAATTAACTAAAGTCTGGAAAGAAATTTCTCAGAAAATACAAATCGACTTGGAAACATTTTCTATAAATCAGGGAAAATCTGCCGGTGATCTGATTCAAAATCTTCGGGCTGTAAATCGAGAAAAGTATGACTATACATCCTTTTTAAAAAAATTCTCTGTATTGGGTGAGGTCATGAAAACGAATGAAGACGAATTTGACTACATTTTCTATACGTACGGATTACAACTATACCAAAATATACCTTTGATTGAACCTCTGGAATATAAGGAAACGAAAGCTATCAAAGAATTCATAATTGCGATTGATACTTCTGGCTCTACTTCCGGTGAAATCGTTCAGAATTTCGTACAGAAAACTTACAATATTCTCAAGTCTACCGAAAGTTTTTTTTCAAAAATCAATCTGCATATTATCCAATGTGATGCAAAAATTCAGGAAGATGTCAAAATATCCTGTCAGAAAGACTTTGATGAATACCTGCAAACCATGTCAATCAAAGGACAAGGTGGTACTGATTTCCGTCCGGTATTCAATTATGTAGAACAGCTTCGCCAGAAGAAAGAATTGATCAACCTGAAAGGACTCATCTACTTAACAGATGGATTTGGCACCTTCCCCGCAAAAAAGCCGGACTACCAAGCTGCATTTATTTTTATCGCTGAAAATGATAATAACTTAAAAGTTCCTTCATGGGCTATCAAGTTGGTATTACAGAAAGATGAAATTTAAAAAGGAAAAATAACATGAATATCAAACAGGCAAAAGAACAAATACAAAATGCTGTAAAAGCATATTTTACGAAAGATCCGTTTGGGAATTACATCATCCCCGTTGAGCGTCAGCGTCCTGTTTTTCTTCTGGGGCCTCCTGGTATCGGAAAAACTGCCATTATGGAACAGATTGCACAGGAACTGGGTGTCGGGCTTGTAAGTTATTCCATGACACATCACACCCGTCAGAGTGCTTTGGGGTTACCCTTCATTGAAAAGAGGGTTTATAATGGTCAGGAATACGCTGTATCTGAGTACACTATGTCAGAAATTATAGCTTCTGTTTATGATATGATGGAGAAGACGGATATCAAAGAAGGTATTTTGTTCCTTGATGAAATTAACTGTGTTTCTGAAACATTGGCCCCTGCCATGCTTCAATTCCTGCAATATAAGATTTTTGGAAATCATCGTGTGCCAGATGGGTGGATTGTTGTGACTGCCGGAAACCCTCCGGAGTATAACCATTCTGTTCGGGAATTCGATATTGTTACCTGGGATCGTCTTAAACGAATTGATGTTGAACCGGACTACCCAGTTTGGAAAGAGTATGCTTTTCAACGAGGAATTCATCCTGCTGTTACAACATATTTGGATATAAAAAAATCAGATTTTTATAAGATAGAAACTACTGTTGATGGAAAGTGTTTTGTCACAGCACGCGGATGGTCTGACCTGTCTGATATGATGAAACTGTGTGAACAACAGGGCATTAACATTGACCAGAATCTAATTGGGCAGTATCTTCAGGATAAAAAAATTGCCAAAGAATTTGCAATTTACTATGACCTTTTCAATAAATATAAATCCGATTATCAAATCGATCAAATTCTTGATGAAAAGGGATCTGAAACGATCAGAGAACGCGCTAAACATGCCAAATTTGATGAGCGTCTAATGCTGTTGGGATTACTTTTAAATGTTGTCACCGAAGAAATGAAAATGATTTTCCTGACAGAACAAACCTTAACAGAACTAATGAACTGTCTGAAAATCGTCCGCACAGAATTAGAGCATATCAAAACAAATCTCACAGCACCAATACAAAAACAGGCAACCATCTTCCAAAAGAAAATACAAATTGGAAAACAGGCCTCCTCTTTGTCTTCTGACACCAAGTATATTTACCACAACGTCATCGCTATTTTGGAACAAATGCTGGATCTTCAGAAAAAAAGATCTTTACATAATAATTGCGAGGTCTATACCCTATATAAAAATGAATTTGATATGCAGGTTCAGAAACTTCAAACTTCTTCCTGTACGGTCAAAAAACACCTTTCCAATCTATTTAGCTTCTGCGAAGCGGTATTTGGCAATGGCCAGGAAATTCTGATTTTAGTCACAGAACTAACTGCCAACTATTACAGTGCACACTTTATCAGCCGATATGGATGTAAAGAATATTTTGAGCACAATAAGGAACTGCTGTTTTATGAACGTCAAAAAGAAATTATTACAGAATTGGAAGCATTGGATTTAAACGATTAAAAAACTAAATTTCAGGAGGGAAAATATGAGCAACTCAAAGGATTTTGTTATTGAAAACGACGTACTGAAAAAATATCAAGGCTCAGATAGAAATGTAATCATCCCTGATGGTGTAACATCTATTGGTGCAGGCGCTTTTAAAAACTGCACTGCGTTGATTGTCATTGCCATCCCTAACACGGTAACTTCTATTGGCAATTCCGCCTTTTATGGATGTAGTAATCTGACTACTATCACTATTCCTGACACTGTAACTTCTATTGGTGAAGAGGCTTTCTATGATTGTAACAATCTGACTACGGTCACCATTCCTCAGCAGATGAAAACGATTGATTTATCCGCTTTTGCTTTCTCTGGTATTAAAAGAATTCCCAATCTCGTAGATTGCTTAATGGAAGGCCGCAAGATTATCCATGTCTTTCCTCAACTTGCTTTATCGAGCAACAATTTAGAGCACTGTGCCGCTATTTATTTGACACAAAGCAGCAAAAAGATTTTATTTCAATTCCAGTCAAAACTTTATGCCGATCTCAATAAAACTGTGGCTGCTATGACAAAATTACTTGCAAAAGCCAAGAGAAAGCCCACACCATACAAAAAAGCTGCGGAATTTGCTCTGAAACATAAAGATAAATTGACACAAGAAACCTTAGACTCCTTATATAAAGTCTTACTCCAAGCCAAATCCAGCGCGGCGCAATTACTCGCAGAATACTCACAACAGGAAAACACTGCAAATAAATTAGAAAAAAATAATCCATCTACAGTACCAGTCTGTAATTCTCTGGAAAATCAGTCCCTGCTTATAGCAACCGATCACCCTTCCGAGCAATTTTGCAAAAAACATTACAATGAGTCCAGTATAAAACGAATTTTGAAAAGATATGGGATTGACCTCTGCGATATTCCGCTTGTTCGTTATCGGGATTGTAATGGGGCAGCTTCCCCTTTTACTATCGGATGCGTTTTATCAAACTATCTGGACAAAGATGACATTGAAATAGAACTGCCAGAAGAATACTTATCTAAGGATTCCGAGCAAATCATAAACACCATGAATCCTTCCGATTTCCAGCAGATGCTGGAAAATCTATACACTCTGATTGATGAGAAAAAAGGAATTACAAAATTCCCAATTCGTTATTTCCTGATTCCTTATTGCCTTTACGGTTCCGTAGCTCAGATTAAAAAAATCATTATTAATCTCAATGCATGGAACAAATGGGGAGATTACGGTCGAGCTGGACGGGATACTGCACTCCTTGCCGGATTTTGTCTTTGCTTGAGCAGACATCGAGAAGCTTTGATATGGGCCGAGAAAAATGATTATCTGTATTTTACTGCTGATATTCGTGGTATTGATGAAGACACTCTGAGAGATACCATAGTGATGGATTTCGGTCTGGATACTCAGGGACAAAAAACATATAATCTCGGCAGCAAAAGTTTGAAAGCAGCTGTAACTTCTGATCTTACCTTGATTCTTTATGATGAGGAAAAAGGAAAAGAACTCAAGTCTGTTCCTCAAAAAGGTTCTGATCCAGAACTGTATGAATTGGCAAAAAATGATTTCGAGAATTTGAAGAAGAATTTAAAAAAGTCTGTAAAGATACGGTTGCATACCCTTTTCACAAACTTTCTGGACAATAAAAGCTGGACAGCTGACAACTGGAAGTATTCTTATCTTTCCAATCCTATTCTGCATCAAGTCGCATCTTTGCTGGTTTGGAAACAAGGACCTCATACATTTACCATTACAAACAATGACGTAATCACCTCTGATCAAATATCCTATTCTTTAGGTAATGACCCCATTTTTCTGGCACACCCGATGGAGATGAATTCACAAGATGTGAAAAATTGGCAAAAATACTTTGCTTCCCATAATTCCAAACAGCCATTCCTTCAGATTTGGGAACCTGTCATTCCTTTTGATAGTATTCGACAAGACCGCTATCAGAACTGCACTATTTTAGCAAATCTACTTCGTAGTCAAGACAAACATGGTATCTATTTTTCATACAACTATACTTCCAGTGAATTGGATCTTGATTTCAAAGACGTTTCTCTGGAATATCACCTCACTGAATATGTACATCATACGCTCAGTCAGGATGCTCGTGTAGAATTTGGCAGACTGGAAGTAAAGCGGCCTACACGTTGGGCGAATCATATTTTAGGTCTCTTAGATAAGTGGACCGTTGCAGATAGGATATTAAAGGACGATAGTAGTATTGTTCGTTGTTTGGATATTTTTACGCTGGCTCAGATTACAGAACTCCTCTCTCTTTCTATTGAACATAACTCCTCTAATTGTACCGCTGTTTTATTGGAATACAAGAATAAACATTTCTCTGATTTTAATCCAATTGATGAGTTTACTTTAGATTAACTCTCCTTGTTCTTTTCTTGTTTATCGTAGATACATTCGATACCAGATACTTATTTTTAATGATTCTCTAATAAAAAATCTTTACATTTTTTGAATGGAACCCCATTTGTTAGACAGTATGCTATAACAAATGGGGCTCTTTTTTATATCGAGAGGAAGGCAACGTCATTGCAAAAAACAGGCACTCCAAATTCAGGGCAAGACTCTACTTTATCTCTTCTATCCTCTGGATTACTACAGCATTCGCAAAATCAAGACAAAACTGAAGGGCTTGCCATCTACAATATGTAGATGACAAACCCTTTCAGTCCCTTGAACCATATTCTTTTAAAATTATTGTCTAACTTCTCGAGGTCACTTTAGATATTATTGGCGCTAAGAGAGAATACTCCAAACATTCACATCAACTATTATGATAAACAGAGTATATGTCTATATTCCATTACTTAGTAAATTGCCATCATCTGTAAACTGCCAAAAATCATAATCTTCCTAAAAAGCTGTAGTAATATTAAAAATACTATCCACAATATATAGGCATACAATGATAAGAAGCAGATAATTGATATTTGAATATACTTACTTTACGATCAATACACACAGTATTTCTACCATCAGTTGTCCTATCAAACACAAAACGGTTCTTGGTCTTTGGATAAAGAAGTCTATAATCGTCTAAACGAAAAGGCAAAAATCATGCTGGAGGCTATTGACAATCATATTCTTGAATCAATGACAACCAGCGACAAAAACTTTGAAATTATATTTTCAAAATTATGCTAAACGACACAAATCACAATTTATGATATATCTCTTAATGGGATTGTAGACAACGATTTTATTTGTTCAAGTGACTTTATCAATCTTGAAAAACACAATATCGTTAATATTGATTTATTGTCTGTCCGTGATACGAAATATTGAAACATTTATACAATTAAAAATCGATTCATTTTTACCTTCATTGACTTAACCCAATTCATAAAGTAAGAATATAACTGATGATATCTCTGTTGAGATTGTGGTTCTGAACTTTAAAGTAGAGTATGAATGAGCCTACATTAAGATCTCTATTCGACTAATAGTTTTTTATGTTCCGCTTTCTGTTTCTGCTTCCTGTAGCACCTCTAAAACTGTGCTTATTCATTTTCTCGCTACAATCGTTCGATCAGAGGAACTATTTTCAGAGAAAATTTAAGAAAATTTCAAAAACATTTTCGAAGGAAACTTTGTGCTATGTTAAGAGTAGTTACAAATGCAAATTAGAAGAACATATTATAGATGAAAAAGGACTATCCGAACAGCCTCAAAAGCAAATTGCACAGAAACAATATTTGATTTACAAATCAGAATCCGATTAGAAAAAAACTCCCTTTGATAAATGTATTGAGAACAAGGAACCAGAACAGAAGAAACTATCGATATATTGGTTGATTCTTAAGAAAACAAGCAATACTACACTAAAACCAGCTCATTTCTCTATGGAGTTAGATTTTCTCTGTTTCCCATTCACTTTTCGATCAACACCCAAAATCTTTTCTACTGTCTGCTTTGCCGTCAGGTATTCCTGCATCTTTTTTTAACCTGACGGTACTCTGTATAGGCTTTTTTCTTTTCTGATAAGCATCTATGGAATTCTTCATTCAATGACCTCCTGCTTGGGACTTTGCTTTCCGGCAACTGTTCAAACGCCTGCTTTGCAGCTTTATGAATCTGAATCTCTTCTCGATGTTCTTCAAAGAATTTTCTGCTGTATCCGGATTTTCGATATGCCTCATAAACCTTTTTTGTTCTGGAATAATTGTTGATATGTGTTAGCAATGCTCCAATCTCAACCATTCGTTTTTCTGATTTCCGCATCTCGTCAGACAACTCATTGAAGCGACCGGAAAGTTTCTCTGTCAGTGCTTTCAATTCCTCATAGTTATCTATTCCTCTCTCTCAATAGGTAAACGGTCCGTGCAGCTTCCTTTCTATTATATTTCTTTGCCCATCGCTCATAGCCTGCTGATTTACCTTCGGCCATTTTTACCTGAATATTGATCAATTAGACTTTCCAGATCAGCTACCTATGGCAAATAAACGGACAGCAAGCCTACTCTCCTTGCTGTCCGTTTTCATGTTATTTTAATTCTCCTAGTTCACAAAAACTCTCTTTTTCTGAAAAACAACTTTCCTAAGCTCTAAATTTTTATACACTTTCTGCTTTGATAAAAAATAAATTCTCTCATTTGCTGACAGGATTTATTTAGATACTCAACATCTTATAGTTTATAACTTGTTTATACTTTCTTCATCCCAATATCTTTATTCTCTCATTGATAACGTCTCTCCTATATAACTCCAGTTTTCCTTTTGATAGCTTACATATTTCCAGTTACTTTCATCGATTTGTTTAATCTTCAATGTTCCAGTATAGACTGGTTGTTCGTCCACTCCACCTTCGCCAACCTGAAGATACATCATATCCCCTTCGGTATAT